>Ga0306920_100000562_pt1 | contig 43495 bp, 43 predicted proteins | sample flu12Cox44000170_FD_204666 | JGI IMG/M metagenome (GOLD analysis project Ga0306920, IMG submission 204666) | Lab enrichment of tropical soil microbial communities from Luquillo Experimental Forest, Puerto Rico - flux4day.12C.oxic.44.000.170 (v2)... | ecosystem: Environmental > Terrestrial >... | reverse complement strand
ATGACCAGTTTCATATTAGTTGCGTCATTCCGAGCGGAGCGAAGCGTAGTCGAGGAATCCCGCGGAGCAACCGAACAACCACGCTACTGCAGCCCTCGACTTCGCTCGGGATGACGAAGCGAAACAGTCATAACACGGAAGCAAGCCGCTTGCGCTGCGTTTCTTCTTCAACGAAGCGTTTCGATTCGATGCGCAAACATACGCTGACTGGAAACATCAAAGTGCACCGCGCATTTCCATCGAAATTTCTAGGTAACCGGCGCGACATTCTGGTGTACCTGCCGCCCGGGTACCGGCGATTCTCATGGCGGCGGCATTCGGTGCTCTATTTGCACGACGGACAGAATGTATTTGACGCAGCAACTTCATTTGGAGGCGTCGAGTGGGGTGTGGACGAGACAGCGGAACGCCTCATTCGCACCAAAGTAATCGACCCGCTCATCATTGTCGCAGTGGCAAACATGGGCGAGGACCGGGTCCACGAGTATACGCCCACACCCGGAGTGATTGAAGCAAAAGGCAGACGGAAAAAACGCAGCCGCGGTTTGGCGCGATTGTATGGCCGTTTTCTGATGGACGAACTGAAACCTTTTATCGATCGGAATTATCGGACCCGGCGCGGCCCGACATTCACGGGCTTAGGCGGCTCATCTCTGGGCGCTCTTGTGACGCTGGCGATTGGGATTTTGTACCCACAAAAATTCCGCCGGCTCATGGTGATGTCGCCGTCGGTCTGGTGGGATGACTTCGCGATTTACCGGTTGGTCGATTCTATCGAGCAAAAACCACCGATAAAAATTTGGGTCGACACCGGCACAGCCGAGCCGGGCTGGGAACAAACACGCGAGCTGTGCAAGCGACTGCTCGAAAAAGGCTGGAAACCGGGCAGGGACATCCAATACATGGAAGCCGATTACGGCGATCACAGCGAAGCAGCCTGGGCAGCAAGAGTCGAACCCGCGCTGCGCTTTTTGTTTCCATTGGGCAAATAAAAGCCTAGCCGCTTCCCTGTGGGAAGCGTGCTGATGTGACCTGTTTTTGCGTCGCCCACAGCGTGATGACTATAGTCTCGCCACCGGAGGTACCGGCGGCGGATTCGGCGATAACGGTTCAGGTGAAGGCACAGGACACGGCGGAGCTGGTGTAGGCGGAGATGGATTCTCTGGCATGGAGCTCTGGTCAGAGAATCGCTATCACTGCAGTGGTTTGCCGTAAACTTGATAAACGCGAACAAAGCCGCCGACAAAATCCCAATCCTTTTGATAAGAAAAAGCACGATCGCGTGCAGACCAGATGAGATCGCGCGGAGACTCTGGATGATTAGGATCGTAAACGAGATAGTGATCAAGACCGGGATTCGGCTCTGAAGATTTCAGCTTATAAATCAAAACCGAATGATTGATGCTGAACCGGGGGTACGTTGTCAAAAATGCCACGAATAATTCGCCGCGCGCCAAAGCTGAATTCAATCGAGCGTGAGTCCGCTCCTGGTAGCCGGCGCCGTCTTGAAACATCATTCGAGCATTACTGATTCGGAAGTAACTTGGCCAACCGTGGCCGATGTTTAGTTGCACGAGTTCGCGACGAGCCTTGCTCATATCCTTCAGGTCCTTGTATCCCGGAAAGACAATTCGTTGATCGTCGGGCAACGGCTCCATCCAGGTTGGCCGGCGTGTCACATCGCGAATGCGAGCCGCCAGTGACGCGTTATCCAAGGGAACGTTCCGCGGTTCGAACCGCGCAAATTTCTTGAATTGGAGTGCCGTGCGGGACATGACAAAGCAGTGACGATTATATGCGTCGCGCTTTGTCGCCGACGATTTTCGTAAAGAAGCATATCCTTCGTGGTATTCGAACACCGTTTGATTAGCGAAGGCGAAGGTGTCGCGATCAAAACGGAAATCCGACGATGTGCCGCCGGTGCGCGCGAATGTGACAGCGGCAAAAGCACCGAGCCAGCAAACGCTCACTAATTTGCCCCATGTCCCAAACATCACATCAAACGCGAGCCTGGGCAGTGACAGTTTTACCTTCGGAAAACACACCCAACCGCCGAAATTTTTGATATCGTTTCTCCAACAGTTCCGTGACCGGAATCCGGGAAAGTCGCTCCAAACTTCGGCACAGCGCTTCCCCGAGATTCGCAGCAGCGGTATCGTAATCGCGGTGCGCGCCGCCGTCCGGTTCGCAGATAATTTCGTCCACGACCTCCAATTTCAAAAGATTCTGCGCAGTTAATTTGAGCGCCTCAGCGGCTTCAGCAGCATGTCGCCGGTCTCTCCACAAAATTGCGGAGCAGGCTTCCGGACTAATGACTGAGTAGTAAGCGTTCTCGAAAATCAATACGTGATCTGCGACCCCGACGCCCAGCGCACCTCCCGAACCGCCCTCGCCGATGACAGCGGCAATGACTGGGACGCGCAGCTTCATCATCTCACGCAGGTTCACAGCGATTGCCTCTGAAATGTGACGCTCCTCCGATCCGATCCCTGGAAAGGCGCCTGGCGTATCGATTAGGGAAATCACGGGCATCCCGAATTTTTCGCCGAGACGCATCAAGCGCAGCGCCTTGCGGTAACCCTCTGGATGCGCGCACCCAAAATTGCGCATCACGTTCTCCTTGGTGTTGCGACCTTTTTGGTGAGTGATAACGACGCAACGCTGGGCGCCGAGCATGGCCATACCGCAAGGCATTGCGCGATCGTCGGCAAAGCGCCGGTCGCCGTGTAATTCGACCCAGTTCGTAAAACAGCGTTGAATGTAATCGAGCGCGAAGGGCCTTTGATTGTGCCGGGCGATTTGGACTCGCTGCCAGGCCGTTAGATTGTCGTAAACGTGACGGCGAGTTTCCCGAAGTTTTGCCTCAAGTTCTCTCACCGCCGACCCGAGATCGACGTCATGTTTTGTAGAATGACTCTTCAAATCGTGCAGCCGCCGTTCCAGTTCAAAGACCGGCTTTTCAAAATCGAGCGGTTGCCATTCCATGATCAAGGTCAAAGGGTTACGAGGTTAAAAAAAGGTGGTGCTCGCGAGATCAGGTCGGTTTGTGCTTCTTTGTAACATTGTAACTCTTTTAACTGTTTAGCTCAGTCAATAATCGTCACCGGTGTGCGATTGTTTACAAGAGTGCTTAGCTCCTCGAGATCAACGGCGGCGAGACCGAGACCGGTCGGCGGCGGCGGTTGGTCGAGATTGGGATGCGTTGCATCCGGCATTGCGTACAACGTATAAGTGGCTGCGCCGGCCAACCTGATCCACTTTGCGCTGGCCAGGTACTCCTTGCTGCCTAGGCCAACGCGTTTGCCATCTTTCCAAGCCATCGTTTCGGCAACTTTCGCCGTGATTTTAGCTGGCTGCTTCGCCGGCAGCTTTTCTTCGTGCACGTGATATTGCTTGAAAAACGTGCCGTGGTTCAAAAGCACAATCAGGTTCCCCTTGCGCTGGATTACCATCGAGAAGTCGGGGTGCGAGATGAGCAGCCGGTCGCCAATCCGCAGCATGGTGCCGCTCATGTTGTTCATGCGCATGATCATCTCCGGCGTCGTCTTCAGCTTGCGCGCAATCTTCGCCAGCACGTCGCCAGGTTTCACAATGTATTCAATCTTTTCGGGAGATGGATGACGTGACAGCAAAATTTCGGTGTTCACTTCCCCAAGGATATCCCGGGCTTCATCGAGATGTTTCCCATTGGGATATTTTTGGATAAAAGTCACAAACGCATCACGCGCTTCGGTGAGTTTTCCGTCCTGGCGCAGTTTCACCGCCGCCTCAAAATCTGGCAGACTGACGTCCACCGCGGGCGGCGGAGTGACTTCCCCGCGCTGCTCCTTTTGCACCTGGATTTCTTCTTTGACGAAGGTGTTGTAACCGAACCAGGCGGCGCCACCGAAGATCGCCAGCGCCAGCAGTAGGACCAAAAGCCATTTCATGACTGGATGAACTTAAAGCGTTGAAGCGTTGAAACGTTGAAGCGTCAAGTCATCGCGCCATGGCCACGCTTTAACACTTCAACCGTTCAACGCTCAACGGCCCGGCGCTTTAGCCCTGTTCGGCTTCGCGCCCAGGAAAGAACCGATGCCAAAGGCGACCAATTGAAGGCTCTTCCCGGTTTGTCCAGGTAAAGTGGCAATCCTGACAGTAAAATTCCTTTGGAATAATTTTCAGGGCGCACAGCACGCCGACGAGTGCGGGCGTCAAAAATTTCCGCGTCATCTGCGGGTACTCGATATTTGAAGAGTTGCATTGCGGGCAGCGAATCAGGGCAGCGGAGATGTCTGGATCAGTCGATTCCCATTCAATCATCAGGCTTTGCGCTCTTTCAAAATCGTTGTCCTCCACCATGACCTTAGCGTTCGCCTGCGGCTTGGACATGAAGCCGAACTGCTGCACAGGCGCCTCATTGTGAACGTCCGCCTTGATCCCCGAATCCTGAAAACGCCGTTTAAGCTGACGCGCTTTGGCGAGCTCATTAAACGTGGCAATCGTCACCATAAGTTTTCTTCATGCGCGGCAGCACATCGCTCTGATCAAACATCAAATCGCCGTCGAACGCAAGATTTTGACATCGGAGTGGTTTGCCGGTTTATCGCTATCGGGTGCGCTGTCTTCAGCGCATGTCGATTGTCTTGTGCGAGGCTGGTAATCCACTGAGGACAGCAGACGCTACAGCGGTTAATGCGCCGGCGGAGGGAACCATTGGTAGAGCATTAAATAAACGAGAACTCCTGTGACAGACACGTAGAGCCAGATCGGGATCGTCCAGCGCGCGATCCGCTTGTGTCGGTCCCATCGGCGACGAAAAACCGGAACAAGCGTTAAAATGACCAACGGCAGCGTCACAAAGGCCAGCAGAACGTGCGAGGCCAGGATCGGAAAGTAGATTCCCGCGATCCAGCCGGTGTATCCGGAAGATTTCTCGCCAACGCGCGCATGATAAGTGATGTAGCCAACCAGAAAACAGAGCGACGAGGCGAGGGCTATGATCATGCACACCATGTGACGACGCCACGCGCCGCGTCGGATGAAATACCACCCGGTGGAAATGAAAATTGTGCTCACGAGATTAAACGTGGCATTGAGGGCAGGCAGGTCGGAAGTTGAAATCACGTTAAACCGGCTGAACCGTTAAGCCGTTAAATTGGTCTATCCCTCCGAGGCTTCAACGGTTTAACGCCTGATTACGCATGCCAGTTGCTTTGGAACAGCCGCAGGTTCATTATTCCGCGCAGACGCCACGATTGCGCCGGGCGCGCCGCGTGGTCGCAGTCGCAGTTCGTCTTACAATTCTCGCCGGCGTCGTTGCAATCGTCGGCGGCGGTTATTACCTCGCGCGGCGGGGATTTGGCCGTGAATGGCGGTACCGCGTTGTCGAAGAGCTACACAAACGCGGCGTCGAAGCCCAGATTGGACGGCTAACGCTGGATCCATTCCGCGGGCTGGTCGCGAAAAACGTAAAGGTTTTTGACTACAGAAACCGCGAAAACACGCTGGCTCTAATCAGCGAAGTCTCTCTCGATATTAATTACGCCGCACTCATCCACCATGAACCGTTTCTGAGCGCGCTGGATGTGCGCGACGCGCAGATCACGTTTCCAATTAGGACCGCTGAAGGAAAAGCCAGTCCGGCTCAACTGACCAATCTCCGCGCGCACATTTATTTTCCACCAAAACAGATTTACGTCAGTCAGGCCGAAGGAATTTTTTGTGGGATTCGACTTTCAGCGAGAGGACAACTAATCAGGCGCGGCGATTACCAGCCGTCGGCATCGATCACACCCGACGAATGGCAAAAACGATTGTCGCTTGCGCAGCGTGTCGTGACTGAGCTGCAAACGTTCACTTTCCCCGCAGGGCCTCCTTCTATGCAGTTGAAGTTCAGCGGAGACATCGCAGAGCTCGAAAACGCCAGGATCGAGGCGACCCTCCGCGGGGAACGACTACAACGGGGCAACTACGAAATTAATAATCTCTCCGCCGCAGCTGAATGGAACAACCAGCGGTTGGATATCGCGCACTGTGAATGGAGCGATAGCAAAGGCAGTTTTGCCGGGCGCGGCGATTGGAATCTAGAAAGCAGCACCGCCAAATTCCAGATTCACAGCACCCTTAATTTAAAAGCATTCCTCGATGCTTTCGACCTTGGTGGACCGATGGCAGACGTAGAATTTCATTCGCCGCCTCTGCTCGAAATCACCGGTTCAGTAAAACTGGGTGCCGAGCAATTTCGACCGGACATGATTGGACACGCTACTTTTGGGCAGTTCACCTACAAGAAGGTGCCGTTTTCCGAGCTCAGCGCGGATTTTTCCTGGGATGGCCAGCGTACTTTGGTTCGGGAGCTGCGCGTGCGCCATCAGACCGGCCAACTCAGGGCGGATCTCTTCGACTCACCCTACGATTTCCGGCTAAACCTCGAGAGCACGATATCGCCAGAGGCAGTGCGCCCGCTTGTTTCGCCGGAGGCAAACGAGTTTCTGCGGGAATGGCAGTGGCAACGTTCGCCTGCAATTCGGATGGCAATTCGCGGCACAAATCGCGATCCCGGGAGTTGGCAGGGCGACGGCACTGTCAGTTTCGGGCGCACTCGGTTCCGGGGAACGTGGATGAACAGCGCCAATGCCCGGATTCATTTCACCGATGGCGCGGTCACCTGCGAAGATATTCGCGTCACGCGCGACGAAGGAACCGGTTCTGGCAGTTTCACGTACGATTTCAAAAAACACGAGGTGCGGATCTCGAACGTCGGCAGCTCATTGTATCCGGCTGAAGCAATTTTCTGGATCGACCCGAAGACTTCGAAAACTGTTGCTCCTTACAAATTCCGGCGTCCGCCGAACGTCGTCGCCAACGGTGTTTATCAGTTCCGAGGAGGCAAGAACACGCGTCTGGAGATCAAGGTCGATGGCGCAAGTGGAATGGACTATGTCTTTCTTGGCAAAACGCTGCCATTCGATCGTGTCTCGGCGCGATTGCTCTTCACGAACGATCGCCTGCAAATTAACGATGTTCGCGCGGATCTCCTTGCCGGTACGCTGCGCGGGAATGCTGACATCTCGCTGGTACGAAACGATCCCCGCTACCGCGCAACTCTATCGGTAAGCGAGATCAATTTCCCGCGCCTGACTGACTTGTACTTCAACTACAAGACTGCGCAGGGCCTGTTACGCGGCACGTATGAGTTCAACGGCCTGGGCAGTGATTGGCGGACGATGCGAGGCAGCGGAAAAGTTGAAGTAAGCAACGGTGACGTTTTCGCCATACCGATTTTCGGGCCGCTGTCAGGAATTTTGAATCACATCGTGCCAGGAAGCGGATACAGCATCGCCCATAAAGCAAACGCCGAATTCACCGTCGAGAAAGGCATCATTCACACCGACGATTTCGAGGCCGCTGGCTCTCTTTTTAGTATGCTCGGCAACGGCGACATTCATTTTCTGGACGACAAACTCGATTTCAATCTGCGGCTGGACATGAAAGGGCCTGGCATAGTGCTGATGCCGATGTACAAACTTTTCGAATACGCTGGCGAAGGGAGCCTCAAGAAACCCGATTGGCATCCAAAAAGATTTTAGATTTGCGATTTCCGACTTTCGATTGGAACAATGGCACGGGTTACGAGCGGATCGCAAATCGGCAATCGCAACTCGCAAATTCTGCTAGGCGCGCACATGTCCATCCGCGGCGGGGTGAGCATGGCAATTGACCGCGCGCGATCAATCCGATGCACCGCCATGCAAATCTTCGTCAAAAACAACATGCAGTGGTTCGCCAGACCGCTGACCGGCGAGGAAATCCGCGTTTTTCTCAATCACGTCCAGCGCGGTGAATTGTTGTCCGTGTTCGGGCACGCCAATTACCTGATCAACCTCGCTGCGACCAATCCGCAATTTCACGCCAATTCCATTCGCGCGCTCGCCGAAGAACTGGTCCGGGCAGATCAACTTGAACTCCCGTTTTTGGTGTTGCATCCGGGGGCGCATCTCGGCGCGGGCGAAGAACCTGGTTTGAAAAAGATCGCTGATTCAGTCGACGAGGTGTTTCGCAAAATTCCGAAAGTGAAAACGAAAATCGCGCTCGAGATCACAGCCGGCCAGGGTTCCTGCATCGGTCATCGATTCGAGCATCTCGCGCACATCATCGCGAACGTGCGCGAACCGGAGCGGTTGCGCGTCTGCCTCGACACCGCGCATCTTTTCGCCGCGGGTTACCAGATCGGCAGCGAATCAGGAGTAAGGACAACATTTCATGACTTTGATCGCGTCATCGGTCGCAATCGTCTCGTCGCGATTCACGTAAACGATTCGAAGACAGGCCTGGGTTCGCGAGTAGATCGACACGAGCATATTGGCAAAGGCCGGATCGGTCTGGACGCTTTCCGCTTCATCATGCGGAGCCCGAGATTCAGCAAAATCCCGAAAGTGCTGGAAACGCCAAAAGGAAAAGACCTCGCCGAGGATGTGATGAACCTCAAGACACTGCGAGCCCTCGCCAATAAGTGAGAGGATTCGTTGAAACATTACATCGTTACAACGTTACACCTGATCCCCTTTGTAACCCTTGTAACTCTTTTTAACGTTTTACCGTGCCGAAGAGCCACTCACTTGATCAATCGGATCGTGAAAGGATACCTATAAAACTTCCCCTCGCTGGCCCGAATAGACGCGATGATGACGAGGACCGTATTCAGGATCCAAAGCGCGATCAAAATCGGAATGCCTATGAAGACGATGAAGAGAATGAAAGCAATTACATCGTAAATCAGCATCGAGATCTGGAAATTCAACGATTCCTTTCCGTGCGCGTCGATCTCAGGCGAGTCGCCGCGTTTTATCAGCCATACGACAAGCGGACCTAGAATGTGACCCAGAAAATGAAAGAACAAACCGAGCAATGCGGCGGCGTGGCACAAGACGCACCACGTTCGAACATCAGAAGAAGTGGATGGAGTCGGCGGCGTTTGTGGATCCATATGCAACCTTTCGCTCAAGGATAGGTTACTCGCCAGTAGAAGAGGCAGAAAAGATACTTGGCTACTCTGATTTCACCCGCTCGATGTGCGCACCGAGTTCCTGCAGTTTTTCGTCAAGATGTTCGTAGCCGCGGTCGATGTGATAAACGCGGCTAACTTCCGTAACGCCATCTGCTTTTAGTCCGGCTAGCACCAGTGCAGCAGACGCGCGCAGGTCACTTGCCATCACCGGCGCGCCGAGAAGACTATCCACTCCTTCAATCACCGCAGTGGCGGCCTCCAAGTGGACCTTGGCTCCCATCCGTTTTAGCTCGGCCACGTGCATATAACGCTGCGGAAAAATGTTTTCAGTAACTGAACTAGTTCCTCTGTTCGTCGAAAGCAACGCGCACATTTGCGCTTGCATGTCGGTCGGGAAACCGGGATACGGTTCCGTAACGATTTCCAAAGCGCTTGCATCGCCGTTGGGCAGCACGGAGATCGAATCTTGTGCGATGTCCACGGCGTAACCGCAGTTTGCGAGCGCATCAGTGACGGCACGCACGTGTTCGGGCTCCACGCGTTTTACCGTCACTCCTTCTCCTGCGATTGCGCCTGCTACCAGAAATGTGCCTGCTTCAATTCGATCCGGGATAACGCGATGCTCCGCACCATGTAACTCATGCACGCCTTCGATGACGATCCGGTGCGTGCCGGCACCTTCGATTTTTGCGCCCATTTTGTTGAGGAAATTTACCAGGTCCACGACTTCGGGTTCGCATGCCGCCCCTTCCACGACGGTCACGCCATCCGCTAAAACAGCCGCCATCATCACATTGTCTGTGCCGAGCACAGTCGGACCGAACTTGCCTCGCATATCGATTGATGCGCCCGTCAATTTCGGGGCGAAAACTTTGATGTCGCCGGCTTCCACTCGCACTGCGGCGCCGAGCGCTTCGAAGCCTTTCAGATGCAGATCAATCGGCCGATCGCCAATGATGCAGCCGCCGGGCAATGCAACGCTGGCTTCCTTACACCGACCGAGCAACGGTCCAAGAACACAAACCGATGCGCGCATTTTCCGCACCACATCGTAAGGCGCCACACAGTGGATCTTCTCGGCAGTCACAGTCACTGTGCCGCTCGCGCGTTCCACCTGCGCACCGAGGTGAGCGAGAATTTGTAACATGTAATTCGTGTCGCTCAGGTCGGGCACGCCGTGAACGACACACGGCTCGCCGGTCAACAATGTCGCAGCGAGAATCGGCAGCGAGGAATTTTTGGAGCCGCTCACCTTTATCGAACCGGAAAGCCGGCGACCGCCATGGACCAGAATTTTATCCATACCTCGCGAACAGGAAACGTATCACACCCGAGTAATCCTTTTCCGTGCAGATGTCGCGATAATTTTTTTCCGCGACAGCTGCCATAAGCGCCTCGCTTTGGCCGATCCCGATCTCCATCGCCAGCATTCCGCCGGACCGAAGCGACGAAGGTCCCTGCGCAATCAACTGCCGTAGCAGTTCATCTCCACGCGCGCCTGCGAAAAGCGCCACTTCGGGATCGTGCAACACTTCGCGAGAAACCTTCTGCCGGTCTGCGGTCGAAACGTAGGGAAGATTCGCGACGATCAGATCGACGGTTCCTTCCACATTTTCAAGGAGATTGCTTTTTAGAAAGCGCACACGATTGGCCAGGCCGAGTTGCTCGGCATTTTCGCGGGCGAGCATTAGAGCATCTTCGGAAATATCGGTCCCAACGATCTCGGCCTTGGGAAATTCCGCAGCCAGCGCGAGCGCGATGACGCCACTGCCGGTGCCAACGTCGACCATGCGAGAATATGCAAGTTCGGATTTGAAGTGTGAAATCAGAACCTCAACGAGCCGCTCGGTTTCAGGTCGCGGCACCAGTGCACGCTTGTCGCAGCGGAAAATGCGCCCGCAGAACTCGACCGTGCCGACCAGATGCTGAAGTGGCTCGCCTGCACCGCGGCGCCTCACCAATTCTCGCAACGGCGTAAGTTCCGATTCCGGTAACGGTCGCTCGAAGTCCAGATATAAATCTATACGCTTCCGGCCCAGTACGTGCGCCAACAGATGCTCGGCGTTCAAACGCGGACTGTCGATGTTCCGCTTCTGGAAATAGCCCGTCGTCGATGAAAGGACCTCAAGCACAGTCATTTGGCAACTTAGGCGCGGATCACACGCCGCATGCGGCCCTTTGCATATCAGCGAATTTTTGTAGCTACGCCATCGCGCGGCTGACGGCCCAAGCAACTTCTTTTCCCGTGACAAAGCCGTGCGCATCGCCGCCGTTCGGATCTATGATGTATTTGCTGCTTTCCAGGTTGTGAAAATGGCCGGACTGCCAGCCGTAACTGCCGCCCACGACCAGCAATTGATTGATGTTCTGCACAACTTCGCCAGGCTCCATTTTCTGCGCACCGTTCCGGCCGAGGCCGCCAAATTTATCGTTCGCGTCGCCAAAAGCAGATGCGACCGTGCCGGATAAGCGTGAAGCAACCGGATAAGCGATGCCTACGGCGCGATCATTCGGCGTGTAGGTAATCACGATCGGACCCTTGATGCGCTGATTGTCCACTACGCTGCGAAAGAATCCATTCATCGATTTCGAGAAGCCGTTGTGTGAAAAAGCCCCCTGCAAAAGCAACATGCTTTGTAATTTATCCGTCGTGGAGACTGCCGCGGCCGCAGTCACGACGCGACAGCCAAAGCTGTGGCCCGCCAGATGGATCCGCTGCACGTTGTCAGACACCCGGTCGAGCATCGGTCCCACGCCATTCACGCCAACTGTTCCGGCGCGCTTTTTCATTTCGTAGTAGGCCAGATAATTGAGGAACCGAATCGCGCCGGATTTGATTCCAGAAAAAATGTCACCCAGGCCGGCTGCGCCGCCTGCTGGCGTTGTGGCCGGATGCGCACTGAGCGATGCAGCGCCGCCTCTACTTCCGCCTCCCGAAGAAACCAGCGGAGTCGGCATTTTTAATTTTTCCAGCATCACCGACCCGTCGAGCTTGAAGAAAAGCGCAGAATTGTCTTCTTCGTTTGCGGCGCTCTCGTCGAGCAAGCTCCGCAGCTCGTCTACAAATTTTCGACGTGCGGCGAGATCACTCTCCAGCTTGCCGATCTGGTTCTTCGCAGCGGTGATCTTTTTCGCCGCTTTCTTGTCGAACATCGTCGCAATGACGTCGAGCTTGGCCTTGATGGTTTCGTCCGCGGCGGCGGAGCTGGTTCCTAATCCTACGCCACCGCCGCGCGCTTGTTCTGCAACAGCAGCATCAACAACATCAGTGAATCTCTTCGATGGCCAAATGATCCCCACAATTGCAATCTTTTTATTCTGAAGCTGATCGGTCGCGACCGCTGCAAAGCTGGTGAACAAATCGGTGTAAAGTCGCTCTGCTTGTTCTTGGGTGTTGTTCCACCCGTGCGACGCGACGATAACGTCCGTCGTTCCCTCGGGCAGCTTGACTTCTTGTTTGTTCAAGGCCGCGCCGTCTTTATCGAAGATGGCGGCCACATAAGAAATGCCTGCGATATCATTCATAAATCCCTTGCATCACGTTTTACACCGACTGAATGGCGCGCATGAGATCAACCAAGCCAGCGCCTTGAAAAGAGCGCTCCCGCTTCAAGTCGGTAGCTGCTCCTAAAAAAATCTCCTTCACACGTTCCGGGTCGCCAATGAATTCCCGTCGGACGGAAAGGAACGCTGCTATAACACCGCTCACATGCGGCGCCGCCATGCTGGTCCCGCTGTCCTCGACGTATTCGCATTGTTTCCCCTCAGCTCGATCCATTAACAACTTTCCCGTGGCAGCAGAGAGAATTTTCTCACCCGGAGCAACGACATCAGGCTTCATTCTTCCATCGCCAGTCGGCCCTTTCGAAGAAAAATACGACACGCCATACACGTGCGGCATCTCGCGATGCGTGGACCCGACGGTGATGGCTAGTTCTGCATTACCCGGATCGTTGATTGTGACCTGCATCCCGGCATTCGTTGTCCGCTGTTGCGCTGCCAACGCGCCATAGCCGGTGTTGCCTGCGGCCACTACGACCACCACGCCCGATCGCACCAGGCGATTGATCTCAACGCACAGGGGACTTTGTCCACATGCAAACCACTCCGGATCGAAATCGTAGCCGAGACTGATGTTAACTCCGTGGATCAGATTCAGACGACCGTGGCCGTTCCTCTCCTGGATGTGCGCGATTGCCGCAATCAAATTGCTGACTTCGCCGTTGCCTTCGTCGTCGAGCACCTTCAGACTAACGAGACGACAGCGGGGCGCCATGGCGCGAACAGAACTGAGCACAACCTCATGAGTCTCGACCGCCGGTGATTCCCCGCCTTCGTAACCCTTAACGGAGCGTGTGACGGCGCGCATTTTCTGCAGCTGCGCTTGGGTGCCATCAGCCAGTTGCTCTCCCGCGACGATTCCCGCTACATGTGTGCCATGTCCAAAGCGATCGATTAACGCAGCGTTGCCGCCCTTCGGAACGTTGGGGGTATCGGTAAAATCCGCGTGGAGTGGAGAAGCGGGATCGACGTTTCCGTGCAAGGCAAAGTGCGGATGACTCGCGTCGATGCCCGAATCCATGATAGCCCAAGTGATATCAATCCCGTGCGCGCAAAACGAAGTTTGCGCCGCATCCGCTTTCACCGTGGCGAGCGACTTCGTAATGCATGGTGAAATCTTGAAATCAGGCCAAATACGGTAAATGGCACGAAGCCGATACGGTGTCGCGTCCGGTTGCACTGAGGCTTTTCTGCTTTTTTTCGACTGGCGCGGTTTCTTGGCCGTTTTGACTTGGCTCGCAGCCTGGTTGACGTCCAGCCGGACAAGTTCGCGAATTACTTTTCCGCTGAGGCGGGCGAAGATGTATTGATTACTTAGGTCCGTCTTCTTCTCCCGCACACCTTGCTTCTCGCCGGCAGATGCGATCATGGCTATGGCGTTTTTGATCGCCTCTCGAATCCATTTTCGGCCTGCCTCTCGGCCTTCATGGTAATCAAGGTTCACATCGATGATGACGGCATGAACCTCATTGTCGTCTTTGTTGATTTCCTCCAGAAGCGGAATCGCAATAACGCTGCGGTCGAGAATCCGCGGATCAAACCGCTTTATTCCGTCTTCCTCCTGCACTCGCCGATCAGATGCAGCCATAGAATTGACGCGACGGCGTCCAGGCACGCAGTACAACAAAGCGGCGTAGTTACGTCAAGCGCCCTTCAGCGAGATGTTGAGCCGATTATGCCGCGGCCGCTGATTGCTTCAACCGCTCGGCGAGATCGGCGGCTTGCAGTGATTGAATCAACTCACCGAGCTCGCCCTCCATCACTCGATCCAAGTTGTACAGCGTGAGGCCGATGCGGTGGTCGGTCACACGGTTCTGCGGAAAATTGTAGGTGCGAATTTTTTCTTCGCGTCCACCGGTACCGATCTGGCCTCGGCGCTGCGCGCTGTATTTTTCCGCTTCCTCGCGCTGCTTATGCTCCAACAATCGCGCCCGCAGAATTGATAACGCGCGCTCCTTATTTTTGATTTGGCTGCGGCCATCCTGGCAGCGAACGATCATGCCAGTCGGAATGTGCATCACCTGTACGGCTGAGTCGGTCGTGTTCACGCCTTGCCCGCCCGGACCTCCCGCCCGCGAAACCTCAATCCGCAAATCCTCCGCTTTTAACTCAACGTCGATATCTTCTGCCTCCGGCAACACTGCCACGGTTGCTGTCGATGTGTGAATGCGGCCCTGAGCCTCGGTCGCGGGCACGCGTTGCACACGGTGCACACCGCTCTCGTACCGAAGCTTTCGAAAGACGGATTCGCCGGAAACCCGAAAAATCGCTTCCTTGAATCCACCAAGCTCCGATGGACTGGATTCGAGGTCCTCAGTCTTCAGTCCGGCCGCTTCTGCATAGCGATGGTACATCCGGTAGAGATCGGCGGCGAAAATAGCGGCTTCGTTACCGCCTGTCCCGGCGCGGATTTCCACGATCGCGTCGCGCTCTTCCGTTTGATCCGCCGGCAGCAATGCGATCTGAACTTCGCGTTCAAGATCGGCGACGCGTTTTTCGAGCTCGGGAATTTCATCGTCAGCCATGGCCGCGATCTCGACATCACGCGACGTCGCCAGCTCGCGATTATCGTCCAATTGCTTGCGCGCGATCTCAAGGGTCCGCGATTTCTCCAGCAAATCCTTTAGACTCGCGTGTTCGCGCATAATCTCCTCAGCGCGTTTGCGATTATCGAACAGGCGTGGATCCGCAATTTCGCGCTCAAGTTGTTCGAAGCGCTCGCGTTTGAGTTGGATGAGGGAATTTAGGTCCATCACAGTGTGTGTAGCGGCAGCTGTGTCAGCCGCCGACCACGGCGTTCGCCGCAGGCGAACGCCTCTACAACGAGCTAAGCCTTCTTCTCGGCGCGGGCAGCTTTCGTGCTGCCGTAACGACGGGCAAATTTCTCGACCCGACCGGCGGTATCGACAAACTTTTGTTCGCCGGTGAAAAAGGGATGACAAGCGGCACAAATGCCGATCTTAATATCGCGACGCGTGGAGCGCGTGCGATACACCGCGCCGCATGCGCACACCATATCAGTCTCGTAATATTCTGGATGAATGCCTGCTTTCATCTTCTAAAGGGAACGCCGAATCTATTCGTGAACGCCGGTCCTTGCAAGCGATGAAACATAGCGATCCACTGCTACGCGCCTGGCAGACGACGATCTTGCGCAAAGGCGATGACGCCGCGATTTTCGATACAGGGGGCAGAGTCGCGCGGAGCTTTCGGGACATTGAAGGGCACGCACGTGCTTTCGAAGCAAAAGTGGACGAGCTCATCCCCGGATCGGTCGTGGCCGTGCAAATTGGGAACCATGAAGATTGGCCTACGGTTTTTATCGCCTGTCTGCGCAAGCAGTTGGTTGTTCTGCCGCTGGACCAGTTCATCGGGGAGCAACAACGCGACGCAGCTTTGGAGCTTTGCAAAGCGAGCGCTGTAATCTTCGTTGTCCCCAGCGGAAATTCTCTGCAGATCATTCGACTGAGGACAGCCGACACTACAGCGGATTGGGGCGAAAATGTACCCTCGCTCTTAAAACTTACCTCGGGCACAACGGCGGCACCGCGCGCGATTCGATTTCGCAGTAATCAGTTGCTCGCCGATTGCAACCAGATTTGCGACACGATGGACATTTCAGCTAACGATCTGAATTTTGGCGTGATCCCCGTGTCTCACTCATATGGGTTTAGCAATTTGCTTACACCATTGATGGCGTGCGGTGTGCCAATGGTTCTGAGCCGCGACCGGACACCGCGAGCCGTTCTTGCCGACCTTGCGCACACTGGCGCGACGGTCTTTCCCGGTACCCCGGTTTTTTATCAGGCGTTTTGTGACATGGGTGATGTGCCCCTGTCGCCAAAGCTTCGGCTGTGTATTTCTGCTGGTGCCCCGCTCTCCAGCTCCGTCGCGAAAAAGTTTTTCGAGAAATTCAGGCAGCCGATCCATTCCTTCTATGGCGCATCGGAATGCGGCGGAATTTGCTACGATCGTTACGGCACAACGTTCGAGGATGGTCTCGTGGGTCAACCGATACCAGGTGTCAAAGTTGAGCTTATCGATCCAAAGGAAACGGCGAGCCAAATTCGCGTTCGCAGCGCAGCAGTGAGCGACGGCTATTTTCCCGAACCGGACGAGCAGAAGCTTGGCAACGGTGTTTTTGTACCGGACGATCTGCTCGCGGGACACGATTCGGCGCTAAAGATCGTGGGCCGGGTTTCGGACGTAATCAACGTCGCTGGAAAGAAAGTGAATCCCGCGGAAGTAGAAGCGCATCTGTTGCGTTTCAAAGGAGTGCGGCAGGCGGTCGTGTTTGGCCGTCCCAAAGGTGCGGGATTACGAAATGAAGAAGTAGCGGCGTGCGTGCTGGCATCGCCGGACATAACCGAAGGCGATCTTCTGCGATTTTGCCGCACTGCGTTGAGCGGATGGCAGGTGCCGAAACGAATCTTTGTGGTCGACATAATTCCTACGAACGAGCGTGGCAAAATCAGCAGACGCGAGCTGGCCCGCCAATTTTCAGAAGGGCATGAGAGTTCTCCGTTGCGAACATTGGCTTCTTGATAAAGCCTTGATATAGGATTTGCTTACGGAGACAGAACAGTTAGGGCGACAGCAGCCCGCAAACCCAAGCTACTAACAGCCAAATGGAACGTTCGAATAGCGAAGAGCGCGACCAGATCGACCGGCCATCCGTTCCGGATGAGGACGAGAAAGTGTCCGAGCCCGCCGCGAGTTCCGAGGCTTTCAAGTCCGACGACTGGTGGCACGCATCGGCGCCCGAGTCGGATTGGGCCCAGCCCGTCTCGAACCCGGCAGCCACGGAAGTCGGGAAGCGGATGGAACACGGCACCGCTGATGTTTATTTTTGCGGTCGCGCAAACCTGTTTCCGTTGAACCTTGCAATACGAGCCATCGGAAAAGAGAATCTGACCGGGTTGCTGCGAGCTTGCTGGGACCAGGAACCGATCGACGTTCTCGCGCGTGACGGCGAGATTGTTTTGGCCACAACTCGGGATCCGGATCTTTACTGCCCAGAAGCACCGGACGTTCTCCGTAGCGTCGATGTGGTGATGATTAACCGAGCGCGCGATCAGCAGAAAGAAGACGGAACTCCTTTTCTCCTAACGCTTGTCCGCAACGAATCGATCGAGCGGCAGGCGGCATTCGATCTAATGCGCCACCAGGGCCAACTGCTCTTCTCAAAACTATGGTCGGCGCCAAATGTGTGGATCATGTTTGAAAAGAATGCCGAGTTGTTAGGCGGATTTGGTGACGTGACCGGAGACCCCGATGTGGACGACTGGTCACTGGAAACGTTGCGTCTCGTCCAGACCCCGGAGCAACTAGGAGGTTTCGATCCGGCGTCAATCCCAGCCTACACAAGAGAAGGCTTCGATCGCGTGCAGAAGTTGAAGCTGACTTCGGATGAGGCCCAATTCGGCTCGCAGTTCAATGGCGCCCGGTCTGTGCAACAGATTGCAAAAAATCTGCGGCTCGATTTGAAGTCAGCCCGGCAACTGCTGTTCCGGTTCGTTGCGCTTCAAATCGTAGAGTGCTGGCCTGACAGCACAACTGCGAAATCCGAACCGAAGGCCGGCATGGGTCGTTTGTTCGGTCGCGGCCGATAGTTCGCGTCCCCCCGCGGACGCGCACTCATGAAGAAAAGAATTCTCGTCGTCGATATCGGCGGCACCTTCGTCAAACTGCTCATGTCCAAGCGCGTGGAACGCGAATTTTCATCGGGTTCACGAATGACTCCTAAACAGTTTCTCGCCGGATTTAAGGACACAGCGAGGGGCTGGAAATTCGACGTTGCGTCGATCGGTTTCCCTGCGCCTGTACGCAACGGACGAATTCTTCGAAACCCGAAGCACCTTGGCAAGGATTGGGTGCATTTTAACTTTCGGCGGGCGTTGGGAATACCAGTGCGCATCGTTAACGACGCAGCCATGCAAGCGCTCGGCAGTTATCTCGGCGGCGGTCGCATGCTGTTTCTGGGGCTCGGAACAGGGCTTGGATCCGCCCTGGTGTGGGGCAGAAATCTCATGTCACTCGAACTGGGTGACCTCCCCTATCCGAACGGAAACATCATTGAGAACCATCTCGGTATCCCCGGCCTGACAAAATTGGGCAAGAGAAAATGGAAACGTGAAGTCCTGTATGCCGTCGGCCAATTAAAGCGCGCGTTCATCGCCGATTACGTCGTTCTTGGCGGCGGCCTGGTGCATCGGTTCGATCGATTGCCTAAGGGAATCGTACGCGGTCAAAATGAAAACGCATTCCTCGGTGGAATTCGTTTATGGGAAAGGAAACGCAATTCTCGCGAGTTAAAGTGGTACCTCTTGTAGAGCAGAAATCTCCGCCGTGGCCCTCAGCGATTTCAAACAAAATTTCCGTCCGAACGATCCGGCTGCCGCAATTGGGCTTGACTTACTGAAGCGGCGTCACGACGATGGCGCGCCAAAACTAAAAAGGGGAAAATATGAAGAACCACACTCATCTCGTTATCTCGGCGCTATCGATCGCGATGTTTGCGACGCTGCCACCCTCTTCGTTTGCGCAAAAAGGGGGTGCGATGTCAAAGGCTCAGGCGATAGCACAACAGCTTAACCTCACGCCCCAACAAAAGGAGAAAATCCTGCCCATTCTTGTCGACGAAGCACCAAAAGTGAACGCTATCAAAAACGATAATTCGCTTTCAAAAATGCAGAAAATGCAACAAATCAGGGCTATTCATCAGCAGACGGATCCGCAGATGCAAGCGATTCTGTCACCTGAGCAGTACCAGAAGCTGAAGCAGATTCGTATGCAGGCAGTCCGCGACGCCACACAAGGCCGATACTGAGATTGATTAGTGGCCATCGATCAGTGGCCGACGTGTCAAATCGCCAATCTGATCGTTTTGTCGCGGAATGTGCCGCTCTTACGCACATATCGCGCAAAGAACAAAGTGCGATCGTCGTAAGTCGGCACTGGATTCCCGCTAAATCCGTGCTCAGTGAAGAGCTGTACGTTCGAAGGGCTTTCTTATGGCTGATCATCGACCACAAGTCACCGATGACTTCGCGAAGCTCTGCGACATCGTCGCGAAACTTCGCGCTCCTGGTGGTTGCCCGTGGGATCGTGAGCAAACCAACGAGTCATTGGTGCCAGCGCTCATTGAGGAGGCATACGAAACGGCCGAGGCCGCGCGCGCTCAGGACGATGAGCATTTCCGCGAGGAACTCGGCGATCTTTTGTTGCTCGTTGTGATGCACGCCCAAATCGCGCACGAAACCGGCCGGTTCGGCATCGACGAGGTGATTGGCCAGGTGTCGGACAAACTAATCCGGCGGCATCCGCATGTGTTCGGCACGAGCGAAGCACGCGACGCCGGCGCCGTTCTCAAACAATGGGAAGCGATCAAGCGCGAAGAGAAAAACACCGACTTGCATTACCTCGCCAGTTTGCCGAAAGCATTGCCCGCACTGGTGCGCGCGCAAAAGGCCCAATCCAAAGCGGCCCGGGTGAATTTCGACTGGACAGCATTGCGCGATGTGATCGCGAAGGTGGAAGAAGAGCTTCGGGAGACCAGAGAGGCGATCCAGTTACGACAACAGGAAATTATCGAAGACGAGATTGGCGACCTGCTGTTCGCCGTCGTAAACCTCGCACGGAAGTGCAAAATCGACGCAGAAACTGCGCTCCAATCCGCTACGGACAAGTTCGTCGCGCGCTTTAATCGATTGGAGGACGAACTCAAAACGCGCGGAAAAAAACTGGGGGATGTCGACCTTGCTGAGATGGACGCGATCTGGAATGAGATCAAGAAAAACGCCCAACGCCGAAAGTCCGACGCCCAAGGCTAGAGTTTTCTGATTTAAATATTGGGCGTTGGACGTTCGGCGTTTGCTTCTCCCTGCTCCTTAGCCATATTTCGCCTCCCAATGAACCTGTTGATCAGCTTTTGCCTGGTGCTCTTCGTGCTAGTCGCCGCATTGATGGTGCTTGTCATCCTGATGCAACGACCGAAGAGTGAAGGTCTCGGCGCGGCGTTTGGCGCCGGGGTCACCGAGAACATTTTCGGCGCGCAAACGACGAACGTGCTGGTGAAGTTCACCACGTGGCTGGTGGGAATATTTTTCGCGCTCACGTTTGCGCTATCGGTCCTTTATGCGCACCAGAGCACAGCCAGCAGCGCCTTCCGTCGTGAATTAATGAAAAACCAGCCGGCGCCGCAAACCTCCCCTGCACCTGCCGGAGCACAATCATCACCGGGGTCGTCGCCAGGAACTACGCCGGCACAGGCTTCGCCCGCTGTTTCGCCAACTCCGAATTCGAGCGCAATGTCGCCAGCTGCGAGTGCCCCGCCTACCGGTTCTCGAAAGTTATAACCCGGCGCTCGGCAGGACATCCGTCCTTTGGCCACGGCCCTGCGGTCCGTCTTTGGATATAGCAGTCACTGGAAAACGGACCGGCCACTTCCCCAAGACTATCGCTGAGCAACCTATTTCGCTTTGCGCGCGAACTTTGGCGGGAACAGCCAGAGAAGTCTTCCTTTCTCAGTCTCGGGATCGATGTCGACCACTGCCACACCGGCTTTCGAAAGCTTGAGGGACGCGCCGGTCAACGCGGAGATCACACTAGTAAAATCCGGCTCGTGGCCGACCAGCATCAAAACTTTTGAGCCATGCCGCTTGAGCAGAGTCCTTAACTCGCTTATCCCAAATCCGGGCTCGAGCGCTTCGTCCTGGCGCAACTTAGCTTTCAGCTGATGCGCTGCAACCTCTGCCGTCTGCGACGCTCGCGGCAACGGACTGGTTACAATTAAATCCGGCTTCACCTTGAGACGGTTGAGAAACTTCGCCACCTGCCCTACCTCTTTCTTACCAAAATCGGTGAGTGGCCGTTCATCATCCGACTTGGTCCAGCCCGGCCAATCGGCTTCGCCGTGTCTTAGAAAATAGAGTTGCATGGCAATAAAAGTTGAAAGGGTTACAAGAGTTACAAAATTACTAACTCAAACGAAAAGCATTGGTCTATATTCCAATGTAACCTTTGTAACTCTTGTAACATTCTGACTCGGCGCGTCACAGGATATTCCATTTTGGTCTCTGGGTGTGCGGGTCGGTTTGCCAGAGGCGAACGCCACCGAGAAAGGCGTTTCGATTGTTTCCAAGCTCGAACCCATGCGGCAATTGATCCAATCTCTTTGCGCTGCCGCCGCCTAGAACTACATAATCGGCGATCAGCGATTTCTTTAACAACACGACGGCATAAAGGACTTCGCCTTTCCAGCGCTTTTCGCCGAGCCGTTTCAGTCCCGGCTTGCCGAGGTAATCCTCAATGATGTGGCCGTTGCCATAAGGCAGATCGCCGAGCTCGAGTGGGAGCACGTTGCTTTCCCAGATCAGGGTCGATCCCAGTCCGGTGCCCAATCCCAGAAACAACATCCGTCCGCCGCGATAACTGCCGAGCGCCTGAATCGCGGCGTCATTGATAATGCGGACTGGTATGCCTAACGACTTTTCAAAATTGAATCGTTTCCAGCCCGGCCCAAGATGCTTCGGCTCGCTCATGATACAGCCATTTCGGACCGGCGCCGGGAACCCCATCGAAATCGCGTCGAACGTCCAATCCTGCAAAAGGGATTTGAGCTGAATCACCAGTTCGCCCGGCGTCATTTCCGGGCCGGACCTGAATTTTCGCCGCTCGGCGCGCGAAATCATCACCTTTACGTTCGACCCGCCGACATCAATAGCGACGATTTTTTTCTTCACTGCGTCTCCGATTTCGTTGGGCTGCTCGCGCCGCTTTCCTTTACAATTGCAATCGGCACGAGCCGGTCCGCACGCGTTTTCTTCTTCGAACCACCAAGCTTCTTCATGCGTTCGCGTGATACTTCACGAAATTGCCACTGCGCCTGGCGGCGGGGCTCTGCGCCTTCGGGTTTTAAACGTCGGTACGTGCCATCCGCCTGCAACTCCCGGGCTTTCACGCGATCGTTCAGAAATGCCGGAATGACATCGTTGATGACTTTATCCCGCAACGCGGGCGTCTCGATCGGGAAAGCCAGCTCAATTCGCCGGTAGAAATTCCGCGGCATCCAATCCGCGCTCGAAAGAAAAACCCGCGGCTGCCCGGCATTTTCGAAATAATAGATCCGGCTGTGCTCGAGAAACCGGCCAACGATGCTGATGACGCGGATGTTTTCGCTAAGGCCTGGAACTTTCGGACGCAAGCAACAGATCCCGCGCACAACCAGATCAATGGTCACAGCTGCACAGGACGCTTCATAGAGCTTCTCAATGATCTCCTCATCGACGAGCGAATTCATCTTGGCCACGATGCGGGCCGGCTTGCCTGCCAACGAATTGTCGCGCTCCCGCTCGATCAGTTTGACGAAGCGACTGTGCATGTCGAACGGAGCGACCATCAATTTTTTCAAACCGGGATAACCCGCCAGACCGGTAAGCGTATTGAAAACAGTCGCCACCTCTTCAGTGAGTTGCGGTTCACTGGTGAGCAGACTGAAGTCGGTGTAAATGCGCGCCGTGCGCGGATGATAATTTCCAGTGCCGAGATGGACATACCGCCGCAGTTCGTCGGCGTCGCGTCGGACGATTAGCAACGCCTTGCAATGGGTTTTAAGACCCACCACTCCATAGATCACGTGCGCGCCGGCTTCTTCGAGGCGTCTCGCCCACTGAATGTTGGTTGCCTCGTCGAAACGGGCGCGCAACTCGACAATCGCGGTGACTTGTTTTCCCGCGTTAGCCGCATCGATAAGGGCCCCGACAAGGGGCGAATCGCCGCTGGTGCGGTACAGCGTGATTTTCATGGCAAGGACCTGTGGATCCTTTGCCGCTGTTTCAACCCACTCGACGATTTCATCGAAGCTGTCGTAAGGGTGATGCAGCAACACGTCCTGTCGTCGTAAGACCTCGAAGAAATCCGCGTGTGGCGGCAACGCCGGATCGCGGGCCGGTTGAAACGGACGGTCTTTGAGCTTGGCAAACGCGTCGTTGGCAACAAGCGGAGCAAGATGCGTCATTGTCAATGGGCCATCGAGCTTGTAAGCGTCCGCTTCAGAAAGATTGAAAAACTCGAGAAGCAGCTCGAGAAAATGTTTCGGGCAATCGGCTTCCACCTCCAGTCGCACGGCGTTGCCACGGCTGGTGCGTCGCAGTTCCTGCTCGATGGTTCGCAAAAGGTTCTCCGCTTCCTCATCGTCAATGTAGAGATCGCTGTTGCGCGTGACACGAAACGCGTGCACGCCGTCCAGGATTAAGCCGGGAAATAATTCGCCGATGTGGTGTTTGATTAGCGACGCAAGATAAATGTATTCCCACGGCTCGTTCGCACCGGTGCCGCGAGGCATGAGAATCAGCCGCGGCACAACTCGCGGGACCTGCACAATGGCGTGCAGCGGCTCGCCGCCACGGCGCGTCTTCGCTCGCACCAACAAATTGTGGCTGCGGTTCAACAGATGCGGGAAGGGATGGCTGGCGTCCACCGCCAGCGGCGTCAGCATGGGAAGAACTTCCTGCTTAAAATATCGATTCGCCCATGCCGCGCGTTTTGGCGAGAGTTCGCTCATCTCGCGCACGTAAATCGCGTTCTTTGCCAGCTCCGGCAACAATTCGTTTTTCCAAAGCGCGTACTGCGTCCCCACAAGCTCGCGCACCGTTTTCTGGATGCGGTCGAACAGCTCGGTGGGACTCAAGCCGTCGGGACCAACGTCGCTCGTCTCGCTTTCAATCTGTTGTTTGATTCCGGCTACGCGAATCTCGAAAAACTCATCCAGATTTGAGCTGAAAATCGTTAGAAATTTAACCCGCTCGATGAGCGGTTGCGTGGGGTCCTGCGCTTCCTCGAGCACGCGTCGATTGAATGCAAGCCAGCTCAACTCCCGGTTGATAAAATTTTTTGGATCGTGGAAACGGTCGTGCGCGGTTTCGACAACCTGTGGAACGGCGGTACCGTCACTTTTTTCGTCAGTACGCAGAGTGGTCTGTGCTTGCGGCATTTTTAACCTTTGCCCGTCAGCCGCGCATACGCAACGCGCTGCCTCAGACGGAGACCGCCGCACCCTTGTGCCTAATGTCTTCGGCTGCCGCGGCGTAAACGGCGTCCTCGGCGATGTTCTGGGCGTGATCGCCTACGCGCTCGAGAGCGCGCGAAACCAGGATAAGGTTAAAATAGCCCTGCAACTGCTCAACATCCTCTATCATTCGCTCCGTCAGTTTCCTGTTTGCATGGCGGTTCATCTCGTCGAGTTGCTTATCGCGACCGCAAACGGAGTTAGCCAGCTCGACATTCTCCCGCACGTACGCGTTGATGCTGTCCTTGAACATCGACATCGCGTGTGCCTGCATCGGCACAATCAATTGCACTTCCGGCAACGGCGGATGCTGATTCAACTTGCGCGCGCGTTTCGCGATGTTCGTCGCCTGATCGCCCACGCGTTCGATATTTGGCGAAAGTTTTATCGCCGAAATCACCCGGCGCAGATCCGACGCCACCGGCTGAAAACGGAGCAGAATTTCGAAGCCGTCCTTGTCGATCTGTTTCTCCAGTTGATCGATCTCTTCGTCATCTGCAATCGCGTTGGCGCAGAGATCGTCATCGCGCTGCAGCAAGCCCTTAAGTGCCCTATCGAGGCTGCGCTCGGACAAGCCAGCCATCATTAGCAAATCTTTGCGCAGCGACGTTAGCGCTTCGTCGAATGTTCCAAGAATGTGTTTTGGTATCACCACTGTGGTCCTCCGGTCTTATTCGTCATAAAAATCGCGGTACGCTCAGCGCACGCGTCTACAAAAATCATCCGAACCTTCCAGTGATGTAATCTTCCGTCTGTTTCTCGGTGGGATTGGTAAAGACTTTCGTCGTCGATCCAATCTCGATGAGCCGGCCCATGTAAAAGAACGCAGTAAAATCGGACACGCGTCCAGCCTGCTGCATGTTGTGCGTGACGATGACAATCGTGAATCGCGTCTTCAACTCCTGGATTAGCTCTTCAATCTTCGCAGTTGCGATCGGGTCGAGCGCCGAGCACGGCTCGTCCATCAATAGGACTTCCGGTTCCACGGCGAGTGCGCGCGCAATGCAGAGCCGTTGTTGCTGGCCCCCCGAAAGACTGGTGCCGGACTTCTGCAAGTCATCCTTCACCTCATCCCACAACGCCGCCATGCGCAACGATTGCTCAAGCCGTTCGTTGAGAAATTTACGATCGTGGACACCGTTCAGCCGAAGACCGACCACGACGTTGTCGCCGATCGACATTGTTGGAAACGGATTTGATTTCTGGAACACCATTCCGACGCGCCTGCGCACAATCGCTGAATCCATGTTGCTCGCGTAGAGATCCTGGCCGTCAAGGAACACACTACCTTCGATACGGGCGTGCGGCACCAGCTCGTGCATGCGGTTGAGCGCGCGGATGAACGTCGATTTTCCACAGCCGCTCGGCCCGATAATCGCGGTGACGGCTTTGGCGGGCATGTCCATGCTCAGGTCGTTTATGGCGCGCTTCGTTCCGTACCACATTGATACATTTTTGGCCTGCATTGCCAGAGGAAGCGGCGCCCCCTCTGAGTCTCTTAACGGTGCGGCGACGGGCTCGCGAGGGTCAACTACTTCGGGTTGCGGCATAAGCTGAGTATTCATGTTTGAAAGTTCACGGCGATGCGGTCCGGACGCGGGTCACAAGCCGCACCAATACGTTAACGCAAAAAACGCCCGTGACGAGAACAAGCGCGCCGGCCCATGCCTGACGATGCCAGTCGTCGTAGGGCGAGATTGCGTATGTGAAAATTTGCAGAGGCAGCGCTGCAATCGGCTCGCTCAAGTTGTGGTTCCAAAAACGGTTGCCGAATGCGGTGAAAAGAAGTGGCGCGGTTTCGCCGCCAACGCGCGCCAACGCGAGCAGAATACCGGTGATAATGCCGCGCGAAGCGGTTTTGACTACGATCTGCACGATAGTTTTCCAGCGTGCGATACCGAGCGCAAGAGCAGCTTCCCGATAACCGACAGGGACAAGTAGAATCACTTCCTCGGTCGTGCGCAGGATCAACGGGATCATGATCAACGCCAGCGCCAGTCCGCCGGCGTACGCGGAGAAGCTTTTGAAACGCAAGACGATCAGACCGTAAACGACTACGCCCCAAATGATCGACGGCACGCCATTGAGCACATCCGCTATGAACCGCAGCACAGCATTCACGCGCGCCGTGCCGTACTCGGCCAGAAAGACTCCACCAAGCACGCCGACCGGAATTCCGATCAATGCCGCAAGCGCCAGCAACTCGAGTGTGCCTACGATCGCGTTTGCCATTCCACCACCGACCACCCCGACCGGCTTCGGCAGCTGCGTGAAGAAGTCGAGATTGACGGCGCCGATGCCACTCTTGAGCACGTAGAAAAAGACGAGACCAAGCGGGGCGATCACAAGCACCGCGGAACAGAATGTCAGCCCGGAAATGACGGCGCTTTTGAACTTCCGCCAACCGTGATGGTCTTTGCGCTGGCCTTCCATGTTTATTGAACTCGGCCGGGATTTACCCCCGCGGTGATCGTTTTTAGAAGCAACTGCGCGAGCAAATTGACGAGAATCGTGACGCCAAACAAGACCAGTCCGATCGCGAACAATGCCTGCAGATACATGTCTGTAGTCGCTTCGGTAAATTCATTCGCGATTACGCTCGCCAGTGTGTACCCGGGTTTGAACAGTGACGCGGCAATCTGCGGCGTGTTCCCGATCACCATCGTCACCGCCATTGTTTCGCCCAGCGCGCGACCAAGTCCGAGTATCACTGCGCCGAACAAACCTTTCCTCGCATAACTGAGCACTGCGATGCGTGTCACTTCCCAGCGCGTTGCCCCCAGCGCATATGCAGCCTCGCGCTGCAAATCCGGAACGCTCCGCAGGATTTCGCGCGACACCGATGTGATGATCGGCAGAATCATAATCGCAACGATGATTCCACCAGCCAGCATACTCGGCCCGTAAATCGGCCCAGTGAAAAACGGAGTCCACCCCAGTATCTGCTTGAGGAACGGGAAGATGTAATCGCGCAGCCACGGCACCATCACGAAAATTCCCCAAAGGCCGAGAATCACGCTGGGGATCGCCGCCAGCATCTCGACAAGAGAGGTGATCGGTTGCCGGATCCAGAGCGGCGCGAGTTCCGTCAGGTAAACGGCCGTGGCAATGCTCAACGGCACGGCAATAATCAAAGCAATCAGCGAGGAGACGGCCGTGCCGTAAATGAATGGCAGCGAGCCGAATTCTTCGGCGACAGGGTCCCATGTTGACGTGATGAGAAAACTGAATCCGAATTTTCGGATCGCCTGCCAGGAACCACTGCCCAGCTGCCAGCCGATCAGAATGACCAGCAAAACCACTGCAAAAGCCATCGAGAGCGTGAGCCAATAGAACGCTCTATCGCCAAACCGGGACGGCGGCGACATCCGCTCCGCGGCCGGCTGAATCGCGTCTGCTTCCTCGACAGTGATGACCGACATATTTTACGCTGGTTGTTCGACCGGCACAGACGCCAGCCATTCTTGAACCTTTGCCGCGATCTGGTCGCGAATTTGGCGGACCTTCTGCAACTTCTGGTCTTGTGTACCTATGACCTTTGACGGGTCATGAAAAGGCCAATCCAACCGCTTCGTTACCCCGGGGAAGATCGGACATTTCTCAGCTGATTCTGCATCGCAGACTGCCACAACATATTGAAAAGCCTCGCCGCTTTTCCACACGTCGAACACGCTCTTGGTTTTGTTTTGCGATATGTCGATCCCGATTTCCGCCATCACCTCGACTGCCAGCGGATTCAATTCGCCCGGATCGAGGCCTGCGCTTTGCGCATCGAACCGGTCGCCTCCGTAACGTTTGAGAAAAGCCTCGCACATCTGGCTGCGCCCGCCGTTGTGCACGCAAATAAACAATACTCTCGGCCGGTGGAACATCGCAACTACCCCGATTGAATCGTCCCTAAGTTTTAATTTCGTCAATCCGCTTCAAGACGCGCTGCTGAACGCTGTCCGGCAGTGGCGCATAGTCGAGGGCTTTAGCCATTTCTTCGCCCTTTGACATCGCCCACTTCAGGAATTCGACCAGTTTTTTGCCTTTCGCGGGATCCTTCTGCTGCTGATAAACCAGCAACCACGTTGCGCCGGAGATTGGATACGCGTCCTTCCCAGGAGCATTTGTCATCGAGAAACGGAAATCGTCCGGAATCTCTGCTGTGGAGAGCGCAGCCGTCACTGATTCGAGTGTCGGTTTCACAAATTCGCCTGCCGAATTTTTTACATCCGCGTAGGGCATTTTGTTCTGTAACGCATAAATCAGCTCCACATAGCCGATCGCTCCCGGCGTTTGCTTCACTTGTCCCGAGACGCCTTCATTTCCTTTGCCGCCGATGCCAGCCGGCCAATTGACTGACGTATTGTTTCCAACCTTTTGCTTCCACTCCGGGCTGATCTTGCTCAGGTAATCGGTGAATATAAAGGTCGTTCCGCTGCCATCCGACCGATGTACGACCACGATATCTTGATCGGGCAGTTTTACCCCGGGATTTAATGCCGTCAGCTTTGGATCATTCCATTTTTTTATTTGCCCAAGAAAAATTCCCGCGATGGTGTCTGCATCGAGCTTTAGCGCGGGATTGCCCGGCAGGTTGGACACCACGACCACCGCTCCTGCGACCGTGGGAATGTGCAACAGTTTTCCCGGCGCTTTGCTCAAGTTATCATCGGTCATCGGGCCGTCCGACGCGCCGAAATCGACCGTTTGCGCCATTATTTGCTTTTGCCCGCCTCCGGAACCGATCGATTGATAATTAAAGCGGACGGACGGATCGACTTTCGTGTATTCGTCGAACCATTTGGAATAAATCGGATACGGGAACGTCGCACCCGCGCCGTTGATCATCATTTGCGCCGAAGCGTTTGCGCTTAGTCCCAACGCAATTGCCAGCCCAACAAACTTTGTTTTGTGCAGTTTCATCATTAAACAAAACTGCCGCACGCCGATTCAACCGGTCAAAGCCTTTACTGTTACGTTTGTGTGACAAAGGCTTCGCCGGCGTCGAATCGATGAATCGAAATCGAATGTAATGGTGTAACGGATCACCAATCACGCGAGCTTGCCGAGGGCAAGATCACCCGAATCGTCGTGCCTTTTCCCAATTCGCTATCCGCCTCCACGCGTCCGCCGTGTAGTTGCGCGACGTGTTTCACAATCGCCAAACCGAGACCGGTGCCGCGGACTTTGTCGGGGCTGCGCGCTTTGTCTGCGCGGTAGAAGCGCTCGAAGATGCGCGGCAAATCTTCTTTTGCAATCCCGATTCCCTGATCGCTCACCATCAGCTCTATTTCGCCGTCGCGCTGCCGAGCACTCAACCGAATTTCGCCGTCCTCGTGCGAATATTTTACCGCGTTATCGAGCAAGTTGTACAGCGCTTCCTGTAACCGCGTGCGATCCACGCAAATCATCGACAACTCAGGCGGAACATCGACAACGATCTTGAGCTGTTTGCTTGTGAGCTTCTTCTCCCAATCGTGAATCATTTCCCGGAAGAAACTCGACAGATCGACATCTCCGACCTGCAAATCCGGATTCCCTGATTCATGCCGTGCAAGCGTAAGTAAATCTTCGACGAGCAACTCGAGCCGATTCGAATGGCGTTCCATCACTCGGAGAATTCGCGTGAGCTCTTCGCGAGACGTTTGCGGGCTGTCGAGCAAGGTCTCAATGTAGCCGCGCAGGATCGACAGCGGCGTGCGCAATTCATGCGAAACGTTGGCCACGAAATCCCGCCGCACTTGATCTATTCTTTTCAGCTCGGTGATATCGTGAAATAAAACAAGCGCACCCGTGATCTGGCCCGCCTCGTTTTTCGTCGCGACGGCATGGAGCTCGACTTGCGACTGGTCAAGAGCCAACTCGGACCGAACTGGCCCCATGCCGTGGAAAGCGTCGGTAAGAAGGCGATCGAGCGTAGGATCGCGAACAATCTCCAGCAGGGCGGTTGTCAATGGAATTTCGGGGGCGTCGAACAGCTTTCGAAACGTCTCGTTAGTCAAAATCACCTGGCGATTGGAATCCACCAGCAGCAACGCGTCCTGCATTGCAGAGAAAATGGTTTGCATCCCGGATTCCCGTTTTGCGATCTGCTTACGGAGCTGCTCCAAATCGCCAACAATCTTTTCCAGTTCGAATCCAATCCGTTGGGCTGGCGCGCTGCGCTCCATCAAAAAGGTTCGCGGCCGTTCACCGCGACCAATCTGCCTTATGACATCTTCAACCTGCCGCCACGGTGCGATCCATTTGCGCCAGACGATGAGCGCAACAGCAGCCAGGGCAATGCAGATCAGGACAACAATAAGCGAGGACACAGGATTTCTACTCTCTCCCAAAAAGCTTTCGCGGCAAAACGAATCCAGGGAGGCTTCGCAATCTCAAAGCAGTTCGTGAATCCTCGTTAGGCCAATTTTGTTCGCGTCAGGTTTTGGAGTGTGCGGCGTCTCCGCACCCGCTTTTGGATTCCACGCCGCTTACTCTTCGCGGAGTCGGTAACCAAAACCGCGTACGGTTTCAATTGCGGCGCCGGCTTTGCCGAGCTTTTCGCGCAAACGACGCACGTGCGTATCGACAGTGCGGGTGTCGATCACGCTTTCGTAGCCCCAGACATCGTTGAGCAATTTATCGCGATCCTGCACACGGCCTCTCCGCTGTATTAACGTCCGCAGCAACTTGAACTCGAGACTGGTGAGATACACTCGTTTGCCGCTGACGCGAACCTGATGGCGCGCAGGGTCGATCGTGATCGAGCCGGCTTGGAGCGTTTCCTCTTGTTTCTCACCTCGCCGCAAGATTGCCCGGATTCGCAGCGTCACTTCGCGCGGACTGAAAGGCTTCGTTACGTAATCGTCAGCGCCGAATTCCAGACCGACGATTCGATCAATCTCTTCCGCTTTTGCCGTCAACATGAGAATCGGAATGTGAGACGTTGCCGCATCGCCTTTCAAAATTCTGCAGATCTCCAGTCCGGACATTTTTGGCAACATCAAATCAAGAACGATAAAATCCGGTCGGTTATCACGCGCCTTTTGCAGACCGGTTGCGCCGTCAGCTGCTGCCAAAGTCTTGAAGCCGGCCTTGCGCAAGCCCATCTCGAGAAGATCGGCCACGTCGCTCTCGTCTTCGATGATCAGTATTTTTCTCCCGGAACTGGTGTCCATGAACAGCGAATTCAACTCACCTGCGACATAAATTTCAATCGTTTCTATACGGCTTGAAGGAGTCGCCTCAGAGGCAAATAGCAAAGTTCACCGAATCGTCACGATTTCGTCATACGACTGTAACAATCGGCTCTTAGCCTCCATCCCGGTTACTGGAAGCTAGTCCCCTTCAGAAAGCCAAAACCACATCATTAAAGGAGAAATAGATGCTCACTAAAAAGATTGTCATGCAGGCAGCAGGCGGGAGTCTGGCTGCGATTATTTCACTGGCGGCACAACCGCTCTGGGCGCAATCATCTTCTGAATCCCAACAGATTCAGGAGTTGAAGCGCGAGGTCGCAGAACTCAAACAAGAAGTAAATAGCTTGAAAAAACACGAGGCGTCGGGCGGGAGTGCCGTCCCCGGAGGGCCAACCAAGACAGAAGTCTCTTACGATGGGAAAAATTATGTCGAGAAATCCGTCCCCCTCGAGAAATCCGCCGCAGACAAATGGAAATTATCCACGTCGATTACCGAGCTGGAAATCTACGGCGATGTGCGACTGCGTTACCAATATAATGGAGGCGAGACCCAAGGCAGGGGTCCAGTAGCATCGCCCGGCACGGGCGTCGCAGGGACAAACGACTGGCTGGAGCGCGAACGCGAGCGTTATCGTCTTCGCCTTGGCCTCCGTGGAACGCTCATGGACGATTGGTTCTTTGGCGTCCGTTTGGAGACCAACAACAACGCGCGCTCGACAAACGTGACAATGGGTGACGACTCAGCGAGTAGTACGCCAGGTGGCGGTGGACCATTCGAGAAAAACAGCGACACTGTTTACGTCGGTCAGGCGTATGGCGGCTACAAGGGTTTCCCCGACTTTACGTTTACTGGTGGCCGGATGCCGAACCCGATCATAAACACCCGCCTGCTATGGGACCCGGACATCAATCCTGAAGGTTTGGCCGAGCAGTGGAAACATACGTTTGTGTTTGGAGCAGAGCCCGCTCCGCCGCCCTCCTACAGCAAGGATGCGAGCAAGGATGGCAAAACCATGGTGGCCGAGAAACCGCCAGAGCCATTCCTGAAGCTCGATCTCTTCGCGAACTTCGGCCAGTTCGTTTATTCTGATACGAATCCGGAAAATCCGCTCGGTCCCAGACCCACGACAACGGTAAACGGCACAACGCAACTAATCCCCAACACGGACGTGTTCCTGCTCGCGTGGCAGGTAGGCGCGCGGTTTAATTTTCCGCGCAATTTTTACTTCCAATTTGCGCCGACACTCTACAATTACACAGGCAACGGCAATGTATTTAACACCCACTTCGTGGGCGGTGATCCTCGCCTAACGAACTCGGCTTCCCTGCTCACGAACCAGACCGGCATCAATAGCCTGCTGGTGTTCGATGTACCCATGGAATTCGGGTGGAAAGCGTGGGGAATACCAATGCGGATATTCGGAGACTTCGCTACTAATTTTGAAGCTAACGAACGCGCCAATGCCGCAATTGAGTATGACTCCAATGGCAACGTGATAGCTTCTCCTGGCCCTGGCCATGGCGACCAGCGCTACGCGTTTCAGGCTGGACTCGGTATCGGCGACTTAAAAAAGAAAGGTGATTGGAGGTTGAACCTTTGGTATCAACAGATCCAGCAGTTCGCGCTCGATCCAAACTTGATCGACGATGATATTTTCAATGCGCAAACAAATATTCACGGTATCGCTGCTCAGCTCGCATACAACTTTACCGCGGCTGTGAACCTCGAGCTAACCTATGCCCACGGTTGGTGGTACAATCACAATCTCGGTACCGGAGGAAATGTGGGTAGCCTTGCTATCGGAATCAATCCAACAAATCAATACAACTTCTTTACCGCCGACTTGAACGTCAAATTCTAAAGGGTTAGGTCTAGTAAAGCCCGTCGGGAGCGTCTTCCCGACGGGCTCTTTGCCGCTCACCACTGATAATTCGCATCGACGTAACGACATCCTTCTCACTTCTCCCTCATTGAAACGAAAAAAACAACGGCACAAGAAAGCAGCGCGCGAGGTTTCTCCCGTCACAATGCTGACCGATGAACTGGATTCGGTACGCCGCGATTTGCGGCGTACGATTCGTGCTTACGTTACGCGTTTGGAACTTGATCTCGCCGAAAGCATCGCGGCGGTGACTCGGTACAAACGAGGCGAAGAGCTGTCGCGCGAGCGACTCCACGACATTCGCGATCTGACGATCATGATGCGTAAGCGCAAACTGAAACCGGAAAAGGGTCGGCGGAAAGATGTGCGTAAGCTCGACTCGCTCATTCGCGACTTGCACTCAATCGCGCAACCCAGCGCGGATCGCACTGATTCCAAATGAGGCGGAGTTTCCCGCGCATCATACCGGCCACTCACTGTGGTCACTTTCCCGATCCGGGCAATGTTAGTTACCCAAGTGCTCGTGGAACTCTCGGAATAGCGCGACCAAAAGATTCTGCAGTGAAAAATTGTTGTCCATCTGAATCCAACGTATTCCTGCGCGCGGGAAATCCGTGGCCGTCAAAGTCGCCGTGACGCGACCGCGATCTTTTACCAAATAGATTTTTGCACCCGGCGACAAATCAATCCAGCCGAATTGACGAATGCGCGCGACTGGGATCGGCTCACCATGGCCGGTCCTGGCAAAGAAGACGCCCCGCGCGGAATCGACTCGGACACCCGGAAAACGAAAATCGAACGGCTCATCAATCCGCGGAGTGTCGTCGCCGACATAAGGCCGATTACTGAACGTGATTCGCGCAAGCAGTTCACCGCCCGTGCCTTGGTACAGTTGGTGCCAGATCATCTCGCCGTAACTGAACGTCTGGGGATGATCCGGGCTGGTAATACTGATCGCGCCCGCCAGCGCCGAAGCGTTCGCCACGAAAAGGACAGCCACCAAAATCGCGACTCGCATCCAACGAACGCGGGACGAGATGATGATTCGCCAGTCAACGACCGCCGCTGTGCTCGTCGAATGGGTTGTAAACTTGTATCGCATAATACCACATGAAACCGTCCGGACGCGCTGCAAAACTATGCGAACGACCAAAAATAGCTTCTACATCATGCACATTTGCGCGAAAAACGGTAAGCGACCCAATTCGCCGCGTATAAAAGTCGTTCGCATCTTCTTGCGCGATATAAGCCGGCGGCATGATTAATATGCCACTCCGATTAAATCGGAACGCGAGCACATCCGCCCCGTACCCGTGATGCAGCCAGTCTGCGGTATCTATCACAGGCGCCTCATACAGGCCGAGCTGCCGCGACAACTGCGAATCCGGCCGGACGACGTAGTAGCCGTTCCGCGGCCCTAACGAGACGTAATGCGAATCATCGTCCCATGAAAACGCGCAAACGGATGCGCCAGTGATCAACAAAAACAATAGGGCACCGAGGGGAATAGGCCGCATAACTCATCAATAAGCCCGGGTGCGCATCCTGTCCACGCAGCCTAATCTGCTGTCTTCGCAATCACGCGAACGGCTAGGCGCGTAGTCGACTCATTTCGAGTATGAGCTCGTATCAGTTGATCACTCGACTGTCTGTCTACTAAAGATTGTACGCGAGCTTGTGAGTCGGCTGATACAGCTGGATGTCATCCGCGCCGGGCACGATCATCATGATGATTCGACCGTACTCGCGATCCTCAATTGGGCCGCGGAACTGCGCTCCTTTCGCTTGCAACTCATTCACCGTGGCATCGATGTCATCGCACATGAGAGCGATCGAGTGGTCCCGCGGATGGTCATAAGTTTTCCCCTCCCAGACGCTGTGCGTCGGGTGCACGCCCATTTCGCTCGGCCCCGATTTAAAAATGAGCCAATTTTCATCGAAATCTTCGGCGACGTAATTCCATCCGAGCACATCACGCAGAAAGGCCCGCGTTGCGTTAGCATCGTCAGAGTAAATCAAAGTGTGAATTGAGGTGATCATGTCGTATATCAGTTTTTTGTGGCTGCGACTGAATCCATCTAACGAAAGAGAGATGATTGCATCCAGCTATTTTGAAAAAAAACTTTCCTAAGCATCAAATGCAGCTTTCAAGCCAGGAACTCCGTTAAATTCAGAAGTCTTTTGATAATTCACTTCCCAACCGCCTTTTCCGCTTCAAGGCTTCACGAATATAAGGCTTGAAGAATGGGTTCCATCAATCCGCTTGAACAGGTAATCACGTAGAGCAGGGTCGTCGGTTAGGCTCGCGGCTCGCGTGAAAGCGCGGCTCGCTTCATCCTTACGATTCAACAGTTCCATCAAATGACCGCGTGCGGCCCAGAACGGTTGATAGTTGACGACGCTGCTTTGATGCAAAGCATCGAGGGCATTCAGTCCGGCAGAATAATCGCCTGCTTGCGCCAGCGCCACGGCACGTCCCACTGACGCGCCGATGTTGGGGGCCAACCTAACAAGGCCTTCGTAAAGCAATGCGATTTCCTGCCAGTCAATGTTCCCGGATTTGGCGCGAGCTGCGTGGATGGATTGGATTGCGGCCTCCAGTTGGTAACGCCCCGGCTGGCCAAACGCCTCTGCAGTGCTCAAAAATTTTTCGGCTTCTTCCATCAAATTCCCCAACCAGCGCGCGGTGTCTTGCTGGTCGAGCGGGATGAATTCGCCGGCGCTCGAGAAACGCGCCTCACGTCTGGCCTCGCAGTGCAACATCAACGCCAGCAAACCCAAAGCTTCCGGTTCAGTAGGCATCAATTGAACGAGAACGCGCCCGAGCAGAATGGCTTCCGAAACCAGTGCGCGGTGCGTTGACGCGGCATCCGGCAGGCTATCCCAACCTGTCGTGTATGCGGCGTATATGGCGTCGAGAACGAACGAAAGACGCTCGCTCAATTCCGGCAGGTCAGGAACATGGAACGGAATGCCCGCATCGCGAATCTTCGTTTTTGCTCGTACCAGTCTCTGACTCATGGCCGCAGGAGACACCAGGAAAGCGGAGGCAATCTTTGCTGCGTCTATCCCGAGGACCACTTGCAGCATGAGTGGCGTACGCGCAGCGACATCAATGGCAGGGTGCGCGCACACGAAAAGCAGCTTGAGGCGTTCATCCGGGAAAGACTCGTGCTCGGTTGTCGTCGCCTCCGCTTCCTCGGCGAGTTGGAGCAACAGAGGCTCGGCATTTCGCCGGGTTTGTTCCCGGCGGGAGGCGTCAATCAATCGGTTGCGGGCTACATGCAAGAGCCACGCTTCGGGCTTATTTGGAACTCCATTGGTCCGCCAATTTTCCAAAGCGGCAACCAGCGCCTCGCTCAACGCATCCTGCGCATCCGCAATGTCGCCGCTGCGCGAAGCGATGTAGGCGACCAGTCGTCCATAGGAATCACGCGCCACCGCTTCAATCGCATCATGCGTCGCGGACTCGCTCACCGTTGAACTATCTCACGAATCTTTTTGCGGTGGTTGGTATATCTGGATGAAATTTCCACAGGTGTCCGAAAAAATGGCAATTTGCACCGGCCCGGCATCCGTTGGGTTTATAGTAAATTGCACGCCTTTCTTCTTCAGACGCTTCGTTTCCGCGGCGATTCGTCCAGGTGATCCGTTCTCGAACACAGATGTAGCTGTCTGTCCAAAATTCAAACCCTTAGCCAGCCACGGAACGCCCTGGCGGCATAGTAAGATTGCGCACCGTTGTGACCCACGAAGACACGACCGTAGCGGCGATCGCAATAGAGTGCGCCGCCGAGTTTTCTAATATCGGACGGTGTTTTCACCCAGCTGGACGTCTTCGTATCGAAGTCTCCAAATTTCTGCAGCTCCAGATATTGTTCTTCCGTCAAGAGGTCAATGCCCATGGCCGTTGCCATGTCCATAGCTGTGTTTTTCGGTCTATGTTCCTTCCGTGATTCCAGCCCTTCACGGTCGTAACAAACACTCACGCGGTCTTTCGGGGTTTCCGCTGAACAATCAAAAAAGATGTATTCGTCCGTCTCCTTATCATGACCAACGACATCGGGTTCGCCACCGGTACGTTCCATTTCATTGAGTGCCCGTAGTTTTTCGGCATTTGCTTGCAGCTTTGCTTCTACTTTGGCCCATTCGAGACCTTCGTGGCGGTGCATGTTCTTCTCAAAACGGGCTTTCAATGCTCTGAGTAGCTCTTCACGTTGTTTTGGTGACAACTCCTTTTTTGTCGTGGCGCCTTTCATAGAGGTTTTTTTCCTATTGCTCGGTCGTCTCAGGCCGATCTTTTCGAAATCAGTCGTTGCAGGACATGGCCTTTCCACATCCAAAGTCCGGTAAGGACAATTACAGGAATGGCCACATACCGAACAACGGGGGCGTAGTTCGGAAGTTCTTTAAATGGACTATAGATGTAACCGATTATCGGAATCCCGAAGACTATGTGAATCCAGCGAAAGATCGAACGTTTCATATTGGTTGCTCCTTTCGTTACAAGGTCGGGCGGCGAGACCAGGGGATTACTTGTCGCGCGTGGCGAAATACGAACCGCCCAATGGGCGCACTTCCACGAATGCGTCAGCCGCAGCCGGATTTCGCGCTGCCCACTCCAGTGCAGCATCCAGGTCAGGCACTTCGATGATGACGAATCCGCCGAGGTATTCCTTTGTTTCGGCATACGGTCCGTCGTGCACCTGGCGTATTCCGTCGCGAACCGACACCATCGTGGCCGTCTGCTGGGACTCCAAACCTGCCCCTGCGATGAAGATGCCCGCAGCCCGCAGGGCCTCCCCATAAGCCCTGCCAGCCGCCGCAGCAGCGGCCTTCGCGTTTGCATCCTTAAATTGGTCAGCAGTGTCTTTGTTCACATGTACAAGTAGAGCGTATTTCATGGTAATTGTTTTGATTGTTGCGTTTGGCTTGTTTGTTTCAGAGTCGGAAACATTTTCATGGTTCTGCAACGATGACGTTCGGACATGCCTCGTTTCGACATTCCGAAACAAATTTTTGCAGAAGAACCTGCCCTACAAAGAAATAGGTCTTCGCTGGTTTAGGCCTTGGCGCACAAACATCCTATATCGGACATCAAACATTTGGTTCGTTGGCTTCAACTGTTCACGGCGGCGGAGCAAGCTGTTTGCTGAGAAAAATCTGAACCAGAACAACGATTATGAATGCCACAACAATTATCATTGCAAATGCCAGTGCCATCAGCCGCAAGCCACCGGACCACCCAAGAAGTGCACCGCTGCGATTTCTGCCGCGGCCGCTGAAAAACCAGCTACCCAAAAGTACGAGACCGATCAGCAGCACCGCGCCGTGTCCAATCCGTATCGCCATGGGCTGACTGACAACGAGGATATGATCAACAATGACGGCGACCAGCATGATGCCTGCGAACAGGAAACTCGAGTTCCACGACACGCTGTAACGAAGAAGACATGCGGCGAGCTTCAGAAGCCCCGCGTAGATGATGAGACCCACTGCAATAAAAAGAAGCCAAGGAACGATCATAGGCGGAGTAGCCCTATCGAGACGGAGCTGAGCGACCGTCGGAGAGCCTCAGCGCGGCAACCACGGAAAACGCCTTCATAAAATCAGGGCCGCACAACACAGCGGCCACGGATCGACTCCAGTGATTAGTTAGGGACGCCGAACCTCACATCTTCGCTTCGTGCGCTTGGCCAAACTCAACAAGGTTGCCATCAGGGTCAACCAACAGCGCATCTCTTTCTCCCCATGCTCGCGTTGTCGGGCCCTCAGGCTGAAACCCTGACTCTTTGAGCAAAGCGCACGTTGCATCCAAATCCTGGCAATCAATCTCGACGTGAAAAGGCCGCTTCTGATCTTTGAGCAGTCCCAGACGTCCGCTGCCGACTTTGAGCAGCGCAAATTTTCCCGGCATATGGAAGAGGATTGAGCTCTGGGGTAGTCGTTTGTAGAAGTTCAGTAAGCGCTCCACATCTGCGACGTGTAATGTGAGACCGACCAAGGAAATACTCATGGTTATTTCTCCACTATTTTTGGTGCCTAACAAGAAATAGATAAGAAGGCAGGGTGTCGTGGATAAAGCTTCATTTAATCCAATCACTTCTTCATCATTGAATCGCGTTTCGCTTTAAATTCCGAACCAGGTTTCCATTCAGGAAATTTGTCGCCATTCGCTACTTGGTAGCCGACTTCGAACACAAGTTGGACATCTTGCACGGCACCAGAGAGGTCCCAATCGGGACGAACTTCGTCGGTGACCTGGTGGTAATCTGTGGAGTCAAATTCGTCCGATCGGAGTGGCGCGGTCTCGGGACGAGAAAGAAGATGTTCACTTTTGCCGATGTAAAGCGAGGGCAGACCGACTTTCGAGAATTCGAAATTGTCAGCACGATAAATCTTGCCTTTGTCAGGGCGGCTGTCCGGGATCGCGCTGCGGCCCTGCTGTTTGGCCGCGGCAGCGAGAAGATCGTCGAGCGTGGAAAAACCAAGACTCAGATCCTCAACATCGCGCGCTTTGCCCCAGACGTTCATGCTATCGAGGTTGATGTCCGCCAGCGTTTTCTCCAGGGGATAGAGCGGGTGCTCCGCATAAAATTTGGCACCGAGCAATCCCGCTTCTTCGGCTGTCGTTGCCATGAACAACACTGACCGTTTCGTCGGCGGATTTATTTTCATGAAAGCGGCCGCTAGTTCTATGACGGACGCAACGCCTGACGCATTGTCGATCGCACCGTTGAAAATCTGATCACCCTGCAATTCAGGATGGCGGCCAAGATGGTCCCAGTGCGCGGTATAGATAACGTATTCACCGTTTAATTTTGGATCGCTGCCTTCGAGTTTACCGATGACATTGTGCGATTTGAACGAGTGGATCTGCTGTTTGATCTGAATATTGGCTTTGGCATTCAGGACCACAGGTCGAAAATCCTTGGTGATCGCAGATTTCTTGAGGGCATCGAAATCCTGGCCAGACCCGGTCAGCAATTTTTTCGCAACATCGAGCGTGATCCACGAACGCGCCGAGACCGCATCCATGTTCTTGTTCGGATGATCGAGCTCAAAGTTTTCTTTGGCCCAGCTCGATCTCACCACCTGCCACGGATAAGCTGCCGGTTCCGTTTCGTGAATGATGATCGCCGCCGCCGCACCCTTTTGCGCTGCGATTTCGTATTTGTAGGTCCAGCGGCCGTAATATGTCATCGCTTTTCCTTTGAACATTTTGTCGTCGAGTTTTGACGGATCTTTTGGATCGGGAACCGGCGGATCGCCGATCAACATCAGAAGCGTTTTGCCGCGTACATCAATATTTTTGTAATCGTCCCAGCCGTACTCCGGCGCGACGACGCCGTATCCGACAAAGACAAGATCTGATTTCTCGATCCTGATCTCCGGCTGGAGCCGCGCCGATGAAGCAACGAAATCATCTGGATATTTCAGGTCCATCGCTTTGTCGCCAATGAGGAAGGACATTCGCGGTTCGCTTTTGATCCCGGCGAGGGGGACTTCCTGCGTGTATGTCCCGTCGGGATTTCCCGGTTTTAACCCGATCTTTTTGAACTGATCGGTGATGTATCTGACCGAAAGGTCTTCGCCTTTTGTCCCCGGCGCGCGCCCCTCGAATTCATCCGATGCGAGAACTTTGATGTGCGCGAGCAGACCGTCCGGCGTGATCGTTTCAAGCGCCGGCTGCAACCGCTCCGTCAATTCATCATTTCCGAGGAGCGACGCGGCGAGGGAGAAAAAGGTCGCGAGTAATAACCACGAAATTTTCATGCTCGTTCTCTAGCGGTGCTTCGCGACCGCCGCAAATCAGTAACCAGCAATCTCCTCTGGAGGTGTATGCTCGGCCGCAGTCGCTGCTAAAGAGGAAAATGTTGCTGTCACAGAGCCGCGAACACGAACACGCTTCAATCTCGAGCCGTTGTCGACGCGCGACGCCGATCCTGCCATCAACGATCTCGTTGACGCATTCACTGAGTAAATCGGCTTCAGTTGCGAAAGTTGTTTTGGAAGCACTGGTTAGGTTAAGGCAGTGAAAGCAGAGTCGGGCGCTCCGGTCGAGCTTTTCCGGGGCACCCGCCCATTTCGAGTCGATGTTCGACGGTTGTGCCGTCACTAAATGAAATTGCTGCGTGCCGACAGGTCGGCCGTCCCTGACCGCCGGCACAGTTTTGTTTTGCCACACAAATGTAACGCTAATTGTTTTGCCGAATTGTCCGCGGATTCGTACCTTTGCGCCTGATCACGCATGCCAGCGTTGACTCTCCCCCGACGCGATTCAGCACCAACTATCAACGCACAGCAGCGTTTCTCGTTTGGCGGATCGCGACAGCAACTGCCAGGACCGAAGCGCTATCGCACAGCGTGGATTTCCGACACGCACCTGGGCACGCGCGGCTGCAACGCCGCTGCGCTGCTGGACTTTCTGCGCGAGACGGACTTCGACACGCTCTACATCGTGGGCGACCTGATTGATATCTGGTCGCTGCGGCGCGCAATTTACTGGCCGCAGCAACACAATGACGTGATCCAAAAAATTCTGCGCAAAGCCCGCAAGGGCACCCGTGTGGTTTACATCCCGGGAAATCACGATGAATTGGTGACCAGCTTCTGTGGAACGTACGGGAATATCGAGATCAAGAAGAACGCAATTCACGTGACCGCGTCCGGCGAACGCATCTTGATTATCCATGGTCACGAACTGGACGTGGTGGTATCCGGCAGCGGCCGGATGAGGTGGCTCGCGTTCGCAGGTGATCTGGGGTACCAATTTCTCCTGTCGCTCAATCCACTAATTAACTTTGTCAGACGGCGTTTCGGTTTGGGCTATTGGTCGCTCAGTGCGTATGCCAAGCGAACGGTGAAAGACGCTGTGAGCTTCATCGGTAAATTCGAAACCGCTGTGGCGCATTACGCGGAGCGCTATCGCGTGGACGCCGTGCTCTGTGGCCACATTCATAGCGCAGCGATCCGCGAATTCGGCACGGTCGCATATTACAACTGCGGTGATTGGGTTGAAAGCTGCACAGCAATGGTCGAAGGCGACGATGGCATGATCGCGGTGGTCGACTATCGCTCGCATGCCGCGAGCGGACGCGCAGTAATTCCAACGATCGACTCAGCGCCGCCGAAGCAAAGCTTGGTGACTGGCTGAAATTGTAGGGCGTCTCTGTGAGACGCTTCGGTGTTTGACACAAACTCCCTGCAACTTCCGGCTCAAGCATTTAAATTTTCAACCAATCACTCCAGCATCGCTCGTTACCAACTCGTCATTGGCTTTTAACAATTCGTAACCTGACGCGGCGCACTTCCGGTCTATCTAACGTTCAGTTATGACTACGATTACAGTGAAGCGAACGATAATTAGACGAACGCATGTGCAACCATCAGAAACGCGCCGGACATTTCGCGAATTGGCACGATCTTATCTCGCCGATGAAAGGTCCATCGAGTTTGCGATCGAAGCGCTGCTCTTTGCCATAATCGTGGCGATATCAGCATGGCCGGCGTTTGCGGCTGTTGGCGCACTCGCCGAATTTCTTCAGCAGGCGCCGGTCTAGCAACCAGTGGTGTCGTTTCATTAACACCCTGCTTCAGCTCGGTGTACTGGAAGATAGGACGCTTTAGATAACCGCTTCAGCGGTTTTTCTCGATGAGCCCCGGCACGATAGACCGCTAAACCGTTTTCTTACAGCAATCCTCAAATTCGGAACTCGCGGCAACACGTGAAAGTCTCGACACTGAACGTATCACGTTTACGATGTTCGCCTTGTGGCAGGGAAAACTCGAACGCGACACAATCGCGAAATTGAACGAAAATTTT
>Ga0306920_100000561_pt1 | contig 43511 bp, 44 predicted proteins | sample flu12Cox44000170_FD_204666 | JGI IMG/M metagenome (GOLD analysis project Ga0306920, IMG submission 204666) | Lab enrichment of tropical soil microbial communities from Luquillo Experimental Forest, Puerto Rico - flux4day.12C.oxic.44.000.170 (v2)... | ecosystem: Environmental > Terrestrial >... | reverse complement strand
AATGTCGGCGGCCTTCTTCTCAAAATCCGGATCGTTCGAGGCCAGGTAGCGTTCTATGCGATGCGGCTGAAGTCCGTGCTTACGCCACACCCGTGCCACCATCATGTGGCTGACCTTGAGCTGTGTTCCCAACCTGCGCGTGCTCCACTGCGTCGCCCCGTCCGGCGGCGTGCGCTTGAGCGTCCATTCCAGAATGCGCGCCTCCAGCGCAGGCGTCAGCGTGCTGGCCTCTTGCCCCGCGTGCCTGCTGAACAACCCTGCCAGCCGCTCTTCCCGAAATCGCTTGCACCAGCGATCGATAAACGCATCATTGCAGTCCAGCTTGTCGCGAATCGCGGCCCAAGTATGGCCTGCCTCCAGCAGCAAGATCAGCCGCGCCCTGCGCGCGTCATCGGCACGCCCGCTGCGGCTTGCCGCTCGCTGGTTGAGTTCCAAACGTTCCGCGTCCGTCAATACGATGGTGTTCTCCAGGAGCACCATCATACTACCGTTTCATCTGTTACAGTCCACTAGTATCAAAAATCTGAAACCCGAAGAAGCAACTTCCTACTCATGGCTGCTACCTGGACACCATGAATCCTTTTCCGGCGGAGACCGCGGTGCTACGGGGGATTTCCGCTCGAGAAAAGCTGTTCCAGACGAAGGCCAACATTGTACATGCGCGGCCCAACGTAGGGGCAGGCGTGGTTTTCCTTGAACGGCAACGCGAAGAGCAGACCGTGCTGCAGAATAGGCTAACGGCTGTGGCAGAAGAGCAGCGGACGCTCAGCTATTGAGTTAAGGCGATCATTCCTGCACCGCTTCGCGGATAGAGGTGTCGGCCAACCTTCCTTCCATTTTGCTCAGCGCATATACGCATAATAGGCCACGTAAAACCAACTGAGAATCCCCTGCACAATCATCCAGGTAATGGAGTGATGCACGCTCCAGGATATGGTAATCGCCAGCATGCTCCCGAATCCCCAGATGCCCACGCCAGCCGAGCGTCCCCCGCGACCGTTATCTTCCTCGTCGTCGCTCATGTACTACCTCCCTGTTGTCACGCAACCATTGTAAGTTCCGAACACCCCTCTTTCTGCACTTTTTCCGTTTGAACTAACCGGTCCACTTCTAGGACCTACCCGGACTAAACCCTTTGTTTGTCATATATACGTAAGAAGAGGCGGAAATTACTTTAGACCCGAACGGAAGAGCCGGAAATACAACACCAAGCCAATTTTCGACCATGCCCGGCCTGGGCTGCAAATTTTGGGAGTCGGTGGAACTTTTGCACTGGGGCATCCGTATTCCACAGCAAGGAGATCTACCATGAACCTTTGGGCTCGGGGATCCCTCGGTATTGCGATCAAGGGAACGGCTACGCTCGCCCTGGTGACCATGGCACTGGCGCCGGCTGCGACGCGGGCCCAGAGCACCTCCATCGCGAAGAGCGAGCAGTGGATTCACGTGCGGGTGGAAAGCAAGGAGGCCAAGGGCGAGACAGTGCGCGTGAATGTGCCCATTGAAATGGCGGAGAAGGTGTTGCCCGCCATCAACAAGGACAACTTGCGGAACGGAAAGGTGCACATCGATTCCGCGCATATGGACGACGTGGACCTGAGAACGCTGTTGGATGCCGTGCGGACGTCGCGCGACGGCGAGTACGTAACGGTGCAGAGCAACGAGAACGATGTGCGCGTGGCCAAAAGCAACGGCTATCTGTACATCCACGTCACGGACAAGTGCCCGTCGAAAAAGGCGGCTAAGGAGGACGGGACGAAGGCGGCCGTGGCAAAGGAATCCAGGGTTGAGGTCAAGGTGCCCATGAAGGTCGTAGATGCCCTGTTTTCTGCCGGGAAAGACCAGTTAGACATCGTTGCGGCGCTGCGGGCACTTTCTACGAACGGCGACACGGAACTTGTAACCGTGAAAGACTCGGAAAATACGGTTCGTGTGTGGGTCGACTCCAAGAATATCGCCGACTAAAGACCGAGCACCACTAAGACGCGCCAAAACGGGGAGAAACGCGAATGCTATTGCTGGGTAAGATCGCTCTAGGGATGGGGGCCACGCTGGCGATGACTTCGGCTTACGTGTTCCACGAAGGGGTCATTCGCGTGGACGTGGATGAAAACCGGCCTGGCGGAGAACACGTGCACTTCTGGGTGCCGGCGACGACAATGTCCACGGGGATGAGGCTGGCGCGACTCGCTCCCCAGCATCCGCTGGATCAAGCAGGGAGGCAAGTGCGGCCGTACCTGCCCCTGCTGCGAAAGCTTTCCAAGGAATTGGAAAAATATCCGAACGCGGAATTCGTGGATGTAACGAATGAACAGGAGCACGTGCGAGTCGCTACAGTTAACGGAAAGTTGCAGATTGACGTGACCGAGGAAGAAAGCAAGGTTCATGTGACGGTGCCACTGGAGACCTTGCAGGATGTGGTGGACCGGTTAGGGGAAGCAGCGGCGCATTCCAGCGACAAAGAGGAAGACGATAACTGGCAAGCCCGCGCCCAAGAAGAGAAGGCTTCCGGAAAAGATCAGGTAGATGCCGAGGCTTCCTTGCCCGGCTGGAAATAGACTTCGTCCTGTATTGCCTGCTGCGTCCAGCCTGCTCGCAGCAAAATGCCGCGTCCATTTTCGACCATATTGGGATGCCCACAAAGGTAGGCGGTCGTGTGCTCCGGCGTTAGACCCCAGAGATGAGTGTATTTGCGGATGAGGTCATCCACGCGGCCACGCTCCCCGCGCCAGTCTGGATCTTCCCAGGGCCGGCTCACGGTCGGCACATACTTCAGCCAGGGTGCCTCCGAAGCGTATTTTCCCAATTCATCCCGGTAGCCGAACTCATGTCCGCGGCTAGCGCCTTGGACACAGAACAAGCGGTGTTCGCCGGGCATGGCACCTCCTTTTTTCCAATCCTCGCGCAAAGTCCGGATATAGCTTACGTAAGGTGCGACTCCGGTGACGGTCGCCAAAAGGAGGTGATTTTTCCGCCCGCTGCGCAGGTCAAGAGTAAAGCGGCCTTTGGCAAAGCGCCGCAGGAGCAGCGGAGCCCCCTCGTCCAGAGCATAAAGGAGCGGCGTGAATTCGCCGTTGGGGACGCGCTCGACGAAAAACTCCAGAACGTTTTCGTAGGGAGAAGAACAGAGCGAATACGCGCGTTCAACCCGCTTGCCGTCCAATTCAACGCCGATGGTGGCGTATTGCCCTGCAAGGTAGGGGAAAGGGCCGCCCGGATCTACGTGAAGAAGGAAAAGGTCGTCCGCAATTGAGCGGCGGTCGAGAATTTTAGCGCGCAAGAACTTGTCTGGCGGTGTCAATGGACAACCTCAGTGATGGGATGCGGAGCCAAGCGGGAATGATACGGACGGAGGGCCTGGAACTCCACCGTATTCTGAGCCTGGCGAGAGACAGAGGAAAGAGCGCCGGATCAGGGTTTCTGTTGGTGCTGTTGCATCTGCTGCATGAGCTGGTCCTTAAAAGCCTGGGGATCAAAGGGCTTCACGGGACCCGTGATGCGGTCCTGCGTATCGGTAAGAAGTTTGGTGAGGATCATGGTGCTATGAGGGCCGACTTCCTTGACCATGCCAAAGGGTGTGACTTTGTCGCTGGTCCAGGCGTCGGAATTGTCCTTATCCGTGTGCCAATGTTCGCAGGCAAATGTGCCAGCCGGAACGGTGATGGATTCCGTGCCAACGGAGTGCCACTCGCTCAGATTCTCCTGGATTTTTTCCTGGTGCGCGTTGTTGGGATTAAAGGGCATTTCCATGGCCGGCTGACCCGCCATCTGGACGATGATGCGGTGGAATTGGAAATCCTCCTTGGTGAAGAGAGTCTTCCCCACCACGGACTGGTTCTTGTCGTCGCTGGTGACAAATTCCATCCAGTAGCCTTCCTTGCCGTCAACGGATTCCTTGCCGACGATGTACATCTGCATAGTCCTGTTTTTCGCACCGTGGGAACCGCCGGTACTCGTTGTTTCGTACTCAGCGCCTTTGCCGACGACGGGATTGAAGGCTTTGGCGATGGCCGGCTTCTTGAAGATGTCCATACCCATTTGGGCAGGCGCGGGGAAAGCCAGACCCAGGAAAAACGTAACGGCTGCGATTGCGAGACAACCAGCCTTCATGAAGTTTCTCCTTATGATGCGACGCAGGGGTTCCCTGCCAGGGGTCAGGGGCTGGCAGGCGAATCTTTCTTTTGATACCAGTTTCAGTCGAGGGAAGCAATGCAAAGCTAAGGGAAAGTGCGAGCGCGATAGGGGAAGATTACTCGTAAGCAAGGGCTTCGACAGGATCAAAGCCGGAGGCACGCAGCGCGGGCACAGTGGCGCCCGCAGCGGCACCAACGAGAGCAAGGCCGATGGAGCCAATGACCCAACCGGGAGTGAGAAGAATGGAAAGACCTGGACTTGTTTGCTTGAGGATCGCCTGGGTGAGAAAGGTAATTCCAATGCCCACGAGGCTGCCAACGATAGTCAGAACGGCGGTTTCGCCAAGGAGCATCTGGACTATGTCGAAGCGGGAGAAACCAAGCGCCTTGAGGATGCCGATCTCGCGAGTGCGCTCGAGAATCATGGTGTGCATGTTGAGGAGCACGACCAAGAAGCTGATGACGATGCCGAGGCCCACCATGGTGCGAATGAAAGGCTTGAGCTCGGGAAGATTCGAAGAATTCATGAGGGAAACGTATTCGGACATGGAACGGACACGGTTCTGGGGGTTGAGCTTAAGGATTTCTGCGCGGGTGCTCTCTGTGTCTCCTTTGCTGCGGACGAAGAACATGGAGACGCGCTTGTCGGCGCCAACGATGTCCTGGCCCGTGCGGATGGGAATGAAGAATCGAGCGCCTTTCCCGTGAGCCACGATACCGGAAATCTTGAAGGGACGGTTGATGAGCGTAACGGTTTCACCGACCTTGAGGTGCCGCGTCTGAGCCACGATATCGTCGGCGAGGGCTTCATCGGGAGCTTCAGGTGGACGGCCATCCCGAAAGATGAACCCCCGGCTCAGCGCATTAAAGCGCTTGTAGTCGATTCCGTAGATGATCATCAGACTTTTCGGATCGGAAAGAATGAGCGTGGGAGCCACTTCGTCCACACCAGGAAGTTTTTCGATCTGGTCTCCGAGAGACTCCTGCATAACGGCGCTGGAGAAGGCAAAGAAGATACTGGAGTTGGGCGGCTGAACCAAAATGTCGGCGCCGACGCCTTCAACACGCTTGCCCCATTCTGCGATGACGCCGGAAGTGAGGCCGACAATCATAAGAATCAAAACCACCTGGATGGCGATGGCCAAAATGCTCAAAGAACAACGCAGAGGCCGGGCAACAAGGTTGCCCCAAAACATTTGAAAAAGAGAAAAAGGTCCGTCGTGTGTGTCGGCCATGAAAAATCCGTCACAAGAAATGTATCACCGAAGAAATGTACGGGTCAAAAAGGAGAAGCGCGTGATCTTGTAGCACGAAGGTTGCCGAAGTGCACGCAGAAAGTTTGCGCGTCTGTTAAGTTTTGCACACAAATGTTAATAAGTTTGTGGAAAGAGAACGAAAAGCGAGCCTAACCCCGCAAGATTCAACACGATGATGCGGTTTGCACTCTTTTTGTGCAATGAGCGATGGTAAAGAAAAAAACTTCCAGGACATGCGACGTGCATCACGCCAGAAAAAGAAAAACAACCACGAGTGCGGGCGAAAAACACACAAGTGTTCCACGAAGTCACACGGAAGAGGTGTAAGGAACCGCGGCGCTGAGCCAAGAAGTAGCAAGAAACGGCAAAGTTGTATCATCCGTGGCCATGCTTGCGTTACGTAGTAGGAATAGGAAACGCGAAGGACGATGGTTAGGATTGCCCGCGCGCAACAGCAGTCAGGAAGAAGAGTCACGCGGGCAAACTCAATACCATTTCGGCGGACGCTCCAGATGAATCTTGACGGTCTGCTGCGGGTCGGTAATGTCGTACCAGTGCCCGTAGGTTTTCCAGCCCTCGGCAATGATCTGGATCAGCACGCGGCCCAGGGGTGCATCCGGCACATGCGCAACGCCTCGTTGATTGGTCTTGACGTTGACCTCGAATTTTTTGTCCTTGAGGGCGTGCTGTTCGAGGGTCTTGACGTAGACGCTGGCGTTTTCCACGGGCTTATTGGAGTCGCCGCCCGTGACTTCGATGGTCAGGCGATTGAGCGGCGAGGGGGCCTGGTCCTTCGGGGCCGCGGGCTTCGGATCCTGTTGGGCGACCAGAGGAGCGGGGACAAAGAACGCCAAAAAGAGGAGTAAAAGCCAAGGATGGTGTCGGGAGCGCATGGAAATATTTTGCCATGCCATGGTCTCCGGTGGAACGCGAGACGTCAAGAGCGACACAACGAAGGGAAAGAGGAACAATCCCTCGGACAATGATTTGACTGGAGGATGAGGCTCTTGTAAGTTCGGTGGATTGCCGCCGCGCGGTACATTTCCCAGGAAAGTACGATCCGCATCTGCAAGGAGAAGACATGGGATTTGCGACAAATGCCATACACGTAGGGCAAGAGCCCGACCCTTCGACGGGAGCGGTGGTCACACCGATCTACCAGACGTCCACGTATGTTTATGAGGAATTGGGGAAGACCAAGGGCGGATATGATTACGCGCGGACAAACCATCCAAACCGGAAAGCGCTGGAGCGCACGGTGGCGAAACTGGAGGGCGGGCACAGCGCCTTGGTGTTCACGTCTGGAATGGCAGGAATCGACGCGGTATTCCGGTTGCTGCGGCCGGGTGACCATGTGGTGATTTCGGAGGCGGTGTACGGCGGGGTCTACCGGCTGTCCACGCAATTGTTGGTGCATTTTGGACTGGAATTCAGCTTTGTGGACACGACGGACCCGGCGGTCGTGCTGGGGGCGCTGCGGCCGAACACGAAGATGCTCTACATTGAGACGCCGACCAATCCGACCATGCGCATCACGGACATCCCGGCGATGGCCAAGCTGGCGAACGAACGGCGGGCTACGCTGGTGGTTGACAACACGTTTCTGACACCGTATTTGCAGAGACCGATCGAATTAGGAGCGCACATCGTGGTGCATTCCATGACCAAGTACATGAACGGGCACAGCGATGCGACGGGAGGCGCGGTGGTGCTAACGCGACCGGAGGATTCCGAAAAGATTTATTTTGTGCAGCGGTCGGCGGGGGCGGGGCTGGCACCGATGGATTGTTTTCTGACATCCCGGGGACTGAAGACGCTGGCGGTGCGCATGCTGCAGCACAATGCCAATGGATTGGCCGTGGCACGGCACCTGGATGCACATCCAAAAGTGAGGAAGGTGTTCTATCCCGGACTTGTTTCGCACTCACAGCACGACCTGGCCAGGAAGCAACAGAAGGGGCCTGGTGCGATGCTGGCGTTCGATCTGGGAGAAGAAGGGGCGGCGCGGCGGTTCTTGAATCAGGTGAAGATCTGTTCGCTGGCGGAGAGCCTAGGCGGCGTGGAGACTTTGATTTCGCTGCCAGCGCAGATGACGCATGCTTCGATGCCGAAGGAAGTGCGGGACCGCGTGGGGATCACGGACAGTCTGGTGCGGCTGAGCGTGGGGATTGAGGACGTGGAAGATATTATTGCGGATCTGGATCAGGCGCTGCTGTATGTGTGAGATAAAGATTGCGGTGATCGGATTTCAGGACCCGGCGACCAACAAGCCAGCGGTGGTTGCCGGCTCCTTACGTGTTTTCGGCGAGCCAGGAGAGATAGGCGTGAGAACCGCCGGAAATGGGGAGAACGAGGAACTCGGGCGTTTCGTAGGAATGGAGACGGAGGATTTCACGTTCGAGAGACTTTAGACGTCGGGCGCTGGTCTTAATGAGTAGGAGATGCTCGCGGGAAGCATCGAGCTCACCCTTCCAGGTGTAGAACGATTCCACAGGAGCAGTGAGGATATTGACGCAAGCGGCGAGGCGTTTTTGGGCGACCGCCCGGGCTATTTTGCGGGCCTCGGGTAGGTTGGAACAGGTGACAAGAACGATCCGGAATTGAGCGGCGCGGGTCATGGAAATCTTCAAAATTGATTGTATACGAGATGAACCAGATCGGATGAAGCGACAAAAGGAAGAAGAAAAGGCAAATAGAGGATGGTCTTGGTGTTGGAGGGTTCGACACTTCAGCGAAGAAAAAAGGCATCGCGAGCAGAAGAGTGGAACAAAATCTGAAGGGATCGCAAGAAGCAGATCCTGATCGGCGAATGAAGAGCGACATCCAAGGAAAACCGAAAGGCATCCTGCAGCAATACGGGCGGCAAGTGCTGGTGGTGTTTGTGGCGGTGCTGCTGGTGCACGACGTGTTCGGCACGCACGGGTTCTTGGCCATGCGCAGGAAACAACAAGAGATTGAGAAAGTGCGGATCGAGATGAACCGACTAAATAAGGAAAATGCCGGGTTGCAACAGGATGTGAAGGACTTGAAGACGGATCCCCAGACGATCGAACGGATTGCCCGGGAAGAGCTGGGGCAAGCGCGGCCGGGCGAAGTAATCATTAAGTTGCCGGCGCAGGCGGCCAAAGAAAACGATAAGTCAGAAAAACCCTAAAGGCCGATAACAGAAAGCGTCGTACCCGCGAAACGATCTAAACTATTTCAGCGTATCGCTCACGTACAACTGCCCTATAATCTGTCGACCCGCCAGTCCGCGCCAGTTTCGCCAGTCCGGAATCCAGTATCTTCACGCGCCCTTCGTTCATGACAAATACGTTCTCCGGCTTCAAATCGCGATGAATAATATTTTTCTCGTGTGCCGCGGATAATCCCTGGGCCATCTGCACTGCGTAATCCATCGCCTTCCGTGCAGGCAACCTCCCTTGTTCCATCTCCACTCGCAGGCTGTTTCCCTCCAGCAGTTCCGGCACAAGATATGGCACACGACCGTGCTCACCTATGTCGTGGATTGCCATAATGCTCGGATGATTGAGAGCAGTCACGGCTTTCGCCTCTTGCTCGAAGCGCCGCAGCCGGTCGGCATCTTGAGAGAAAGATTCGGGCAGCACCTTAAGTGCAACCTCGCGGCCAAGTCGCGTGCCCTTCGCTCGATAAACCTCGCCCATCCCGCCTGCGCTTAGCGGCTCCACAATCTCGTACGGTCCTAGTTTTGTACCCGCAATCAGAGTCATAAGTTCCGGGTTTATGACCTTAGACATACTCTGTAGTGTATTTTCAAACGCTCGAGCACCGAAAACTGGGCGGTGTCGAGGGAGTAGATGCATGGTTGACCCAAGCCTGCGGCGGAGAGCTAAGAGTTTGCCGTGAGAGGGCGCTTCGATGGGATCAGGTCGCCCTTGGCGTTTTGGGCGGAACGCTTCCAACGGGTAGGGAGGATCGAGAGGGCAAGCATAGCAAGCACAATGATGAGGAGGCCAAGAGTGGCCTGTGGGATGGAGCAAGCGCGCTTGGGTAGGATGGAGAACACTCCATAAACGAACTCCATGTGGACCCAGTAGACGAGCAGGGAAGTCTTGCCAAGCTGAATGACGGGACTGAAGCCTTTCTCGGCGAAGCCCCAACGGCACCAGGCATAAGCGAGAAAGAGAATGATGAGGAGCACGCCGCAACGCAGTAGAAGGAAATTAGGGCTGGAGTGCCAGTAATCGTAGATGGCGTAGAGCCGGATGGGAGAAGAATCGAAGAGAATCGACAGCGCGCAGGCGAGCAAGCCACCGCCCCCGAGCAAAGCGAAGAAGAGCGGTTCGCTTCGGCGCGCAAAATCCGAAACAATCAGAAAACCAACAGCCAGACCCGCGAACGCAAACACGATCCATGGAAAAATGGGAAAGAGCCAGACTTGGGGAACGTTGAAGATATGAACTCCGTTGATGTAGGACTCCAGCGGCCAGGGCAGGAAGCGCAGGCGCCAGGAGGTCCAGATCAGCGGCGTGGCGAGAGCGATCAGCGTGGCGGCAAGGAGAGCGGCAAAGATGCTGCGGCGACGCGCGGCTTCGATGGTGGGGGCGGCGAAGAGCCAGCACAGGACGCCCATGAGCACCATCGAAAGGCCGAGGGTGTTGAGGATATCCACACGAAGAAGATCGGTCCAGGGCACCCACCTGTAGCCGAGAATATACTCCTGAATACGAAAGAGAATGCCGAGGCCGAAAATTTCGAAGCCTCGGAAAATGGTTTGCCTGGCGATGGCATTGCGGGCAATTCCCTTCTCGCGAAGTCTTTCGGTAACGAGGGCAAAGGAGACGCCGGCGAGAAAGAGGAAGAGGGGCGCGGGAAGAGTTCCGCCGAGCTGTGACCATTTGTAGAGGCGGGTTTGCTGCAAGTCGGGACGGAGCCAGGAGTCGTAGCAGTGCGTCTGGAACATGAGCAGGCAGGCGAGGCCACGCATCCAGTCGATGTAAGAGAGGCGCTTCATTTATCAGAGATCCGCTCTCAGAGATCGGTAAGCCTATTCGTACAACGAGCGGGCAATTGGTGTAAAGGCGTTGACGGTGGGATGTGCCGTGGAGCGACAGTGCGAAACGCGCAATTGAGGTCCCTTCGGACCGCAAAGTGCGCGGTGCTCAGGATGACAGATTTCAGGTGTAAGAGTTCGTTAAGCTGATTATGGGGAGCGAGTCAGGTGATGAGACAGCTAGGTGTGTGGGCAGTCTTGGGGATTTGGGCAGCGTTTTGCCTGGTCGGCGCGGTGTACGCGTCGTGGCAAGGGTACGGAGGGCGGGCGTTTGCGGCAACTGCCTCGACGTCTGCGTTCTTGTTGCTGGGGATGATGCTCTTCGCGGCGCGCGGCGCGACGGAAGGATGGGCGAGGCGGTTTAGCCCCGGCGGCGGGATGTTTCTGGGCGCGTCTGTGTTCGTCGTATATCTCTTGTATGTCACGGGAACCGGATCATTTGCGATCGAGCGCGCCGGCGTCATGGCAGGATTTATTTTTGTGTCGTTGGGGCTGGCAGTTTCCGCGAAAGGAGCGGCGGCGGGCTCGTGGCAGGATTTCGTGACGCTTGCGGGAGTGTGGGTGTTCGTCAAGTTTGGACCATCGCACTGGCTGTGGCCCTATCCGGGCGGGCGATTGGCATACGTGATGACGGTGCTGGTGGCCGTGAACGTGGCGCTGGCGGTATTCGTACTGGCCCGTCGCACGAGCGCTATCGGCTATTCGATCGGGTGGGGAAAAAATTGGGCGCTTTACGTGTTGGGAAACTTCGTTTGTCTCGGATGCATCGCGATTCCTCTGGGAATGCGGATGCACTTCCTAAGTTATGCGCCGCAGTGGGACCATTGGAGCGGCCTGATCTTTTCATCGCTGGCGATTCTGGTGTTTACGGCGTGGCCGGAGGAGTTTTTGTTTCGCGGGCTGCTGCAGAACCTGCTGGCGCGAGCATCGAAGAGCGAGTTTGCGGGGTGGTGGACGGCATCGGTGCTCTTCGGAATGTCGCACATCACGAATCTGGGGTTTCCGAACTGGCGTTACGTAATCCTGGCGACAATCGCCGGAATATTTTACGGGTGGACGTGGCGGAAGACGGGATCGATCTTTGGCTCAGCGCTGGTCCATGCGGGCGTGGATGTCACGTGGCATTTTCTGTTCCGGAGCTAAGTGTGGCGCATGGATCAGTCTGCAAGCTTGAGTTTTTCGAGATAAGCCGTATAGGCGACCTTGACCTTGACTGGATCGGGAGCGGAATTTGTGTGCTCGATCAGGGGATTCACGAACTGATCCATAGCCTTGTCGATTTCCTCAAAGAGAGCGTGTTTGGTCTTGGAGAGGGCGGTGTCGCCGCCGTAGTCCTCACCCTTGTCCCAGGTACGCTCGAGGATTTTGGCAAGCGTGGCAGCGGTGGAGTTGTCGCCTTTCTGTGAAGCAGCAAAAGCGAGCTGGGCGAGAGCGCGGTACGGCCCCATCCTGGGTTGTCCACGCCGGCAGTTTGCGGGGCTTTGCACTCCTGCCCGAAGGTAGAGAATGCCGCGAGAGACGCCAACAGGAAGAGCGTGATGACTCGGGACAGAGCATGCTTTGAAAAAGTTGCGGTCCTGAACGTCATTTCACTTCCTCCTTCCTCCAGCGCAATGACCACGGAGGAACACTTTCGTTCATGCTTTCAGAGCAATGAAGGAACGGCCTTAGAAAAAGGATGCAGGCCCCGGCAGAGTCAGAAGGCGCTTTGGCGCAAGAGTCAATAGAGGAAAGGCGACAGCGAAGAATGAGGGGATGGAGCACGCCTAGAACCAGTCGCTGCGGTAGGCGATCCACCAACTGGCGAAGAGGATAGGGACGGTCGCAGCGAGAGCCCACCAGAAAGGGAAAATGAAGTCGGCCACTAGCCCCAAGACCATGAAGATTATCCAGAACATCTTGCGCTGCATACGTTTCAGTTTAGCGCCGAATCCACAAGGGTGACGGTTGTGTTTGCACAGAATGTGGGATAAGTACTCAGGCATAGAGAAGATTGCCGGCGGAGGAAGGAATAATGGCTGCAGAAAGACCGATGAGTTCGGTGCGGGGATTCCGGGTGCACTGCTATGAAGCCGAAGGCGCGATGGTGGCGGAATGCCACGGAAAATTAACCAGCGAAAACGCGCCATTGCTGAAGGAAGAAGTGCGGGCAATGATCCCCCAGCAGAAGAGGATCGTGCTGGATTTGAAGGAAGTGCCGCTCATGGACAGTGCGGGACTGGGGACGGTGGTGGGACTGTATGTAGCGGCGCGGACGCGAGGCTGCCGATTGGAACTTATGAACGCGAACAGACAGATACGCGAACTGTTTTGCATGACCAACCTGCTGTCGTTGTTCGAGTCCGTGGGGCGGCACGGCGGTAAGATGTTTTGAAACGCTGGTTTCTTGCGATGGAATCGGTTACCCTGCGTTCGCAGACCGGAGGAAAATATGAAACGCTTCCTGATCGTCATGGGGATGTGCCTCCTTTTTGTCGGCAACGCCGCGGCTCAAACGGCGGCCAGGGACGCGCCAGCGACGAAAGAGGAGGTGGAGAAGTATCTGCAGGTCGTGCATTCGAAGGAGACGATGGCAAAGATGGTCGACGCCATGTCCAAGCCCATGCACCAGATGATTCACGACCAGTATGTGAAGGACAAGGACAAGCTTCCCGCGGACTTTGAAGCGCGGATGAACAAGATGATGGACGAAACATTCAAGAGCTTTCCGTGGGACGAGATGCTCGAAGCGGTGGTGCCGGTCTATCAGAAGCACTTGACGAAGGGTGACGTGGACGCGCTGGTCGTTTTTTATTCTTCTCCCACGGGTCAAAAATTATTGCAGGAAATGCCGGCGATCATGACGGAAGCCATGCAGACGATTATGCCTCTGATACAGAAAAGCATGGAAGGACTGCGAGCGCGCGTAGAAGAGGAAACCGCTCAGATGCTGAAGGAAACGCCGAACAAGCCGAGCCAAAATCCACCCGCCGTCCACAACTAAGCCTACCTAAGGCTTTACCTGTCGACACTCATCGGACGACGCCGGAGAGGGGGCTGGAGGCGGCGGCGTAGAGGCGCTTGGGCATGCGGCCAGCGAGCCAGGCTTTGCGGCCGGCGGTAACGGCGTCTCGCATGGCTTCCGCCATAAGGACGGTGTCTTGCGCTTCGGCGATGGCCGTGTTCATGAGGACGCCATCGGCGCCGAGTTCCATGGCTACAGCAGCGTCGGAGGCGGTTCCCACGCCCGCATCCACGATCACGGGAACTTCGGTGATCCGTTCGCGCAGGATGCGGAGATTGGCGGGATTTTGGACGCCCAGGCCAGAACCGATGGGAGCGGCGAGAGGCATGACGGCGGAGGCACCCGCAGCAATGAGCTTGCGAGCGGCAATAAGGTCGTCATTGGTGTAAGGCAGGACGACAAAACCTTCCTTGACGAGGACGCGGGTGGCTTCGATGAGCTGCTCGGTGTCCGGGAAGAGCGTCTGCTGATCGCCGATGACTTCGAGCTTGATCCAGTTGGAAAGGCCGACCTCGCGAGCGAGTCGCGCGGTGCGAATGGCTTCGTCAGCGGTGTAACAAGCGGCGGTATTCGGCAGGATGAAGATTTTTTCGCGGTCAATGTAGTCCAGGAGTGATTCCTTGGATTTGTCCGTGAGATTGACGCGGCGGACGGCAACCGTGACCATGTCGGCGCCGGAAGCCGAATGCGCGCGAGCCATTTCCTGAAAACTGCGGTACTTCCCTGTTCCCACAATCAGTCGGGACTGAAATGCGCGGCCGGCGATGACGAGTTGGTCAGACATGAATGGGTCTCCAGGGGAATTGTAGACCTTTGGGGCGAGAAGGGGCAATGAGGTGGACATTCGGCGAAAAGAAGGAAAAAAGAAAGAAGGACCTTAACACAGAGGTCACGGAGAAGGAGCGGCGACGGAGATCAACTGCGCCACCGCTCGAGAGAATGGGCGCAAAAACTAGGCCTGCAGGTGCGCTTCGAGAAACCAGAGGTCCTTGTCGAGTTCGCGTGTGAGCTGGGTGAAAAGGTCGGCGGTGATGGCATCTTCGAGGTCCGAGGATTCCTTGACGGCGGTACGCAGGGCGTTCGCGTGGTGCGCCACGTTGTGAACGAGGAACTTTAACATCGCCGGGCCATCGGAAGCGGCCAGATCAGCCTCCTTAAGGCCAGACTTAGCCGCCGCTTCTCGAGCCGTGCCGTTCGCCACGCCGCCAAGAGCCGTGATCCGTTCGGCGATCGTGTCCGTTTGTTCTTCGAGGTGAGAGGCGATGGAATCGAAAAGTTCGTGAAACTGAATAAAGTGCAAGCCTTTGACGTTCCAATGCGCCCACTTCACCTGGCTTCGGAGATCGAAGCTATCGGCGAGGCGTGCGTTGAGAAGGGCGATCAGAGCCTGCCGATTGTGCTCGGGGACGCCGACATCGCTGGGGAAGGTGCGGGCAAATGCGGTCGCTGCTTTAGCCATGGAATCCTCCTTGAAGTTGTACGGATGGGTAGGTACCTGCGCAATATGATGGTCCGAAGAGGATAAACGGTACAGTGATTTGGAGAGAGGAAGCTTGCACTCAGTTGAGGGCGACGGGTCGCGGCTCGACAACATCCGCATAAAGCTTGTCGATGACATCTTGGTACTTCTTCTCGACGACGCGGCGCTTAAGCTTCATGGTAAAGGTGAGGCTGCCATTGTCAAAGCTGAAGTCGTCGGGAAGCAGGGCGAAACGCTTGATCGATTCGTACTGCGCAAGATGAGCGGTGAGACGGCTGACTTCTTCCTCAATAAGGGCATAAGCGCGCGGATGCGCAGCGAGCTGCGCATCGGTTGAAAATTTCAGCCTTTCTTCGGCGAGCCGGGCGGAGACAGTGACGGGATTGGGCACGATGAGCGCGACGATGAACTTGCGCTGGTCGCCGACCACCATGGCGTTGAGGATGTAGGGACTGGTCTTCAGAGAGTTCTCAATGGGCTGGGGGGCGACGAATTTACCGGCGGCGGTCTTCAGCAGGTCCTTCTTGCGATCGGTGATGAAGAGGTAGTTGTCCTTGTCGAGATAGCCGATGTCGCCGGTCTTGAACCAGCCGTCTTCCGAAAGAACTTCTTGGGTCGACTCCGGGGATTTGTAGTAACCCTGCATGACGCAAGGGCCCTTGGCGAGGATTTCGCCATCGTCGGCAATGCGAATCTGGACGTTCAGGATCGGCCGGCCGGAGCTACCCACTCGGTTCTTCGGGTAGTTGGAAGTGAGAATGGGAGAAGTTTCCGTCAGGCCATAGCCCTGATAGATAGGGATGCCAATGGCCCAGAAGAATTCGCCGAGTTCCTTCGACAAGGGAGCGCCGCCGGACATCACGACGCGCAGGTGTCCACCGGTTCCGGCGCGAATCTTGGAATAGACCAGCTTATCCGCCAGCGCCCACCGCAGCTTTAGGGCGACGCTCGCTTTCTTCTCCCCGCAGCGCCAGGAAGCAGATTCGTGCGCGACCCTGATGGCCCAATCGAAGATCTTGCGCTTGGCTCCCGCGTTCTTCGTACCCTGGTCCATCAGCCGGGCATAGATCTTTTCGAAGAAGCGCGGAACCGCAGCGAGAACGCTGGGCTTCACCTCCAGCAAAGCTTGCGCGACGTTTTCCACCACCGGAACGTAGGCCAGCGGGCAGCCATTGAAGATGTATAGATAGTCGAGGAGACGGCCATAAACGTGAGCGAGCGGCAGAAACGAAACGGCCACGTCGGTTTCCGGCTTCAAGTCAAAATCGCGGCAGGTGTCGGTTACATTGGAACTAAAATTCGTGTGCGTGAGCATGACGCCTTTGGGCTCACCGGTGGTGCCGGAGGTGTAGATGAGGGAAGCGAGCTGACCGGGCAGCACCTGTGCCGCACGAAGCCGGTAAGAGGCGATTTCCACAGGTCCGGTGGAGGCGATGAGGGTTTCGTAACGCAAGAATTCGGTGGGCAGGGCCTCGCCTGCATCCGCGACAAGTACCTGCTGAACTTCCTTCAGGTCGCCGCGAATCCGAAGGAATTTTTCAAGCTGGGCCCGGCCCGCAATGAAAACAACCTGGGCGCCACAGTGATTGAGGATGTAAGTCATGCGTTCCGAAGATTCATTGAAATAGACGGGCACGGTGACGCCGCCCGAACCATTGATGGCAAAATCGGCGGTATGCCACTCCGGGCAATTTGGGGCAAAAAGGCCGACGCGATCGCCGGGCTTCACACCCAATTCGACGAAGGCATTGGCAAGCCCGGCGACGCGGCGCAGGAATTCGTGGGACGGGATGGCTTCCCAACGGTCCGCTCCGCGAAACATCTGCGCGCGAGGAGAGGGATGCTCCTCCACCGCATGCAAGAATCGAGAGGGGAGCGTGGGGTAGTTCATACGATTCAGAAATGTACCTTACGGGGAGCATTGGTGCAATGAGGGGGAGTAGCACAAGTATTCGGGAAGTGACGATTGGATGAAGTTTTGAGAAATTTTTCGCCGGGCAGCTTGCTGGGATAAGATGGGCAGATGGAAGTCCCAGCAATGAACGCGACGACATCGGCAATCCATGATCCAGCAGTCAGCCGCGGGCCATTTCGTGCCCCGCGAGGTACGGAACTTTCCTGCAAAGGCTGGCAACAGGAAGCCGCGCTGCGGATGTTGCTGAATAACCTGGACCCCGACGTGGCGGAGAAGCCGGAAGACTTGGTGGTATACGGCGGTACAGGAAAAGCCGCTAGGAATTGGGACTGCTTTCACGCCATCGTGAAATCTCTGCGGGCGCTTGAGAGAGACGAAACACTTCTGGTGCAGTCCGGCAAGCCAGTTGCCGTTTTTCGGACACATGAATATGCGCCGCGAGTGCTGCTGTGCAACTCCAACCTGGTGGGCCACTGGAGCAATTGGGAGAAATTCAACGAGTTCGACCGCGCGGGCCTGATGATGTACGGACAGATGACCGCGGGGAGCTGGATTTACATCGGCACGCAGGGAATCTTGCAGGGGACCTATGAAACGTTTGCCTCGGCGGCGCAGAAGCATTTTGGCGGTGACCTGAGCGGGAAACTGGTGGTTACCGGGGGCATGGGTGGGATGGGCGGAGCGCAGCCGCTAGCCGCGACGATGAACGGCGGAGCGTTTCTGGGAATTGATGTGGACCCGGAACGGATCAAGCGGCGCGTAAAGACCGGCTACTGCGACGTGATGGTGAATTCGCTGGATGAAGCGCTGCGCATTCTGAAGAATGCGGTCCGCAAGCGTGAAGCGACGTCGGTTGGCCTCGTGGGCAATTGCGCGGACCTGGTTCCGGAACTGGCCAAGCGCGGCGTGGTCCCCGATGTGTTGACCGACCAAACGAGCGCGCACGATCCTATTGCCGGTTACGTACCGAACGAGATAACGCTGGGGCAAGCGCTGGAGTTGCGGAAGGCAAATCCGCAGGAATACCGCAAGCGGTCGATTGCGGCAATGGGCGCGCACGTCCAGGGCATGCTGGATTTGCAGAAAATGGGGGCAGTCACCTTCGACTATGGGAACAACATTCGCACGTTCGCGCATGAAGCAGGCGTGAAGAACGCGTACGACTTTCCCGGGTTTGTGCCCGCATATATCCGTCCGCTGTTCTGCGAGGGCAAAGGACCGTTCCGCTGGGCAGCGCTTTCCGGCGAGGCTTCCGACATCGCGCGTACGGACCGATTGGTGCTGGAGATGTTTCCGAAAAACGAGCACCTGAAGCGATGGATCCAGATGGCGCAGAAGAAAGTGAAATTCCAGGGGTTGCCGTCCCGTATCTGCTGGCTGGGCTATGGCGAGCGCGACAAGTTTGGCCTGGCGCTGAACGATCTGGTGGCCAAAGGCGAACTAAAGGCGCCCGTGGTGATCGGGCGCGATCATCTGGATTGCGGCTCAGTGGCTTCGCCATATCGCGAGACGGAAGCGATGAAAGATGGCTCGGACGCGATTGCAGACTGGCCATTGCTGAACGCACTGGTGAACACGGCGAGCGGCGCTTCGTGGGTATCCATTCACAACGGCGGCGGCGTGGGCATCGGCTACTCGTTGCACGCGGGGCAAGTGACGTGCGCGGACGGTACCAAGGAAATGGCCAAACGCATCGAACGAGTGTTGACGAATGATCCCGGCATGGGCGTAGCCAGGCACGCGGACGCCGGGTACGCGGAAGCGATCGACTTCGCGAAGAAGACCGGGGTCAAGGTGCCAATGCAGTAGGGGAGTTTGCCACGGAGACACGTAGAGCACGGAGCACGAAAAAGAAAGAAGAAAGAAAGAAGAAAGAAAGAAGGAAGAAGAAAGAATCCGCGGAATTTCGGGAGAGGAGTCCCAGATGTATACGGTAGTTGGTGCGACGGGGAATATTGGTTCGGTGTTGACGAAGGCGCTGCTGGAGAAGGGTGAGAAGGTGCGCGTCTTTGGGCGAAGCGCGAGCAAACTGCAGACTTTCGCGCAAAAAGGAGCGGAAACCTTTGTCGGCGACGTGAAGGACGTGGACGCATTGACGAAAGCGCTGTCGGGAGTGCGGGCAGCGTTTCTAATGGTCCCGCCGAACATGACCTCGCCGGATTATCGCGCGGAGCAGGAGCGCGACAGTGACGCCATTGCCGCAGCGGTGAAGAATTCTGGACTGCAATACGCCATCAACCTCAGCAGCATCGGCGCACAGGCGCCCACGGGCACGGGGCCAATTAGCGGCCTGCACTTTGCGGAACAAAAGCTGAACGCCACGGACAAGCTAAACGTGCTGCATCTTCGCCCGGCGGCTTATTTTTTCGAGAACCATCTAGCCGCTATCGGCATGATTCAGATGATGGGATTGTACGGCGGTGCGCTGACGGGGGAAATGAAGATTCCCATGATCGCAACGCGGGACATCGGCGCCTTTGTGGCGGACCGCTTGCTGAAGCTGGACTTCAACGGCAAGCAAGCGCGAGAGTTGCTGGGGGAGCGGGATCTGAGCATGAATGAGGTTGCGATGATAATCGGCAAGGCGCTCGGGAAGTCCGATTTGCGTTACGCGCTGTTTCCATACGATCAGGTGGAAAAGGTGCTGATCCAGATGGGGACTCCGCCCAAAACAGCGGCATATTTCATCGAAATGTTCCAGGGTTTCAATGAGGGTGCCGTCGTGGGAACGGAACCGCGGACAGCCGGAAACACTACTCCCACCTCCATTGAAACTTTTGTGAAGGAAGTGTTTGTGCCGGCTTACCAAGGCATGGCCGTTGGCGCTTAGGTGCGGTTGGGCAGTGTCCCGGACGCGATTGCTTTGAGCGACAGCCTCCTTATCACAGGCGCATCGCAACTCCTGACCCTGCGGGGCAGCGCTCCGCGGCGCGGCAGTGCCCTTTCAGAACTGGGAATCGTGAAGGATGGGGCACTGCTGGTCCGCGAAGGCAAGATCCTGGCCGCGGGTCCAAGCGCGAAGATCGCATCGCACAAGGAAGCCAAGCAAGCCGAGAAGCTGGACGTTGGCGGCCGCGTCGTGCTCCCGGGATTCGTGGATTCGCATACTCACCTGATTCACGCGGCAAGCCGCGCCGAAGAATACGAATTGAAGATTCAAGGCGCGAGTTACGAGGAGATCGCTCGCAAGGGCGGCGGAATCCTCAATTCGGTGAAGAAGCTGCGCGGGACAACGGCCGAAGCGCTAAAGGTTCGCGCGCGCGCAGCACTCGAGGAGTTTGCGAGTTACGGCACCACCACGGTCGAAGCCAAGAGCGGATACGGGCTGGACGTCGCGAGCGAACTGAAGATTTTGGCGCTTCATTGCGAGCTGAACGCGGAACAGCCCCTGGAAGTAGTTTCCACGTTTCTCGGGGCACATGTTGTTCCGTCGGAATTCCGGGGAAAAGCAGATGGCGCGGAGCGATATATCGGGATTCTGCTAAGAGAATTGCTTCCTGCGGTGGTAAGAGAGCGGCTAGCTGAATTCTGCGACGTATTCTGCGATCGCGGGGCATTCACGCGGGAGCAATCGAAGCGGATTTTGAGCGAGGCAAAGTCGCAGGGGCTGTCGCCGCGAATCCATGCCGAGCAATTGTCGCGGACCGGGGCAGCGCGACTGGCGGTGGAACTAGAAGCGGCAAGTTGCGATCACCTCGAGCAGCTGACTGCAGGAGACATTCGCGCGCTGGGAAAATCGAGAACGGTAGCTGCTTTGTTGCCGGGGTGCGATTTTCATCTTGGGCTGAAGCAGTATGCCCCGGCTCGCAAGTTGATTAAGGCGGGAGCCATCGTGGCGCTGGCGACAGATTACAATCCAGGAACGAGTCCGACCATGAGCATGCCGATGATTTTGTCGCTGGCCTGCACGCAATTGCGCATGACGCCTGCCGAAGCGATTACCGCGGCAACGTTCAATGCGGCTTATGCGCTTCGCCGCGAGAAGCGCATCGGGTCACTCGAAGCGGGCAAACAAGCGGACCTGGCGGCGTTCGAAGTGGAGGATTATCGCGAAATTCCCTATTATTTTGGGACGAACCGCTGCTGGATGACGATGAAACGCGGCCAAATCATTTACATGCGGGATTGAAATAGAGGAATTGCTGAATTAGGCCAGAAGTGACGGCCTTGCAGCAGACGGAAACTAATGATGAAACGATTGATTGAGTGTGTGCCGAATTTTTCGGAAGGACGAGACGCCGCGAAGGTGGACGCCATCGTCCAGGCCATGAGCAGCGTCCCTGGGGTTTACGTGCTGGATCGCGAAATGGATGCGGATCACAACCGCAGCGTGATCACACTGGCGGGCGAACCCGAAGCGGTGGGCAAGGCAGCCATACTGGGCGCCGGCCGTGCCATGGAACTCATTGATATGACGCAGCACGCAGGGGCGCACCCGCGCGTCGGGGCGACGGACGTGGTCCCGTTCATTCCGGTTGAAGGGGTAACAATCGAAGATTGTGTGGCGCTGGCACGGCGCGTCGGCAACGAAATCTGGAAACGCTATCGCATCCCGATTTTCTTTTACGAAGCAGCGGCGCTGCGGCCGGAGCGCGTCAACCTGGAAAATGTGCGGCGCGGGCAACTCGAGGGTTTGCGCGATGAAATGAAGCGGAATCATGACCGCCAGCCGGACGTGGGCGAACCGAAAGTGCACCCGACGGCGGGAGTGACGGTCGTGGGTGCGCGGAAATTTCTTGTGGCCTACAACGTGAACCTCAACACCTCCGATGTGGGCATCGCAAAGAAGATCGCCAAGGCCATTCGCTTTTCGAGCGGCGGTTTGCGCTACGTAAAGTCCATGGGTGTGGAACTGAAGGCGCGGAATCTTGCGCAAGTCTCGATCAATCTTACGGACTACGAGCAAACGCCGATGCACCGCGTCTATGAGATGGTAAAACGAGAAGCGGCGCGCTATGGCGCAATTCCCGTAGGAAGTGAAATCGTCGGGCTGGTTCCAAAAAAGGCCATTGAGATGGCTGCCGACTACTTTCTGCAGCTCGAGAACTTTTCGCCATCGCAGGTGTTTGAGAACAAGCTGGAAGCGGCACTTACGGGCGCGCCACTGGAAGCAAAGGACGGAAAACTGACGAGCCTCGCGCGGCCCTTCCTAGACGCCGTTGCCGAGCCCACAGCCACGCCGGGAGGCGGTAGTGTGTCCGCCCACGCGGCAGCCATGGCGGCGACGCTTGGGCAAATGGTGGCCGGACTTTCTCGCAAGAAAAAATCGCAAGTGTCTCATGTCGAGAAACTTTCCGAGCACCTCGATACCCTGAGAAAGATCGGAGAAGAGCTGGCGCAGGCGATCGACCAGGATGCAGCTTCCTACGACGCGGTGATGGCAGCGTTCAAGTTGCCCCAGGGCAATGCGGAAGAGACCGCTCATCGTGAGGACGCGATCCAAACAGCGACCAAGCACGCAGCCGAGGTGCCGTTGGATGTCGCGGAGAAAGCGGCCAGCCTGCACGATCGCCTGGTACAACTGGAAGCGATTGCCGCCGCATCCATGAAATCAGACTTGCGCGTGGCGCGTCTTATGGCCGTGGCAGGTGCGAAGGGCGCCCTGGCCAACGTGGAAATTAACCTGGATGGATTGAAGGACGCCGGTTATGCCGCTTCGATGCGCAAACGAGTTGATGAACTGCGCAAGCGCCTCGGTTAATCTGCGCGCTCTAGCGTAAAATAGATCTTTGCCCTCACCCCGAAAGGAGCATTTCATGAAGTGGACTCAAACGCTGACGCGGATTTTGGCGGCTTGCGCCTTGCTTGCCCTAGTAGCGGCCACCGCGAAACCCGCAGAGGCCGGGAGCCTCAGCGCAGACACGCTGGCGCTTTTCCCGAAGGACGTAGGTGAATTCGCCTACGCAGATTTGAAGAAGGCCCGCACCATGAAATGGTTCCCCGCCCTGGAACAGCAAATGATTCCCGAGCGGTTCCGCCAATTTGAAAAGTTTTTGGTATCGGCGGGAGTGGATACCAATACCCAAGTCGAGGAGCTCGCCTGGGGCCTGGTCGCCGAATCCATGAGCACGAAGGAAGGGATGGGGCCGTCGGACGTCCCTGATAGCGAGGAGATCGTCGGCATTGCATTGGGAAACTACAATCCCGAATCGACGGAGGCTTACTTCAAGCAGCAGAAGCTGCCTACATCGAAATCGCGCGGCTATACGCTCTATGCGTTCGGCTCGGGCGCCGGACCCAATGACCTGTTTTTCTTCTTCATTGATTCGAACAAAGCGGCCTTTGGACACAGGAATCTCCTCGAAAAAATGATCGAGATTCGCTATGGCGGCGAAGAGGGCCTTCTACGCAACGATAAGCTGTACAACATGATCAGCGAGGTGAATGGCTCTGGCGTGGCCTGGGCTGTGCTCGACCCGAGCTACACGCGGCTGGCGATGGGGCAACTCGCTCCGGAAGTGCAGCAGTTCCCGGAAGCGGCCAAGCTGGTTCAGCGCATGCAGAACATGATTATCAGCGCAACGGCGAGCAGCGGCCTCGAAGGAAAATTCCAGGCGGTGTGCGCTTCTACGGAAGACGCCAATACGCTCAGTCAGTTGATGATCGCGGGCCTGCTCTACAAGAAATACCAGGCGGCTAAGGACAATCCAGAGCTTGGCCAGCTTCTGGATCAGACCAACGTGACGCCCTCCGGCGATCGCGTAGTGATTCGCATGTCCATCAGCGACGACCAGATGACGTCGCTCATCAAGCGGAATACGTTCGCGTTCAAAATGTAAAAGAAGCCGCCGAGGTCGAAGCGGGAAGGTTACTGCACAGCGGCGATGAACTTGGTCAGGCGGAGCACCGCGGAATTTTGGCGGGTTTCGCAATGCACTTCATCGATCCCCGCCCAGGCGAGATTGCCTTTTTCCGCTAGAGCTTCTTCCAAAGGAAGCGCTACCTCCACATCGAGCCGATCCCTGAGCCGGTGAAAATTCACTTCACAGGGAGCCGCGGAAACATGGAGATGGAAACAGTGTTTGCATGCGGCAAGCACGGAAGCTTGCAGTTGCAGAATGACTTCTTCCGTTAGTCCAGCGGAGTCCGCGAAGTAACGGGCGGCGCCACCGACAGCCGCAGTCAGCCGCTCGTCAGCGTCCAGAGTCAAGCGCAAGTGAAGTTGATAGTCAGCCACGGTTATTGGCTGGAGGCAAGCGCCACGTCGCAGGCTTCGCGGCAGTCCGGGCAATAGTAAAGCCCATCCACGCAGAGCCGGACATTCTGCTGGCCTTTGCAGATCGTGCAGTACTTTTCGCAAGTACAGTATTGTTCGGTCTTCTCGCACTGCGAACAAACAATCTGCTGGCGCGCCATTACGAACCTCCGGAAAGAACTGTACCTGAGCGCCCAGCCGTCAGCAAGCATCGGCGCCCGGGGCCGTTCCCAATAGCTAGGGGTCCAAAGACTAAGGAGTACGTCTTCGCAGATTGCTTCCCTTCTCTGAGCAACCGCAGCGTGTTTTGACGGCTCGAGGCATGCGTGTTAACATCCGTTTTGCCCGAGCTAGCAGCATGGAATCCGTCACTTCTCCCGCAAATTCTGTCTTACGAAAAACGCCGTTAAACGCGGTGCACCGCCGTCTTGGCGCCAAAATGGTGAATTTTGGCGGCTGGGATATGCCCGTGGAATATCCTTCGAGCGCTGGCTTGATTGCGGAGCACAGGGCAGTGCGCAACTCTTGCGGCGTGTTTGACGTCAGCCACATGGGGGACATTCGCATTCATACTCGCAATCGCCCAGGCGGAGCGCTCGCGGCGGTCCAGTACACAACGATGAACGATGCATCGAAATTGGCGATCGGCCAGGCGCACTATTCCGCCATGCTCTATCCGGAGGGCACGTTTGTGGATGACGTGATCGTGCACCGGTTGGGCGAGGACGATTTCCTTCTGGTGATTAACGCTGGAACGCGCGAGAAGGACGTTTCCTGGGTACGCGGGAACACTCAGGGCATGGACTGCGTGGTCGAAGATTTGAGCGACGCCTACACGCAACTGGCGATCCAGGGACCGCATGCGGTAGACGTCCTGCAGAAGCTCACGGACACCAATCTGGATCCGATCAAGAACTACTGGTTTACGCATGGAACAGTTTGCGGCCTGCCCAATACACTCATCGCGCGCACCGGCTACACCGGCGAGGACGGATTCGAGATCTACGTGCCGTCCGATGTGGCCACAAGCGAGAGGGTATGGAGCGCTGTTCTCGAGGCCGGGAAACAATTTCATCTGGTGCCCTGCGGGCTGGGCGCACGCAACACGCTGCGGCTCGAATCGAAAATGGCGCTGTATGGCCACGAAATCAGCGAAAAAATCAACGTGTGGGAAGGGGGCTTGGACCGTTACTGCCGCATGGAGAAGGGTGATTTTATCGGGCGCGCTGCATTGCAAAAAGCCCGTGCTGCCGGTGTCCAGCGCGTTCTGGTGGGGCTGGAAATGGTGGATCGCGGAATTGCGCGCGATGAATATCGCTGCTTCAACGAAGCTGGGAAGCCCGTCGGTGTGGTGACGAGCGGTTCGCCTTCGCCGACGCTCTGTAAGAATATTGCGTTGGCCTACGTGCCGCCTACGATGGCGGCACTGGGCACACCTATTTTCGTGGAAATTCGTTGCCAGAAATGCAGAGCGCAGGTTGTGGCGACACCATTTTATAAACGGCCCAGGAGAGCGATTACTGTTTAGTGTCCAAGCGGGATGCAAATCACGGAAGGAGCGGCGAATGGCGTACCCCAAGCAGTATCGCTACACGAAAGAACACGAGTGGATCGAGACAAAGGGAGACATAGCGACCATCGGCATCACAGACTACGCACAACATGAGCTCGGGGACGTCGTTTTCGTGGAGTTACCTGCCCCTGGGACAAAAGTTTCCACCGGCAAGACGCTCGGGTCGGTTGAATCGGTAAAGGCTGTCAGCGAAATCTACGCCCCAGCCAGTGGTGAGGTGATCGAATCCAACGCCTCGCTGCAAAACAAACCGGAAACCTTGAACACCGAGCCCCACGGCGCCGGGTGGCTCGTCAAAATAAAGCTGGCCAATCCCGCAGAAGTCAATTCCCTCATGGATGCGGCGGCCTATGAAGCGTACATCGAAGAAAAGCAGAAGGAAGCGTCGGCCTGATGCGTTATCTCCCGAAGAGCCCCACGGAGCGTCAGGAGATGCTCGGCGCCATCGGCGCAAAGTCCATCGAAGATCTCTTCTCCAGTATTCCGGATGCTTACCGGTTGAAAAAGCCGCTGGCTTTGCCGGGCCCGCTTTCCGAGCAGGAAGTCATCGAGTATTTCCAAGCGCGTGCGGCAGAAAATTCCGGTGGTTATACCAGTTTCCTGGGCGCGGGCGTCTACAATCACCTGCGTTCGGTCGTGACGGATGCGATCCTGCAGCGCGGGGAATTCCTGACTTCCTACACGCCGTACCAGGCGGAGATATCCCAAGGCACGCTGCAGGCAATCTTCGAATTTCAGACATTGATGTGCCAATTGACGGGCCAGGAAGTCGCTAACGCGTCGGTGTACGATGGCTCGACGGCGACGACCGAAGCGGTGCTCATGGCGGAGCGGCTCACGGGGCGCCGGCGCGTGCTGATCGCGAGATCGGTTCATCCGGAATATCGGGAAGTGTTAAGAACCTACGCGAAGAATTCCGGCTTAAAGGTGGAAGAGATTTCCTACACGGCTGCAGGGACGATTGATACCAGGGGCCTGCGGGCAGCATTGAAGGACGATGTTTGCGCGGTCGTGGCGCAGTCGCCGAATTTCTTTGGGGCCATCGAAACGCTGTGGCCGCTAGCAGAGAGCGCGCACGCTTCCGGAGCGCTGCTGGTGGTGGCGATCGCGGAAGGACTGTCGCTCGGCGTTGTGAAACCGCCAACGGAAGCGGACATTGTGGCGATGGAGGGGCAGAGCTTCGGCCTTGCGCCCAGTTACGGAGGGCCATTCGCCGGTGTCGTTGCATCGCGCGATAAGTTCGTGCGCCAGATGCCGGGGCGGCTGGCGGGGCAGACGACAGATTCCGAAGGCCAGCGCGGTTTTGTCCTGACGCTGGCGACCCGCGAACAGCACATCCGGCGGGAAAAGGCGACGTCGAACATTTGTACGAACCAGGCGCTCTGCGCGCTCGCGGCTACAGTCCACTTGACGCTGCTCGGCAAGGAAGGATTACGCGAGATGGCAGAGCAGAATCTTTCCAAAGCGCAATTCACCCTCGCGGAACTCCAGCAGATTCCGGGTGTAAAGAGAGCTTTCTCTGCGCCGTTCTTCAACGAATTTACCGTGGAGCTTCCGCGTTCCGTCAAGATCGTGAACGCGGAGCTCTTGAAGGAAAAAATCGTGGGCCCGTTCGTTCTCGGGCCTGCCTATCCGGAATTGACCAAACACGCGCTCGTTTGCGTTACGGAGACGATTTCGCGCCGGGAGATTGAACGTTTTGTGGCGGCCGTAAAGCGCGCGCTGGAACAGCCGCTCTAACACAGGAGGAAGCGGCGGGATTGTTTCTAGCCTGCCCTGAATTGCAGCGATGAACGAACACATCAAAAAAGCTTCGAGGCACGTTAATCAGAACGAGGGCTTGATTTTCGAGAAGTCCTCTCCGGGCAAGCGCGCGTTTGATCTTCCGCCGCTCGATGTGGCGTCCGCCGATCCCGCCATGGCACTGGGTGAATCTCACCGCCAGGGTGGCGTAGAAGGTTTTCCCGAGGTAAGCGAGATCGAAGTCATGCGGCACTTCACGCGGCTCTCCACGTGGAATTTCGCGATTGACCTGGGCATGTACCCGCTGGGTTCGTGCACCATGAAATACAACCCGCGCGTGAACGAATTCGTCGCACGGCTGGCCGGAATTGCCACCGAGCACCCTTACCAGCCACAAGAGCTTTCGCAGGGGTGCCTGAAGATCCTGAGCATGCTCGAGAAGTGCTTGCTGGAAATCACGGGTATGGACGCAGTAACACTGCAACCAGCGGCTGGCGCGCAAGGTGAATTGACGGGCATTCTTTTGATTCGCGCGTATCACGAAAAACATGGCGTTGCGCGCAAGAAAGTGCTGATTCCCGACTCCGCACACGGCACCAATCCGGCTACCGCGGTCATTGCGGGCTATGAAGTCGAGAACATCAAGTCCAACGCGGAAGGCCAGATTGACATCGCCAAGCTGCGCGAACAAGTCACCAGGGACGTAGCCGCGCTGATGCTTACCAATCCCTCGACGCTGGGCATTTTCGAGCAACAGATTCCGGAGATCGCCAAGACCCTCCACGACAAAGATGCATTGCTCTACATGGACGGCGCGAACATGAACGCGCTGACTGGAATCACGCGCCCTGGCGATTTCGGTGTGGATGTGATGCACCTGAATTTGCACAAGACGTTCTCGACACCTCATGGCGGAGGCGGTCCGGGAGCAGGCCCGGTGGCAGTCAAGAAAGTTCTGGAGCCGTATCTGCCTTTGCCCGTGCTGGTGGAAAAAGGGGGCGGCAAGCTGGCGCTGGATTTTAATCGCAAGGAATCCATCGGGCGGGTGCGCGCGTTCGGCGGGAATTTCGGCGTTCTGGTTCGCGCGTTTGCGTACATCCTCGCGTACGGGCCGGGCATTCGCCAGGCGACGGAAGATGCCGTGCTCAACGCGAACTATATTCGGAAACATCTGGAGGGTACTTTCGATCTACCCTACACGCGCCCATCTATGCACGAAGTGGTTTTCAGCGACGCGATCCAGAAAAAAAATGGCGTGAACACAATGGATATTGCGAAACGGCTGATTGACTACGGCTTCCATCCCTACACCACCGCGTTTCCGTTGATCGTTCCGGGGGCTTTGATGATCGAGCCCACGGAATCCGAATCGAAGGAAGAGTGCGACTTGTTTATCGATGCGATGAAGTCTATCGCCCAGGAAGCGGAAGCCACTCCCGATGTGGTGAAGACCGCGCCCCACACGACGCGTGTCCGGCGGCTTGACGAAGTTGCCGCAGCGCGCAAACCTGTCCTCCGCTGGAAGCCCGAAGCCAAGCGTAGCAATGCGGCGGATTAGCCTCTTACTGTTTCGATTTCAACGCGGTATTTAACCTCGGACACAAGGACCACGTTTCTGCTCTGCTATCCCTCGCAACTGCTAAAATGTGAGGGACGATGGACGGAAGCAGGTCTGCAAAGTCATGAGTCTCGAGCTCGACGTTTGGTTGCCCAAGTCGGTCATTCTCCTCCGCAGTTACACATTTGAGAAATTCTTTGCCGATCTGATTGCGGGCGTAACGGTGGGTCTGGTGGCGCTGCCTCTGGCGATGGCCTTTGCTATCGCGTCGGGTGTTTCGCCGCAGGCTGGGATTTACTGCGCCATCGTGACCGGCTTCCTGATTTCCGCCCTGGGCGGCTCTAAAACGCAAATCGGCGGCCCCACCGGCGCTTTTGTGGTGGTGATTCTGGGGATTATCGCACGCTACGGCATCGACGGCCTGTTCACGTGCACGATGGTGGCTGGCGTGTTGCTCGTGATCATGGGTGTGACCGGACTTGGCGCCCTGGTCAAATATTTTCCGCGGCCGGTCGTGGTCGGATTCACGAACGGCATCGCCATCCTGATTGCCAGCACGCAGATTCGCGACTTCTTCGGACTCCGGATGGAACATGTTCCCGGGGATTTCTTCCACCGCATGGGCGCGGTCGCCCAGAATTTCTATACTTTTAATTGGATTGCAAGTCTTGTTGGCCTGGTGTCCCTGGCAGTGATGATTCTCAGCTCGAAATTCTTCAAGCGTGTTCCTGGGGCGATCCTGGTTTGCTTCGGAGCCACCGCAGCGGTTTATTTCTTACGTCTTCCGATCGAGACCATCGGGTCCCGCTTTGGTGGGATACCCAGCGGCCTGCCGCATCTTGTGGTGCCGAAGTTCCAGTTCAGCCTGCTGCTGCATCTGCTTTCACCAGCCGTGACAGTGGCGATGCTCGGCGCGATCGAATCCCTTATGTCTGCGGTCGTTTCCGACCGGATGAGCGGAGACAAACACAATCCCAACGTCGAGCTCATCGGGCAAGGCGTGGCCAACATCATGTCGCCGCTCTTTGGCGGCTTGCCCGCAACCGGCGCGATCGCCCGCACGGCCACCAACGTCCGCTCCGGGGCGAAGACGCCCGTTGCAGGAATGATTCACGCGTTGACGCTGCTGGCCGTGATTCTGTTTGCCGCGCCGCTGGTCAAGGACCTGCCGCTGGCGGCTCTCGCCGGGATTCTCTTTATCGTTGCTTACAACATGGGTGATTGGGGCGAGATTCCGGAGATTCTAAAGCTGACGAAAGCGGACATCGCCGTCTGGCTGCTGACACTGAGTTTGACCGTGTTTGCGGATCTCACCCTGGCTGTCGAGGTCGGCATGATCCTCGCGGCGTTCACCTTTATCCGCAAGATTTCGCAGACAACCACAATTTCAAAAGTCACCGACGAATACATCGAAGACGGGCGGCCACACATCCTGCAGGACAAGGACATTCCGAACTATGCGGCCGTTTACCGCATCCACGGCCCTTTTCTGTTCGGCGTAACGGACAAGATCTCCGCGATCACGGACCAAATGTCGTCGCTGCCCCCCATCATAATTCTTCGCCTCCGGAACATGACCGCGATTGACGCCACCGGCATCGCTGCACTCGAGGAACTCGCCGATCAACTGCGCGAGAGCGGGCGCTGCATGCTGATCTGCGGAGCGCGGCCCCAACCCGCGGCTCTAATGAAAGAGGCGGGGTTCGGCCGGCATGTCACGCCGGAAAATACTTGCGCGAACATTAGCGAGGCGCTGAAACGCGCTGAGGCGATCTACAGGGCGCAAAACGCGCGTGCGCCCGAGGGTGTTCCGGCCTAGCCGCTCCAGTATCTCAATCAGAAAGACGCCCTCTTCTTTTTCGAGTTTGGATAAACTCGATTGCGTTTTACTTCGCGAAGCGGACACTGTTCAACACGTCGCTAAAGCTCTTCTCGAAGCGCTGGTAATCCCCTTGCGGAGCGACGCAAACGAAGTAGACCAGACCTTCCGGCCTCATCACGGTGACGACCCAATCGATCTCCCGCCCACCGAGCGGCGAATCGTTTTCCAGAAACGTCGAGAGGCCCGGCTCGCCGCTCAATTTCACGGACCTGGGCTCGCGAATCACTTTCATGTTCGCATTTTCCTGCTGCAACCCTTCCAGCAGTTTCTGGGTGACCGCATCTAACACGTCACCGGCGGGTGCTTGCCCTTCCAGTTTTGCGACGCTAGCCATAACGCCATAGGCCAATTCATTTTGGCCCTTTCCGGAATCCACGACGCCGCCTTCGGGAGCCAGGGTCACATTCTTGGCGGTCCCATATTCCTTCCAATTGTCCGGATACTTCAGCGAATATCCCTCGCCAGCCAATCCCACGTAGTTCCTGGATGGATCCGCGACCTTTGCGCTTGCCGCGGGTGCTGCCGCGCCGCTCTTAGCCGCGGGGCTTGCTGTCGAGGGCTCCTTCTTCACCACGGGCAGTGCCATCACTTCCCTCTTGATGGCCCCAAATTCCGCTGAGTCCCTTTTTGCATCCTCGGGAGGCCCGCCCAGTTTTTGAATCTCCTCATCTACGCGCTCGACGCGATGATCCGGGTTCGGATGGTCCGAGAAAAACTCCGGCGGATTTTTCCCGGTGCTCTCGGCTCCCAGTTTCTCGAAGAACGCGGCCATCGCGCGCGGATCATAACCGGCGTCGTAAAGCACCTGCGTACCCATCACATCCGCTTGCGTCTCCGCGCCGCGCGAATACTTCAACAGCAAGCTGCCTGCGGCCAGCTGCCCAAACCCGGCGGCTGCGGCGCCTGCGGTGCCTCCGAAAATTCCTCCCGCGACTCCCAGGATCCCCGTGCCCAACTGCGCATATTGCGCCTTGGTGGCCTGATTGGTTCCGTGGCGCAACGCCACGTGGGAGAGCTCATGAGCCATCACGCCGGCAAGTTCTGCCTCATAATCAGCAGCTTCGATCGCGCCTCGATTGACGAACACATAGCCACCGGGCAACGCAAACGCGTTGATAGCCTTGTCGTTGACACAATGAAATTCCCAGGGGTATGCAATGCTGCCGGTGTTGAGGTGCGCGACCAGGCTCATGCCCAGCTTCGTCAGATAGGCGTCCACCTTGGGGTCTTTGCACATGGGCAATTTCTTTTCCGCTTCGCCGGCGGCTTGTTTCCCGAGCTGAATATCTTGCTCAGGGCTAAAGGAATTCATGCCCGGTTTGAGCTTCGTCCGCTGGGCCGCTACGCCGGCCGGCAGCGTTAGATATAGAAGAACGAAAAGGATCGACAGGAGTTCGTGGCGCTTGCAAAGTTTCATAGGAGAGTACCCGGAGACTGAGTTCGCGGCAACGGGCGGAGGAGCTGCCTTGTTTCATTATAAGGCGTACTACAAAAAGTAGAAGCCCGGACGCTGGTCACGTCCGGGCCTTGGGGGGTGAGGGCAAGCCAAACTTATCGTGCGAGTCGCGGCGTAGGTTCCGGAGGCAGTTGAACGCTGGGCGCGTCCACGGGGCGGCCGCCGCGCGCTTGTGTTACGCGCTGGGCCACGACGGGTTCCGTGCGGCGGACGGGCATGGGTACGTTCTCGCCTTCGCGGACAAAAGTCAGATGGTCCTCTTTGCGTTCCCAATCGATGCAGATCATGTCGCCCGAGTGGACTTGTTCGGTGGCGAGCAGGTTGGCCATGGGATAGACGACGTGGCGTTCAATGGCGCGCTTCAGGTGGCGGGCGCCATAGCGCTGATCGGTGCCCTCCTGAAGCAGGAAATCGCGGCCGTCCTCGGTGACGCGGAAAAGGAACTGCCCCTTGGCAGTCTCCAGTACACGTTGCTGGACCATGCTGAGTTCGATATCCAGAACTTGTTCCAACTGCTTCTTATGCAGCGGGTGGAAGACCACCACCTTATCCAGGCGGTTCATGAATTCGGGAGAGAACTTCCGGCGCGCCGCTTCCACTGCCGTGCGCTCCACTTTTTCATCCAGGTTGGCTTTGGGCTTATCGTCGGACTTGATGAAGCCGTAGCCGCCGGCCATGAGATCCGTGATTTCACCGCCGCCGAGGTTGGAGGTCATGAAGATCACGGTCTGCGAAAGGTCCACGCGGCGGTTGTCGCCGAGGGTCAGGGTAGCTTTGTCCAGCATGCCGAGGAGCAATTGCCAGAGGGCGTCGCTCGCCTTCTCGATTTCGTCGAAGAGCAGAAAGGATAGTTTCAGCTTGTCGCTGTGCGATGCCGCCAAAGCTTCCTGGGTGATCAGTGGGTGAGTTTCCCGGTGACCGAGATATCCGGGAGGTGATCCGATCAGCTTTGCGATTTCGTGGGAGTGCTGGAATTCCGCGCAATCCACTTTTATGACTTGGCGCGCGTCTCCAAAGAGAATCTCTGCGGCCGCTTCCACAATGCGAGTCTTACCAGAGCCGGTCGGCCCAAGGAACAGCAGGTTGCCCACGGGGCGCCCAGGCGAATTCAGCCCGGCACAGAAGACCTGGTAGAGGTCCACCAGGGCCTGCACCCCCTCTTCCTGTCCGACGATCTTCGCGCGCAAGGCATTGTGAAAATCGCGCGTATCGTTGCTGCGAATTCCAGGATCGAGTTGCTGCCTCGCCGCTGCTTTCATCTCTTTTACCTCGGCCGGCAGTGCCCTTTGCCTTAAAGCTTCTTACTTTGGGCCCGGCGTACCGCGCCAGATGTTTAAGTGCGGTCAGGTAAAGCTATGCATGGGGCGTGCCACTTTGCGAGAAATCGTCGTGAGTTCCAAAACCCTTCCACTCAGTAAGATACGCATGTTGCAGACCTGGAAACCGTCTCATCGCGTGAGACACTGTTTCGTCCGAGCGCATTCTGAGAACGCTGAAACACTTTGTGTCAGTCAAAACAGACAAAAAGCGGCGCACCTTTTTACACACCCCTCCGTCGTTGGGCAGGTTTTTGCTGGATTACTCCTTTTTTCGGCTTTGCAGTGGCTGCCGGGCGACTCCCGGTGTTGTCGCAGGCAGAGCAGGCCGGGCCACAATTTCGCCGGCCACCGCCTCGGTTGGCGTGTCCTTTCCCAACCCATCCTCGGCCAGGGCGGCGGCGGCCGCCGCTTCTTCCGCGGTCCCCGTTGAGACCAGCGCGCCTTCGCGTTCTCTCACAAAGGTGAGTTCCATATGGTGGCCGTCCCAATCAATGCGAACGAGGTCGCCAATACGCACCTGCTGGGTCGCCAAGAGATTTGCCAGCGGATAAACCACGTACCGCTCGATCGCCCGTTTCAGGTGACGGGCGCCATAGCGCTGGTCAGTTCCCTCCCGCAAGAGAAATTCGCGTCCTTGCTCGGTCACTCGGAAGAGAAACTTTCCATTGGCGGCGTCCAGGACACGCTTCTGCACCAAGCCTAGCTCGATGTCGAGCACCTGCTCGAGTTGTTCGCGCTTGAGCATGTGAAAGACGACCAGTTTGTCCAGGCGGTTCATGAATTCGGGCGAGAACTTACGACGAGCGGCTTCAACGGCGGTGCGCTCCACTTTTGCGTTCAGATTCGCCTGCGGCTTGTCTTCGGCTTTGACAAAGCCGTAGCCGCCCTCCATCAGGTCGGTGATTTCCCCGGCGCCAAGGTTGGAGGTCATGAAGATAACGGTCTGAGAGAGGTCAACCCGGCGGTTATCGCCGAGGGTCAAGGTGGCTTTATCCAGCATGCCGAGGAGCAATTGCCAGAGCGCGTCGCTGGCTTTCTCGATCTCGTCGAAGAGCAGGAAGGACAACTTCAGCTTGTCGGTATGATTGGCCGCTAGCGTCTCCTGGGTGATAAGCGGGTGCGTCTCACGGTGGCCCAGGTACCCCGGAGGAGAACCGATCAGTTTGGCGATTTCGTGCGAGTGCTGGAATTCGGCGCAATCAATCTTGATGACGGCGCGCGGACTGCCAAACAGGATTTCCGCAGCGGCTTCCACGATGCGTGTCTTTCCGGAGCCCGTCGGTCCCAAAAACAGCAGGTTGCCCACCGGCCGCCCAGGAGAATTGAGGCCCGCCGTGAAAACCTGAAACAGCTCCACCAGCGCCTGCACTCCTTCGTCTTGCCCGACGATCTTCGCGCGCAAGGCCTTCTGAAACTCAATCGTGTCTGCGCTGCGAATATTCGGATTCAGCGATAGATCGTCTGTCCCCATGACCGCCTCCTAGCGTCCCCGGAAACCCGGAGCCGCGTTTCCGAAACGTCCGCCTACCCGGCTCATCCTCTTCAGTTCGTCCTTCAGTCCGAACTGATCGAGCTTCACCTGGATGGTGGAGTGCAGCAGCCGCAACTGTACGAGCAACTCCCGCGCCACCGCGGGCGATTCGGAAAGCCGCAACATCGGCGGAAACAGGTCCGCCAGGTCCAGATTCAGGCTTCTCAAGGATTGGACGAGTTTTTGAATGGCGGGGGATTCGGGGTTCGCCAGATCGATCTGGTTATTCAACTGTTCGCGGAGGGTGCGCCAGTTGAGCGCAACGAAGGGGTGTTTTTTGCTAACCGTCTTGACGATTTCATCCGTAATCCGCGCGCGTTCGCCAAGCCTGGCAAGATGCAGTTGCTGCACTTTTCCGCCGCGGCGCACATTGTGCACCAGGTAGTAAGCGTTTCCTTTGCGGCGAACAAAAGCCATCGCGGTACCTCGGCGAAATCGCCCGGCGCGCTCGGTGAAGCGCGCCGTAGGTGTAGTGTAAGATGTTTCCACTACATCTATCAATATAGGATGCGTCGTATCAGTAATCGTTGCCTGACTCCCCGTTGCGTTCATCTTCGTCCATCTCCCGCGAACGACTGCATCATTTTTTTCGCTCTGTTTCATCATTCTTTCTTCTTCGACGCAAGCTGGACTCCCGAATGGCCCCGGAGTCTCCTGGCTCGTTCGCGACGCCTTCCGCGGCGAGCTCTACTAATAGGATCGCGGGGCAAGGCGATTTGATTGTCGTGTTTCGTATACATCTTGTCTTATTGTTGTCTCGGCCTTCTTCCACCCACACTTCATCTAACACGGCATTCGAGCGCTTGTCGCTTGCCACGCGTCCGCTTCCCCACTACCATTCTTCCTCGCCATGTCCTGGGATCCTGTTTATCGGCTGGTGAAACTAATTCCCCGAGGCCGGGTTATGACCTATGGGTCGCTCGCTAAAGCTCTGCGACTACGCGGCGGGGCAAGGGCCGCAGGTAGGGCTATGGCGGCGACCCCTACTGGAAAAGGCATACCGTGGCACCGCGTGGTCGGCGAACGCGGCAAACTGCTCATCCGCGAACCTTATGCTTCACTGCAACGCAAACTCCTCGAAAGTGAAGGTGTCGTTCTCGTCGAGTCCCGCGTCAATTTGAAGACGCACCTGTGGCAACCGGGAAAAACTGGACGCCCCCAACTGAAACGAAAGCCCGCTCGCAAACGTAGAAGTTGAAGAGGGTGCGATTAGAGAGATTCGTCCACCTGGGGTACCATAGAAAACTCCAAGCCATGGCCAATTCTATTTTGCAGGTCGAGAACCTCGTCAAACGCTACGGCGAGCTGGAAGCGGTGAGGGGCGTCAGCTTTTCCGTTGAAGAAGGCGAAGTTTTCGGGCTACTTGGTCCAAACGGCGCCGGAAAGACCAGCACGATTGAAGTCCTGGAGGGCCTGCGTGTCGCCGATGGCGGCCGTGTTTCCGTCTGTGGATACGATCCACAGAAGAATCCGACGGACTTAAAACGTGAAATTGGCGCGGCGCTGCAGTCCACTTCCCTGCCGGACAAACTGCGCGTCAACGAAGCGCTAAGCCTTTTTGGCAGCTTCTATGAGCGTCATCGCAAGCCGGAGGAGCTGCTGAAGCGTTTTGGTCTCGAGGAAAAGCGCACGGCGTTTTATAGCCAGCTTTCCGGCGGGCAGAAGCAGCGGCTGGCGCTGGCCATGGCTCTGGTGAATGATCCCAAGGTCTTGTTCCTCGATGAGCCCACGGCGGGGCTTGACCCGCAAGTGCGGCGCGAGATCTACGACATCATTGAAGAACTCAAGAGCGAAAAAAAGACCATTGTCCTGACGACCCACTACATCGAGGAAGCCGAGCGGCTTTGCGACCGCGTGGCCATCATTGATCATGGCAAGGTCATCGCCTCCGGGACACCGCGGGAACTGAAACAACATTCGGCCAATACCACGCGCGTTGAGGTGCGCCTTGCGCGGCCCACGTCCAACGGCACGCTCAAGGAGCTTGATGGTGTTGTTGAAGCACGGGAAGTGGATGGTGCCTACGTGCTGCACTGCCAGCGCACGGCGCCGGCCATCGTTTCCTTGGTAAAACATCTGGAAGCCGAAGGCAACGAACTAGTCAGCCTGGAAATCGCCACCCCTTCGCTCGAAGACGTATTCATCGAACTCACCGGAAGGAGGCTACGAGATTGACAAACCTCGCCACCCTCACGCGCGTGCGCATCCAGCTCGCCTTGCGCAACAAAATGTTTTTCTTTTTCAGCCTGTTCATGCCGTTGGGCTTTTTCTTTCTCTACTCCGGGGTGTTCGCAAAAGGCATTCCGGACGCAGTCCGGTATTTCCTAGGCCCTATCTTGTCCCTGAGTGTTATGGGAAGCTTTTGGGGCCTGAGCGCAACGCTGGTGACCTTCCGCGAACAGGGCATACTTCGGCGCTTCCACGTTGCGCCCGTCACAGCAAGCGACATGTTGGCCTCCAGTGTGCTGGCCAATTTTGTACTCACGCTTCCCACCATTGTTCTGATTCTTACCTTATCTCGCGTCATCTATCACGTGCATGACTTCGGGAATATCGCCGGGGCCTTTGTATTTGTTTGCGTCGGGACTGTCGCGTTTGGATCTCTCGGACTCGTCGTCGCCAGCATCACCAACACCATGCAGGAGACCCAGGTTTTGAATCAGTTGCTCTGGCTGCCCCTTATCTTCCTTTCTGGTGCGACTGTTCCTCTTCCAGACCTTCCTAAGATTGTTCAGGGGGTATCGGTTTTTCTTCCTGCGACTTTTCTCGTTACCGGCCTTCAACAGGTCACCTATTTCTCGAAGCCCGTCGTCTTCGATCTGATCGTCTATGTACTGGCGCTGGCCTTTTGGGCCACCCTCTCTTTCTTTGTGGCGTCTCAATTGTTCCGCTGGGAACCGGAAACCAAAATTCCCCGTAACGGAAAACTTTGGGCTGCGGCAACCATCATTCCATTTGTTCTCCTGGGAATCTGGGAGCACAGCCACGGCAAAATGCTTGGGGAAGCGCAAACCGCTTATCGGGCAGTTAGTCAGCGGGCTAATCCCCCCTCGCAGGACGCGCCGAAAAGTCAGCAATAATTCAGCACGCCAACGTGGCCAGATCGCTCAGAATACCCTCCAAAATGGTTGCAAATTTTCATTAACCGATGGGCGTATTCATTGACGCTTGCGGATGCCTATCTTATTCTCAAAGGGCGAGCTGGTGAAAACAAAGGCACCCAGGGAGGCAGCCCATGCCGGTACAGAAAACCGAGAAAATTTGGCACAACGGAAAGTGGATCAACTGGGACGACGCCAAGCTCCACGTCCTCTCCCACGTCGTCAGCTACGGCTCCGGCATTTTTGAAGGCATTCGCTGTTACGTAACGCCCAACGGCCCCGCCATTTTCCGCCTGCGCGAACACATGCAGCGCCTGATCAACAGCGGAAAAATCTACCGCATGGAGCTTCCTTATTCCGTCGAAGAATTCAGCAGCGTCGCATGCGAACTGGTGCGCCTCAACAAAATGGGCGCTTGTTATGTGAAGCCGATCGTCCTCCGCGGCTATGGCGAAGTGGGCGTGAATCCGCTCGGCGCGCCGATCGAGTGCTACGTGGCTTGTTGGAACTGGGGCGCTTATCTCGGGCCGGAAGCGCTTTCGAAGGGCGTGGACGTCTGCGTCAGCACCTGGACGCGTATCGCTCCGAACACGCTGCCAGCCATGTCCAAGGCGGCCGCCAATTACATGAACTCGCAACTCATTCGCATGGAAGCCGTAACGAACGGCTTCACCGAAGGCATCGCGCTCGATACCGATGGCCACGTCAGCGAAGGCTCCGGCATGAATATCTTCCTGGTGCACGACGGTACTCTGTATACGCCACCGCTTGCAGCGGGCATCCTGCCCGGCATCACGCGGGATTCCGTCGTAAAGCTCGCCGAAGATCTCCACATTCCCGTGAGAGAATCCGTAATCCCGCGCGAAATGCTCTATCTCGCGGATGAAGTGTTTTTCGTCGGAACCGCGGTGGAAGTGACTCCGGTCCGGTCGGTGGACAAGATTACTGTAGGCAATGGCGTCGTCGGGCCGATCACCCATCGCATCCAGGAAGAGTTCTTCGGCGTCACCAGCGGGCAAAAACCGGACCGGCACAATTGGATGACTCCGGTCAACGCGCCGGTTGCTGCCGTACGCTAGGAGCTTCTGAAAAAACGTCGTTCTGTCAGGAATCAGGCGCAGTGATTTTGCGCCTCTATGGTTTTCTGGCACCCGCGCTGCTTTCCAGTTAAAATCTTCCGCATCGCGTTGTACTCAAGGCTGTGCCCTGGAGGCCATTCGATGTACAACCTTACCCAGAAGCTCACCGCGGAGTTTCTCGGCACCTTTGCCTTGATCTTTTTCGGTGCTGGAGCCGTGTGCGTGGATTTCCATCTCCGCAGCACCGGAGGAATCGGGCTTCTCGCGATTGCCCTGGCGCACGGCCTCACAATCGCCATCATGGTCTCCGCTCTCGGTCACATCTCCGGCGGCCACTTCAACCCTGCCATCACCATCGGCTTCTGGGTCACGAAGCGCCTCTCTACTCTCGACACCCTTGCTTATTGGGGAGCGCAACTCCTCGGTGCCATCGCGGCCGCGTTTCTCCTGAAGGTTGTCATACCCGAGGACATCTGGCGCAACGTCGCCCTAGGCACTCCGGAACTGATGCGCGACTTCCCCACCTGGGGCGGTCTCGCCCTGGAAGGTGTCACCACGTTCTTCCTGGTCCTCGTTGTGTTCGCCACGGCTGTGGATGAACGCGGCACGTTCCGCGCGATCGCAGGCTTCGGCATTGGCCTCACGATCACGATTGGCATCCTGGTCGCCGGACCGTTCACGGGTGGGGCGCTGAATCCCGCGCGCGCCTTTGGCCCTGCGCTCGCCGTGCATCATTGGCTTAATCAGGGTACTTATTGGGTTGGGCCTCTCGGGGGCGGCTTCCTGGCCGGTCTGCTCTACGACACGCTATTTCTGCGAAAAGCCGGCGACTAAGGCGTCTTTCCCTGTACCACGGCTCAGGTAACTACACCGCTACGCCTCAACCCGCCTTCCTTGTTGCCCCTCCCTGCAGGTGCTACTTTCGGACAGGAAAAGCGTTCCTGCGGGGTGTGTGCCCATGGCTCTAAGTATTGATGATTTGCTTCGTCGCGCCGTTGAAAACAAGTCTTCCGACTTGCACCTGAAGGTCGGCAACCATCCTTATCTTCGTGTGGACGGCCTGCTCACTGCGCTGACCGATGTGCCACGCATTACGCCCGAGGAGATGCTCTCCATGGCGTTCAGCATGATGACCAACCGGCAGAAGCAAAAGTTCAAGGAAACTGCGGAGCTCGACATGGCATATGGCGTCGCCGGCCTGGGCCGCTTCCGCGTGAACGTCTTCCAGCAGCGCGGCAACGTCGGAATGGTTCTCCGCGTCATTCCTACCAAGATTCGTACCGTCGAGGAGCTGAATCTTCCTCCGGTCATCGCCAAGATTTGTGAAGAGCAGCGCGGGCTGGTTCTCGTCACCGGGACGACTGGTTCTGGTAAGTCCACGACCCTCGCTGCCATGATTGACCGGATCAACGCGAATCGTTCCGATCACATCATCACCATTGAAGACCCGATTGAGTTTTTGCATCGCGACAAGCGCAGCTTCATCAACCAGCGGGAAGTTGAAGTGGATACCGCGAACTTCTCGACCGCTCTGCGCGCCGGCCTTCGTCAGGACCCCGATGTGATTCTGGTCGGCGAAATGCGCGACCTTGAAACCATTTCCACGGCGCTGCTTGCCGCCGAAACCGGACACTTGGTTTTCTCGACCTTGCACACGCTGGACGCTACGGAAACGATTCAGCGTATTATCGCTGTCTTCCCGCCGCCGGAGCAGAAACAGATTCGCTTGCAGATGGCGGCGACGTTGAAAGCCGTCGTCTCGCAGCGTCTCGTGCGGCGCGCCGACGACAAGGGCCGCGTGCCCGCCGTCGAAGTCATGATTGCCACTGCGTACATCAAGGATTGCATCATCAACGCGGACAAGACCCGCCTGATTCACGATGCCATCGCCGCCGGTACTTCGCAGTACGGCATGCAGACCTTCGACCAGTCGCTCTTCGATCTTTATAGCAAAGAACTCATCACCCTCGACGAAGCCCTCATTCGCGCCTCCAACGCCGACGAATTCAAGCTGCGCATTCAGGGTATTCGCTCTGCCGCCGACGCTGCGCGCGAGGAAATGGCCTCGCAAATGGCTGACTTCGAGCGCTTCGCCCGCAAGTAGCGAACCGACTAATCGGCTATGTAGATCTGCGCGGAAGCACTCGGAACTGCGCTCTCTTGCTTCCTTCTTAGCTTGCTCCTATGCTTCTCCTGTGTCCAAGCCCCGTCAACTCGAAACCGAAGCGCAGCTCTATGACGCCGCCATCAAGATTCTGATGCGCCGCGAGCATTCCGTGCACGAGATGAAGAAAGCGCTCGCGCGCCGCTGCGAAGATCCGAAACTCGTCAAATCCATCGTGGATCGCCTCAAGCGCGAAAACCTGGTTGACGATGCGCGCTATGCCAGGCAATTTACGAATCACCGCACGCAATCCCGCAAGCAGGGGCAATTCCGCATTGCCCGCGACTTGCGAGCCCGCGGCGTGCCTGACCGCCACATCGAAGCCGCGATCAAGGACGCCGCAACGGTCTCCGATCCCGCCTTGGTCATTCGTCAGCGCATCGAGCGCAAGCTCCGCCTGTTTCGCGGTGAAATTGATGACCGCAAGCTCGCCTCACTCTACCGTTCGCTAATTGGCGCTGGATTCCCGACTGACCTGATCCGGCGCGAGCTCCACCGCATTACCCACGAAGAATTGCCTGAGACCGATCCTGCCTCTGCCGAGTAGATGCGCTCATGCCTGTCGCAAAGTGGCTGTCTGTGTCAGTTGTTCGTACTCCCGGCGGGAATTTTCTGGCGCCAGCACCCAGATAGTGTAAATCCCAAGAACGGTCCCAAGAGGGAACCGCACCAACGCCAGGATACCGAGGATGAGACCGAGGAATCGCGCCCAAGGTTGCCGCTCGAAGAGTCCCCAAGCCAAGACAAGGTGAGCCACGCCAAAGAGTCCAAGAATGAGAAGGATGGAATCCCAGGCTTGGCCATGCCACAGAGACCATGTCCACAGTCTCGCCGGACCGAAATTCGGCGGCACGAAATACCGGCCGGCACCATAGAGCCACAAGACCAACATGAGGCGGAGAACCCCGTTCACAACCCACAATGTGGCAAGACGATGGATGTGGCGGCGGACGCGATCCTCAGGCTGGGTCACGGTGGCGGGGCTTCGATAGGCAGCCGACGTCGGTGTTATGCGCTTTCCACAGGATGAGCAGAATTGACTGGCAGGGTTAAGAGAGGAACCGCAGCGGTCGCAATACATGACACACTCCTCACTCAGTAGATACGCTCCGGGGAAACGAAAGGTTCCCGCAAAGATGTAAGGATTGTAGCAAAACTCCGCGAGGAGGGGACGCGGGAGCGGTATTCGCGGCGAGTCCTGCCCAACCCCAATAAACCCTTTACAAGCGCCAGTTACCAGTCTGGAGATGGAAATACGAGGGAGGTCGCCCCCCAACGCCCCCGCAACAGGAATCACGAGCCATACCCATCGTCCAATTGCCGCTGGGTTGTCCCTCTGCCATAATCAGTCCTTCTTTGACACCCGATCCGAGGCGGACGTGACTGGCAACGAGATACGCGAGACGTTTCTTCAGTTCTTTGAGAGCAAGGGGCATCGACGCATCCGCTCGTCTTCGCTCGTGCCGCATGGCGATCCCACACTGCTTTTCACCAACGCAGGGATGAACCAGTTTAAGAATGTTTTCCTCGGACTCGAAAAGCGGGAATACACGCGTGCGACGACGGCGCAGAAGTGTGTGCGTGCCGGAGGCAAGCACAACGACTTGGAGAACGTCGGCTTCACCAAGCGGCACCACACGTTTTTCGAGATGCTCGGCAATTTTTCGCTTGGCGATTATTTCAAAAAGGATGCCATCGCATACGCTTGGGAGCTGATCACCTCGCCGGAGTGGTTTGCCATTCCCAAAGACAAACTGTACGTTACGGTCTTCGGTGGTGCGGAGGTTTCTTCCGGCAATTCGTTAGGGATGGATGAAGAAGCCAGCAAATACTGGTTGGAGCAGCCGGTTCCTGGCGATCGTATTTTTGCGATTCCCGGCCTCAAGGACAATTTCTGGGCCATGGGCGATACCGGCCCCTGCGGTCCCTGCAGCGAACTACATTACGACATGGGCCCAGCCGCCTCCGAGCAGGGACATCCCGACTGTAAGTTTCCTTGTGACTGTGGCCGCTACGTCGAGATCTGGAATCTCGTCTTCATGCAATTCAATCGCGATTCGAGCGGCGCTCTGACTCCGCTGCCGAAGCCTTGCGTGGACACAGGGATG
>Ga0306920_100000560_pt1 | contig 43511 bp, 41 predicted proteins | sample flu12Cox44000170_FD_204666 | JGI IMG/M metagenome (GOLD analysis project Ga0306920, IMG submission 204666) | Lab enrichment of tropical soil microbial communities from Luquillo Experimental Forest, Puerto Rico - flux4day.12C.oxic.44.000.170 (v2)... | ecosystem: Environmental > Terrestrial >... | reverse complement strand
TTCGGATTGTGCTTCGCCAGCACCTTGGTGATCGCCGCCGTCAACGTCGTCTTGCCATGGTCAATGTGACCAATCGTCCCGATGTTTACGTGCGGCTTGGTGCGCTCAAATTTTTCCTTCGCCATTGTGCTTTCTTCCTTTACTGCGCAAGCCTGCTTGCACATCGCGGCTCGCGCCAAACGTTGGAGCGGGGGACGGGACTTGAACCCGCAACCATCACCTTGGAAGAGTGAGACTCTACCGTTGAGTTACCCCCGCCCAGCTTGAAACCCTCGCTCACTCCCCTGCAGCATAAGCCGTCAAAATCCTGGAGCCTGGGACCGGGATTGAACCGGTGACCTCGTCCTTACCAAGGACGCGCTCTACCAACTGAGCTACCCAGGCCGAACCCGTCCCTCCAAGAACTCTCATTCGCGGCGCACTATTTCTCTCCGGCTCGGTCGCCGCGTTTCGTACCGCTTTTGAACATCGCGTCTGCGATTTCCTGCGGTGCTGCTGCTACTGTTTGCGCCCCACGCCGTTAGCGGCGATTCTCAGCAGGTCTTGCGAAAATCGAATCCTGGTGGACGGGGAAGGATTCGAACCTTCGTAGCCCGCAAGGAGCGGCAGATTTACAGTCTGCTGGTTTTAGCCACTCACCCACCCGTCCCGGCAAAATCAGCCGGGATACAAGAAACGTATCCCGCGAAAAGCTCAAACACACCAAATGCATATTCCAAGAGAACAGTCCGCGTTGCTTTCGGAGGAAGGTGTTAGCGAAAACAGAAAACGGAGTCGTGTCCAGAGACACCAGCCCATTTAGTTTAACATACAGGATTCGCTCCGCCTCACTCCCCTGCTTAAAATCTGGTGGAGCTGGCGGAGGGATTTGAACCCCCGACCCTCTGATTACAAATCAGATGCTCTACCAGCTGAGCTACGCCAGCGCTGCTCAAACCGCACAAGAATAACAGATTAGGCACAAGAATTGCAACAGCGAGAGGGCTGATTCAGAGCACTTGGCAAGCCAAAACTGTGGAAATTCCACCGATTTCAGAGAGGAGGGTGTGTTTCTATAACTATCTGTATTTTCATGCTGTTACGTTTCATTCCGTGGGCTTAGCCGCTCGGGGTATCCACAGAGCCCAGTTAGGACTGGCCACTAGCTTCGTTTAACCCTTAAATCGTTACCGCTACCTCACCAGTAATGCGAGAATACGCGAGATGCCCTCGCCGCGAATCCCGGCGGCCCAAATTCATGTCCAAGCCTAAACGAATACTCGCCGCACTTCTCGTACTTGCCTTATTTTTTGTAGCCATATGGGGCTACTCTCGCTGGCGTTCGCGCGATCCCATTGCAGTTCGCGCAGAGATGCTCTCGCATCTGCCCGCGGATGCCAATGCGGTGGTCTTCCTGGATCTTGCGCAATTTCGCTCGTCACCGTTCCTTGCGCAGTTTTTCGCCTGGGCGCCTCATCCCACGCCTGATGAGGATTACGCACAATTTGTCCAAGCGACGGGATTCAATTATGAGCGCGATCTGGATCGGCTCGCGGTGGCGATTTCCCGCCAATCCAGGACCTCCACGACGCTCCTGGTTGCCGACGGCCGCTTTGATCGCAAAAAAATCGAAGCGTATGCGGCGCGCTTCGGAAAGCCGCAATTGCGCAATGGCCAGATTGTATATTCCTTTGCACTCAGGGGATCGCAACATACTTCGTTTTTCACTTTTCTTCGCGAGGACCGCATCGGCTGGACGGATGATCCGTCCTACGCATCGCTAGTTCAGCAAGCACGCTCTGCGGCTTCTGCGGAGTGGAGCGAGCGTTTCAACCGGCTCGCCGGCACTCCCCTCTTTGCGTTGTTACGCCCGGAGTCCGGCAGTGCTTCAACACTCGCCCAACAGGCGCCCGGCGGATTCCGGTCGCCGCAACTGGCGGCCCTCCTGGATCAATTGCAGTGGATTTCCATAGGTGCGCGGCCCGAAGGCAACATTTTGCGCGTAGTGGTGGACGGAGAATGTCTTTCCGAAACAACGACGAGACAGCTCAGCGATTTTCTCGGTGGGATTCTTATCCTCTCGCAGAACGGGCTGAACGATCCGCAAACGCGTAAGAAACTCGACCCGCAGCTCCGCGAAGCCTATCTCGGGCTTCTTCAATCGGCCAACGTGCAGAAGATCGATCGCGGTACAAGCAAATCCGTGCGGCTGGTTTTCGATGTGACGCCGGCGCTTCTGCAAACGGCTCGCGCGGCGGCTCCGCAGCTCGCTGCGCCCCACCCTTAGAAGGCAATAGAAGAAACGTCCGAGTGCATGCAGCAGGGATTTTGAGTCAATTGAAATTGAGGTTCTTCGGGCATCGCCATCAGAAATGACACCTCTGGGATGGAGAGAGCGTAGTTCGTTCAACAGGAAAAGAGTGCACCGACGGGCTTGGATAAGGAAGATGCTTAGTCGCCGGAAGGATTCGACTTCATGTAGCGCCAGGGATTGACGGGCGCATTGTTCATGCGGACTTCGTAATGAACGTGAGGACCGGTGGAGCGGCCACTGATTCCGGTGTAGCCAATCACTTCGCCGCGTTTCACGCGTGTGCCCGGTACTACTGCAAATGCGGAGAGGTGCGCATACCAGGTCGTGATCCCAAACCCATGGTCCACGATTACCGCCCGGCCGTAACCTGAGTGCTGGCCCGCATCCAGAACGATGCCGTCCGCTGTGACGTGCACAGGCGCACCGTAATCGGCGCCAACGTCCACACCGGTGTGAAAAGCGCCTTCACCCGAAAAGGGGTCCAGTCGCGCTCCGAAACCATCCGTGATGTGCCCAAGCAGCGGCCAGATGGATGGAGTATACGTGGAATCCGAGAATGCCATGGACGGCATCAGGCGCATGCCCCCCGCCGATACGGCGATGGCAGCCGCGTTACGCTTAAGAAAAGCGAATTGTTCCACCGAACGGTCGAAGGCATCTTCCGGAGTCGCCGACGAATCCGCCTGCTCGAAAGCTGCCGGGTGATAGCGCATCACCCCAAAGGTCATGGCTACGTCGGTTGCAAGGGACTGCACCGTATCCAGACGCTGGTTAGTATCCTTCACCGTAGTTTGCAGTTCGCGGACCTGCTTCTTGAAGCTATCACGCTCCTGGCGCACGGCATTATAGTTCCCGACCTTCCACAACATCCGGCTATAGGAACCGACTGCGGCAATAACAGTAATGCTCCCAATAATGGCCAAAGCCGCCAAGCCATGAAGAATATAAGCAGGGATGATCAATTTCCGGAGTTTCCCGGGCGTCGAGGCAATATAGAACGTGTAGTTCTTCCCGCTGATCACAGTGTGGCCCCTCAGGCCATGCTTTCTTTTGATGTGCGGTTGTTCATACCCTGTTTATATCCGCACTTATCTGAATACAGCGAACGATCTGAACCGTGAGCCTTGGTCCGCGACTCACCAGATATTAAATTTTGTAGGTTGTCCGCGTCAACCCTGTATTTTGGTTTTTTTGGGACAGTCGGTGGAAAACTGTCCGCCCGTCCTCTTGGACAGGGTGCGTTAACATGGTCTCATCCGATGAGAACTCCATCAAACGAAGACACTTTGTTGAAGCGGATCGCAAGAGCCTTCCCGGCTTCGCGATCGAGGGCTATTGCTCTTGGCATTGGTGACGACGCAGCTTTACTGGCGCCGCGGCCAGGTCGGGAAACCATCCTGACTTGCGACTGGTTCCTGGAGGGCACGCACTTCCTCCGCGACAAACACCCGGCACGCGCCGTTGGGTGGAAATGCCTCGCGCGAGCGATGAGCGACATTGCCGCCATGGGAGGGACCCCGCGCTGCTTCCTCCTGAGCCTTGCGCTTCCCCCTTCGCACACAGGGCCGTGGCTAACGGAATTCCTGGATGGACTGCGGCGCGCCTCGCGGGTTTACCGGTGCGAACTCGCCGGGGGAGATACCACGCGCCGATCCGAAATCCTGATCAGCATCACGGCTGTAGGAGACGTGGCCAAACGACGAGCGCTGCTTCGTTCAGGCGCCCGGCCAGGAGATCGTATCTTCGTTAGCGGCACACTCGGGGAAGCCGAGCGCGGCTTGCGGCACCTGAGGAAGATGCGAGGCGCCGTGAAATCCAGCGATCCCCTGCTGCGAAAACACTTTTATCCTGAGCCGCGTGTGGCGCTCGGTCAGTGGCTGGCGGGGGGCCGCCTGGCTACCGCCACGATGGATCTTTCTGATGGCCTTTCGAGCGACTTGCCGCGTTTGTGCGCTGCCAGTGCCGTCGGGGCGAGAGTCGATGCTGTATTGCTGCCGTTGATTCCGGGAGCGAAGAAAGGCGAAGCAATGTCACTGGCCCTCGATGGCGGAGACGACTACGAACTGCTATTCACTGTAGCGCCGAAGAATTTGCATCGCATACCAGACAAATTTCATAAGGTGTGCCTACACAACATTGGCGTAATCACGAGAGAGAAAGAAGTTCGGCTGCATTCCGAAGGCGAGAGCATTCGTTCGTTGCGACGAGGTGGCTGGGATCCTTTTCGCAACTAAATCAATACAGGCGAGAGGTCAAGCCGGGAAGCGAACCTGGTACATGGGGAATGTGCCGGTTCGGAACACACCGGGGTCAGGCTTGGACACTGGCCTTCCCGCTGAACCATTTCCGTTCCAAAGAACAATTGTTGTAAGGCCCAGTGCCTCCTATCTTCGTAAGTGGCGAGTGCACGCAGGCCGATCCCCCCTCCGCCCGCGTCTGGCGATTTGGTTAAAGAGAATTGAACAAAATCTGGAATGAACGCGGTGATTGTGGTTCAGAAGCCGTAGTCCTTCAGAAACCGAGCAGAGCCTAAGGCGTCGGACTCGTGCCTGGGGTGGTTGTGGTGGCCGGAGGTTTTGCCGGGGGCTTCCCGCGCGGCGCGCTCGGGGCTTCGTCCTCGGGCGCGGTGTCCGGCACATCCACGTTAACGTGATGCTCGCTCGCTTGCTGTTCGAGTGTGACGACGTTGGCGAATTCAACCGCAGGCATGCCTGCCATGCCGCGTTCAACAAATTCCATCCAGATAGGCAGCGCGGCCTGCGCGCCGGTTTCTCTCTTGCCCAGCGAAATTTGCTTGTCGTCGAAGCCGACCCACACTCCGGCCGTGATCTGCGGCGTGAAGCCGATAAACCAGGCATCGGTGAAATCTTGCGTTGTGCCAGTTTTGCCGCCGGCAGGACGCCCGATGGATTTTGCCTTGATCGCTGTGCCGAACTGGACGACTTCCTCGAGCATCGCGGTCATCGTACGCGAAACTTCAGGAGAAAGCACATCGTGCACTTCCGGGTGCGCTTCCTCGAGCACTGCGCCGTCGTAGCTGGTGACACGCCGGATCATGTGGGGGTCGATGCGGATGCCGTCATTCGGAAAGACGGTGAAGGCGGAAACGTGTTCGATAAGACGCATATCTGCCGCGCCGAGGGCCAGCGGAAGGTACGGTGGAAGGGAGCTGGTGATTCCAAAGCGACGGGTCATGTCCACAACGGAATTGATACCGATGCGTTCGGCGAGCTTGACCGCGGGGATATTGCGGGAACCGGCGAGGGCACGTCGTAGCGTTATGGTGCCCTCGAATTTTTCGTCGTAGTTGTGCGGCGAATAAGGCTGGCCGCCGCTGATGGTGGTGAAGGGAGCATCCACGATGGTGTCAAAGGGTGAAGCGCCTTTTTCGACGGCGTCGGCGTAAACGTAGACCTTAAAGGAACTGCCGACCTGGCGATAAGCCTGCGTGGCGCGATTAAACTTGGAATCCTCAAAGCTGTAACCGCCGACCATGGCTTTGATTTCGCCGGTGGGGTTCTCAATGGCGATCATGGCGGCTTGTGGCGCGGGCTGCTGTTCAAGCTGCACCCGGACGGTGGTTTCGCGCAATTCTTGGACAGAAAATTGCGCGAGGTCGCCGACGAGGAGAATCTCGTTGAGCTTTTTGTGGCCGGTCCAGGCTAGGTCCGAAGGCGAAAGAATGGCGCGGTAGTTGCCGATCTTAATGGTGGCACTCTTGTCGTCCACGGCGAGGACAAGGCCGGTAACGTAGCTTCCTTTCTCGATAGCATGGCGCCAGTCGTCATCTTCGTAAGTGTCAAGCTTGCCGAGATTGTCCTTGAGAATATTGGGGAGTTTGTCGCGCCAGCCATGACGGCGGTCGTAGGTATGCAAGCCATCGCGCACGGCCTGGTTTGCGGCTTTCTGCATCTGGATGTTCAAGGTGGTGTAAACACGCAAGCCGCGCTCGTGGACGGCTTCGGTGCCGTAAGTGGCTTCGAGATACTTGCGAATTTCCTCGAAGAAGTAAGGAGCGAGGTCGTTGCGGGGATATTGAATGCGCAGGCCGAGCGGGGTCTTCTTTGCGGCTTCTTCTTCCGTGGCGGTAATTTTGCCTTCTTCGCGCATCTGGTGGAGAACGAGATTGCGTCGCGCAAGGGCGCGCGCGGGATCGGAGATCGGCGAATAGATGGGCCCGCGAATCATTCCGGCGATTAGCGCGGCTTGCTGGAGATTTAGGTCGGTGACCGGCTTGCCAAAGTAAAACTGCGAGGCGGCGGCGAAACCATAGTTGCCATGCGCGAGATAGACCTGGTTCGCGTACATGGTGAAGATTTGCGGCTTGGTGTAGCGGCGCTCGATCTGCAGGGCGAGGAGAATTTCCTGGGCTTTGCGGCGGAAGCTGCGGTCGCTGCGGTCGAGGAAGAGATTACCGGCGAGCTGCATCGTGATGGTGCTGGCGCCTTCGGCTTTGCGGCGCTTGAGGATGTTGCGATAGGCCGCGCCGGCGATGCGCGGGAAATCCATGCCCCAGTGATCCTCGAAATGCTGGTCTTCGATGGCGGTGACAGCATTGTAAAGAACTTTGGGCGTTTGCTCCCAGGTCATCAGGATACGGCGCTGCAGGGCGAAACTGCCGACGAGTTGGCCATCATCGGCGTAGATTTCGGTGACGACATTGGGGCGATAGGTTTCCAGCGCGTGGATTTCGGGCAAGTCGCTTTCGTAAACGAAGAGCAATCCGGCGGCGGCACCGAGTGCGATGGAGCAAAGCAGGAGAAATGCCAAAGCGACGCGGTCAATCAGTTTCCAGCCGCGAAGACGCAGTGTGATCGGAGGAAGCGAAAGCATGAACGAATCATTCTAGCGCAGAAGCAAATACCGGAGGACGAATGCGACGTGACACGCTGATGTTTTGGCAACACTCGGGCGATTAACGAATCGCTACGCGTTCCTATCTATCAGACGCTTACTGAACTTATTATCTAATTTCGAAACGGGGTCACCCAAGATGGTCGTGATAATTTTTGTTGCCTCTTTTCTGTTGGCTCTTGGAGTTTCCACTGCCATTGCTTAGGGTTCCAGGGAAGCGATCGAGGGCATGTTGAATCGCTACATGGCCAGAAACATCAGCGCTGCCGTCTCGAAGTATCTTCAGTTTGCCATTGTCCTGGTGGGCATCTCCGGTGCGGGACCCGAGTGCACCTTCTTGAGGAATACATTGGAGCACCTATAACAAAGAAGCGCTCGCCGCAGCGATCACCCAGGAAGTCTGGGCGATGGCCCTGTATCACACCCTTCTCGCGTCGCTCGAGGGCATTGCTTGGTTGTTTATCGCTCTAGCCTTCTTGTTTCCCATGGCGATCGTGACCTTTCGCAAGTTTGACATGACCTGCTGCTAGCCGAAGGGGAACAGGCCAAACCCCTCGAAACCAGCAATCAAGTGAAAACCACTCGCTGAGGTTCAGAAGGTAGTTTGCCCGAGCGGCCCCAGCGCGACTCGTCGGCATGGATTTCGGTGGCGAAGTTGGGGCGATAAACGCAACAAGAGTAAAAACGCGATCATAGCATCCCAACCATTTTCATTCGGTCCGTTGGTAGTAACGCTCGCCCGCGCAGGCGCGGCAGAGAGTGCGACCGCCTTTCACGACTTCGCGTTTGAAGTTGATGCCTTCACCGCACTGGGCGCAGACGACGCGAGGGCCTTTGAAGCCGGGGAGATCTTCGGGCTCGATTTCGATTTTCACCCATTCCTTGGAAAAGAGAACGTCGTCCGAGAGTTGTGCGTAAGCTTTCTGCTGTCCTTCTTCTTTGCCAAGTTCGGGAAACATTTCCTTGGCCGCTTGTTTGGAGGATTCTTTCGCGGCGATGCGGACGGCGCGGCCGGTTTGCAAGTCGCAGAAGGTGGCGGCTACTTTGCCCCAGTCGCGGAATTTCAGGGCGCGCTTGCCCAGGCGGCAATTGGCGACAAGGGCGACGGCGTCGGTGACGCAGCGATCGATTTCGACGTAAGTGACGATTCGTTTGCGTTCGGCGCTGGGATCCTCGATGCCAAGTTCGCGCAGGCCGAGCATAGCAAGACGAACGCCGAGAACTTGACCGGCACAAAGATGCCCGTGGGCGACAGTAGCGAGGTCCAAGTATTCCGTGAGGGTGCGCATGGGTAGATACCAGCGATCAGATATCTGAAATCAGGAACTTCTTATGTGCCACCACATTCAAAGAACAAGTCAGCAACCAGTTCCTTATCATGAATTTCGCGCCGAAATTCAAACCGGGCGTTCATGTCGATTGCTCGGGGGTGGAAGCGGACCAAGGGTGGGGCTTACGGGCTTCCTGAAAGGCGAAGACAGTCATGAGGACGGCGAGAAGGAGGAGCGCGCCGTCGCGCAGAACGGTCATACCCGTGAGCGGCTCGGGCTTGGCGAAGCAACCGCAGTTGATGTCCAGGCGCAAAGCGTAGGCGCGAAGAACGCTGGCGAAGAATCCGCCGACGATCAGTGTGATGAGGGTGGCCCAGACGCGGAGCTGCCAGCCAATCAAGAGAAGAAGGCCGATGGCAATTTCGGCGAAGGGCAACGTCTTGGCGACGAATAAAGAGCCCCACGGCGGAAGCATCTGGTAGGAATCGATTTGCAAAGCAAACAGCGAAATGGCAATGGGAATGGGCGGCCGCGGATGCATGTCCGGACGAAAAAGTTTAGCGTAGCCAGCGTAAATGAAGATCCCGGAAAGAACAATGCGGCCAATCCAGATGATGATGCGACGGAAGTTGAATGGAGCGGATTGCATCATAAGTTACTTCTGAGCGACGAGCTGGTCGAGAAATGTCTTTAACACATCGTAGCTGACAAAACCCACCACGGGAAAGGTTTGGCCATTCTTGGTGTGCAGGACACTGTACGGCGTCTGGTTCACAGGAACGGTTTGGCCGAGCTGTTTGTCCTTTTCGATAAGCGGCTCGAGCGTCTTACCTTCCACGAGCGCTTGTACTTTTTTCATGTCGGCGGGGCTTAAAACGGCCGCGACCGTTCCCTTCACATCGCCGTTGGCTTCCCATTTTTCCTGGTTCTGGAAAAGCGCCTGGTCGACGACTTCGCCCTTACCGATGTGGGCTGCGGCGCGCGCATAGCTGGCAGCGACGCGCGAATAGGCATGCATGGGCAATGGAAAATCACGATGAACCAGGTAGACCTTACCGGTCGTGACGTAATTCTCCATAACTTTCTGCGTGGTATCGGTGAAGAGCTTTTTGCACGCGGGACACTGGAAGTCGCTGAAGATTTCCATAGTAACTGTGGCGCTTTTGGAGCCAAAGGCCGTGGCGGGATCGATGTCGGCCACTCCGTTGACCGTGATCATGGCCTGCGGGGCGGGAGCGGCTGCAGGAGCTTTGGGATTATTGGACTTGCGAGTCGTGGCAGGAGCGGCGAAGAGGAGAGAGGTGGCGGCGCTCAGGGCTCCTGTCAAGGCTAGGGCAAGGAAAAGGCGGCGATTCACGAATTCCTCCGAGTCACAAAGAAGAAAAATAATGAGTTCGTAGTCAGATTATCACAGGTTTGGAATGGGCAAGGGCGGCAAGACCAAGGATAGCCATACCCATTGGGTGCAAAGGGTTAACGAACGGTTGTCGGAAAAAGCGAGAATCGTTTAGGGATCTGGAGGAAATGGAAACTGGAGCGGCTGGAAGGTTATGAAATAAAAGCAGCTTACATACTTTGTCAAACAACTTGACAACATTGCACTCAACTTGTAGAGTGGGGGGAGCTTTTAGCGGCAGCATGGGCTATGGCATCCCGTACGGGAGCCCAAAGACTGACGCCCGCGGAATTGTTGCAACGAGAAGAGTTTTGGGAAGCACTCAGCGAAGGAGAAAGAGGATATGAGCAAGATTATCGGAATTGACCTGGGAACAACCAATTCGGTCGTGGCTGTGATGCAAGGCGGCGAGCCGGTGGTAATCCCGAACCAGGAAGGGACGCGCACGACCCCCTCGGTGGTGGCCATTACGAAGACCGGCGAGCGCCTGGTGGGCCAAGTGGCAAAGAGGCAGGCGGTGACAAATCCCGAGAATACGGTGTATTCGATCAAGCGCTTCATGGGCCGCCGCTACGACGAGGTGGCCGAAGAGATGAAGCGTGTGCCTTATCGAGTAGTGAAGGGCAATCACGACGACGCGCGCGTGGAGGTCGCCGGAAAGGTGTACAGCCCGCCGGAAATTTCCGCGATGATCCTGACGAAACTGAAAAATGCCGCGGAAGATTTCCTGGGCGAGAAGGTGACCAAGGCGGTCATCACCGTGCCGGCGTATTTCAATGACGCGCAGCGGCAGGCTACTAAGCAAGCCGGCGAAATCGCGGGCATGGAAGTGGTGCGCATCATCAACGAACCAACGGCGGCGGCGCTCGCCTACGGGCTCGAGAAGAAGAGCGACGAAACCATCGCCGTGTACGACCTGGGCGGCGGCACGTTTGACATTTCCGTATTGGAAGTGGGCAGTGGCGTCGTGGAAGTGAAGTCCACGAACGGAGACACGCACCTGGGCGGGGACGACATCGACCAGAAGATCGTGGATTGGCTGATTGACGAATTCAAGAAGGAGCACGGAATCGACCTTGGCAAGGACCGCATGGCGCTGCAACGGCTGAAGGAAGGGGCGGAAAAGGCCAAGATCGAACTTTCGCAGATGATGGAGACGGAGATCAATCTGCCGTTCATCACCGCGGGCGCGAGCGGGCCGATTCACATGCAGCAGAAGCTGACGCGCATCCGGCTGGAACAATTGATGAGCGATCTTCTGGACCGCTCGATGCGGCCGGTGAAGCAGGCACTGGAAGACGCGAAAATGTCGCCGAACGACATCCAGGAAGTGGTGCTGGTAGGCGGCTCGACGCGCATTCCGAAAGTGCAATCGCTGGTCAGCACATTCTTCGGCGGTAAAGAATTGCACAAGGGCGTAAACCCGGATGAAGTCGTCGCGGTAGGCGCGGCGATTCAGGGCGCGGTATTGGGCGGCGAAGTGAAGGATATCCTGCTGTTGGACGTGACGCCGCTTTCGCTCGGTGTGGAAACGCTGGGCGGCGTGATGACCGTGCAGATCCCGCGGAATACTACGATCCCGACGCGCAAAGTGGAGACGTATTCAACGGCTTCGGACAACCAGCCGGGCGTGGAGATTCACGTCCTGCAGGGGGAGCGGAAGTTCGCGAAGGACAACCGGTCGCTGGGTACGTTTAAGCTGGATGGAATTCCACCGGCTCCGCGCGGCACGCCGCAGATTGAGGTGACGTTTGACATTGACGCGAACGGCATCTTGAACGTGAGCGCGAAGGACAAAGCCACGAACAAGGAGCAGAAGATCACCATCACGGCTTCCACAGGTTTGACCAAGGAAGAAGCCGAAAGGATGCGCACCGAGGCGGAATCGCACGCCGAGGACGATCGCAAGCGGATGGAAGAGGTCGAAGCGCGGAACGCGCTGGACGGCATCGTGTATCAGGCCGAAAAGACGATCCGCGAAAACCGCGACAAGCTGCCCGAAAGCGACGTAAAGCAGGCCGAAGACGCCATGGAAGACGCGAAGAAGGCGATGAACGAAGGCGGTGTGGCGCGGCTGCGTTCGGCGCGCGAGAACATGGAGAAGACGCTGCACAAGATGGCGGAAGAGCTGTACAAGAAAACGCAAGCGGCAAACGCCGAACAGGCAGGAGCGGCTGGTGCTGGTGCGAGGTCTGGGTCCACAGGAAGCGTCGGGAGCGCGCAGGGCGGGAAGCCCGGCGACGTGATCGACGCCGAGTATGTGGACGTGGACGATAAGAATAAGCCGAATTAAAGAGGAACGGTAATCAGCGATCGGCGATCAAAAATCGGTTCATAGGTTGGACCGATTTCTGATGATTGGAAATGGTCTTCCGGGGCAGGAATTCTTCTGAGGAACAATCGAAGGGGAATTCCTCCACTCCGAGCTGACTAAAGCATCTGCTTTCGGCCGGATGAGTATGTAGGGCAACTGAGCAATCGAACTGCACAATGGCGACGGAGACAAAACAGGATTACTACGAACTGCTGGGAGTGTCGCGAAAAGCGACGGCGAAGGAAATACGCACGTCTTTTCGAAAGCTGGCGCGAAAGTATCATCCTGACCTGAATCCCGGCGATAAAGCCTCCGAAGAAAAATTCAAGCAATTGCAGGAAGCCTACGACGTGCTGTCCGATGCAAAGAAGCGTCAGATATACGACCAGTACGGCTTCTACAGCGAAAATGCGCCGCCGGGCGGATATGCCGGCAGGTCGGACGCGGGTGCCGGAGATGTGAATTTTGATTTTGGCGGGTTCGATTTTGGCGGCCAGCAAAGCGGGGGCGGCGGAAGCTTCCGCGATTTGTTCGGCCAGTTTTTTGGCGGGCGGGGCAGCCGCGTCGCGATGGAGCCGGAGGAAGAGCCGGGCGGCGATCTGGAATATCAGATCGAAATCGATTTCTGGGATGCCGTACGCGGCGCGGTGAAGAAGCTGCAGATCACGCGCATGGATACGTGCGAGACGTGCCACGGAACCGGCGCGATCGGCACACCGCAAACCTGTCCGACGTGTAATGGGACAGGATCGATCCAGCAGACGGCCGGGAAGATGCGGTTCAATGTGCCGTGCAACCGTTGCGGCGGAACAGGCAAGCTGCGTACAGCGTGCCGCACGTGCGGCGGCGAAGGACGCGTGCGGCGAACCGAAACGATTGACGTCCGGATACCGGCGGGCGTGGCGAACGGCGGGCGCGTGCGCGTTCCGGGCAAAGGCAATGCAGGAACGATGGGCGCGCCGGCGGGAGATTTGTACTTGCAGGTGGTGGTGAAGCCGCATCCGTATTTCGAACGGCGCGGGAATGATTTGTACACGAAGGTGCCGGTGACGGTGCACGAGGCATCGCTGGGTGCGAAGGTAGAAGTGCCGACGATCGATGGACGGTCGCTGGTGCGGATCCCGCCGGGAACAAACAGCGGGAAAACCCTCCGACTGAAAGAAAAGGGCGTACCCAGTGCTCGAAACGGAGCGCGGGGTGACCAGTATGTCGAGATACAAATAGTCGTACCCGAGCCGGCGGATGAACGCGTGCGGACACTGATGAAGGAACTGGAAGAAATTGCGCCGTTGGACCCGCGCAAGGATTTATTCGCGAAGGCGGGAGTGTGACGAGTAATGAGTCTTAGGTTCTAAGTAAGGAGCCCGGGGCCCGCGCCTTTACGTGCCACTTAGGACTTAGAACTCAAAACTGCGACCGACGGCAAGAACCCACGCGACGGCGAATTTCGAGGGAAGCAGCAAACATGCCAGCTAAGGCGCAAAAACGAGCGAAAGCCGGGTACATGATCAGCGCGGTGGCGGAGCTGTATAAGCTTCATCCGCAGACGCTGCGGTTGTATGAGCGCGTGGGATTGCTGAAGCCATCGCGTTCGCAGGGAAATACTCGGCTGTATACGGATTCGGACCTGGAGCGGCTGGACGTGATCCTGACGCTGGCGCGGGACATGGGCGTGAATCTGGCGGGGATCGAAATCATTTTGAATATGCGGGAGAAGATGATCGAGATGGAACGGCAGATGGGCGAATTTGCCCAGGTGGTGCAGCAGGAATTATCGCGCATGGCGAGAATGGAAGAGAAAGCGCCTAAGCACGCCATTGTGCGGGCAATACCGCGGGTGCTGAAATAGAGGAAGTAACGAGCGGCGAATTGCAAGTAGCCGGCAAATTCGAGGGAAAATTGTGATGATCGTTTAGGTTGAGGTCCTGATTCCTCATCGGGTGGCCTCAGGATGATATCAAGTAACGTGGCGCGCCGGTGAAAGCCGGCGCTTTTTTGTGCACAGATATCCGCAGGGCAGATGGATTGTGACGCGCACGGATGGGTCGTATGATGCCGTATGTGGAGTGCGGCGGCTCTGCCGCCGCTCTTGAGTTTGCCACCCACCGAGAATGTCGATTGGGATTCGGCGTGAACGCAGGAACAAGGGGGAGCACAGCTCCCGCACTCCAAAGGAAGAACATGGCTAGGGAAGATTGCGCACTCTGCAGAGGGACAGGTTGGAAGCTGGTGGCGCGGAAGGATGGAACGCCGGGCAGCGTGGCGGTGGCGTGCGAATGCGGCATGGAAAGCCGCGCGAGCGTAGTGACGGAGCGGGCACGAATCCCGAAGCGCTACGAACACTGCGACTTTGAGAGCTATTCGACCGATCTGGGGGGCGAAAAGACCTGGACGGCGCAGCACGAGCAGTCCTTGAAGCAGGCAAAGGTGCTGGTGCGGGGATTTGTTCGAGATTATCCAGCGACCGAGCAGGGGTTGTTGCTCATGGGGCCTTCAGGCGTCGGGAAAACGCACTTGGCCGTGGCGGCATTGAAGGAATTGATTCGCCGGGGACACGGCGGACTCTTCTGTGACTATCGGGAATTGCTGAAAGAGATTCAGGCAAGTTACAACCCGGCGAGCGAATCCACGGAGATGGGGATTCTGGAGCCGGTGCGGGCGGCAGAACTTCTGGTGCTGGACGATTTGGGGGCGAGTAAGCCTTCGGCCTGGGTGCTGGACATTATTGGACTTGTACTGAACGCGCGATACAACGAGAGGCGTATGACCATCCTGACAACGAACTATTTTGACGAAACGGGCGCGGTGGAAACCGGCGCGCAACTTCCGGGCGGCCGGCGCGTCGTGGTGAAGGAAGATACGCTGGCGGACCGGATCGGGGCGCGAATGCGTTCGCGACTGTTTGAAATGTGCCGGACGGTGGGTCTAGATGCTCCGGATTTTCGGAGAGAAGCGCGGCAGGCGGGGCGCACAAGGGCGTAAGCACGTATGCGTTGGCGATTGAAGCCCTGCGTTCCAACGCCGTTGGGACTACGTTTGACCTGAGACTCACAAGCAAAAAAGCGATTTCGATTGATTGACAGGGGGTTTACGCGGCAGGTATCCTTTGAAGGCTGCAGTGTAGACCGCTATGTCTGCAGCCTTTAGACGGAAGTGACCGAGTTACTGCGAAGCAGTCCAATGTCCTGCACTGCCCCGTTGTAACCCTCCTTGCATTACCCCGGTAGGGATTCGGCAAGGATTGACTCGACAAAAAACTTAGGGATAGAAATCCCGGAGGCGACTGAGCATGTTTTCTGACCACGATAACCCCGTATCTTCCGCAGCGACCGCGGCAGCCCAGGAAAAAGACAGCACTCCAAAAGAAGAGACGAGACCAGCAGACGTGACGCCAGCCGTAAATGCGGCCGATGGGAATAGCTCGTCCGATACACCTGAACCAGTGGGTGGAAACGAGGGGAAGACTGCCGTTCCTCCCACACCGGTTGAGCGCGTAAAGGACGACGACGCGCACGCGACAGCGGAAGCTCATGCGCAAGCCGCGTCCGTGGACGCCGAAACCGCAGCGGCAGCCGAAGAAGCAGCCGGAGCGGAAGAGATGAGCAAGCTGATCGAGCAGTACGGGGAGCAGCACGAAGTTGCCGCGCAGAATGAAGTTGTGGAAGTGAAGGTGGTCGCCTACACGGAGCAAGGCGTGGTGGTGGATCTCGGCGGAAAGACCGAGGGACTGATTCCCGCGGCGGAATTCGCCGATACGGAGATTCCGCGGCCGGATCCGAATGCGACGATCGAAGTGCAGCGCACGGGCGAGACGAAGGAAGGCTACGCCATCGTGTCTTACCAGAAGGTGCTGCGGCGGCGGACGTGGGAAAAAATTGACGCGCAGTACAAGGCCAAGGAAACCATCACCGCGAAGGTGGTAGACCGGATCAAGGGCGGCCTGGTGGTGGATGTCGGCGTTCGCGCGTTCTTGCCGGGTTCGCAATATGACCTGCGGCCGACGCAGAACCTCGACGGATTGCTGGGACAGGAAGTGCAGGTGCGCATCACGAAGCTGAACCGGCGCCGCGGAAACGTGGTGGTCAGCCGACGAGCATTGCTCGAAGAAGAACTGCATGCCAAGCGCGCAGAATTGATGGAGAAGCTGAGCGAAGGGCAAGTAGTACATGGCACGGTGAAAAACGTGACGGACTACGGCGCCTTCGTGGATCTCGGCGGGATTGATGGTTTGCTGCACCTGACAGACCTGAGCTGGGGCCGTGTGCGGCATCCAAGCGACTTGGTGAAACCGGAGCAGGAACTCGACCTGATCATTCTGAAGTTTGACAAGGAAAAGCAGCGCGTATCCTTGGGCCTGAAGCAGATGAGCAAGGATCCGTGGGCGGATGCGGCAGAGCGGTATCCCGCGGGCGGCAAATACAAGGGCAAAGTGGTTGGCGTAGTGGATTACGGCGCCTTCGTCGAGCTGGAGAACGGCATCGAAGGCCTGGTGCACGTAACCGAAATGAGCTGGTCGAAGAAGCCGACGCACCCGTCGAAGGTAGTGAAAGCCGGTGAAGAAATAGACGTGGTCGTGCTGGACATCAAGCCGAGCGACCGGCGCGTTTCGCTGGGCATGAAGCAGGCACAGGCCGACCCATGGCTGCTGGTGGCGGAAAAGTATCCGGTCGGCACGGTCGTGACCGGCAAGGTCCGCAACATCGCGGAATTCGGTGCGTTCGTCGAAATCGAGGACGGGTTCGACGGACTGGTGCACGTCGGCGACGTGAGCTGGACGGGCCGCGTGAAGAACCCGCACGAAGTATTCAAGAAAGGCGAGCCGGTGACCGCGAAGGTATTGCGGATCGATCCGGAGAACCGCCGCGTATCCCTGGGCATGAAGCAGGTGAACGACATCTGGGGCGACTGGTTCAAGCAGCACCGTGTGGGCGAGGTTGTGCGCGGCAAGGTTTCGCGTATCGCTACGTTTGGCGCTTTCGTGGAACTGGGCGACAACATCGAAGGCCTCTGCCACAACACGGAAATCGAAGAGCGGAAGCGGCGCGACGAAGGCCCCTCCAGCTTCCGGCCGACCACGGGACCGCTGAAGAGCGCAGGACCGTTGGAGCCGGGCAAGGAATATGATTTCAAAATCATCAAGATCAGCTCGGATACGCGGCGGATCGGTTTGAGCTATCGCGCAGCCGTGCGGCAACTGGAACGCCGGGAGATCGAGCAATACAAGTCTTCGAAGTCGTCGGCGACGGCGACCATCGGGGACGCAATGAAGCAGAAACTGGCGTCCCGGTAAATCCAGGGAGTGTGCAGCGGTTCCGCCCAGGGGACCCATCAGGAAAATTCATTTACCTGCAGGCCGATTTAGTGATAGGAAGAGGGGCAGCCATAGAGGCGAAGCCCCTCTAAGTCGCCTCGCTCCAAGTAGTTGTGTGGGATAGTTTGCAGTCGAGTGAAGAGGCAGGGGACGATGACAAAGCAACCGACACTGACGAAGGCGGACCTGATCGAGGAAGTGCTCCGGGTGACGGAGCTGCCACGCAAAGAGTCCGAGACGATCGTCGAAACGATTTTCGAGAACATCATCGAAGCCCTGCAGAAGGGCGACAAGATTGAAATCCGCGGCTTCGGGAGCTTCCGGACGCGGCAGCGGCGTGGGCGCATAGGCAGAAACCCGAAAACGGGCGAGAAGGTGGAAGTACCGGCAAAGAAGATTCCGTTCTTCAAACCGAGCAAGGAGTTGAAGGACTTCGTGAACAATTCCGCGGGAGCCGCGAGCGAAGCAACGCACCCGTAAGAAGCGAAAATAAGATGGATGGAGCGCCCCGATTGGTTCGGGGCGTTTTTGTTTTTGGGCGCCGGGCGGCGGCACGGGTTATGCTGAGGGCAAGATGGGGAGAGTGAGGGTAGGAAACATGGACTATCTGTGGACGCCGTGGCGATTCCAGTACATGCAAGAGGCGGCGCAGGGTGAGAGGCCAGACTGTATTTTTTGTGATGCCTTACGCCAAAACCGGGACGACGAGACGCTGATTGTGCATCGCGGGAAAAAAGCGTTCGTGATCCTGAACCGGTTTCCGTACACATCCGGACACGTCATGATCGCGCCCTACGCGCATGTCGCGGAGCTGAATTTGTGCGAGGCAGGAGCGCTGGACGAGATAATGACCCTGGCACAGCGCGTGGAAAGAGCGTACAAAACAAATTACAAGCCGGATGGAATGAATCTGGGAATGAATCTCGGGAGGGCGGCCGGCGCCGGTGTCACAGGACACTTGCACTTGCACATGCTTCCGCGATGGATTGGAGACTCGAATTTCATGACCGTAACGGGGGAAACGCGGGTGCATCCGGAAGAGTTAAAGACGACCTACGACCGCTTGAGCAAAGCGATGAAGGAGTAGCATTTTCGAATGCCGGAGCTTGCTAGGCTTTGGAGGCGTAATCCCCGAGACACAAACTAAAGTTTTGGGCAATGCGACCGACGTGGCAAAAGCGGCAGTAGAGCCGCCGCACTCTAAATGTGACAACAGCGTCAGGCTCGGGCTAGAATCGTAAAATTCAAACTATCGTTTGAATCGCTAGCCGGAGCATTGAATTGAACCTGGAACTCAACGAAGAACAAAAGCTGCTGCAGAAGAGCGTGCGGGAGTTCGCGGAGACGGAAGTGCGTCCGCTGGCGAAGGAATTGGACGAAACTGGGCATTTTCCAAAAGAATTATTCAAGAAGGCGGCGGAGCTGGGATTGACCGGCGTGGCATTTCCGGAGTCCGAAGGCGGCGCAGGATTTGACCACGTTTCGTACACCATCGTAATTGAAGAAATTTCGCGCTGCTGCGCCTCGACGGGAGTGATCCTGAGCGTGCAGAACTCGCTCTTCTGCGACCCGGTTCATCGCTACGGAACGGACGAGCAGAAGAAGAAATTTCTTTTGCCGTTTTCACGCGGGGAAAAGATCGGCTGCTACGCCTTGACGGAGCCACAGGCTGGTTCGAACGCGGCGGCGCTGCAGACCAAAGCGGTGAAGAAGGCCGACAAGTATGTGATCAACGGAACAAAAGCATGGATCACGAATGGCGGCGTGGCAGACGCGGCGATCGTGTACGTGAACACCGATCCTGCGAAAGGGGAAAAAGGAATTACGGCGCTCGCGGTGGAGAAAGGGACGCCGGGATTCAAGGTGGGAAAAGAAGAGAAGAAACTGGGCATCAACGCGACGGCCTGCAGCGAACTGGTTTTCACCGATTGCGAAGTACCCGCGTCAAACCGCATCGGACACGAAGGCGAAGGCTACAAAGTGGCGCTCTCGACGCTGGACGGCGGGAGAATTGGGATTGCGGCGCAGGCGACGGGGATCGCGCAAGGAGCGTTTGAGGCGGCATTGAAGTGGTCGCAGGAACGCATGGCGTTCGGGCACCCGATTTCGCAGTTTCAAGCGATTCAGTTCATGCTCGCGGACATGGCGACGGAAATTGACGCGGCACGCTTGCTGGTTCGGAAAGCTGCCTGGAAGCAGGACAGCGGCGGACGCTTCAGCCTGGAAGCGGCGACGGCGAAGCTGTTCGCAAGCGAAATGGCCACGCGGGTAGCGCACAAAGCCATTCAGATTCACGGCGGCTATGGCTATAGCCGGGAGTATCCCGTGGAGCGCGCCTACCGCGACGCGCGGATTACGGAGATTTACGAGGGCACCAGCGAGATCCAGCGGCTGGTGATTGCATCCTGGGTATTGAAAGGCTAGCCGCTGCAACGCGACTCGCGCCCCCCCCCCAGATCATTAGCGACACGGTTTCTAATCAAGAGCAGCACAGAATTCGAGGATGCGCTCGCGGACGGACTTGACAGGGACCGCAAAAGGCAGCGCCGCTGCGTCATCAAGGAGCAGGATCACGAGGTCGAGTTCGCCTTCGCCAACACCGCCGGCAAGAGCCAGACGGATAGGATGAAAGAGATCGCGACTGCGGACGTCGAGGTTTTCCTTCAACTGTGTGACAACTTCCTTGAAACGATCCGAAGTGAATGGTGCGGGATCAAGCAGGAGCAAGGCGAGATGGCGGATGACGTCTCGCGCGGAACGCCGGGCGAGAACAGCGTGAGCGTCAGTGGATTCCAGGATCTTTCCTGCATCGTAGCCGAAGATAAGTTGCAGAAGCCCGGCGAGGGCAGCTTTATCCTCCACCTGGTGGCCAAGGAGAGCAGCGGCGCGCTTGCACCAGGCCAATTGTTCGAGCGTCGGATCGCTCACAAGCCAGTTGTGCTCCCGGAGAATCGCGACGATATCGTCCGAGGTATACGGATTCACCGCGACGGAATTCGCCGGAATGGGATCGGACGAGGCCACGGAGAAATTTTAGCGCAGAATTCGTGCAATCAAATGGAGGAGAGGGTAGCGACGACGTGGGCGGCGATGGCTTCGCCACGGCCGACGGCGTCCACGCCCTCGTTAGTCTTGGCCTTGAGATGAATCCTTTCGACGGAAACACGGAGAGATTTCGCCAGTGCTTCGCGCATTTTGGGAAAATGCGGGCCAAGCTTCGGCCGCTCCAGAATCACGACCGCGTCCACGTGTTCGATGGAGAAGCCCTTTTCGTCAAGCAGCTTCTGAGTGTGCTCGAGGAATTGCAAACTGTTCGCGCCTTTCCATTTGGGATCTGTGTCCGGAAAGTGCGTGCCGATGTCGCCGAGGCTCGCGGCGCCGAGCAACGCATCACAAAGGGCGTGAGCCACCACATCGCCGTCGGAATGGCCGACGGGGCCCTTCTCGAAGGGCACTTCGATACCTCCGACGGTGAGTTTGCGGCCCTCTGCCAGGCGATGCAGGTCGTAACCGATGCCGCAGCGAACGCTCATGCTTTTTTTTGCTCAGCGTGGAGATAGAAGCGGGCAAGGTCCATATCGGAGGGTTTGGTGATCTTGATGTTGCGTTCGGAACCTTGGACAACGAAAACGTCATGCCCGAGGCGCTCGATGAGTCCCGCTTCATCGGAGGCATTGAGTCCGTCGCCTTCCGCCTGCGCAAAGGCTTCCTGCAAGAGACTGGTTTCAAATACCTGAGGCGTCTGTGCCAGGACAACGCGCTCCCTGGGAATCGTGGCGGTGATTAGGGCAACGTCCTCGGGCAGGCTGGCGCGCTTTACTTCTTTCACCGTGTCCATCGCAGGAATCCCGAGAATGGCAGCGCGATGCTGGCGCGCCTGCTCAATGACCCGGGTGATCTGCTCGACGGTAACGAACGGCCGGACCGCGTCATGCACAAGGATCATCTCCGTGCCTTTGGTGACGTGTTTCAGGGCCTGCGCCACGGAAGCTTGGCGCGAGTCGCTCCCCTTTACGACCCGGATGGGCTGCTTGAATTTCTCTTCACGGATCCGGGCATCCAGACGCTCCACGTTTTCGGCGCGCGTGGCAACGATAATCTCTGAAATGAGCGGACAAGAAGCGATGCGACGCAAACTGAGGATGACGATGGGTACACCATCCAGTTCGAGGAACACTTTGGGCGTCTCCGCGCCCATGCGTGTCCCGAGGCCTGCGGCAGGAAGAATGGCGGTAATTTGACCCATATTGAGAGAGCAGTCCGGCTGAAGCGGAGCTTGAACGGCTTAAGCGCGGTTGCAGAACCCTGAGTTTACCTCAAGGACGGGGTGGAAGAGAAACTCCTCGGACGGAGTTGCTACTAAACAGGATCGGATTCGGAATAAGGAGAAGAATTCAACTGAGGAACGGCTTCGTGGCGCGAGGAACCGTGGCCATTGCCCCCGTTTGACGCGTGGCTGCCCTGGCCGGTTGTGGGAGCGACGGCTCGGGGCGATGCCGCTTCGGAACGATCGTCCAGGCGGCCGAAGATCATCTTTCCGGCCGGTGTCTGGTGGATGGAAGTTACGAGGATCTCCACGGTGCGATTGATGAGACGGCGGGCGCCGTCCACCACAACCATGGTGCCGTCGTCGCGATAAGCTTAAGGCAGGATTTCGCCGAGGGGGCTTCGACGGAGCGTGGCAGCGGAATATGCGGGATATCCCGGGCCTTGCGGGAGCCAACAGCAAGGCCGAGATAGCCGAGAGCAAAGAGTGACGTGAACTCGAAGAAGGACTTGGGGGTGCTGGCTCGGAAGTGCGAGACCAAGGTAATGACGGCCGCGAGGAGACCGAGGACAGCGCCGACTGCTCCTCCCACAAGCCCGCTGATCTCCGCATGGCGAAGTCTTAGTTCCGCGAGAAGAATAACCATGGCGACAAAGAAGCCCAGCCCGGCGGCGGGCAGTCCATGGAATCCGAAAGGCCCGAGGGTATAGCAGAGAACGACCGTTGCGCTAACGAGGGCAAGACGGATGGACCAGAAATCCTGATCCTGGCCTAGAAATCGGGGAGCACTGGAATCGGAAAGAGCCGCATTCGGCGGGACTCCCGCTGCAACCGCGAGGCGGGATTCCGCACGGCTGGTGCGGTTCAACCGGAACTGGCTCATCCGACCAAGGGGCGAGTAGCGCAGCTAAGAAAAGTAGATGCGCGGCACGCGCTGGCTGACGGCGCAGAGGAGATCAGACGTGACGGTGCCCAGACTGCGGGCGACAACATTTGCGGGATAGACATGCTCGCCGTCGGTTCCGTAGAGCGTGGCGATATCGCCGAGGGCAACATCCGGAACATCGGTAACATCCACCATGGTGACATCCATGGAAATGATGCCGATGATCGGTGCGCGGTGACCGCGTATATGAATGCAGCCGCGATTGCCGAGAGCGCGAGGGATGCCGTCCCCGTAACCGGCGGCCAACGTAGCGACGCGCGATGGTCGCTGTGCCACCCAGGTCGCGTTGTATCCCACCCCGACGCCCGGAGCGACTGAGCGTACGTTAATGACGCGGGCGCGAAGACTCATCACCGGGCGCAAGGGAAGCTTGGCTTCGAATTCAGCGCGGCGATCGGCCGGATCGAAGCCGGGGTGATAGCCGTAAAGGATGGCACCGGGACGCACCATGTCTGCCCAGGTTTGTGGAAGCGCGGCGATCGCAGCACTATTCGCCAAATGAAGGATGCCGGGTTCGACGCGCAATGTGCGCAGACGGTCTACCACACCATTAAAGCGATCCATCTGGGTGCTAGTCTGCGGACCGGGAGAGGAGTTCGCGAGCTCTTCAGAAGAAGCAAAATGCGTGAAGACGCCGTTAAGAACCAGATGCGGGCACTTGGCCAACTGGCGCGCAAAACAGTCCGTGTCCGAAGGCAGAATGCCCAGGCGGTTCATGCCAGTATCCACCTTCAACTGAATCTTGACGTTTTTCTTTCTTACCTTGGTGGCGGCGGTTTCAAAGGCGAGGAGTTGTTCGCAGCGATGGATCGCCGGAGTAAGATCGTGCTCGAGGAGAATCTTTTCTTCGCCCGGCCAGAAGCCGCCCAGCACCAGAATCGGCGTGAGCACGCCTGCCCGGCGGATTTCGACAGCCTCGGCCGAGGAAGCCACGCCAAACCAATCGGAGCCGGCCTCTTCCAGGGCTTGGGCAACCTGCGGTCCGCCGTGGCCATAACCATTGCCCTTCACAATAGAGAGGACTTTGCGCGGAGTCTTGCGTTTTTCGCCTGACGGATTCACGTGGTCACGAATGGCATGAAGGTTTTGCACCAGAGCCGGGAATGAGACTTCGGCCCAGACGGGGCGGCCAAGAAAATCGGTGGGATTTTTTTCCCTATGCTTCATGAAATTTTCCTGAAAGATCTAGTTTACGTTATCTACGCGACTGCTCCAAAAAGCCACATTGGCCTGCGCGTGAAAGACAACAGTAGGGAGGCACGCGCCCGGCCAAACGAAACGCTGGGAAAGCGGAGCAGCGAAAGCAAGGGGCCCTGAAAGAGTGATCCCCCAGATGATTGAATCTATAAGAGTTGGTGAATCAGCCAAACCGAGCTCCTCCCAGAATGCGGGATGAAAAAAAAGGCAGACTGGCCGACCCATGCGGCGATTTGAACGCGGTGTGTCAGTTGTTACATTTCGTCGCCGCCGGCGAATTGCGAGAAGGCATCCGGGGCGGCTTCTTCGAAACGCGTCAGGCGGCTGCGGAAGACGAATTTAACTTTGTCAGTCGGGCCGTTACGCTGTTTGGCGATAAGGATGTCGGCCATGTCGCGCTCTTCAGGCGTGGCGTTCAGGTTAAAGAAATTCGGGCGGTAAATGAACATGACCACGTCGGCGTCCTGTTCAATGGCGCCGGATTCTCGAAGGTCGGAGAGCTGTGGGCCGCGTTCCTCCCGCTCCGGTGCGCGCGTGAGCTGGCTGAGAACCAGCAAGGGGATCTGCAGCTCCTTGGCGAGGCCCTTCAGGCTGCGCGAGATGCTGGCGACTTCCTCCTGACGGGAATTGAAACGCCCGCGCGCGGTGATGAGCTGGAGGTAGTCAACGATGAGCAGGGAGAGACCTTTGTCGCGTTTAAGGCGTCGGGCCTTGGCTCCGATTTCGAGAACACTGATGGAGCCAGCGTCGTCCACCCAAAGCGGCGAAGAGGAGATGGTGCCAAGCGCTTCGGTCATGCGGTGCCAGTCTTCGCGGCTGAGATGGCCGGAACGGAACTTGTGGGCATCCACCTGAGCCACCGAGGCGACGAGACGCTGGAGCAGGGATTCCTTGGACATTTCCAGGCTGAAAAGCGCGACAGGCAGGCCGCCGCGGATGGCGATGTTTTCCGCCATATTCAACGCCAATGCCGTCTTTCCCTGCGAGGGGCGCGCGGCAAGGATAATGAGTTCAGAAGGCTGCAAGCCGGAAAGCAGCTTGTCGAGTTCCCCATAGCCCGTGGAAATGCCGGTGACACTCTTACCTTCGCGGAAGATTTTCTCGAGGCGTTCGAAATTGTCGCGGACGATGTCCTTGACGGAGATGAGTCCGGCTTTGACGCGGTCCTCGGCGAGAGCAAAGATGCTGGATTCGGCATTGTCCAGGATGGTGTCGGCGCCATCTTCGCCATCGAGGGCGCGCTGCTGGATATTGTGCGTGGCGTGGATCAGGTTGCGGAGGAGCGCCTTCTCCTTAACGATGCGGGCATAGTGCTCGACGTTCGAGACGCGCGGCACGCCGTCCACGAGCGAAGCAAGATAGGGCGCGCCACCGGAGGAGTCGAGCTCACCGCGGCGGTGCAGTTCTTCCGTCAGTGTAACCAGATCAATGGCCTGCTGCGACTCGCCGAGCGCGATCATCTGCGTGAAAATATTGCGATGCTGAGGAATAAAAAAGTCTTCGGCTTTGAGCGCCTCGATGGCGGCGTTCAACGCGTTGTTATCAAGCAGAATAGCGCCGAGGATGGAGCGTTCTGCGTCCAAGTTGCTGGGCAACGGGCGTTCGAGAGTGGAATCAGTAGGCATGGCGAAAACAAACGACCCCCTGCATGTTTCGCTTTTCTTTCGCTATAAGTAGCACGGTTCCCCTGTGAAGGCAAGTGCGGAAATTTTCTTCGGTGGGACTTCACCCGTTGCGCCGAAGGTCTGTGGGGATTGTGCGCGGAACAAAGGTGCACGTCAATTGGAGTGCTGTGGATTGCGAAGGAAAACCGGTGAAAATCTTTTCGGAATAATTTGGCGCTTCATGAATCGGCGCAAACCGAAAACTGATTTACGAGCATTCCAGCGGCTCAGTAAGAGGGACAACACAGCTGATCATTTATCCCGAGACCCATGTTGTCGTGGCGCTGGTCAACAACTTGTCCGGAGCACCCTGGAAGCGCGAGGAAGTGGAAGCTGTCGCGGAGAACTTTGAAACTGCGAACAAATAAAAGAGGGGCACGATGCATCGTGCCCCTGGTTGAAAGTCGGTTACAGCCGGATGACTAGGCTTCTTTTTCGACGTGAACCTTAATCTCGGCGGTGACGTCGCGGAACACCTTGATGGTGACCGGAAATTCGCCGAGCGTCTTGAGCGGGTCAGCCAACTGCACCTGGCGCTTGTCCACCTGAAAGCCCTGCGCTTTGAGCCCGTCGGAGATGTCCCCGGAGGTAACCGAGCCGAACATCTGGTCGTTCTCTCCGGTCTTGCGGGCGAATTTGAGCGAAACGCTGGCGAGCAACTCCGCCTGCTTCTTGGCGGCGTCGAGCTCCGTCGCGGTCTTCTTCGCGAGCGACCCGCGGATGCGTTCAAGCGCCTTCATGTTGCCGGGCGTTGCCTGGATGGCGAGGTTGTTCGGCAAGAGAAAATTGCGTGCATAGCCCGGCTTTACGGTGACGACGTCACCGCGGTGGCCGAGCTTATCGATATCTTCCTGAAGAATGATCTGCATGTTGATCCCTTTCCACTCCTAGGCCTTGGGGGCTTCAATGGCGCGAGGCGCCTGGGTTCCCGCCGCGCTGCCGGCAAAGGGCAGCAGGGCGATGTTGCGCGCGCGTTTGATGGCCACGCCGAGCCAACGCTGGTGGCGCGAGCAGACGCCGGTCATCCGGCGAGGCAGAATCTTGCCGCGCTCCTGGACGAACTGCGAAAGAATGTCCGCGCGTTTGTAGTCGATGATGTCCATCTTCTCGACGCAAAACTTACAGACTTTCTTCTTGCGGAAATACTGGCGCTTGCCGCGGCGCGGACCACCTGGTCCGCCCGGTCCGCCGGGACCACCTTCACGCCGCCCTCCACCAGGACCGCCTTCGCGGCGTCCGCCACTGTGTCCGGCCTGGCGCTCCCCGCCACCATGACCGCCTTCGCGCGCTTCGCGAGGGGCGGCTGGCGCAGCGGGTGCGGCCGTTTGCGGTTGCTTCTGTTCCTCTGACATACCTTCCTACCTTTCCGATGTAGCTCCGGGCCTTCGCAACGGAGCGCTCCAAACCAAATTCCTATTTTACGGGCGGCGTTCAAAACACACACCTGCGTAAATCCTTGCTCGCGCCTCAGCTTGCCGGAGTGTTTTGCTCGGCCGCAGTCGCCGGGGCCGTCCGGCGAGGACGCCGCGCCGCGCGCAGCTCACGCTTGTGAGAGAGTTTCTTCTGGCGCTTCAAGTCTTCGTCGAGGCGCACGGTCTGATATTTGATGACCGAGTCCAGGACGCCGAGACGGCGCTCCAGTTCGTGGACCAGCTCGCCGTGCGTGGTGCGCACCTGCTGATAGACATAGATGCCTTCGCGGTGCTTCATCACCTTGTAGGCAAGCTTGCGTGTGCCCCAATGTTCCGTCTTCTCGATCTTGCCGCCCTTCTCTGCGCAAGCGTGCTCCAACGTCGTGAGCACCTTCTTGATTTCTTCCTCCGGCGTGGCCGGACGGGCGATGAAAATCAAATCGTACAAACGCTCTTCCATGATGACCTCGTTCCTTCCTGTTCCGGGCGCCAAGCCCGGGAAGATCGTCTTCGACCTGGCAACTTAAGTCGTCGCTATACTTCATACTTCCGCCGGCGGCACGCGCCGGTTGAATTTGTTCATGGCGCCGGCGATGCCCTGCGTCAGAATCAACTCCACCGCATCACCCGCGCTCGCTACCATTTCCGCAGCCACTTCTAGTTCGGACTTCTTCATCGGCCGCAGAACATAAGCCGCAAGATCGCTCACCGGATGATCGGGGCCGCAACCGAGCCGCAGTCTTGCGAATTCCGGTGTTCCCAAGGCGCTCGTGACCGACTTCGCGCCGTTATGCGTCCCCGGACTGCCGCGTTCCCCGATGCGAATCATGCCCCAGGGCAAATCGCGCTCGTCGAACAAAACAAGCAGGTCCTCAGGCTCCAGTCCGTACTTCCCCAGCAGTTCTCGCACGGAAATGCCGCTGAGGTTCATGTACGTCTGCGGCTTGGCCAGGATGACTTCTTCCCCCGCCACCTTGCCGCGACCGACGAGGGCCTTGCCTTCGGGCCGCTCCACGCGGATGGACGAACGATTGGCAATCTCATCCACCGCGAGAAAACCGAGATTATGCGGCGTCCACTGATATTCGGGGCCAGGATTGCCAAGGCCGACAATGAGCCGCATGATTTTTTGCGCGACGCGAGAAAAACCGATTTACTTTTTCTTTTCCTGTTTTTCCGGCTTTTCGTCGCCCTCGGCGCCTTCCTCGCCTTCGACTTCCTTCTTGCCCTTCTTGATAACTTCCGGCTCGGCCGGCACTGCTCCGGTCACTGCCGTTTCCACCGGCTTCTCTTCCTCGACGCGCAGCGCCACGACGTGCGCGAGCACGCTGTTTGGTTCGGTGAGCAGCTTGATCTTCGCCTTGTCGACCGAAAGATCGCTGGCGCGCACGCTCTGATTCAGCATCAGGCCGCTGACGTCCAACTTGAATTCGGTCGGGATATCCGCGGGGAAGCATTCGACTTCCACTTCGCGGGTGACGACTTCGAAAACGCCGCCCTGCACCTTGACGCCCGCGGGTTCGCCAAACGTATGCACGGGCACCTTCACCTTCATGCGCACGTCCATCGACACGCGGAGAAGATCCACGTGCAGCAAGCGGCCGCTGACCGGATCCACTTGCCAGTCCTTCACGATGGCGGGCTCCTGCTTACCAGAGAGCGCAATCTGGAACAACGTGTTGTGACCCGTCTCCGACCGCAGAATCGCGGTGACCTGCTTGGCGTTCACGGCCAGCGAAAGTGCTTCGCCCTTTCCGCCATAGAGCACGGCTGGCACGCTGCCACTCACGCGCAAGCGGCGCGCTTCGTTCTTGCCCCGTTCGGCGCGGGGCGCCCCTTCGACAATGATCTGAGCCATAGCTTCTATCCTTCCCTGAAATCTCTTCCGGCGATGCAACTGCCGGACAAATTCAAATAAACAGCTCACTGATGGATGTTTCTTCGTGGATCGAGCGAATGCCGCGGGCGAGCAGGTCCGCGACACTCAAAATCTTGATCTTCTTCAACTTCTTGGCGGCTTCCACGATCGGCACGGAATCGGTGGCCACCACTTCGGTGATCTGCGAATGCTCGAGGCGCTCCACGGCCGGGCCAGACAACACAGCGTGCGTGCAAGCCGCGAAAACCTGTGTGGCGCCTTCGCGGATCAGCGCATCCGCCGTCTTCACCAGAGTACCGGCGGTGTCTATAATGTCGTCCACAATCAAAGTGCTGCGGCCTCGGACATCGCCGATCAAATTCATTACTTCCGTAACGTCCAGGTCCACTCGGCGCTTGTCCACGATGGCCAGGGGCGCGTCCAGTTTCTTGGCGAACGCCCGGGCCCGCTCCACGCCGCCCGCGTCCGGCGAAACCACAGTCAGATTGGGCAGCTTCTTGTGGCGGAAGTACTCCACCAGCACCGGCGAACCGTACAAGTGATCCACCGGCACGTCGAAATAGCCCTGAATCTGCGGCGCGTGCAAATCGAGCGTCAACGCGCGGCTCGCACCCGCCGTTTCGAGCAGGTCGGCCACCAGCTTCGCGGATATAGGAACGCGCGGCTTATCCTTGCGATCCTGGCGCGCATAACAGTAGTACGGCAGCACCGCCGTAATGCGCCACGCCGAGGCACGCTTGAACGCATCAATCATCAGCAACAGCTCGAGCAGGTGGTTATCCACCGGGTAGGAGCAGGGCTGCACCACGAAAACATCCGCGCCGCGGACATTTTCGAGAATCTGAAAATAAATCTCGCCGTCACTGAACCGCCCGAGAAGCGCTTTGCCCAGGGGCACGCTCAGATGCTGGCAGATGGACTCGGCCAAAGACGGATTTGCGGTCCCGGTAAAGATCTTGAATCGCTCGTCGTTCACGCCGCGCTCACCAGGGTCACCGCTCTGCGATGACACACGTGCCGGAACAAGGGCCTAAAAGCCAAAACCTGGACTGCACTGTGCAGATAAACGATGGAAGCCAGAAAGCCGAAGAGTCGCTGTGGATTAACCGACCAAGGCGCTTTTGGTTAGGCGCTCGTACCTCTTCCGCGAAATGGTCTCGCAGACGAAGGTCTGATCGTGCGGAAACCCGACAACGGCTCGGCGCGCCTTCGCTGGGCTCGGGAAAACTCCAAACACCGCCGAACCGCTACCAGCCAGCAAGGCTTCTGACGCCCCTCCGCGGAGCAGGGCCCGCTTGATCCGATCAAGACGGGAATGGCGCCGGAAGACTGCCGCTTCGAAATCGTTCGAAAGGCCTTCCCCCTGCGCGCTCCAGCATAGAGCACAGAACCCATATAGTTTATGGTTCGCCGCAAACTTTGTCAACGAAGCCAATTCCGGCGAGTGGAGCCAGCGGTAGGCATCGGGCGTGGGCACGTGAATCTCTCTTGGCGAAACAATGAGCAAGCTGAGCCTGGGAATGTCGGGTAACGGGTAGATCTCGTCGCCTTTCCCAACACCGAGCGCGCACCCACCAAACAAAAAGAAGGGCACATCCGCGCCAAGCCCCGCTGCAATCTCCAGGAGAGGCTGGGTTTCGATCTTCTTGCGAGTCAATTGAAGAAAGCCAAGGAGAGCGGCCGCTGCATCGCTCGAGCCTCCGCCGAGGCCGCGGCCCGTGGGAATGTTCTTGCGTAGGACAATCTCAACGCCCGGCCGCACCTTCAGTTCGCGGCGCAGCGCATCCACCGCGCGATAGACCAGGTTCTTTTCCACCGCCTCTTTAGAAAGCGCCTCATTGCCATGAATCCGCAGAGAGATGCCTGACTGGTGGCAAGAACGCAGTTGCAACGTGTCATGAAGCGATACCGTTTGAAAAATGGTGCGCAGTTCGTGGTAGCCGTCGGCTCGTTTGCCGACGACTTCGAGGCGCAGATTGACTTTTGCGTACGCCGGGATACGGACATCGCTCATGCGCTGGCTCAGGGTTTAGCGTCGGGCGCGGCCGTCTTTTGCGCCACGCGGTGTTTCACTTGGCCTAGTTTCTTTTCCACTTCGGAGATCTTGTCGCTTTCCACGTCCGCAGGCAACGAGCGGCGCCATTCTGCAAGCGACTTTTCCCATTCCACGGCCGCTTGTTCCATACGTCCCTGCTTCGCGTAAACATCACCCAGGTGTGAGCGGATGGTGGGGTCGTGCTGCTCGCGGTCGGCCGCTTTGCGAAGAGAAATCTCCGCGTCCTCATATTTTCCCTGCCGGAAATACACCCAGCCAAGACTGTCGAGGTACGCGCCGTTGTATGGGTCCTGCTCCAGGGCGCGCTGGATCATGTCCTGCGCTTCTTCCAGGCGAATACCTCTGTCCGCGAGCATGTAACCGTAATAATTTAAGACGATCGCGTTCTTGGGATTCACCGCAAGGATTTTCTTGAACTCATCCTCGGCTTTGTCGAACTGTTTCTGCCGCTCATAAATAGCGCCTAGTAACAACCACGCCGTCTCATTCTCGCGTGGTTCTTCGGCCAGAGATTCGGCCTTGTGCGCGGCGGTCTCCGCTTCCTTGTAAAGATGGCTCCGCTCATAGGTTTGCGCCAGATTGAGATACACATCGCGGTCAGAAGGTTTGCCCTTCAGATCTGGCTGCAACAATTTCGCGGCTTCCTCCGCTTGTTGATTTTCACCGAGCAAGAGCGCGTAGCTCGAACGAATCGCAGAATCCTTGGGATATTTGGCGACCGCATCGCGGCCCGCTTGCAAGGCCTTCGGCAAATCCTTCGCCTGGCGGTAGGTGTCCATGATCAAGAGACGTGCCCGGTGGTCTTCCTCGTCACCCAGTCGCCCAAGTTCCTGAAACGTGTAAATTGCTGCCTGGTAGTTCTGCGTGTCCCGATAAAGCATGCCCAACTGCTGATAAAGAATCGAAAGGGAACGGCGCCGCGAAGGAAGAACAGCGGACTGCGATTTGACACCTGTGACGGCATCGGAAAGCACGCGAATCGCATCTTCAAAGCGTCCCTGCGATTGGTAGATCATGGCCTCGTTGTACATGACTTCGAGGCTGCCCGGATTGTATTGTCGGGCCTTGACGAGATTCTCTTCCGCCTTGTCTAGTTGATGCAGTTCACGATAGATTTGCGCGATGCGGAGGTAAACGTCAGCGTCGTCGGGCATCAGGTCGGCCAGCTTCTGGTAAACCGTGAGCGCTTCGGGGTACTTCTCTTCGGAGACCAATGTCTGTCCCAGCCCGCGTAAATGGCTGAGTTCCGAAGGGTCGAGGTCCACAGCCTTACGATAAGCCGCTTCCGCCTTGGGGTAATCATGGACCTGCGTGTAGGCATCGCCGAGCAAATCGTAAGTGGTTGGCGTTGGTGTCTTCGCGATCATGCCCTCCAGCAACTTGATTGCTTCTTCGGACTTGTTCTCATCGAGCAGAAGTTGTGTCAACTGCTCGACCGCGGCATCGTTATCGGGATCTTCCTTCAACATGCCGCGAAGGACCTGCTCAGCCCTCTCCGACTCGTTGTGCAACCGGTAGAGGCGCGCAAGCCATAGAGACGCTTCCTGATCCGTGGGATCCAGGCGGTGTACTTCGCTGTATTCCGCGATGGCCTTGGCGACCATTTCTGTCTGGACGCCGGAGCCTCCGTTGATATCGCCCAGGCTGCGCAGGTAAATACGCGCGAGCAAGCGGTGCGTTGCAAGGTCGTTAGGATCGCGCTTCAGGATTTCATTGGCCTCAACGATGGCATCGTGGACGCGCTGCGCCTTCCAGTACATCTCCGCCAAGCGCTCGCCGATAATCGGCGACTGTGGGTCAACAGCGTAGGCTTTCTTGTAAGCCTCAATCGCCTTGGTGGCGAAGTCGTTCTGGCTGGTCTGCTCGTACTGGAGCTCATAGAGATGGCCCAAGGTAAAGTTGTAATAGGCCTCGGCGCGCGGCGAAAGTTTCTCGTTCTTGCCGGGGGAGGCGTTGGCATCCGTGAATTGGGCGAGTGCGGGTAGACCGGCCAGACCGGCGACGGCGAAAGCAAGGGTCAAACGTTTCAGTTTCATAGAAGTCCTAGAAACTCAAAGTATCCCATGCGGGAGAAACGCGGTCAAAAGCGAAAAAAGAGGCGTTTCGCAGGCCGGCAGAAGGACAGAAAGTGGGATGCGGGAGGGCGGGAAAGGGTTGAAAAAAGAAAAGAGTGCATTCCTACTATATTTCTGCAACTATCGAAATATGAAGAGACCCGATCCGCTCCTCGTCACTCGTTGTGCCGACCGTTTTGCGGCCCTGGGGGCCGAACCGCGCTTGCAAATTGTGCGCCTGCTTCTTTCTGCCCATCCGACGGGCATGGTTGCGGGAGAGATTCAGGAAGAGCTGGGCATTCCGGCTTCGACGCTGTCGCATCATCTGGAGAGACTTCGCCAGGTGGACGTGGTATCCGTACGTCGCGTTGGGACGTTTCTGTGGTACACGGCGAGCACGGATGCGCTGCGCGAAGTGCTCGGGTTCCTTATGAAGAGTGCTGCACGCGGAATCGCGCCGTTCCCGCGGAAGACATCGTGCAAATTGCGAGGTGAGAAGGAGAACATGAGTGATATTCAGAATGCGGTGAAGGAAAAATACGGAGCGGCGGCAAAACAGGTCGCCGCGGGTAAGACCGCTTGTTGGGGAGGCGGCGCAGAATTGAGCGGCTGTGATCCAATAACCCGGAATCTGTATGACACCTCAGAAGAAGCGGAGCTGCCCGCAGATGCCGTGGCGGCTTCGCTTGGCTGCGGCACCCAGCTCGCCATACAAGAGGAATTCGACCGTATCGGCCGCGCCTAGTGGATCTCAGTGCAGGAAATGCCGCATGCCGCTGAATACCATGGCAACGCCGAGGCGATCGGCGGTGGCGATGACATCCGGATCTCGCACCGAACCACCCGGCTGAATCACCGCCGTTGCACCGGCCCTGGCCGCTTCCTCCACCCCGTCGGGGAATGGAAAAAACGCGTCGGAGGCCACCACAGTGCCCTGCAGGGATTTCTGCGCTTTTAGCACGGCGATTTTCACGGAATCCACACGGCTCATTTGCCCCGCGCCGACGCCGATGGTCGCGCCGTCCTTGGCGAAGACGATAGCGTTCGATTTGACGTGCTTGCAGACTTTCCAGGCGAAATGGAGGTCGGCTAGTTCCCTTTCGCTGGGCGTCCGCTTTGTGACAACCCTCAATTCTTTACCCTGCAGATTTCCCAGGTCCGGCTGCTGTATGAGGACGCCGCCGAGGATGCGTTTGAGCTGCAGCTCCTTGTCAAGATCCAAACCGCCATGCGCCAATTGCAGCAGCCGCAGATTCTTTTTTGCAGCAAGGATTTCCTGCGCGTGATCTGCAAAACCCGGCGCCACGATGCACTCGACGAATAGTTTTGCAACCTCTTCCGCGGTAACGGCATCCACGATGTGATTAAACGCGAGAACTCCGCCGAAGGCCGACACCGGATCACACGCATATGCCTTCACATACGCCTCGTTGAGCGATTTTTGCTCTGCCGCACCGCACGGATTGTTGTGCTTGATGATAACCGCTGCGGGTCCTTCGAACTCCGCGACCAGGCTGCGCGCCGCTTCGAGGTCCACATAATTGTTGTAAGAGAGCTCTTTGCCCTGGAGTTGTTTCGCGGCCGCCAGTCCCTCCGGCGCGCGTCCCGCAGGTACGTACAGCGCCGCAGCCTGGTGCGGATTTTCACCGTAGCGCAATTCCTGCTTGCGGCGCAGCGCTAGATGTACGCGCTCGGCCAGCTTGGTCTTGGCGACCACTTCGAGATGGCCGGCCTGTTCAGTAAGACGCTCGAGCTCGGTGGTGATCAGGCCGTCGTAGCGCGAGGTCGTGGCAAAGACTTTGCGAGCCAGCTCGATGCGGATCGCCAGCGTCGTTTCTTTCTTCGCTTCCAGCTCGGAAGCAACGCGGTCGTAGTCCTCGGGGTCCGTCACCACGGTCACACTCTCGAAATTTTTCGCCGCGGACCGCAACATGGCCGGTCCACCGATGTCAATGTTCTCGATCAGTTCTTCCGCGGTCAAGTAGCCGCGGGCCGCGGTCGCTTCAAACGGGTAGAGATTCACAGTCACCAGGTCAATCGGGGCGATGCCATGTTCCTTCGCCTGCTTCTCGTCTTCGGCGTGTTTCCGACGATAGAGCAAGCCGCCGTGCACCTTAGGATGAAGAGTCTTCACGCGTCCGCCGAGCATCTCTGGCCAACCCGTGAATTCCGATACGTCTCTTACGGGCACGCCCTCGTCGCGCAGCAGCTTGGCGGTGCCTCCCGTAGAAAGAATCTCAATTTTCAGCGCCGCCAGCCTCCTGGCAAACTCCAGGATGCCGGTTTTATCGAAGACACTGAGCAGCGCGCGCTCCACAGCCATATCGTCCTCCCATGATGTTCAGAACCTTTTAGTGTAAACGGAGGAAGGCGGTTTCGAAAAGATGCGGCCTCTCGCGGGGAAGCGTTACGATTTTACAAGTGCTTTGAGTTTGACCTGGCCTTCGACCACTTCAACGACATATTCCACGTTGCGGCAATTCTTCTTTTCCTGGAGGTCTTTTGTCTTCTTCCGGACAAATTCGTTGAAACCGGCCTTGGTCAACTTGGCCGTCTCTTCGCCGGCTTGTTGTTTCGCCTGCAGGAAGGCTGCGTAGAGTTGATCGACCTTCTCGGTTTCTTTCTCTGGTTCGGAGCACACCACTCGAAAAGCTCTTGGGTCGTCCGAACCGCCGGCCGCGGTCGCCTCATGGGTCTCCGGGGTGGTTTTCGAGCGCTCTGCTTCGATTGCCTTGGCGGCCGCGCCGAAATGCCGCTGAATTTTTCCTTCTTCGCGTTGAGCCATGCGCTTGCGGAAAACGTCCTTATACTTGGCGTAGGTTTGCGTCAGGTTGGTGTAGCGGAAGCGCTGGCCATATTTGAGCTCTCCGCCGCGCTCGGCGTAACGTTTTACGAGCAATTCGATGCGCCATTCGATTTCTTGAGGGGGACGCTTCCGCCCGCCGCCAAAAAACATGTCGTATTCAATTTTCAGTTGGCGGATGTCACGCTCGAGTTGCGCCAGCTCGTCGTCAATGGTGGCCATAGAGGTAGCTTTCCTCGAACCTCTATGCTAGGAGCGCTCGAGGCACACGTCAACCGTCAAGGCTTCGGATGAAACACCGGCCATCGGGGTACCTCGCTGCCCTTCCGGCCAGCTTGGTTGATTGCGGCTGTAAACCCGCCTGTGCTCCAATGTCGCCATGGCTTCCCGGACCAAACCCACGATTTCCTCCAGTCAGGCAGCGCTGTTACGGCTGGTACCCTCCGTGGATGAACTGCTGCTTCGGCCTCGCCTCGCCTCACTATGCCAGGAGGTGGACCGTGAGTTTGTCGTGGACACCATCCGTGGGCAGTTGGAGCAAGTGCGGCACCAGATTATTTCGGGCGAACCGCAAGCCCTGGATTTCTCGGACTTGGCGCACTTGGAGCAACGTGTCATCGACGCCGTGGAACGGGAATTCGCGCCGTCCTTACAACCCGTCATCAACGCTTCTGGCGTTATTCTGCATACCAATCTCGGACGTGCGCCGCTCTCCGCACAGGTTGTGGGGGAATTTCGCCGCACCGCAACCCAATACTCCAACTTGGAATACGACCTTGCTGCGGGGGCCCGCGGCAAACGTGACGTGCATACGGCGCGCCTGATCCAGCGGCTGACGAAAGCGGAAGCGGCGATTGTGGTGAACAATTGTGCGGCCGCCGTGCTGGTGACGCTCGCGGCACTGGCCCGCGGAGGCGAAGTGATTGTCTCGCGCGGCGAACTCATCGAGATTGGCGACGGCTTCCGCATCCCAGAAATCATGGAACAAAGCGGTGCGGTACTTCGTGAAGCAGGTACCACGAACCGCACGCGGGTCGCCGACTATGAAAACGCGATAAACGAAAAAACGCGCCTGCTGTTGCGCGTGCACCCGTCCAACTTTACGGTCGCTGGCTTTACGGAAAAACCAAAGGTTGCGGAACTGATTGTGCTCGGCCAGCGCCACGGCGTACCCGTAATCGAAGATCTGGGCTCGGGGTGCCTTGTTGCTCTTTCGGCAAGTGGAATCACAGAGCCCACGGCGCGCGAAAGCATCGAAGCCGGTTTTTCGCTGGTGCTCTTCAGCGGCGATAAGCTCCTCGGCGGGCCGCAAGCCGGTATCATCGCGGGCAAGAAAGAGCTCGTCGCCAGAGTCCGGCGCCATCCACTTTTTCGGGCGCTGCGTGTGGACAAGCTGACGATCGCAGCCCTGGAAGTAACCCTGCGGGCTTACCTTCGCGCTTCGTGGAACGATATTCCTTCGCAGCGCATGATTCGCCAGTCGCTGGAGGAAATCACCACTCGCACTGAGAAATTCCGCGGCGCACTTAAACCGCATATTGCCCAAACCGGCGTGGAACTCGAAATCGCGGACGGTAGTTCCCTTGTGGGCGGTGGCTCCACGCCGGCGCAATCTCTGCCCACAAAGCTTCTGTGCATCACGACTGCATGTTATTCCGCCGCACAACTGGAAGCCCAGCTCCGCAAGGGCCCGGCCGGCATTCCTGTGGTCGCACGCATTGAAGAAGATCGTCTACTCCTGGACCTTCGTACCGTTTTCCCTGAGCAAGAATCAGCCCTCCTACAAACTCTCATTGCTGCATTACGCTGAACGGCCGCTGCCTCACCGATGATATGATATAGATGTGATGTAGGGGGCCCATGGCGACTGAGCTCATCCATCTTGACCCAGAACAGAAGAAACGCCTCCGCGCGGCGCGCCAAGCTGCGGGGGCAGTCCTTCTCGCAGGAAGTGCGCAATGCCGTGGACCTCTACTTCGATCTACCTGTGGAAAATGAAAAAGAATTGAGCGCCTTGGCCCGGTCCGCGAATCAATCCGCCGGCCGCACCATCAAGAAGCATTGACTGGATCCTCAAAGACATGACGAAAGGAAAATGAGTTGGGCCCGGGAAGCTCTGGCGGCAATTCGCAAGATTGTCCTCATTGAACACCGCATGGATACTCTAACGGAACAAGTTAAGGAATTGCTGTCACCTGCCAGGATCTGGATCATCGGTTAATCCGGATGGAAGCGAAATTCGAACTACTCGTGAGTATGGCGGCTCCCCAAGGCCGGCGTGCCCTGCCCGAAAAATCTGAAAAGTAGCCATGCTTGGCTTTACGATCCGAAACCACAAGCTTGTTGCTACCCAAAAACCGCTGCCAAAGTTGAGACGTGGCTGGGCGTTGGTTCGCGTGCGCCTCGCGGGCATCTGTAACACTGACATGGAAATATTGTGCGGGTATCACAATTTCCAAGGCACGCCGGGGCATGAATTTGTCGGTGAAGTCGTAAAGCTTGCGGGAGTCTCGGCAAGAATAAACAAACAATGGATAGGCAGGCGCGTTGCAGGCGAAATCAACGTGGCTTGTTCCGCTTACGGACACAAGCCCGTCTGCGATTTCTGCCGTCGCGGCTTGAAGACGCATTGCGCGCGCCGCACGGTGCTCGGCATCGTGGCGCAGGATGGCGCGTTTGCGGAATACCTCACGCTACCCCTGGAAAATCTGCACGTCCTGCCGAAGAACGTCAGCGACGAAAAAGCCGTCTTCATCGAACCACTCGCGGCCGCTTGCCAGATTCTCGACCAGCTCGACATTCGCAAGTTCCCGGTCGCCGCGGTTCTTGGCGACGGCAAGCTGGCGCAGCTTATCGCTATTGTTTTGCAGGCATCCGGAACACGCGTCGTTCTGTACGGCAAACACGCCAGCAAGCTCGCCTGCGCGCGCAGGGCTGGAATCACCACAAAGAAAGTTCGCGGGGATGCCAGCGATTTGAAGAATGTAAAGGAGAGTTACCGACTTGTGGTGGAAGCCACGGGATCACCGACGGGCTTTACACTCGCGGAACACATGACCGAACCGCGCGGCACACTGCTCCTGAAGTCTACGTTCCACGGCGCCGCGCCCGTGAAAACCTGGCCTATCGTCGTTAAGGAGATCACCGTCGTCGGCTCGCGCTGCGGCCCTTTTGCCAAAGCCATTGCGCTGTTGCGCTCCGGGAGGGTTGATCCAACTCCGCTCATTTCGCAAATATTTCCGCTGAAGGATGTATCCCAAGCTATCTTCCACGCCCAAAAATCCAGCGTCCTGAAGGTTCTATTGAGCAACGCGAAGTTAGCACGGCGAACACGGAACGGAACTAGAGCCGATTGATGCATGATGCCACGCACGCGGCACCAAAGCCGTTATCAATATTGACGACCGCCACGTTCGACGCGCACGAATTCAACATCCCCAACAGGGCCGCGACGCCGCCAAAGCTTGCGCCATAGCCGGTGCTCGTTGGCACGGCAATCACCGGCACGCCTACGAAGCCACCAACAACGCTAGGCAGGGCGCCCTCCATACCTGCGATGCAGATCACCACGCGCGCCTCGGTCAGCATGTCGCGATGCTTGAGCAAGCGATGAATCCCCGCCACTCCGACGTCATATAAATGCGTGACGCGGTTGCCCATCATACGCGCCGTCAGAAACGCTTCCTCCGCGACGGGGATGTCGCTCGTGCCGGCGGAAACGATCAGAACCGTTCCCTTTCCATGAATCTCTTTGTTTCGCTCGATGGTGATGACGCCCGAAAGCGGATAAAACTTCGCGCCACGCCCCACACGCCTGACCGCCGCGAAGGTTTTTGAGTCCGCGCGGGTCACCAGCACATTTTGGCGGGAAGCCTGGTGCTTGAGCATCGTTCGCACGATCGCTGCCACCTGTGCCGACGTCTTACCTTTCCCGAAAATCACCTCAGCAAACCCTTGACGTAAGGCCCGGTGGTGGTCCACCTTGGCAAAGCCGATGTCCTCAAACGGCAAGTGCTTCAGCCGCTCGATCGCCGCTTCAGGAGCGAGCTTCTGCGTGCTCACTTCATTCAGAATTTTCAGCAAGTCCGTCGAGTTCATCGTCTGAAACCGAAGCGAATTCTACCATTCCTGGCGTCCGGCGCTTCAACTTGACTTGCCGCCATGCCGTTGCCAGACTGGTTCTATTAGTTCCTCTCCATGCCATCAAACGCACAAAAAACGATTACCGTGGGTGTGACCGGGGCGAGTGGCGCAATTTTCGCGCAAAAAGCACTCGCTTTGCTTGAGGAGGATCCTCGCGTCGAAAAGGTCCACCTCGTGGTTACGGAAACCGGCCAGCGGCTTTTCGCCGAAGAACTCGACATCGCTTCTGGAGATTTGAGGCAATTGCCCAGCCGCATTCTGGGCCGCGCTTCCCTGAAAATCGAAACTCTTCCCAATAAGGATGTAGGCGCATCCATCGCTTCCGGAAGCTACAAAGTGGATGCGATGATCATTATTCCGTGCACCGTTGGAGCGCTCGCCGCCGTCGCCAACGGCACCAGCGATGACCTCGTTACGCGCGCCGCCGATGTCATGCTCAAGGAAGGCCACAAGCTTGTACTTTGCGTGCGCGATACCCCCTTCAATCGCATCCACCTGGAAAACATGCTGCGCGCGCAACAAGCCGGTGCTGTAATCATGCCGGTCGTGCCAGCGTTCTATCATAAACCACAGACCATCGACGACCTTGTCACGCAGTACGTCTGCCGCGCCCTTGCACAAATCGGCTTGCCCCAGGAAAAAATGATTCGCTGGTCGGGCAGTGCCGCGGTGAAAAAGGCGGAGGCATAGCCAATCATGGCCCACATCCGTACCATTCTCGAAATGATCAAGTTCGAACACTCCGTCTTTGCTCTGCCGTTTGCCTTGACGGGCGCTCTGCTCGCCGCTCGTGCTGCGAATCATGGCTGGCCTACGTTCCGCCAGGTCCTGTGGATCGTCGTGGCAATGGTAGCCGCGCGCTCGGCCGCCATGACCATCAACCGCATCGCCGACTTGCGTTATGACAAGGAAAATCCCCGCACCAAGACGCGCGCCCTCGCCACGGGCGCTCTCTCTGTTTCCTTCGCCTGGATATTCACCGGCGTGGCGGTGGCGGTTTTTTTCCTCGCCGCATGGCAACTGAATCTCCTGGCGCTAAAGCTCGCGCCCCTAGCCATTGGCATCCTCTTTTTCTATTCCTATACCAAACGCTTCACCAGTTGGTCGCATGTCTTTCTCGGCTTCGCGCTCGGCATCTCGCCCGCGGCCGCCTGGATCGCCATCACCGGCAGCCTCGATTGGCGCATGCTGATTCTTTGTGGCGCGGTCACGCTCTGGGTTGGCGGCTTCGACGTGCTCTATGCCTGTCAAGACATCGAGTTTGACCAGCGCGCCGGCCTGTACTCAATCCCCAAGCGTTTCGGCATTGCCAAGGCGCTGCTCATCGCGCGCTTGATGCACATCGGCGTCGTTATTTTGCTGAGCTGGTTGGCGGCGAGCTTCGGCCTGCCTTGGCCCGCGTGGATCGGGATTCTCGTTGTCGCAGTGTTGCTTGCTTACGAGCATTCGCTGGTCAAGGCGAACGATCTCAGCAAGCTCAACGCTGCGTTTTTCACGGTGAACGGTTATATTAGTATGTTGTTCCTGCTCTTCTGGGGCGCCGCCGCAGCATTTTGGCGCGTTTGAAGGATTTACAAGCTTCGAAATGCGAATACCCTGTGGCAAACGCCCCGACGCAGCTATCGTATAGATCGAGACGATTGTGGCTGAACTGACGATTACCGACGCAAACCTGAAACCCATCGCGGACAAAGTGCTAGTGGGAGAACGGCTCTCATTCGCGGACGGCGTTACTCTTTATCGCACCCCTGATCTCCTGGCCGTCGGCTGGCTCGCCAATCATGTGCGCGAACAACGCCACGGGAACGTCACCTATTACAACGTCAATCGCCACATCAATCCGACCAACATTTGCGTCGCTCACTGCAAGCTGTGCGCCTTTGGGCGCGATCCGAACGCTCCCGGCGCTTACACCTTTGCTCACGATGAAATCTACGAACGCGCCGCGCAAGGCGTCCGCGAAGGCGCCACCGAATTCCACATCGTCGGCGGCCTGCATCCCGATCTACCGTTCGATTTCTTCCTGGAAATGATCCGCGGCCTCAAACAGCGAAACCCGCATGTGCATCTGAAAGCCTTCACGATGGTGGAGGTGCATTACTTCGCGCGCATCGCCAAACTTACGGTGGAAGAAACGTTCCAGAAAATGAAGGAAGCCGGCGTGGATTCCTGCCCCGGCGGCGGAGCAGAAATATTTCACCCCCGGGTGCGCCGCATCATCTGCGATCACAAGGTCAGCGGCCGGATGTGGATTACGATGGCGAAAAAGGCGCACCGCCTCGGCTTGCCGTCCAATGCCACGATGCTCTATGGCCACGTGGAAACCGCCGAGGAACGAGTCGATCATCTGGTAAAGCTCCGCGAGGCTCAGGACGAGACCCACGGCTTCGTCGCGTTCATCCCACTGGCGTTTCATCCGGACAATACACCGCTCGCGCATATTCCCAAGCCCACGGGCTACGATGACTTGCGCAACATCGCCATCTCGCGTCTTCTTCTCGACAATTTCGACCATATCAAGGCCTACTGGATTATGCTTACGTCCAGCATCGCTCAGATTGCGCTGCATTTTGGCGCAAACGATCTGGACGGCACCGTCGTCGAAGAGAAGATCTATCACGATGCCGGCGCGAAGACCGCCCAATTTACTTCGCGCTCCGAACTCGAGCGCCTCATCCGCGCGGCCGGCCGCGTCGCCGTGGAACGCGACACGCTCTACCGCCCCATCGACCGCTCTAAGCTTCCTCCCATCGTCCCCGCTACGCCCACCGGTCTCGTCTCCCTTAGACTGAACGCTTAGTGTTCTTGTTTGTTGTCTGTGGAAGATGGCGCTTCCTCGAGCTGCTGGCATTCAATACCATTCATGAATAGTGTTGAATACAGGGACTCACTGAACTATTCTTCCCTCTACAAGGGGGGCTTTTGTCATGCGCAAACAATTTGTTCTGGACAAACGAACCGACAAGCTGCTCGAAGAGCTGGCTTCTTACCAGGGCGGTAATCGCAGCCTGATCGTCCGGCAAGCCATCCAGGCGTGCTCCGACATGGAAAACCGCCTCGACGAGATTGAGGCAGATCCAGCCTTCCAGGCCATGATGACTAAATCGGACGCGGACATCAAAGCGGGCCGCGTGATTTCTCACAAGGAAGTGGTTCGGATGTCCCGGGCAAAAGGTGCCAAGGGCAAGAAGCGGTGAGGTCGAAAATCGTCTGGGCGCGTTCTGTCTGGGAGGTATTTCAGGAGCTTCCTGAATCAGAGCGCATCGAAATCCTCGAGCACTTGAAGTATCTCAGATTGTTTCCGCATATGTACCCCTTCCGCCGCCACAGGTGGTTCCGAGCGGGGAATTGGATTGTCTATTATCGCGTCCTGAGTGATACCGTTTACATCCGCGGCCTCTGGCCTGCCCGGATTTTATGAATGTGACGGCTTGCCCTTCCTAGTTGACTGTAACAACCATTTGTAGACTATAATCGTTTATGAGAGACGCGATCACTCTGACAAATTCGGAGCTTAAGGAATGGACTCGGCGAGCCACTAGCCGGACGGGCCGGGCCGAAGATTCCCGACGGGCACGGCTGATCTTGCTGCTGGCCGAAGGCGATACCTGGGATGAAGTGTCGGAGCGCATCGACTGCAGCCGAGGTTTT
>Ga0306920_100000559_pt1 | contig 43518 bp, 43 predicted proteins | sample flu12Cox44000170_FD_204666 | JGI IMG/M metagenome (GOLD analysis project Ga0306920, IMG submission 204666) | Lab enrichment of tropical soil microbial communities from Luquillo Experimental Forest, Puerto Rico - flux4day.12C.oxic.44.000.170 (v2)... | ecosystem: Environmental > Terrestrial >... | reverse complement strand
TTGGCTGCAGCCACATCGTATCAAAACCTTCAAACTTTCGTCCAATCCGTTTTTGTGTGGAGAAGGTGCGCGGTCTCTATCTGGCGCCACCCGAGCGGGCTGTCGTTTGCAACAACTCCGCGCCCAAGCCATTCCGCTGGACCAAGAGCGAAGATGATATTCTCGCCAACATCCAGCATTTCTGCTCTCGCCGCAACTTGTAGAATCAAAGGACTTCAGAATCGGGACACTAGGCTTAGGCTAGTTTCATCAAAAAGATGCCTGAAGTGGATGACGCTGCTGGGCAGGCTTCAAAATTTTCGGCGAATGACATCCTGCAGCATCGCCTTGTCGAGAAATAGATCCGCGACGATCTTCTTCAGCTTGCCGTTCTCCTCGAGCTGGCCCAATCGCTTCATCTCTGACGGCGCCAAACCGGCGTATTTCTTGCGCCGGTTTTAGTAGGTCGCCTCGCTGATCCCGGCTTTACGGCCCACCTCGCCGACCGTTATGCCCTCCTCAGCCTGCCGCAGAATGAAGGCAATCTGCGGATCGGTGAACTTCGATCTCTTCATCGGTTATCCCCGGTCCAGCGGCCCGAATCGAGACGGGCGGCGTCGATCGGGAAGCTTGCCGGCGGCAAGATCAGCGTCGAGGATCGCGGCGAGCTCGGCTTCGCAGGCGCGATCATGGGCGAGCGCGAGCAGGCCTACCATAGTGCGGCAGCTTGGTTGTCGCCGCGCTCGGCCAATAGCTTGTCGAACGCCCGCACATAGGCGCGGCGCGGGAAGAGCTGGTCGAGATCGACCAGATTGAGCAACGCCATCGGCTTGCGGCGCAGGGCGTGGTGGTCACTTGCATCTGTCTCGCGGCGAGCTCAAACCTTCGTTCTCCGGCCAAGAATGAGCGATCGCTCGTTCGACGACTGCCTCATGGATATGAGCGAGCGGAGGTGATCGCCTATACTTGCATATTTGCGCGAAGTCCCGGGTTTGGCATGCTCGGGCGTCACGGGCCTTTTCTTGTGTACTTGGAGCCGTCAGGTCAGAGAATCCCGGCGAGATGGCCGAAAAGTTGATCGCTGGCGCGCCTACTTTATTTGTGCGACCAGCTTGCGGGCTTGGCGAACCAATTCGCGGATGCGCTGTCGTTCTGCAAACACGGCGCGCGTGAACCGACCCTGCTTCAGGGCATTCTGGTTGCCGCGGGGCGCGCCGGAACCCCGTGCGCCCCCGTGCATGCGGCAGCGCTTCTTACCCTGAACAGCGGGTGAGTTGCAGGCGCTGCCGGAACGGGTTCTGGCGCCGCAGCGGCGGCTGGCAAGCATAGGTCCCGTGTTGCGCGGATGTGCGCTGACCATCGCTATCTGCGCCCACCCGCGGCCACGGCGCGTTCCTCGCGTTCAACACTGCCTCCCTCGGCGCCAGTCAGAGGAACGACATTCGTAGCCGGCGTTAATGTAGTCGCTTTGTCCTGTAAATTCTCGCGGGCCGCTCGCGTGACGTCGCCCACGATGGCCTGCCCGCCATCACTGACGGAAACGTTGGTTACCTTCTGTTCGCCACGACTGCGGTAGCGCTTCAGCGCCTCCATTTGCGTCGTGAAAGTTCGCGTCAGTTTGGTGAAGGCACGCTCAGAGCTATCCTGCTCGTAGCTAGTATTAGCCCTCTCCAACCGGTGCGCAAAGTTCATGGCGGACACGTGAACCGCCGCCATTTGCGCCGCGAGCATTGCCTCAACCTGATCCCGGGGTTGCATTCCGTTCACGATCGAGACCATGAAATTTAGCCCACCCTCATCGACTCCTTCAGCCGTCTGATTGGCTTTCATGAGCTGCCCCAGCATGCCCGCGCAAAATTCCGGGTCAGCCGAGCCGAACGCATTCATCCTAAGCGCATGCCCGACAACTGGGTTGGGATGGTCGAGCTCAAGGTTCCTCTCGTTTCCATTCTTTGCGACCTTAAAACGGACAGGAGCCGTTGACTCATGCCTCAGGAGACATTTGCCAATAACGGCTCGCTCTGCCTCCGAGATTGCGTGGATCGCCTCTCGGCCTGTCCGCAGCTTGCTGCTTTTCCCTGTCATAAAATTCTCCGGTGTCGAGACGCTCTGCACAGCCGCCGCGCATGTCGGTGGCTGTACAAAGCAAAATGGGATCGCAGTGACTCGAGTCGCAAGGGGCGATTATCGTACTTTGCACGGGGTTGTTTTGAAAAAAAGTGTCATTGACGCGAACGCAGCGTGCGAGGGCTAAGATTCGAGACTGCCCTGATTCGGGCAGTGCAGCGTGCGGGGCGTGCCGATTGTCGCCGCCGTGCTGCCGCTCCATCCCGCCTGCACGTTCAGGACGAATTGCTGGCGGCCCGGGCCAGGCTCGGTTGGTGGACCCTGGAATGGTGGTGGGACCAGCCGAACACGCCGCACGTCAAGGACTGGGTCGCTAGCTACCAAAAAGCCTATAACGACGGCTCGTACCCAAGCGCGCGCACGTGGTTCGGTTATGCGGGGCTGCACGCGCTCGCGCTCGGCGTCGGCAAGGCCAAGTCACTCGATCCGGACAAGGTGGCGCACGCGCTCGAAGGTTTGGAGCTGCCGCCGCAGATCAAGCTGCAGCCGAACAAGGTCTATTTCCGGCCCCGCGATCACCAGCTGATGTCGAGCGAATTTCCCGGTGAGGTGCTCCAGAACGGCACGTATCCGAACTTGTTCAAGGTCGCGGACATCGTTGCCGGCGACAAGATCGCGTTGCCGGTCGACCAGACGGGCTGCAAGCTCGATTATTCCGCCTGAAATCCTCGGCTGCTGGAGCAAGGCCGGTGTTGCCTGCCTCCCCGAGTCACTGCCGCGGCTCGGGGAGGCTGCTTCGATTGGCTCTCGTGCCAAACCATTGCGGGGCGCCGGCACGCAGTGAGGCCTTGCGATGACGCTGCTCTTCTTCAACGCGTTCAACGGACTGATCCAAGGGGTCTTTTACGCACTGATGGCGCTCGGGCTGGCCCAGATTCTGAGCCTCAACTCGGTGATCAACATGGCCCATGGTGGTTTCCTGGTGATCGGAGCCTATGTGGCCTACACATTGAGCGGCTATGTCGGCTTTTGGGGCTCGCTCATCGTCGCCCCGCTCATCGTCGCCCTTGTCGGGCTCGCAGTCGAGCGCGGCCTGATCCGGCCGCTCTACCGGCGATCGGATCCGCTCTATACGCTCCTGCTCACCTTCGGGCTTGCGCTCATCATTGAAGATATGACGCGCACCATCTGGGGTGCGCAGGGATTACCCTATGGGATTCCGGATGCGCTTGGTTCGCCGCTCAATGACCAATTGTTCTTCATCACCGGATATCGATTGTTCGTGGTGATGGTCACGGCGGTTGCCACCATCGGATTATATCTGCTGCTCCGCTACACGCTGATCGGGATCCGCATCCGCGCGGGCATCCGCGACCTCGAAACGGTTTCGGCGCTCGGCGTCGACATCTACCGACTGCGCGCGCTCAATTTCGGCCTGGGCTGTCTTTTCGCCGGATTGGCCGGCGTTCTCGCGGCCGGAATTCTCGGGCTGACGCCACCCATGGGCAACAGCCTGATCATGCCTAGCTTCGTCGCCATCATCGTCGGCGGGGTGGGCAGCCTGCCCGGCGCCGTGCTCGGCGGACTGATCATTGGGATCGCGGCCGGAATCACAACTACGTATTACCCCGCGGCAAGCGAGGCTGTGATCTATCTGATGATGCTGATTGTCCTCGCCATCAGGCCGCGCGGCCTGCTCGGCGAAGAGGGGTTGTTCGAATGAAGCAATTTGCTTCGACGCCGACAGCCACGCGGTATCTCACGCTGGCAGCGGGGTGGGCAGCCTTGCTCGCGCTGCCTTGGTGGCTGCCCGCGCTCGGCGGCTACACGGCGCTCGGCTCGAAGATCCTCATCTACGGCCTGGCGACCATGGGGCTGAACCTGCTGATCGGATTCACAGGCGCGCTGTCGTTCGGCCAGGCGGCGTATTTCGGGCTCGGCGCGTACGGCGCCGGCATGACGCTCAAGTATATTGCCGCGAGCACGCCGCTCGCGATCTTGATCGGCACGCTGGCCGGCGGTCTGGCGGCGACGATACTTGGGCCGCTGGTGATGCGCCGGCGCGGCATCTACTTCGCCATGATTACGATCGCCATCGGGCAATTGTTCTACTTCATTGCGGTGCGCTGGAACAATGTGACCGGCGGCGAGGACGGGCTCGCTGGCTTTGAGCGCCAGCCGATTCACCTCGGCAGTCACATGATCGCGCTCGGCGAGACCACTTTCTATTACCTTGTCCTGCTCTGTTTCACCGCAGCGGTTGCAATCATGTGGGGCCTCTTGCAATCGCCGCTTGGCCATACCTGGGTCGCGCTGCGCGAGAACCGCCGCCGCCTGCAGTTTCTTGGCGTTCGCGTCGGCTACTACGTATGGGCGGCTTTTGCGGTTGCGGGATTCATCACCGCGCTGGCCGGCACGCTGAACGCGCTGCTCTTCAACTTCACATCGCCCGAAGACCTGCATTGGATTCTGTCCGGCAACTTCGTCATCATGATCGTGTTGGGCGGGATGCGCAGCTTTTGGGGACCGCTCCTCGGCGTTGTCATCTTCGTTGTCGCGCAGGACTACCTCTCGGGCCTCACCGGCAACTGGATGACGATCATCGGTCTGATGTTCGTGGTGATCGTGCTGCTGTTCCCGCGGGGCATTTTGGGCGCCTTGCCGCGGCGCGCGAGAGCGGCATGAGAACCGGCATGCTGGACATGTCTTCCTTGCGGCCGGATGCGCGCAGGGTCGGCGCCGATGCGCCCGCTCGCGGCTGTGCCGATGAACTCCTTCGCCTCAATGCCGTGTCGTGTCATTTTGGCAGCGTGAAAGCGGTGCAGCAGGTCTCGTTCGCCATGAAGCAGGGCGAGCTGTGCGCGGTGATCGGCCCGAATGGCGCCGGCAAGACCACCTTTTTCAATCTGATCAGCGGGCTGTTACCGCCGAGCTCGGGTCAGGTCTGGTTCGCCGGCGATAACATCACCAACTGGTCGGTGGTGCGGCGGGTCGCTTGCGGCATCGTTCGCACTTTCCAGATCACCGAGATCTTCCCCGACCTCAGCGTTTTTGAGAACATTCGCATCGGCGTTGAAACCGCAGCGGGGTTGAGCGGACAGCCGTTCGTGTCCGCGGCGCGCCGCCGGGTGCTTGACGGGAAGGTCGATGAGATCGTCGAGCTGGTCGGTCTCGCCGACAACGCGGATCGGCTGGTCGGAGAATTGGCGCACGGCGATCAGCGCGTGGTCGAAGTGGGCATGGCGCTCAGTCTGCAGCCTCGCCTGCTGCTGCTCGACGAGCCGACCGCCGGCATGGGCGACCGCGAGACCCAGCACATGGTGGAGCTGGTGCGCGGCCTGCATGCCAGCCAGGGGATGAGTATCCTGTTCATCGAGCATGACATGGACATCGTGTTCGACATCGCGCAGCGCATCACCGTGCTCGATCAAGGTTGCGTGCTGGCGGAGGGGACAGCCGACGAAATCTCCGCCAACCAGAAGGTCCGCGCCGCCTACCTGGGAGAAGTCGAGTGAAGGCCGTTTTGCGCGCGCACGAGATTCATACCTTTTATGGCAAGAGCCACATCCTGCGCGGCGTGTCCCTGGAGGTTGGCGAGGGCGAGATCGTCGCGTTGCTTGGGCGCAATGGCGCCGGCAAGACCACGACTGTGCGCAGCCTGGTCGGGCTTACACCACCCCGCTCCGGCCGTATCGAAACCTTCGGCAAGGAGACAACGCGCTGGCCCGCGTACCGCATCGCCGGCCTCGGCGTCGGCTACGTGCCGGAGGGGCGCAAGATTTTCGGCAATCTCACCGTACTGGAGAATCTGCGCGTGCCGCAGGCGCGGCCGGGTTCGTGGAGTATCGAGCGGGTGTTCGAGCTGTTTCCCCGCCTCAGCGAGCGCAAATCTCAGCTCGGCCGGCAATTGTCCGGGGGCGAACAGGAGATGCTCTCAATCGCTCGGCCGCTCCTGCTCAATCCCCGCCTCATGCTGCTCGACGAGCCCTCCCAAGGTCTGGCGCCGCTCATGGTCAAAGAGGTCATGCAGGTCGTACGTCGTATGCGCGAAGCGGGGCTCTCGGTGCTGCTCATCGAGCAGAATGCGCCGCTGTCGCTGGCGGTCGCAGATCGCGTCTATGTCATCGACGACGGCAAGGTGGTGCATTCCGGCCGCGCCGCCGAGCTCGCCAAGGACAAGGACTTGGTGGAGAAACTTGCCGGCGCAAAACGCAAGGCGAGGCCCGCGACACGGCTCGGCGGCGCGGCTCACGCGTAGACCAAGTCGCGCAGTTCTCACGCTGACGGTCAAAAGGTGATGGCGGTGTCGCGCTCCGCGTCGAATGCACATGCCATTGGGAGGTCAGGGGACGGGCTCGCAGCCGACATGCACGCATTTGTCCATAGGTCAGGATTGCACGCGGTTTCGACCTTGTTGCATCCCCATCGTAAGGATGGGACTTGACACTAGAAGTGGATGTCTGGCGACTAAGCCGCTGATCCCAGCAGCTTTGCAATGCGGTTCAATGCGGTTCATGGGCCCGATCGTCCGAGCCATTCCCCGAGTGATCTTTACCACCATTTCGATCGCCATGACCGCCGCACTCGTCGCCGGGGTCAATCTGGCTATTTGGTTTCCGGGTGAGTCCGGGCCCGACAGCCAATCACAATATGCGCAGGCCGTTGCCAGGCAATTCGATGACTGGCATCCGCCGATCATGGCCTGGCTATGGTCTCTCTTTCGGCTGGTTGCCGACGGGGACGGGCCGATGTTTTGCTTCCAGGTTGTTGGCTACTGGCTCGGTTTTGGGTTGATCGCGATCGGGCTGGCCCAAACCGGTCGATTGCTCGCGGCCTCGGCTATGCTGGGTGTGGCGCTGTTTCCGTCTTTGCTGACGCTCAATGTTGTTCTGGTCAAGGACGTCGGCATGGGCGTGGCACTGCTTGCTGCATTCGCCGCAGTGTTCTGGTATCGGACGCAGCATCGCGAAATCCCCGCAGCAATCGCCGCACTCTCGTTTGTGCTCCTGCTCTATGGCGCGCTGGTACGCGCCAACGCGGTCTTCGCGGTGGTGCCGTTGTTGGCTTACATGATCCGACCGCAGTGGTTGGGCCGCCCCTGGCGCCTGCTGGCGGTTTCAATTCCTGTTTCATTGGCGCTGCTTCCCGCAGCCAACCTGTTCAATCATCATGTTCTCCGCGCGGAATCGCTTAGTCCCATTCGATCCCTGCAGATCTTCGATATCGCCGGGATATCCTTCTATTCCGGCGATATGACGGTGTTCGCGCCGGACAAGCCCTTCACCCGAGACGAGGTAGGCAACTGCTACACGCCAGTGGGCTGGGACCGCCTCGCGCCATGGGGGGAATGCCGATTTTTCTGGAATCGTCTAGCCGTATCTTCAAATGTGAAAGAGATCGTGGAAAAGCTCGATGCTCGATCTGTCATGGGGGCAGAGCCTAATTCGCAATTGCCCGACCTTTGGATAGCAGCGATCGTCCGCCATCCGCTGGCTTACGTAAGACATAGGGTCGGTTATTTCAGCTCGGAGATTGTGCGCGGAGCTTCAATGGCGACACTGGATGCCACAGCGCAGAAGCCCCTTTCCGTTGTGCTTTATGATTTGATAACGGCGCCTGCCTTGTGGCTCGCGATTGGCGCAGGCTTGTTACTTCAACTCGCCTCTGCGAACTCCATCCGGAGCACAGCATCAGGCGACGCCGCACTGACATTGGTTCTGTCCGGTCTGTCTTACGGGAGCGCTTATCTCATTATCGGTGTCGCGACGGAGTTGCGTTACTTGTTCTGGACCCTGATTGCAATTTTCACGGCTCTGGTGATTTCGCTATCGTCAGTGCGCGGACGCAACTGCGTATCCATCGCAGAAGGTCAGCGCGGGTGCAATGGCTCTCTCGTTTGAGGGCTGACCAGTGTATTTTGTCACAGCCTCCGCTTTTTCATGTGATCGAGGCGGGTCGCTGAAGCGGGCGCTCGCGCTTGAAGAAAACTTTCGAACTCGTTTGCAGGAAGCGGCATGGCGTAGAGAAACCCTTGCGCCTCCTCGCATCCGCGCTCGATCAGGAAAGATGCTTGTGCCTCGGTCTCAACCCCCTCGGCAATCACAACCAGATTGAGGTTGTGCGCCATGGCGATCAATGATCGGACAATAGCTGCATCCTCTGCATTGTCGGTGATTCTCCGCACGAAGCTGCGGTCGATCTTGATCCTTGAGAGCGGCAGCCGCCGCAGATAGCTGAGCGAGGCATAGCCGGTCCCGAAATCGTCGAGCGCGAGCTTCACCCCTTTCGCACAAAGGGCGCGCAGCGGCTCTGCTGCGTTCTTGCGGTCAAGCGCGATGTTCTCGGTAATTTCCAGCTCCAGGACATCGGCCGGCAAGCCGGCCTCGCGCAAGGCGTCCTGGATGACGTCCAACAAGGCGCCGTCCTGCAGTTGTGAAGGGAACAGATTCACAGCCATTCGGTCCATCGCAAGTCCCCTGGCACGCCAGGCGGAGGTTGTCGCGCATGCCGTGCGGATGATCCATCTACCGACCTCCGGTGCGATGGCGCTCTCGGCCAGGGTTTCGATGAACGCGCCCGGGGCAAGCAGGCCGCGCTCTGGATGGCGCCAGCGCAGCAGGGCCTCCGCACCGACGACGCTTTCATCGGCGAGCCGGACTTGCGGTTGAAAAAAGATGTCGAGCTCGTTTTCCGCAAATGCTCTGCGCAGCTCTGCATCGAGCGCGCGGCGTGCCTGCGCCTGCGCTCGCAGCACCGGCTGAAAATGACGGCAGATGCGCCCCCCGTCGGACTTTGCCTGGTAGAGCGCAAGATCGGCGTTCGCGATCAGATCGTCGATGTTGAGCCCATCATTGGGAGCAATCGCGATGCCTGCGCTGCCGCCCAGGTGCAGCGTATGATCACCGATAACGAAGGGCTGCGCGAGTTGGTCCAGCATCGCGCCGACTACCTCATTGATCCGGCAAGGATCGGCGCAATCCGGCACGACCAGGACAAACTCGTCCCCGCCGAGACGAAACACCTGCCCGGCCTTGGCGTAGCCTTTGCTGACCACGCTTAAGCGCTGGCCGATCTCGATGAGCAGCTGATCGCCGATCGAGTGCCCGAGCGTATCGTTCACGTCCTTGAAATCGTCGAGGTCGAATACCGCGATTGCGGTGGAGCGCTCGCTGCCGTTACCTGTCAGCAGCCTGCCCAGCTCCTTCTGCAAAGACAGCCGGTTGGGCAGCCCGGTCAGCGGGTCGTAATGGGCCAGCCGCTTGAGTTGCTGCTCGGCCCGCATGCGATCGGTAACATCCTCGACCGCCAAGGCGACGCCGCGGACCGACCCATCACGATTGCGCATTGGAGCGGCAGCGATCCTGACCTGCACCAGCGTCCCATCCTTGCGCATGCGCGGGACCTGCGCGTCGCGGATGGTCTCACCGGAGAGCGCACGGCGGAACAGGTCCGAGGCTTCCGCAGCTTCATCGGGTGGCACGACCTTTGCCCGCCGGCCGATCGCTTCCTCGGCCGTGTAGCCATAGATCTGCTCTGCCGAGCGGTTCCACAGTACGACCCGGCGCTCCAGGTCGCAGCAGGTAATCGCGACCGGCGACGCGTCAATGATGGCAGATAGCGTATCCCTGGCTTGCTGAAGCTCATCCTGCCGCCTCTCCAGGGACACAGCCATTCGATTGAATGCATCAGCGAGGTGTCCGACCTCATCGCGCGTGCTCACCGCAGTGCGATGCCTGAGCTCGCCTTGCGCCAGGACGGATGCGTCGCGCCCAAGTTGCCGCAGAGGCCGCACGAGGCGTCCTGAAAGCATCCAGGCGATGAGAAATGCGCAGGCCAATGCAATCGCGCTGAAGCACGCGCTCCAGCGCAGCTGAGAGGCGACCGTTGCCAGCATGGAATCCTTGCGCAGGCCAACGGAAACGAGCCAGGGCGCGCGATGAGCGCTGGACGAGCCGGTTATGCGTTCGACCCGGTCTGGCCAGCTTTCGATGCCGCTCGCCTCCTTGACGCCCAGGCGGCCCGCGGTGTGGTCGAAATCTGCAACAACGCGGCCGATCCAGCTGGGGCCGTTGAGGCTCTGCGCGACGACGACGCCGTGCTCGTTGACGATCCGCACGATGCTTCCCGGCGGCAGCCCACCCACTCTCAGCGCGTCCTGGAAATGCTCCAGACGGGTACCCGCCACCAAAACCGCCCGTATCCGTCCCTCTCGATCATCGACCCGGCGCCCGATGTTGACGACCCACTGCCGCGTCGTGCGTCCGACATGTACATCGCCGATCGTGAGGCGCTGGCCCGTCAGCGCCTGCTGAAAATCAGGACGGTCGCTGATGTTGGTGCGTCCTCTTGCCTCCCATGAGCTGCCGATATTGTCTCCTGCGGGCGAAAACAGCGAGATGCCGGTGATGAAATCGGGCAGCTGCGCTTTCACCTCCCGCAGGAGAGCGTCGTTGGCAAGGGTGTCAGCCGGATCAGTCGATACGGCGCGACTGAGTCCCGCGAGCAGGTGCTCGAGATTGCCAATATGATCGTCGACCTGGGCCGCCAGAACGCGCGCATCATTGAGAGCGCGCTGCTCCGCAGCCGCTCGGGTATTCTGCCATTCGCTCCAAAGGCCGGCGCCGATAAGCGCCAGAAAGGGCGCAACCGCGGCCAGCACGAGCGCCAACAGCTTTCCCCGGATGCTGCCCAGCAACGCCATTTGCCGCCTCGATGGAGCCCTGCCTGAAGCGGTCGTGCAATCGCCGCCACATTGTCAGTACCCCAATGATGTTTCCGGGCTATTCCACCACCGTGAGGTGGATAGGCTTTTTTCTCTTACATTTAATCGAGTTTTAATGCTCTCAGAGGCCAGCGGCGCTGCCATTCGATTGTCCGGAAGCTGCGAAGCAAACCGGCAGTAGCCATATGAAATGGCGCGCGTTCAGTCCCGCCGTGTCTGCTTCATTGCGGCCACGATCTTCGAGAGCTCATCCTCGACGCGCCCAATGCTGCGGCTGATATCGCGGCCGATCGCAAAAAACACAAATACAATCAGACATGCACTAATCAGCACCTGGTATTCCGCCAAACCCTGCGCATAGTTCAGCAACAGATCATTCATTATTCATTCTCCCGACCGACGTGGTCCGCCAACGAGCATAACAAAACGTTGCCATCAGGAGCAACTGAGAGCCGGCGTCGCCGAAGCGCGAGCAATCATCGCCTCGCGTCGCAGGCATCAGTGGCCGGCGCGCGCGCGCACCGCATTGTCGATCAATGTCTTGCCCAGGCTCCAGACCGCTGCTGGCACGCGATGCGCATCGGCAATCACGGCTTCAAAGGATTGCTCGATCCAGTCGCAGTCGGAAGCATCGATGACCAATGGCGGCAGGAGCTTGATCGTGTGGCTTGCGTGCCCTGCTACCTGAGTGAGAATGCGGTGCTCCTTGAGCAAAGGGATGACAATCAACTGGCAAAACAGCCCGCTGCTTGCGCGCTCCAGCAAGCTCCAGGATGCCTTCAGCGACAGCGAATGCGGTGCGCCGAATTCAATTCCGATCATCAGCCCTTTGCCGCGCACCTCTTTTATCAGCTCGTGGCGGGTTGACATTGCCGCAAATGCGCTGAGCAAACGCGAGCCCAATCGCGTGGCGTTCTCCATCAGTCGCTCGGTCTCGATCACTTCGAGCGTCGCCAGCCCCGCGGCCATGGCAAGATCGTTTTTTGCGAACGTCGACCCATGCACCACGGCGCGATCCATCCGATCGAAAACCCTGTCGAAAATCCACTTCCTGGTCAGCAGCGCTCCGCTCGGCACGTGCCCACCCGACAACGACTTGGCGAGCAGCACCATGTCAGGCTCGATGCCCCAGTGCTCGATCGCAAGGAAACGGCCGGTTCTGCCAAGCCCGGTCTGTATTTCATCGGCGATGAGCAGGGAGCCGTACCTGCGACAGAGCTCCAGCGCCGCGCGCAGATAACCATCGTCGGGAACGGTGACGCCTTTGCCCTGGATCGGCTCCACAATGAATGCTGCGACGCTTCTCGATGCCAGCGCCCGTTCCAGCGCGGCGAGGTCGCCAAACGCAACCTCAGCACAGTCCGGCAGCAGCGGACCGAAGCCGGAACGAAAGATCGGATCGCCGTTCACCGAGAGCGATCCATAGGAGAGACCATGAAAAGCGTGACCGCAGTAGACGATGCCGGGCCGAGATGTTGCGGCACGTGCAAATTTCAGCGCCGCCTCGACTGTCTCGGTTCCCGAGTTTGCGAAGAAAACCTTCTCCAGATAGGGGACGTGACGGAGCAGGCGTTCGGCCAGCAGCCCCGCCAGAGCGGACACGTCCATCTGGACCAGATTCGGAAATTCAGCATCGAGCACCTTTTTCAGGGCATCGCGCACGAGCCCGTGATTGCGCCCAAGAGCGAATACGCCCCATCCACTCAGAAGATCGAGGTATCGTCGGCCCTCGCGATCGAAGAGATACTGGCCGGCGCCGCGCACGTATCCACGGTCGAACCCGATGGCCTTGAGCACCCTGACCATCTGCTCGTTGAGATAGCGGGTATGCAACGCATATCGTTCTCCCTGCCGCTCGGCGAAGAGTTCGGTGATGTCGAAGCTCATTGATCGCTCCAGGATGAGAACCGCGCCGGCGCGAGCTCAACCGTTGATAAGCGGGACGTTGTCACGGTGTTAACCTCGCCCTCCCCTGAGGCAAGCGTGCTCGAGCGGGTTGGCCGGTCCGTAGCGGCGTACTGTCGCAGCGTACTTTTCATTTCTTGCGAAAAGTGACTAATCTGCCACCTCCGATTTCCGCCGAAAGCGTATAACACTGGCGTAATCGCGGGGGCGATGGAATGTCGGGTGGAGCGGCGGTTCTCGCCGTAACTTCTCTTGCCGTCGAGGCCCGAATCGCCTTGGGGCCGGGGGTATCGGTTGTTTGCCATCACGCGTCCAGGCTGCTTGCCTCGCTCGAGGCAGCCATCAAGCCTGGTACTTTGGGCATCATAAGCTTTGGGATTGCGGGCGGTTTGGCGCCCGATCTCACTGCTGGGGACTGGGTGATCGCATCGAGAGTACGCTTCGGGCAGGAGCGCCACCCCGTGGACGAGCGATGGGCGCGGCAGCTCCTCAGAGCCCTTCCGGGTGCAGTGCACGCAGAAATTCTTGGCGCCGATGCTCCCATCGCGACCTCAGCGCACAAGCGACAATTGCACCATCAGACCGGGGCCGCTGCCGTCGACATGGAGTCCCATATCGCGGCAGTGGTTGCCGCAGCGCACAAGATTCCATTCGTGGTGTGCCGGGCCGTCATTGATGACGTCAATGCCGACCTGCCACCGGCGGCATTGGTAGGGCTGGGTCCGGGCGGCAGGCCGGACCTGCCGGCCGTTTCGCGCTCCGTTCTGCGGCAGCCGAGCCAGCTTCCGATCCTCGCACGTACCGCCCGCGATTACTGGATCGCTCGCCACGCCTTGCGCACAGGCCGTCAAATGCTGGGCGCCGCACTCGGATGTCCGTATTTCACTGAACCCGCGCAGCACGTGCTGGTCGCGGATCACCTGGGTACCGCACACCTGCGCTCGGCGGGGTCCTGATTAACCGCGGCCTTCAGCCGGCGAGCTTCCCGAGAGCTGGAAATACATCTCCCGCACGCGCCAGCGCGGCATGCGCAAGGCGGGAATCCTCGTCCATTTGCCGTACCAGCGCATCGATGCTGTCGAACTTGCGCTCCGGCCTGATCCAATCGATGAATGCGACATCGATCAGGTTGCCATAAAGATCGCCTGAGAAATCGAATATGAACACTTCGAGCAGAACCAGCCCCTTGTCAAACATGGGTCGACGGCCAAAGCTCGCCACTCCGTCGTAGCGGCGCTCCCCCAGCCCTACGCGCACCGCATAAATCCCGTGCGCGAGGCCGCAATCCGCATCCAGCTGCAGGTTGGCAGTGGGATAGCCGAGCTGGCGCCCGCGTTTGTCGCCGGGCACCACTCGAGCACTGACGAACCACGGATAGCCGAGGAGCTCGTTGGCCTCAGCCACTCGACCAGCGCCGAGCGCTGCGCGGACCAGCCCGGAACGCACCACGCGGCCCCGGTCCTCGTAACGCGGAACGATGTCGACGGCGAAGCCGGATCTCGCTCCCTGTGCCGCGAGATAATCGGGCGACCCCGCGCGATTGAGTCCGAAATGGAAGTCGAAGCCGATTGCCACCCCACCGACGGCAAAACGCCCGAGCAGGACACGCGAGACGAATTCCTGCGCTGAGAGGCCGGCAAGCGCGGCATCGAAGGACAGCACAATTGCACCGTCCAGTCCGATACCCGCGAATAGCCTCAGCTTCGCGCGTTCGTCAGTAAGACGGAACAGCGGCTCGTGGGGGTGAAAAAAGCTCCGGGGATGGGGTTCAAAGGTGAGCGCGGCCGCCGGGCGGCGCAGCAGCCGGGCGCGCTCGGTCGCGACAGCGATGACGGCACGATGGCCGCGATGCACGCCGTCGAAATTGCCGATTGCCACCACGGCTCCGCGCAATGCCTGGTCGGACGGTCCTTCATCGCGAATAACGATGAACGGCTCTCGCGGCTGCGATTGATCGATCATGAGGGTAGTCAGGCGACCAGCGTCCCGATGCCGAGCTTGCCAGTGCCCGCACCACCTCCGATGCGGCCCTGGGAGCAACTATGATTCTACAAGCGTGACTCTAGCAGGCTTGCGGACTTAGCCGCCGAGCGCACCCACGGCAAATTGCGGGTAGGGACGCCTTACCAGGACGCCTTGGCGACGACCTTTCCCGTTGCGGGGGTGGCTTCCCCTTCCGCGACGCGCGCTGCCTCGGCGGCGCGCAACCGGCCTTCACGCAATGCAACAGCGAGCTTGTGCCAGTCGCCGCGGGACTGGACATGCGCGGGATCGCGCCCCGGGATCGGGCGAAGGAGCCCGAATTTTGCGCCATGCCCATCGAGCCAACGCCACACGACGTCGGCTTCGCCGTCCGCATTTGTAATATCGATGGCGCGCCCGTGCCCATAGCCGCCGGTCGCGCGACTGCCGCCGTGGAGCGAATTGCCCACCCTGGCCTTGAACCCCGCTGCGAGGCCCTGGCGATAGTCGTCCCGGAACGCGCTCAGCATGGACCATCGAATGCCGGCGGCATCCATCGCCTGTCCGGCGTGATAGAGTTGCTCACGAAAGTCGGGATCCATTCCACCGATGGTATATTCCGCCAGCGACATGCCTGCGCGCGCGGCGGCCGCCGGATCCTTCCAGGTGAAATCACCTGAACCGTCCCGCTTGGTCGGCGCACGCTGATAGACATCCCACAGATATCGATCGACCTCTTCCATGTTGGCGACATGCTTCCACGGCCGGCCCGAGGGCGATTGACCGTCGTCCCCGGCAATAGGCTGCCTGCCTGGAAGCGCGACGAACGCGCCCACCCTGGTCCGCACAGGCTCGCCCGCGGCCGTGGGATCGGCAGCGGTCAAGTGGACGAATTTGATCGTTTGCACCGGCCGCGGATAGTTGAGCGGCCCGCTTTCCTCGGGCTCATCGAGGGCCGGCTCACCCTCATCCTCAATGGGGGATTTTCGGGCTGCCATGTGCCGATACACGACCGTCTCGTTATCAGCGCTATAGGATGCGATCGCCTCGGGCCTCGCGCGCTTGTTGTTGATCACGGCGAGGATGATGAGCGCTCCAATCAAAACACCCAGCGACAGCCTTGCGGTAAGCTTGGTATGCCCCACTAGATTGCGGATCGTTATGGCGCCGGTCTCGGGTGCAGCGCGCATGCGCGCCAGGAGACACAGGAGCGGCGCTGCCATTGCCGCCAACGACCTTGTTCGCCCGACGCCGGACGAGCACCCCATGGCGGGGGCTGGAATGGAAACCTGGATGTGGCGATATGGAATGGGGCCGAGCGGGGCCGGATGCCGGGGTCTCGATGCGCCTGACGGCAGTGGCGCGCGTCGAGCGCGCGCATAGCGCATCATCGCTGCATGAGCGTTCATGCAAGAGTCCCCCCTCCGATCACGCTTGCGAATCGCCCGCTCAAATCCGCCAGACGCACCACCCCCCACAGGCGGCACGATGACGCGCGTCACATCAGGCTGAGTTGAGAGGAAAGCGCCCCAATCTCACAAGCAGTGATCCCCGACGAGTGGCAGTTCAATCGACAATTGAGGAAAAATATTGACGCTGCCGGTACCAATTGACGGCAATTATTGTTGGTTTACAGGAGGTTCGGTTGCGAATCGGGCTCACCAGACAAGCCTGCGCATGACCGCCCTCGGAAACAGGCCGGCGGCCGCGAACACATCGGAAAGCGCCTGCGCATCCGGGCTCTCGCGCCCTCCGAGCTCCTCGGCATGGATGCCGGCGGTGATGAACAGGCAGTCGATGCCAAAAGCCGTCGCACCCTTCAGATCGGTTCGTACCGAGTCTCCGATCGCCAACACGCGCCCGGGCGGCGGCGAGGTGCGGCGCGCCTTGCCCGCCATGCGCAAAGCCTGCTCATAAATGGGCCGGTGCGGTTTGCCGGCGTACGTGACCGAGCCTCCGGCGGCGGCATAAAGATCGGCGATCGCTCCTGCGCAGTAGACCAGCTGGTCGCCACGCTCGACGACAATGTCGGGATTGGCGCAAATCATTGGCAGTGCGCGCACGCGCATCCGCTCAATGAGGTCATGATAGTCCTGCGGGGTCTCGACCGTGTCGTCGTGGAGGCCGGAGCAGACGGCGTAGTCCGCGGTCTCGAGGCTCGCAAGCGGAGCATCGAGATCCTCGAACATCCCGAGATCACGTTCCGGGCCGATGTGAAAGACAGGCCGGCCAGCCCTCATTGCAATCAATGTACGCGTCACATCGCCCGAGCTCACAATCCCGTCATAGGCGTCTCGAGGCACGCCGAGACGGTCGATGAACCGCGCGACCACATCGCCTGGTCGTGGCGCATTGGTGATCAGAACAACGTTGCCACCCTGCTTCCGGAAACGAATGAGCGCGTCACAAGCCTCGGGTGTTGCTCTCGCCCCGTTATGGACCACACCCCAGACATCACTGAGCAGAACGTCATAGCTGCCAGCGATCAGCGCGAAGTGGTCGGTGAATGGAGGGAGCACGTCAACCAGAGCCCAGAGTCACGTCGAGCGCAGGCCAGCATCGAGAGCAATGACGCTGCTTTGCTCAATCGTTTGCTGATACGCCCGCAATCTCAACCCTTGTCCCGCAACGCCGCGGCGATCTGCGCTGCGTTGCCCGGCCCTGCTTCGTGTACATCGGTTGCCAAGGGGAGCTTGGCGGGCGCCTCGGGCAGGCCGGATGCGGTCTGATGCGCAATGGCGTCGGGACTGGCAGGCGCATGGTCTGGCTGCAGCGCTTCGCCACGCACCGGACGTGGCGCCGAGAACAACGGACCCTGCCCGTAGCGCACCTCATGATCGAGAAGATCGATCACGCTTTGCTCGTCGTCGATTTGGTCGACGATGAGATCAATGTCGAAGCGGCCGAGCAGGTCGGACAGGCTGCCGGGGGCGATGCTGGCGGGAACGGGCAGCGTCGTGCGCAGCAGAGTATCGGCGTGCACTTTCACGTAGCGGAAGCCGCGTTTGGCGAGCTCGCCCTCGTCAAGGCGCAAACTGGTGACATGATCCAGTGAAAATCGATAGCCGTAGTCGAACAGAGCCGCCAGGCTTTCGTGCTCGGCAGCTCCCATCCGGCGCAGGGCATCGTGTGTGAACTGGAGTCGGAGCGAGGACGCGATTGCACGATTGGCTGCCATGAAATCGAGGAAGCGCGGAAAGACGTCCGCATCCGTGAGCGTGGTTCGGGAGATGCTGCAGAAAAGGCCGATGTCGCGGTCTTTCAGCAACAGCCGGCGCACGAGCTGAACGCAGCGGAAAATCAGGTGCATGTCGATCTGCGGCATCAGCCCGCTGCGTTCAGCTTGCGGGATGAAGTCACGGCCCCACAGGCCATCGCCATCGATGCCGCGCAGCCGGCCGATCGCCTCATAAGAGCGGACCTTCCGTTGCGGCAGGCTCACAATCGGCTGCAGATACACGTCGATGCGATTGGCAGCGATGGCATCGCGGATTGCGCCCGGTTCCATGTCGATATTGCGGACGGCGATCGCCTCCGGGTCGGATGGCGCGGGCTGATCAGGGGCGCCGACCTTGCTCTCGGCAGCCGCAGATTTCTGCACTATCGGCACGAGCGTCTCGCGCCTGGCTGCGAGATCGCCGACGGTTTCGCCGAACTCCTTGAGCCGCGCCTGAACCTCCCCGATCTCTATCGCAAGCGGATCGGTGATGGCGTTGGAGTGATCGATTGCCGTCTCGAGTCTCGCTTCCAGGGCCGCCAGGCGCCGATCCATCTCCGCGAGTTGGCGCGCAAGATCAGATTCGCCCTGCGAGAGCTCGGTGAGCCGGCGGGCAAGGATGGATCGAAAGCCGACGCGATCGGAGAGCGCACTATAGAGGACAAGCGCGATCAACGTGGCGCCCGCCACGATTGCCGCTTCCAGCCGGCTGACCCCGAGATAGAGGTACACCATCGCGGCGGCGGAGCCGGCGATAATGGCCATGCAGAGAGCCATGAACATCCCGGCTGGACGCATCGAGGCTGTTCCCGTCTCCGGCGGCGTGTCTTGCGCGCCTGATATCTCCATGACATGGCGTCTTGCGCCTGCGCAAGCAAACTTGAGATCGTCGGGACGTAAGGTGAATATCGGGTCGCCTGTCCCGTCCGCGAGCGGGATGAGCTCACGGCGCAATGCTGCCGGCACAGCCGCGGCGCAAACCGGAGACGAATGGAGCACTGGCCGCATCGATGCCCGGAGTGATCAGTACCATCGAGCGTCGGCCGCAGCTTGCATTGGGCGTCTTTCTCCTGCTGCACCTGCTTGTCTGGACGGCTCTGCCGGCACTGCTTTACACCAATCTTCCGTTGGACCTGATCGAGGCTTTGACCTATGGCCGCGAATGGCAGCTCGGCTATGACAAGCTGCCGCCGCTGCCCTGGTGGCTGATCGAGGTCCTGCATCGGCTCGTGGGCTGCGATGCGGCGTATTATGCTCTCGCGCAACTTGCGGTCATTGGTGCCTTTGCCGCGGTCTGGCTCACCGCGCGTTCGATCGTGGGACCGGTTCGGGCACTGGTCTGTCTGCTCATCATCGATGGATTGCACTATTTTCATTACACTGCCGCCAAGTTCAATCATGATGTCATCCAGTTGCCGTTTTGGGCGCTGGCCGGATACGCGCTGCATTGCGCCCTGCGGCGCGGACACGTTGCGGCCTGGGCGCTGCTGGGCTTTGCGGTCGGCGCGGCCCTGTGGGCGAAATACTACGTGGTCGTGCTGGCGCTGCCGATTGCGCTCTTCCTTCTGCTCGACCGCGATGCGCGCAAGGCGCTGAGGACCCCCGGTCCCTGGCTCGCGGCCGGCGTCGCCCTCCTGGTGATGGCGCCCCATCTCGTCTGGCTGGTCGAGAACGACTTTCTGCCCTTTGCCTACGCCGAGCGGCGTGCGGTCCCCGCGCGCGGGCTGCTCGACCACATCCTGCACCCCGTTGTGTTTGCGATCGGCCAGGCGGCCTTTCTGATCCCGGCACTGTTGATTGCCGCCATGTGGGTCTGGCCGCGGCCAAAGGTTGCCGTCGCCCGCGCTGTCGATGCCTACGACCGGCGCATTGTGACGCTGCTTGCTTTCGGGCCGGCGGCCGTGACCATTGCGTTGTCGGCGGCAAGCGGCCGCGGCACCGTAGCCATGTGGGGTTACCCCCTCTGGCTGTTCCTCGGGCTGTGGATCGTGCTCGAGGCACCGGCTGCGCTGGACCGGGCGCGCCTCCGCCGCACCGCGTCGGCCTGGGCTATTGTATTTGCTCTCTTTGCTGCCGGCTTCATCGCCAACTACTCCATCCTGCCCGCATTCGATCACCGCTACCGCGCAGTGTTCTATCCGGGCGAGCAGCTTGCCGATGAGCTTGCGCGCCGTTTTCGTGCCGCGACCGGTCACCCGCTCGCCTACGTGATCGGCAGCATGTGGGATGCCGGCAACGTCGCCCATTACGTGCACGAGCAGCCGCGGGTGCTCATTGACGGCGACCCGCGCCGCGCGCCCTGGATTGATCTCGGCGACCTCCGCTCCAAGGGCGCCGTGGTGGTGTGGACGGCAGGCGACTCCACGGTCATGCCGCTCGGCCTGCGCGGGGTCGCGGCCGACGCGCAGGTGCAGCCGCCGTTTGCGCTGCCCTACCGCCGCGGCGACGGCGTGGTCACGGTCGGCTGGGCGATCCTGCGGCCAAGTCCGGCCTTTGCGGACGCACGCTAAGCCACCACCCTGATCACGTTCGCGAGCTTGGCAAAGATCTGCTCGATCTCGCGCTCGCTCACGATCAGCGGCGGGGTGACCGCAAGCGTGTCGCCGCTCGTCCGGATCACCAGGCTCTCGTCGTGGAAGGCGCGCTCCAGCGCTTCATAGGCGCGCCGGCCCACGGCATCGGGCCGCGAGGCGAGGTCGATGCCGGCGGTGAGGCCGACGCAGCGGATGTCGAGCACATTGGGCAGCCCCTTGAGCCCCATGGCGGCATCCGCCCATAGCGGCTCGAGCGACCGCGCGCGCTCGAACAGGCGCTCATCGCGATAAAGATCGAGCGTGGCGAGCGCCGCCGCGCAGGCAAGCGGATGGCCGGAATAGGTATAGCCGTGGAACAGCTCGACCACGTGCTCGGGCCCGCGCATGAATGCATCATAGATCGGCTTGCGGGCGATCACGCCGGCCATCGGCACCGTGCCCGAGGTCACTCCCTTGGCAAAGGTGATCATGTCCGGCACCACGCCGTACCTCTCGGCGGCAAAAGCGTAGCCCAGCCGGCCGAAGCCGGTGATGACCTCATCGAAGACGAGCAGGATGCCGTGGCGGTCGCAGATCGCGCGCAGCCGCCGCAGATAGCCTTTGGGCGGCGGGATGACGCCGGTCGAGCCTGCCATTGGCTCGACGATGACGGCCGCAACCGTGCTGGCGTCGTGCAGCGCGACAATGCGCTCGAGATCGTCGGCGAGATGCTCGCCCCAGTCCGGCTCGCCCTTGCTGAAGGCCTGGTGCTCGCGGTTGTAGGTCGCAGGCAGATGATCGACGCCGGCGAGCAGCGAGCCGAAGAACTTGCGGTTGCTCACGATGCCCCCGACCGCGGTACCGCCGAAGCCGACACCATGGTAGCCGCGCTCGCGCCCGATCAGTCGCGTGCGCGACCCCTCGCCGCGCACGTTGTGGTACGCGAGCGCGATCTTGAGAGCGGTGTCCACAGCCTCGGAGCCGGAATTGCAGAAGAACACGTGATCGAGGTCGCCGGGGGCAAGCGCGGCGATGCGGCTCGCAAGCTCGAATGCCTTGGGATGGGAGAACTGGAAGGCGGGCGCGTAATCGAGCTCTCCCGCCTGCGCCCGGATCGCCGCCACGATCGGCTCGCGGTTGTGGCCGGCATTGGTGCACCACAGTCCCGCCGTGCCGTCGAGAACCGCGCGGCCCTCGGGCGTGTAGTAGTACATGTCCTTGGCGCGCGCGATGAGCCGCGGCCTGGCCTTGAATGCGCGGTTGGGCGTGAAGCCCATCCAGTAGGCTTGGAGGTCATTGGGAACGGCCATTGCCCTGCCGACCGATGCTGGTGCTGACGGCATTTTCCTTCCCTTGCTGCTGCGCGAGGCGGCTGCTACCTAGCCGCGGGTCATGAAGCGGCGCGATAATGACCGACAAATCCGACAAATCCAACAAGCTCAAAGCGCGCCTGCCGCGTGGACTTGCCGATCGCGGACCGGCCGAGATCGCCGCCACAAGGCGCATGCTCGATCGCATTCGCGCGGTCTATGAGCGCTACGGGTTCGAGCCGGTGGAGACGCCGGCCATCGAATATACCGATGCGCTCGGCAAGTTTCTCCCCGACCAGGATCGGCCGAACGAAGGCGTGTTCTCCTTCCAGGACGATGACGAGCAGTGGCTCTCGCTGCGCTACGATCTCACCTCCCCGCTCGCGCGCTACGTGGCCGAGCATTTCGATGCCCTGCCCAAGCCTTACCGCAGCTATCGCGTGGGTTGGGTGTTTCGCAACGAGAAGCCAGGACCCGGCCGCTTCCGTCAGTTCATGCAGTTCGACGCCGACACGGTGGGCTCCGCTTCGCCCGCGGCGGACGCGGAAATCTGCATGATGGCCGCGGACACCATGGAAGCGCTGGGGATCAGACGCGGCGACTATGTGGTGAAGGTCAACAGCCGCAAGGTGCTCGACGGCGTGCTCGACGCAATCGGGCTTTCCGGCGAGGCGAATGCGGGCAAGCGCCTGACCGTGCTGCGCGCAATCGACAAGCTGGACCGGCTGGGGGCGGAAGGCGTGCGCGCGCTCTTGGGCGAGGGCCGCAAGGACGAGAGCGGCGATTTTACCAGCGGGGCGGGACTCGATGCGAAATCAGCAGAGAGGCTGCTCGAGTTTGTTTCCCCCCAGGAGCTGACTTCAGGGTCTTCTGATGATGTCCTTCTCTCCATGCCGCAAACTTGGGACGGATTGCATAGGAACGAAACGTTCGAGGCAGGATTGGGCGAGCTGCGCGAAATCAAGAAGCTGGTCGAAAGCGGGGGCTATGGGAAAGATCGTGTCGAGGTCAATCAAACCGTCGTTCGCGGTCTGGAATACTACACCGGACCGGTCTTCGAGATCGAGCTGACATTCGAGATCAAGGACGAGGATGGCAGGCCGATCCGGTTCGGATCAGTGGGCGGCGGCGGACGCTACGATGGATTGGTCGGCCGCTTTCGCGGTGAGTCGGTGCCTGCGACCGGCTTCTCCATGGGCGTATCGCGGCTGATGGCGGCGCTTGCGCATCTCGGAAAGGCCGAGGCCCGGCCGCAGCCGGGGCCGGTCGTGGTGACGGTGTTCGACCGGGAGCGCATGGCGGATTACCAGAGGATGGTCGCTGCGCTGCGCAATGCCGGAATCCGCGCCGAGCTCTATCTCGGGACGGGAAGAATGGGCGCGCAGCTCAAATATGCGGACCGGCGCGGCGCGCCCTGTGTGGTGATTCAGGGCGCCGACGAGAAGGCAAAAGGCGAGGTACAGATCAAGGACCTGATCGCAGGCGCGCGTGCGGCGGCGGCGATTGCCTCGCACGAGGAATGGCGCGAGAGCCGGCCGGCGCAGCTCGCGGTGCGCGAGGACGCGCTCGTGGAAGCCGTGCGCGAGGTGCTCGCGCGAGAGGACATCTCATGGGAGACCGCCTGACCTGGCAGTCGTGAGCGCCTCCCGTCTCAAGCCCTTCAGTCGAGCGCCTTGACCCGCGGCCAGAGCCGCTCGGGGGCGCAGCTCGCCCGCGTACCCACGGGCGGGATCGCATAACGATTGATATAGGGCGACCACAGGCAGTTGAACGCGATGTAGTCGCCATAGCGCCGATGCACGCTGGTGATGCGGTGGAATTTCTCCCAGCGTGCGCAGAAGACAGCGGCAATGCGGTGCGCCGCGGCCTCGTTCTCGCACGACCAGGGAATGATCCCGCCGGTGTCGTTGCCGTGATAGACCTGCGCCTGCGCCGCCATTGCCATCATCACGACAGCGACAATTGCCAAGAGCACGCGCATCACCAAGCCTCCGGCAGGCGCAGGAAAGCCTACGGGAAAGCCTAGACGGCTCCTTGATCCGGCGAAAGCGGTTGCTGTCGAATCCGGAAGAGTGTGGCCGTTCGGCCATTGCGCGTGGCCGCAATGCCACAGACTCCCGGTTTCTGACGGGCTGTTGGCGAAGCGGTCTTGATTCGGCCGGGGACCACCGTCACCGTCCTGTCGCTCGCTGGAGGGAGATCAGTTTTGTGCAGGCGTAGCGCGTCCTTTATCGCGGCGGCCCTGCCGCTTGCTATCGCGCTTGCGGTGGCGAGCGCGCAGTCCGCGCGTGCGGCGAGCTGGCTGGAGATGAACTTCTATCTGTCGGGGCCGCGTTACGAGGGGGTGATGCCGCCTTGCGACTATCCCGATGCGCTGATCAAGATTTCATCGCGCTTCAACGAGAGAGAGAACAACTTCTGGAATACGAATCTCAAGATCGTCGCCTTCGAGAGAATTCGCGAGACGGCCTATCGTCCGTGGGCCGCAAACACCATCCCGCGTCGGTTCTGCAGCGGTCTGGTGGAGGTCTCCGACGGCAGCAAACGTGCGATCCATTATTCCATCGCCGAGGACACCGGGATCATCGGGTCGACCTGGGGCGTTGAATGGTGCGTCGTCGGGCTTGACCGCGACTGGGCCTATAACCCCGCCTGTCAGATGGCCCGGCCGTGAGCGTGCGGGGTGTCCAAGGCTGACGTACTCGTGGCCGCAGCCCTGTGTCGGATTCTTTGTAGGATCATGTTTTGTTCTTGTAATGTTCCAGAATTCGTGTTAATGGGACGGGACTAGTCCCTTTTTCAGAAGAGGTTCCGTCATGGTTCGGTTCGTCGGCTGTGCGGCGCTGGCCGCAGTTGCTCTGCTATCTGCCAATTGCGTCGCGGGTGCTCAGGACGCCCGCCAGAACGTGCCCGGGCAGTTTGACTTCTATGTTCTGTCGCTGTCCTGGTCGCCATCCTTTTGTGAAGCCGTCGGAGAGCGGGGATCGCCACCGCAACAGCAGTGCGCCGCGCGTCCCTATTCCTTCGTGGTGCATGGCCTGTGGCCGCAATACGAGCATGGTTTCCCCGAGTTCTGCCAGGTTCCGGCACCGCGGATCGACGGTGGCATCGTCTCGTCCATGCTTGATCTGATGCCTGCGCCGCGGCTCATCTTCCAGCAATGGGACAAGCACGGCACCTGCACGGGACAGAGCCCGAGCGGCTATTTTGAAACCATTCGCAAGGTACGCGCGATGGTAAAGATCCCGCCGGAATTCATTGACGTCAAAGAGATGCTTACTATCGCCCCGGACGAAGTTGAGGAGGCATTCGTAAAGGCTAATCCCGGTCTCGCACGGGACGCTATTGCGATTACCTGCGACAGTCGGCGGTTGAGCGAAGTGAGGATCTGCGTTGGAAAGGATTTTCGTTTTCGTGCCTGCCCCGATATCGATGCGCGTGCTTGCCGCCGCGACAAGGTCGTCATGCCGCCCATCCGCCAGGGAAGGAGCGCCGCGCTCACGCGCGAGTAGTCTTCGCTGCAGCGCTGTTCGGCGCTGCATGGCTCGGGAGTTGCGATGGGCCGCCGCTTTCCGGCGGCCCGCATGAACTACCGCCATGCATTTCATGCTGGAAGCTTTGCGGATGTGCTCAAGCATGCCGTTTTGGTGCGCATCCTTGTGCACCTGCGGCTGAAGCCTGCGCCGTTCCGGGTAATAGACACCCATGCCGGCGCTGGTCTCTATGATCTTGGCGGCCCGGAGGCGAGCCGTGGTGGGGAGTGGCGCGAGGGCATTGGCCGACTAATCAGAGGGTCCGCTGAAGGACAGGTTTCGCCGCTGCTTGCCCCCTATCTGGCGGCGGTTGCCGCTCTCAATCGTCCCGGCGACCTCTCCACCTATCCCGGCTCGCCGATGCTGGCACGTGCTTTTCTGCGCGGTCGCGATCGACTGATCGCCTGCGAGCTTGAGCCCGGGGCGGCCGGCGCTCTTGCCCGCAATCTCAGGGAGGACACCCGCTGCAAGGCCATCGCCATTGATGGCTGGACTGCGCTAAACGCCTACGTGCCGCCCACGGAGCGACGCGGGCTTGTCCTCGTTGATCCCTCGTTCGAGGATGAGGCCGATTTCGAGCGTCTTGAGCCCGCGCTGGTCGCTGCCCACCGCAAGTGGGGGAGCGGCACCTATCTGCTGTGGTATCCGATCAAGGACCGAGCTTCCTCCGATCTGCTGGCGCATCGCTTGCGCCGCTCAGGGATCCCCAAAATCCTGCGTGCGGAGCTCGCGACCGCAGCAGTCGGGGAGCGCCTGCGCGCCTGCGGGCTCGTCGTGGTCAATCCTCCCTGGACGCTCGAAAGCGAGCTCAAGATCCTTCTGCCGGCGCTTGCTGAGACACTGAGCCAAGCGGGTGGCGGCCACCGGCTGGATTGGCTTGCGGGTGAGGATCAGGCGAGAAGCGCGCGCCGCGCTTCCAGCGGATCCAGTGGGCAAGCCAGCCAGCTGGATTGATTCACGTTGCCCGTCAGAAATGGATGTTCAAACCGCCGCGAAAGATATTGGCATAAAAGGTCACATTGCCGTTTGCCGCCAGACTGCAATTGAAACCACAATTGAAGTCGGAAAGATCGACGAAGAGGTATTCGGCCTTGAGGCTGACATTGCTGACGATGCCGACCTCGACCCCGGCGCCGATGGTCCAGCCGGCGTTGCTGGCGGTGCCGCCGGGAAAGCCGGGAATGCTCGCGTTGATGTCGCCTACGGCAAGGCCGGCCGTGACGTAGGGCAGGAAGCGGTCGAACGCGTAGCCCAGCCTGCCTCGCACGGTGGCGAGCCAATAGTTTCGGGTCGAGCAGCCGGGGGGACAGAAGGCCGTCGTGGTACCGCGGATGCCTGACCAATCGATGTCGCCTTCGGCCCCGATCACGATCCGGTTGATCTGCCAGTTGTATCCGATGGTCCCGCCGATGATCCCGCCCGAGACATCGAAGCGGTCGATGCCGTCCCATTGCGAGCGGCCCCAGCCGCCGCCGCCATTGATGCCGGCGTAGAACCCGGTCCAGCTGTAGACCGAGTAGTAGACCGGAGCTGCAGCCACGAGCGGTGGCCCATAGCGCGGCGGGAGGTCCGCTGCTGCTGCAGGCGCTTGCCCCGCGAGCAGGCCAAAAATGCCCAAGCCAATGATGAAAGCGCGTTTCATGGTTGATTCCCCCTTTGCAGATTTGGTATCGACAGTATTACGAAAAGAAAATGCGTCTAGTGGCTCAGAGCCACAGCCAAATTCTACTTGGAAATTGGCACAAGAACTTGCAGCCATAGTGATTATTCAGTTAATCCGACTTGAATATACTTAACAGAATGTGACCTCGGTGGCGGCCCGAGCCCGTTGTTTGCGGTGGGATTGAGCGCTTACCTTTGCTGACATGAGCAGCTCGAAAAAGGATGTCGATCCGGCCGCGGACTTGGCAGCGGACTTGGCCGCGGAGGAGGATGCGGAGTCGCTGCCGGAAGAGGAGCCGGAGCGGGTGATCGCGGTCGGCTCGCTGCCGGCCGGACGCGCCGCGATCCTGCGCTGCGCGAAGCTGGCTCCTACCTCCCCCGGTGTCTATCGCATGATCGATGCTAACGGGGACGTGCTGTACGTCGGAAAGGCCAAGAATATCCGCAAGCGCATCGTCGCCTATGCGCGTCCGACCGGATACGACTCGCGCATCGAGCGAATGGTTGCGGCAACCTCGTCGCTCGAGTTCGTCTCGACCGCGACCGAGACCGAGGCGCTCCTGCTGGAAGCCAATCTGATCAAGCGATTGCGTCCGCGCTTCAACGTGCTGCTGCGCGACGACAAATCGTTTCCCTATATCCTGATCACCGCCGACCACTGGGCGCCGCAGATCCTCAAGCATCGGGGTGCGCAGACGCGCCAGGGCGATTACTACGGGCCATTTGCATCGGTGTGGGCTGTGAACCGCACCATCAACTCGCTCCAGCGCGCGTTCCTGCTGCGCTCGTGCTCGGATCCTTTCTTCGAAGCCCGTACGCGCCCGTGCCTGCTCTATCAGATCAAGCGCTGCTCGGGCCCGTGCACGGGGGAGATCGAATTCGCGCAGTATGGCGGCCTCGTGCGCGAGGCCAAGGCATTCCTGTCAGGCAAGAGCCAGACAGTGAAGGATGCGCTGGCCGCCGAGATGCAGAAGGCCTCCGCCGCACTCGAGTTCGAGCGTGCTGGCATTTATCGCGATCGTCTCGCGGCGCTCTCCGCGGTGCAATCGCACCAGGGGATCAATCCGCGCGTCATCGAGAACGCGGATGTCTTCGCTGTGCATCAGGCCGGCGGCTTCAGCTGCGTCGAGGTGTTCTTCTTCCGCGCCGGCCAGAACTGGGGAAACCGCGCCTATTTTCCCAGAGCCGACCGCTCGCTTGCCGCCGACGAGGTGTTGGCATCGTTTCTCGCTCAATTCTATGACGATAAGCCACCGCCCCCCTGCATCCTCGTCTCCCACGCAAGCCGGGAGCACACGCTGTTGGCGGAGGCGTTGGCGACCAAGAGCGGCCACAAGGTGGAGGTGAGCGTTCCTCAGCGCGGCGAGAAGAAGGAGCTTGTCGAGCATGCGCTTGCCAATGCGCGCGAGGCGCTGGCGCGCAAGCTTGCCGAGACTTCCTCCCAGCGCAAGCTCCTCCATGCGCTGGGCATGACGCTGGGATTGGCGCGCGCACCGCTCCGCATCGAGGTCTATGACAATAGCCACATCCAGGGCAGCAATGCGGTCGGAGCCATGATCGTTGCGGGGCCTGAGGGCTTTCGCAAAAATCTGTACCGCAAGTTCAATATCCGCGCAGTCGATCTCGCACCGGGAGATGATTTCGGCATGATGCGCGAGGTTCTCAGCCGGAGGTTCAAGCGGTTGATGAGCGAGGCGCCGCGCGCGGCTGCTGCTGCGGCGCCCCTGCATGTCGATGCGGTGATAATGCCGCCCGAGGCTTCAGCACCCATCGATATGGCTGAGCCGGATGAGGAGACCGATTCCCCATGGCCCGATCTGGTCATTATCGATGGCGGACGCGGTCAGCTCGCGGCGGCGCAGGAAACGCTTGCGGCTCTCGGCATCGTGGATGTCCCGCTGGTCGCGGTTGCCAAGGGTCCGGACCGGGATGCCGGCATGGAGACCTTCTTCGTGCCGGGCCGGGAGTCGTTCAAGCTCCAGCCACGCGATCCCGTGCTCTATTTTGTTCAGCGGCTGCGCGATGAGGCACACCGGTTTGCGATCGGCTCGCACCGCATGCGGCGCAAGCGCGACCTGCGCGAGGCGGGGCTGCAGGAAATTCCGGGTATTGGGCCGACCCGCAAGCGGGCCCTCCTCCATCACTTTGGAACCCTCAAGGCCATCGAGCGCGCAGCCCTCGCCGATCTCGCCAAGGTGCCCGGCATCAGCGCCGAGACTGCGCGCAAGGTCTACGATTTTTTCCACGAGCGCGCGTCCTGATCGGTATCTGTCTTAGGCTTCACATTCTCGCCAGGCCCTGGAACTAGCGCGCGGTACGCACGATATCGACTGGAAATCCTCGCATTCCGTTTGACGCCGCTTCCGGAAGGGTATTCTTTCCAGCCATGAATACGGCAACGTCCCGACCGCTTCCCGCCCGACCGCTTGCGGTGGCGAACCTTCTGACCTACGCGCGCATTGCTGCGGTGCCGGCGGTGGTTGCCTGCCTGTACTGGCAGGACATTCTGCAGGGCGGTCTGTGGCTGCGATGGGCGGCGCTGCTCATCTTTATCAGCGCTGGCGTGACCGACGTCCTGGACGGCTATTTCGCACGTAAATGGGGCGAGCAGTCCGCCTTCGGCCGCATGCTCGATCCGATAGCCGACAAACTTCTGGTCTCCTCATGCCTGCTCATGCTTGCTGCTGACGGCACGATCCGGGGGTGGTCGCTGTGGGCGGCGATCGTGATCCTGTGTCGCGAGATTCTTGTGTCGGGGCTGCGTGAATACCTGGCTGAGCTGCGCGTGGGTGTGCCGGTGACTCAACTTGCCAAATGGAAGACAACTCTGCAGCTGGTTGCGGTGGGGTTTCTGATCGCCGGCAAGGCAGGGGATGCGATCCTGCGAGTCGTCACGCCCATCGGGCTTACCCTGCTCTGGCTTTCCGCGCTGCTGACCCTCTACACGGGCTGGGACTATTTCCGGGCTGGGGTGCGTCACTTGATCGAGGATTGATAGCGAAACGTGAAACTTAGATATTTTGCCTGGGTACGCGAGCGCATCGGCAAGGCCGAGGAGAATGTCGATCTGCCGTCTGGAATAGTGACTGTTGCCGACCTGGTCGACTGGCTCAGCGGTCGGGGCGAGGAATATGCGCATGCCTTCGACAATCCGAAGGTGATCCGCGCCGCAATCGACCGGTCGCATGTCAAGCCCGATACCCCGATCACGGGTGCGCAGGAGATTGCTTTCTTCCCCCCCATGACCGGGGGCTGACCGTCGCTCGTGGCGAAAGAGAGGAGCGCAGATGACTGCCAGCATTCGTCTCCAGCGCGAGCCGTTCGATGCCGCGCACGAGGCGGCTCGGCTTCTTCGCGGGCGCACCGATGTCGGGGCGGTTGTCACCTTCACCGGGATTTGTCGGGGAGAGGAGGCTGACGCGCCGCTCGTTGCCATGACACTCGAGCATTATCCGGGAATGGCCGAGGCTGAGGTGGGGCGGCACGTGGAGGCGGCGCAGAGGCGATGGCCGCTGCTCGGGGTGACCGTGATCCATCGCTTCGGCCGCCTCGCTCCGGGCGACCAGATCGTCCTTGTCGTGACTGCGGCGGCGCACCGTCAGGACGCGTTTGCCGCCGCTGAGTACCTCATGGACTATCTGAAGACCCGCGCTCCATTCTGGAAGCGAGTTGAGACGGCGCGCGAGGCGGTGTGGGTGGAGGCGAAGCAGAGCGATGACGCCCTAGCTGAGCGATGGATGCCTTCCCCGGGCGGCCGCGCAGCTGCGGAATGAGGCGGGCGCCGACAACGCCCTCAAGCCGCGTCAACGCTTGGCGGGCTGCCGCGGATCCAGCACCGTTCCGCGCGCTTCGGGGCCGTCACTGCTGTCGGTAATCCGTCGAAAGCAGCGGATGTGCCGTTTTCAGGCGGCAGCCTTCTTGCCCTTCGGCTGTACCTCGGCGGTGTAGTCCGCCATCAGCTGCTGGGTAATGGCGCCGGGCGTGAATCGCCAGTCTGCGATCTCGGAGACCGCCGTCACCTCGGCCGCGCTCCCGGTGATGAAGCACTCCGAGAACTGCGTCAGCTCGTCGGGCATGATGCGCCGCTCGATCACCTCGATGCCGCGCCTTTTTGCGAGCGCGATAACGGTTTGACGCGTGATGCCGTCGAGAAAGCAATCGGCAATCGGCGTGTGAATCCTGCCGGCGTTGATAAAGAAGATGTTGGCGCCGGTGCATTCCGCCACCCGTCCCTGCCAGTCGAGCATCATGGCATCGGCATAGCCTTTGCGCTCGGCCTTGTGCTTCGAGATGGTGCAGATCATGTAGAGGCCGGAGGCCTTGGCGCGCGCGGGTGCGGTCGCCGGATCAGGACGCCGGTAGTCGGCGAGGTCAAGACGAATACCCTTGAGCCGCTGCACCGGGTCGAAATAGCTCGGCCATTGCCAGGTAGCGATGGCGAGGTGGATCTTGTTGTTCTGGGCGGAGACCCCCATCATTTCTGATCCGCGCCAGGCGACCGGTCGCACATAGGCGTCGCTCTGATCGTTCTTCTCGAGCACCAGGCGCTTGGCGGCATCGATCTCGGCGACGCTGTACGGGATCTCGAAGTCGAGCAGCTGTGCGGAACGCTTCAGGCGCTCGGAATGCTCGGTACCTTTGAAGATCTCGCCGCCATAGGCGCGCTCGCCCTCGAACACCGCGCTCGCATAATGCAATCCATGCGAAAGGACGTGCAGCGTGGCATCCGCCCAAGGTACCAGCTTGCCATCATACCAGATTACGCCTTCGAGCCGGTCATAAGGCTTTTCAGCCATGGCGCTTCCTCCTGCGGACGTTCGTTTGGCGCTCGGCCATGTTGCGGACCATGCTATATTTTTTGCGTCACCAAGCGGACCCCGATATGATTCCGGGCGCCCATGAGAGCGCGCTTGCGCCTGCGGCGCAATCGGGAAGGCAGGGGCAACGCAGGCTTCTTTCGTTTGCCGGCAATTCCAGTAGCAGTTGAAGGGAAATATGTCAACATGACTGACCTAATTTCCCAAGTCGCCAACCCTGCCTCTGCCGGAAGCCGCGCACTGCACGCGGAGCCAATCTGGACCGTCATCGAGCTTTTGTTCTTCGCCTACCGCGATTTCATCGGCGATCCCGACGACGTGCTGGCGAAATTGAGCTTTGGGCGGGCGCATCATCGGGTGCTGCATTTCATCAATCGAAATCCAGGCATGAAGGTTGCCGAGCTCCTTGACATTCTCAAGATCACCAAGCAATCGCTCGGCCGCGTGCTCAAGCAGTTGATCCAGCAGGGCTATGTGGTGCAGAAGGAAGGCTCGACCGACCGCCGCCAGCGGCTGCTGTACGTCACCGCCAAAGGCGAGACGCTGGCCATGAAGCTCGCCGGACTACAGGCGACCCGGATTACGCGGGCGTTATCAGAGTTAGGGCCGAACTCGCACGAGACCGCGTCGCGGTTTCTTACTGCAATGATCAACCTCGACCATCGTGACTCTGTCCTGCGGCTTATCGCGCGCGCCAACCGCCGGAGAGTCTGAGCCGAAGCCGAGGCCGGTTATGAAGACGCCCGCCGCCAGCGCTCCTGCCGATGACGCACCCCATTTGCTGGTGGTGGACGACGACCGAAGGATACGCGATCTGCTTTCACGATTTTTGCTGAGCGAAGGGTATCGGGTGACGACCGCAGACACCGCTGCCGATGCCCGGGCCAAGCTGGAAGGCCTGCGCTTTGATCTTTTGATTCTCGATGTGATGATGCCGGGCGAGACCGGCTTCAATCTTGCCCGCGACCTGCGCACGTCATCCAATGTACCCATCATCATGCTGACCGCCCGGGCGGAGCCCCACAGCCGGATTGAGGGATTGGCCATCGGTGCCGACGACTATCTGGGCAAGCCGTTCGAGCCGAAGGAGCTCTCGCTGCGTGTAGCTGGGATCCTGCGCCGCACCCGGCCGGCAATGGCGCCTGCGGTCGAGACGGTGTGCTTCGGGGATTTCAGGTTCCACGTGCGCCGCGGCGAACTCAAGCGCGGCGACGACCTCGTGCGGCTCACCGATCGCGAGCGCGACATGCTGCGACTGCTGGCGGCTACGCCGGGCGAGACAGTGCCGCGGCGCGCACTGTCGGCTCAGGACGGCTCGATCGGCGAGCGCGCGGTCGACGTGCAGATCAACCGCTTGCGCCGCAAGATCGAGCGTGATTCCGCCAATCCGCTGTTCGTGCAGACGGTGCGCGGAATTGGCTACCGGCTGGTGACCTCGCCATGACGGCGCTTGATACCGGCATCACCGCGCTGCGCACCAGCGCCATGGCGCTGCGCATATTTGCCGGCCGTTGTCGCGATCTTTACGAGCGGGGCGCGGCAACCTTCAAAGGCATCATGCCGAAGGGTCTCTTCGCGCGGGCGCTGCTGATCATTATCGCACCCATGGTCCTCCTGCAGTCCGTGGTGGCCTACATGTTCATGGAGCGTCACTACAACCTGGTCACCCAGAGGCTCTCGGCGGGCGTGGTGCAGGACATTGCCACCCTGATTGAGATCTATCATGTCTTTCCGCAGGACCCCAATCACACGCAGCTTCGCCGCATCGCCCAGGAGAAACTCGGCCTGGTCGCCGACTTCCTGCCGGTTAGCGATCTCCCCCCACCTGGCCCGAAGCCATTTTTCTCGCTGGTCGATCAGGCGCTGTCGGAGGAGGTACGCAGCCGCATCGGCCGGCCTTTCTGGGTCGATACGGTCGGGCGCTCCGCATTGCTCGAGATCCGCATCCGGCTTGATGACGCCGTCATGCGGGTATTCGCCCCGCGCGGCGCCGCCTACGTCTCGAACTCCCATATCTTTCTCGGCTGGATGGTGGGCACCTCGCTCGTGCTCATCACGGTCGCAGTGCTGTTCCTGCGCAATCAGATCCGTCCCATCCTCAACCTCGCGGACGCTGCGGAAAGCTTCGGCAAAGGCCGCGAGGTTCCGGATTTTCGGCCGCGTGGCGCGCGCGAGGTCCGCCGGGCGGCGCAGGCATTCATCGAAATGAAACGCCGCATCGAGCGGGCGATGGAGCAGCGCACCACAATGCTTGCCGGCGTCTCGCACGATCTGCGTACGGTCCTCACCCGGTTCAAGCTGGAGCTCGCCATGCTCGCCGACAGTCCCGAGCACGAGGCGATGAGGAAGGATGTCGACGAGATGAGCCGAACGCTGGAGGCCTATCTCTCGTTTGCGCGGGGAGACACGGGCGAGCAGTCCGAGCCGACGGACATGGCTGCGTTCCTGCAGGAGCTCAAGACCGACACCGAGCGCGATGGTCACCGTTCCAGCGTAAGCTTCCATGGCCATCCGATTGTCACGGTTCGTCCCGCCTCGTTCAAACGATGCCTTGCCAATCTTGTTTCCAATGCCGCGCGGCATGCGCCTTCCATCGCCATCACTGGCCATCGCAACCACCGCTGGCTGACGGTCACCGTTGATGATGATGGCCCCGGCATTGCCACCCACCTGCGCGAGGAGGTGTTCAAGCCATTCCTGCGCCTCGACGACGCGCGCAATCAGGACGAGGGTGGCACCGGGCTGGGGCTTGCAATCGCGCGCGATATTGCCCGCTCGCATGGCGGCGATATTGCGCTCTCGGACAGTCCCATGGGAGGATTGCGGGCGACGGTACGGGTTCCGGTCTGACCGGCTCTATGCCGCCGCCGTTTCCTCGTCCGGGCCGGTTTCCGACCGGCGCCGGCGGCGGCGCGACCGGCCGACCAATTGCGGGATCCGGCACAGCTCATCGAGCAGCCCCGAGAGCCGCTGTCCCCGCGCAAGCGCGCGATCGAGCGCCGCCATGGTGCGCGCATGTCCCCGATCCTCGTCCTGCACCCATGTGCGCAGTACCGAGACGAACAGCACCGCCAGTCCCTGCGCTCGCGCCATCCCGCGCGGTCCCGCTGCGTCGATGCCGGCTGCCTCCAGCATCCATTGCTGAGAGCGCACGGCGAGGCCGTTGAGTGCAAATGCCAGGCCGGGGTTGCGGCGGCATGAGCGCAGCAGCGAGCGGACTGCGGCCTTGCGCGGCTCCAGCAGCTCGAGCCGCCGCATCAGCACGTCGAACAGCCGCTCGCGCGGCAACTCCTCCGTCATGTCGGCGTCCTCGCTGGCAAGCACCTGCTGGTCGATCTCTTTGACGTGCCCCGCCAGCATGGCAAGCGTCGATGCAAACATTCCGCGCAGCTCGGCGAGCGATGTGTGCGCGCGCTGCGCAATTTCCGTAAGCCCGATCTCCTCGATGGGCTTCTCCGCCAGGAGCTCCATGAACGATTGGATGATCCGCTCGCGTGCCGATTTTTCGCTGGACTCGGAACCGGACGCGGCGCCGCCCGTGGGCGGGCGCGCGTTGCGGGTGGATCGGGGCTTGCGAGCCATGATGATGCTCTCTTCTGACGTTCTTGCGCGCACAATAATGTAGTCGGAGGACGAGCAGCGTTCCAGGGTGAGTCTGCTTTCGCAATTCAGCCAGCGAGCTCGCGCGAACGTCTGGCCGCGGCAGCAATGGCGTTCGTCATCAGCTCCTGCAGGCCGTTCCGACCCATCAGCACTTCGAGTGCGGCAGCCGTGGTGCCGCCCGGCGACGTGACGTTCTCCCGCAAGCTCGCCGCATCGAGCGGCGAGCGGCGAAGAAGCTCGCCTGAACCCGCGACCGTAGCGCGTGCGAGAGTCGAGGCGAGCGCCGGCGGCAGTCCGGCCGTCGCGCCCGCGCGCGCCATCGCCTCTGCGAGCAGAAAGATATAGGCCGGCCCGGACCCGGATAGTGCGGTCACCGCATCCATGAGCCCCTCGTCGTCTACCCATTCCACGCCGCCGACCGCCGACAGGAGCCCGTTCACAAGCGCCCGTTGCTCCCCGGAGATGCGCGGATTGGGGACGGCGACCGTGATTCCGCAGCCGATCGAGGCTGGTGTGTTCGGCATGGCCCGGACCACTGCCGCGCGCGGAAATGAGGTTTCGAGAAACTGCAGCGTACGGCCTGCCATGATGGAGATGACCACGGTCGCCGGCCCGAGAAACGACGTCAGGGTTTGGGTCACGTCCGGGGCTACTTGCGGCTTGACCGCGAGTACGAGTGCCGCGACGTCATCAGGCTTTCCGGCCGGGTTGAGACGCAAGCCCTTACCCACCAGAGCGCCTACAGTGGCGCTGGGATCTGGCTCGATCACCATGAGACTCCCGGGTGCAAGACCAAGCGCGAGCCAGCCTTCCAGCAGGGCGCTCCCCATCTTGCCGGCCCCCACCAGGAGGATGGTGCCGCGTACCGCGCGGAGCGCGTGGTTTGGTGACGGTGAACCCGCTCGAGAAGTCATTTTGGCGCCACTGCCTGGGAATGCCGGCCTGGTTTCAGGCTTCCTCTCAGATTATCCGGTTGCGGCAGCCAGGAGGAGTCCGCAGGCAGGCGGCAAAACGGGTGCAGCGCGCGTATGCGGCTAAGTTAGGCTTGGCCCCGCGTGTCGAATATTGCGGCGTCGAGCGCCTCACGCGCCGACTTGCCCGCCCATACCACGAACTGGAAGGCCGGGAAGTAGCGCTCGCAGGACTCGAGCGCAGTGCTCAGAAGCGTCTCGCACTGGTGGCCGGTGGCTTCGCCGTCGCCGGCGAGCACGAGCGCGTGCCGATACATGACCAGCCCGTCCGTGATCCAGAGATCGAAATGCCCGACCCACATCTGCTCGTTAATGAGCGAGATCAGCAGCTGGACCTCGGGCCGGCGCCGCTCGGGTACTTTCAGCTCAAAGGCGCAGGCCAGGTGCAGTGCCTCGATGTCGAACATCCAGGTGTAGGACACCTGGTAGTCGGACCATTTGCCGGTGACGAGGATCGTGATCTCTTCATCGCCCGCGCGCTCGAACGACCAGCCGTTGCTGGCAGCCACCCGCTCGACCACGTCGAGAGGGTTCACACGCGGTTGCTCGGAGATTTCCAATAGTGACATGCCCGTCCCCACCTCGCCGCCTGGATGCGCACGCCACGGCACGCACGTCGCAGTCAACGCGGACCCCGGGGAGCGCCTTGACGGCTCCGGGGCGAATCACCTGCCGATTCGAATATAACCCCTTGATTCCAGCCGCTAAAGCGCAAACGTGGGAGCCGCGGGCCAACCATTGGTGGATATCTCCGCCGCGGGAGTCGTTCTCCACAGCTAGACGAGAGAAGAACGGACGACACCGGACAGAGCACGAAGGACGCCATCCGTCCTCCGTCCTCGCCTCGTCTGTCGTCTCCTAATCGAACAGGCTGGAGACCGATTCCTCGGCGGCGGTGCGTCCGATCGCCTCGCCTATCAGGCTCGCCACCGAGAGCACGCGAATATTGCGCGATACCCGTACCGCCTGGGTGGGCTGGATGGAATCGGTGATGACCAGCTCCTTGAGGCGGGATGCAGCGATGCGCGCAACCGCGCCGCCAGAAAGCACCCCGTGCGTGATATAGGCGTAGACCTCGGTGGCCCCGTTGTTCAGGAGAGCATCGGCCGCATTTACCACCGTGCCTCCTGAATCGATGATGTCATCGATGAGGATGCAGGTGCGGCCCTCGACCTCGCCGATGACGTTCATGACCTCCGATTCCCCCGCACGCTCGCGACGCTTGTCGACGATGGCGAGCGGCGCGTTGATCCGCTTCGCAAGCCCCCGTGCCCGGCCCACACCGCCCACATCCGGCGAGACCACCATGAGCTTGGCGACCTCGAAGCGCTCCTTGATGTCGCGCACCATCATGGGCGCGGCATAAAGATTGTCGGTCGGAATATCGAAGAAGCCCTGGATCTGGCCGGCGTGGAGATCGAGCGTCATCACCCGGTCGGCGCCGGCACGGGTGATGAGGTTGGAAACGAGCTTGGCCGAGATCGGGGTGCGCGGCCCTGGTTTGCGGTCCTGACGGGCATAGCCGAAATAGGGGATGACCGCAGTGACCCGCCGCCCCGATGCGCGGCGCAGCGCATCGATGATGATCAGCAGCTCCATGAGATGGTCGTTGGCCGGATAGGAGGTCGACTGAAGCACGAAGACGTCCGTGCCCCGCACATTTTCCTGAATCTCGACGAAGATCTCCATATCGGCAAATCGGCGCACAACCGCCTTGGCGAGCGGAGTGGCAAGATAGGCTGCAATTGCGTCGGCAAGCGCCGGATTGGAGTTGCCCGCGACCAGCTTGATGGCCCCGTTATTTGGCCGCATTGCCCTCTCCGCAACGTGCCCTTCGCTTTCGCGATGCCCTGATAACAAGATGGCGATGAGCCTGGCAATATGACTCAAGGGCCCGGCAGCAAGCTGCTGCAATCGGCGACACGGATCCAGCAGAGCGCTTCATGATCGCGCCGCGTGCTCTGCAGCCTGTTCGGCAGGATAGCATTGTCCCCTCAGTTCATGACCGCGATGGCATTCACGTGTCGCCCGTAATCAGCTTCGCCGCGATGGGCGGAGCGGCGAAAGCTGAAGAAACGTGCGGGATCGGAATAGGTGCAATGACCGAGATCCTCGATGTAGCGGACGCCCGCAGCCGCAAGGCGGGCTGTGATATAGCCGGCAAGGTCAAACTGCGCGTGGCCCGCTCGCGCGGCCGGGGCAAAAAACCGCTCGTTGGCTTTGTTCTGCGCCGTCAACGCCGTGATGAATTCCGGTCCCACCTCATAGCTGGACTGCCGGATCATCGGGCCAAGCGCCGCCCTGATGCGCGCGCGGGCAGCACCGCAGCGCTCCATGGCAGCAAGCGTCGCTTCGAGCACGCCGGCGACGGCTCCGCGCCAGCCCGCATGGGCTGCGCCGACGGTACATGCCCGCTCGTCAGCCAGCAGCACCGGACCGCAATCCGCGGTGGTTATAGCGATTGCCAGTCCCGGCCGCTTCGTGACCAGTGCATCTGCGCGTGGGCGCTGGTCCATTGGCCATGGCCCCTCAACAATCACCACCTCCGGGGAATGGATCTGGTAAGCGGTGAGCAAGTGCCCCGGACGGACCCCGAGCCAAGCGGCCATGCGGGCGCGATTCTGGCCCACGCGGGGAGCCTCGTCCTGCGAGCCGATCCCACCATTGAGGCTGGCATAGATGCCCTCCGATACGCCTCCCTCACGCGTGAAGAAAGCATGAGAAATGCCGGGAAGTGCCAGGAGCGAGGCGGCCTGCAGCATGGGTGTCAGCCTCGTCATAACGCCGCGCTCACTCGTCGAAAGCGGGCAGAGAGTCAAGCGTTGGGCTCGACAGGGCAACGACCTTAATGAGGCTGCCCATTCCGGTGCGGCCCTCGTTCGTGAGGCGTTCGACCGCGGCATCGATGGCCATTGCGGAGCTCGGCGCGGCAGCACCCTTCAGCGCGGCCGCCCTTTGGGCGATGCCAAGCCGGCGCAGGAACGCGGCCTGCGTGATTGGGCCATGCACGCGGGCACCCATGCCTTCGGCAGCCAGCCCGAAGGCTTGAAAGTCCACATGCGCGGTCAGATCGACCAGCCCCGGCGCCTGCAATGGATCGGCGTAGTCATGGCCGCGGACGGCCTGCAGCGTGTCCCCGAGCGCGCTCCTCGCGTGGCCGTAGTCGAACACAAGCGCAACGCCGTTTGACTTCGTCACCCGCCGCCCGATCTCGAGCGCGATCTCGTCCGCCCGCCATTCGAATATCTCGCCGATTTTCGCGCCACGTATCCCGTTCGGCAGCAGCTGCTCGACAAGCGGGATGGGATCCTTGGCAAAGCCGAAACGGAGATTGCCATGGTCGTCGAGCTTCACCACGCGCTCGTGCCAGCCGTCGGCGCACATCACCGCCTGGTTCACGGGTAGTGAATCGATGAATTCGTTGGCAAGAATGATGATGGGACCAGCCGGCACCTCCTGGAGCGAGGTGTGCCAAGAGAGGGATACGCCGGTGGGCGCCAAAGCTTGCCGCTGGAGCCCCTGTAGCACCGGGCTCACCTCGACCATGTGGAGCACGAGGGCAGCGCGGAAAGCGGGCAGCACGTTTGCCGCCCGCAGGATGTCAAGCATCAGTGTGCCGCGTCCAGGCCCAAGCTCGACCAGGCGGACATTGTCCGGCGATCCCATTGCGCGCCAGGCTGCCGCTGCCCAGAGACCCATCAGCTCGCCGAACATCTGGCTGATCTCGGGCGCCGTGATGAAGTCGCCGTTGGCGCCGATCGGCATTTGCCTCGAATAGTAACCATGCTCGGGATGCGTGAGACAAAGGCGCATGAATTCAGCCACCGGCAAGGGTCCGGAGCTGTTGATGCGCCGACGGATTTCCTTCGCCAGCGGTGTGCGCTCGGGCGCGAGCCGGGCCCGCGGGCGATGTTTCAATCTCACGGTTGCTCCGCGGGCTTGCGCCGCATGGCCACCGCCATCAGGATCAGGCCGGCGAGGATCAGCGGCACGGACAACAGCATTCCCATCGTCAGCCCGCCCCAGAGAAAGCCGAGCTGCTTGTCCGGCTCCCGGAAGAGCTCGCAGGCCGAGCGCGCGACGCCATAGCCGGCTGCGAAAGCGCCAATGATGAAGCCCGGCCGTCTCAGTGCTCCGCGACTGATCAGCGCGGTCAGCACCATGAACAGCGCCATGCCCTCGAGCAGCGCTTCGTAAAGCTGGCTGGGATGCCGCGGCTGCGGTCCGCCGCTCGGAAATACCATCGCCCAGGGAACATCGCTCACGCGCCCCCACAGCTCGCCATTGATAAAATTGGCAATGCGGCCGAGAAAGATTCCTATTGTACCTGCCGCGCAAGTCACATCGCCAAGCGAGAGCGTGGATATGCCGCGGCGGTGTGCGAACAGCATGACCGCCAGCACGCAGCCGAGAAATCCACCGTGGAACGACATGCCGCCTTTCCACAGCTCGATGCTTTCCAGAGGATGGGCCGCGAAATATGCAGGATTGTAGAACAGCACATACCCCATGCGGCCACCGAGGATGATCCCGAGCGTCACCCACAGCACGAAATCGTCGTAATCGCGCACCGTCATGGCCGGCCGACCGCCCCACAGCGCCTCGCGCTTGATGATCGCGCGGGCATAGGCCCAGCCGACAAGAATCCCAACGATGTAGGCGAGGGCGTACCAGCGTATCGCAATCGGCCCCAATCTGATGAGCACGGGGTCAAAGGCGGGAAATGCAATGACGTAAAGCGGCATCAGGGAATCGCGGGCTGCGGCAGGGTGATGCGGGCAGCCGCGGACAGAAGTCAAGCGCTGTAACGGTCATCGACCTTGTAGGCACGGCACATCGTCACCATTATCCTGTCGCAGCATGAACGCATGAATGGAAACTCGAGCCATGACCCAGACCAGCAATCGCTTTTTGGACGAGATGGCGCGGCTGATGAACGATGCGGCTGGCGCAGCGTCAGGGGTACGTCGCGAGGTGGAGACGGTTTTGCGTAACCAGGCCGATCGCGTCCTGCGCGAGCTCGACGTCGTCAAGCGCGAGGAGTTCGAGGCGGTCAAGGACATGGCGCGTCTCGCCCGTGAGGAGAATGAGGCCCTGAAGGCGCGAATTGCAGCCCTTGAAGCCAGGATCGCGCCTGGCGGCACCGGATAAGAGACTCGCAACCAACATGCTTGCGCCCTCCGGCAGGGCAATTCCTTGAACTTCGCTAACCCCCTCGCTATAAGCGCGCCGGACTTGCGATTGCGATCTCGGCCGCGTGCGGCTGCAGATGTTTCGCGTGCGAGGGAATTCAAGATGGCGACCATGAAGCAGATGAAGGCGATCGCGCGCCAGCGGGCCGGAAAGGGGGCTGCGCGAGCGGAACGCCGTACTGGCCGCGTCCCCGGTGTGGTCTATGGCGATGGCAAGCCGCCGATGAACGTGTCCGTCGATCACGCCGAGCTCAAGCAGCGCATCTATGCCGGGCGCTTTCTTACCACGATTTATGAGCTTGATGTTGACGGTGCTAAACAGCGGGTGATCCCGCGCGACTTCCAGCTCGATCCGGTGAGGGATCTGCCGGTTCATGTAGATTTCATGCGGCTCGGCGAGGGCGCGCAGATCCGCGTGCGCATCCCCGTGCACGTCATGAATGCTGATCAGGCTCCGGGCGTGAAAAGGGGCGGCGCCGTCAACATCGTCACCCACACCGTCGAAGTCGTTTGCTCTGCCGATGCCATTCCGGAATCGATTGACGTCGATATTTCCGGCCTGGAGATCAATTATTCGAAGCACCTGAACGAGATTACGCTGCCCGCCAATGTGCGCGTCGTCGGCAGGCTCGATCAGACTCTGGTCACGATCGTGCCGCCCTCAGGCTACGCCGAGGAAATGAAGGCGGCCGCCGAAGCAGCGGCGGCTGCAGCCGCTGCGGCTGCCGCTGCGGCTGCAGCCGGCGCGCCGGCCGAGGGTGCCGCGCCAGGCGCTGCGCCCGCGGCCGGCGCTCCCGCCGCTGCCCCCGCGCCCGAGAAAAAATAGGCCATTCCAAAGGGCTCAAGTTCCCCTCGACCCATGCTGCTGCTGGTCGGGCTTGGCAACCCCGGTTCACGCTACGCCGGTAACCGGCACAATATCGGCTTCATGGTTGTCCAGGGCATCGCGGAGCGGCACGGCTTTGGCCCCTGGCGCCGGCGCTTTCACGGAGTGACGGCGGAGGGCTCGCTGGGCGGAGAGCGCGCGCTGCTCCTTCTGCCAGGCACCTACATGAATGAATCAGGACGCGCGGTTGCGGAAGCTGCCCACTTCTACAAGCTTGGGCTCCCCGACATCGTGGTGTTCCACGACGAGATTGACCTCGCGCCAGCGAAGGTGCGGGTGAAGATCGGCGGAGGCGTTGCCGGCCACAATGGGCTGCGCTCGATTTCGGGCCACATAGGAAACGAATACCGGCGCGTGCGCATCGGGGTCGGCCACCCCGGTGTGAAGGAGATGGTCTACGCCCATGTGCTCAACGATTTCGCCAAGGAGGAGCGGCCATGGGTCGAGGCGTTGTGTGGCCTGATCGCCGAGAATGCGGATCTTCTGGCCAAGGGTAAGGACGCGAGCTTCCAGAACAAGGTTCATCTCGGGTTGCGGGCGAAGGGTTTTCTTGATGCGAAGGAAACGGGCGGGTCGGAGCAATAGCAACAAGAGCTGATCATGGGCTTCAAATGCGGCATTCTCGGCCTCTCCAATGTCGGTAAATCGACCCTTTTTAACGCGCTGACTGCGACCGCGGCCGCGCAGGCATCGAGCTATCCTTTCAGCACCATCGAGCCGAATGTCGGCGAGGTCATGGTTCCCGATCCGAGGCTCGACGTGCTTGCCAAGCTCGCGAGCTCAGCCAAGATCAAGCCGACACGACTCACCTTTGTCGATATCGCGGGCCTCGTCAGCGGAGCATCGCGCGGGGAGGGACTGGGCAATCAGTTCCTCGCCCATATCCGCGAGGTCGATGCGGTTGCGCATGTGGTGCGCTGCTTCGAGGACAGCGAGATTGCACACGTCTCGGGCAGAATCGATCCGATTGCGGACATAGACACGATCGAGACCGAGCTGATGCTGGCCGATCTCGACAGCCTCGAGCGGCGCCTCGATGGGCTTGGAAAAAAGGCAAAGGGAAATGACCAGCAGGCGACGGAGGCGAGGCAGTCGCTCGATCTCGTGCAGCGCGCGCTCGTCCTGCTGCGCGAGGGCAAGCCCGCGCGCCTTGTCAAGCACAGCCCGGACGAGGAGAAG
>Ga0306920_100000558_pt1 | contig 43536 bp, 43 predicted proteins | sample flu12Cox44000170_FD_204666 | JGI IMG/M metagenome (GOLD analysis project Ga0306920, IMG submission 204666) | Lab enrichment of tropical soil microbial communities from Luquillo Experimental Forest, Puerto Rico - flux4day.12C.oxic.44.000.170 (v2)... | ecosystem: Environmental > Terrestrial >... | reverse complement strand
TGTGCTTTGTAGCGTGGTGGTATGCAAAGAGGCGTTCCGTTTCTTCGTTGACGCCGCTACCTTCGAGGTCGGCCAGTGCACGGAACAGAAAGCGCGTCATTCTGCTATTCGCTCAAATCTCGTGGCACATTTCAACTTAAACGTTGCGGTCTATTATTGCCGTCGTCGTGGGAAGCGAAAGATGAGGTCGTGGGCGAATTGTCGGCAATCCTTCCACGACCACAGCCCAAACTCAAAGCTGGGGCTCAATACCAATCCGGTCATTCACAGCCGAATGGATTCGCTGTTTGCAGCCGAGATAGCGTTCCGTCGTTTGCACCGAGACATGCCCGAGAAGAAACTGGATCTGCTCTAGTTCGCCGCCCGAAGCATGGCAAAGGCGAGCGCACGTCCGCCGGAGATCGTGGGGCGCCAGCTTGGCGACACCGACGCGGTTCGCGGCTTCTCTTACGATGTGCCACACGGCCTTTTCCGTTAGGTCCTCTCCCCAGGCCCTTCCGGCCTTGTTGACTCTGCGGAACAACCTACCCCGGACAATAGCCGCAGCGGCAAGCCATTCGTCCAACTCGCTTTTCACCCAATCGGGAACCGGAACCGTTCGCATATGCCCTGCTTTACCGACCAGGTCAACCAGAGCCCAATGTTCTTCTCTCTGCTGCAAATGATCCAGCGTTAGCGCTACGATTTCGTGTCGTCTCAAACCACATGCAAGCAGGAGGGCCAGCAGAGCGCGATCTCGCTTTCCCTTGAGCTGCTCGCGACCAGGAGCTTGCCAAAGCGCTTGTCCCTGCTGCGCCGTCAGCCAGTTTCCAAGGCGAACGCCCAGCTTCTTCACCCCTTTCACACGACGAATGCCGGCCGCCAAATCACTGCTCAGTAAGCCGCAATCAGCCGCCTCATACGCGAGACGACGCACAGCCCCCAGTCGCAGATTGACAGTACCTGGTGCGAGTTGACGAGATTCGAGGTGAGAACGGTATCGAAGGACGACGATCCTGTTGAATGCCAAGCGTGGCTCCGAGCAATACCAATCAACAAATTCATCGATCGCGTGCCGATATCCGCGCTGCGCATCCGGGGAGGTAAGACTGTTTAATAATGCGGATTTCGCGTGTTCGAGATCGAGCAAACGCAGGACGGATTTAGTGCGGCGGTGTCCTCTTCTGAAAACTTGTCTGTGCTTCATGGTCGGTGGCCTCCTTGCCATCGACCATGATCGGAAGTCCTCGTTAGAGGCTTAGGTTCCGGCTTGGCCGCGATCCGGGCACAACGTGAAGTAAGGTGAACGCGGACACTGAACAAGACGCCGAACTCAGACTGGCTTGCCTTCGATGATCGTCATCCCCGTCGGTGATCGAGTCTCGATGACCGTGGTCAGCCTGAAGCCCGCGGCCCCGTAAAGCGCTCGATACTCCGCTTCGTTTCGCTCGCAGCCACCGGTTCGGATGACCATGTTGAGATCGGAAAGCAGGGGGTAGGAAAGTCGATTGCTGTCTCGAATCATAGTTTCGAATAGCAGCAGCCGACCGTTGGCAGGTAGCACACCGCGGACGACCTTCAGGATTGCAACCGCCTTTGCATCGTCCCAGTCGTGAATAACACGTGAAAGGATGTAGGCATCCCCGCCGCTGGGCACCGAGCGGAAGAAATCTCCACTCACAACCTCACAGCGATCGCTCAGGCCAGCCTCGGCAATCGTTTTTTGTCCGCCTTCGAAAGCGTGGGGCAGATCGTAGAGCACCCCACGCAATTTCGGGTACGCCGACAAAATCATCGACAGCAGCCGTCCGTGCCCGCCGCCCACGTCGATGACCTTGCGGATCGCCAGGAAATTGTAGGCATCGACGACGCCCACATAGTGCGCATTCGATAGAGCCGTCATGGCCGCATTGAAAACCGCAGCTCTCGCGGGTTGCCGATAATACTCGATCCAATCCGAAGTCCCAGTAGCCAGTTCGATAGCGGTCTTGCCACTCCGCACACAATCGATGAGGCGTCCTTCGAGCTCGCTTTCGCCACTAAGGAAGATGGAAGCGGCACGGACCGAATCAGGCGCATCCGATCTGAGCGGTTGACCGAGCGCCGTCAGGCGAAACCGGGCTGCCTTGTCTTCGGCGAAGACGCCCGCAGCCACAAGAGTCCTTAACACTCGATAAAGAGTGCGCGCGTGACTCCCTGTGGTTTGAGCTAGCTCATCGGCGCTCCTTGGTCCGTCTGCGAGCAGATCCGCGAGCCCCAAAACCGCAACCACATGAAGCGCCTGCGGAACGTGCCGCATCGCTATCATCTCGAGCAGTTTGCCGGCGTCTGTCAGTCTTTGTGGGCGACTGTTCCGTCGCTTTCTGGTTACCTTCACGTTGACCCTCCTTTTAGACGCGCATCGTTCGCGGGCATGAGTAGCCACGGAATAGTCTAGCCCGTCGTTGGCGCAAGGTCGCCATTTCGCAAGCGACCGCCAGGACCTGCTTTCCTTCACGAATGTCGGCAAACGAGAAACTGAGAGTAGATAACTTTAGGGTTGCCCGTGATCCACAAACAATCCAGAGAGGCAGTCTCTAACCGGCTGCAAACGAGTTCACTTCTTACGTAGAGCAGACTCGAATGTGATTGGGTAATTGCCACGGCCAACCCGATGAGAGCCTGGAGCGAGAAGAAATCAGCGTGCTGCTTGACGGGTGTAGCTTCGAGGCATAGAGTTCCCAAACCCTGTATACCTTCGGCCAGCCTTGACCGCTTCTGAAATCTTCCGGCCGGGGCAGTCTGACGCCGAGGTGAACCTTGGCCAATGAAATGGCTGCTCAAGCCATGTCTATCGAGGCGAGGACACTCCATAAAGTGCGGATTAGGATTCTGCCCTTTATTTTCGCTCTTTTCGTGGTTTGCTTTCTGGACCGGATCAACATTGCGTTTGCCGCCTTGACGATGAACAAGGAATTGGCCATCACAAATCAGCAGTTTGGGCTGCTCGTGGGAGTTTTCTTTTTCGGCTATTTCATCTTTGAAATTCCAAGCAACTTGCTGCTACACAAGATTGGTGCACGGGTCTGGATTGCTCGCATATTGGTTAGTTGGGGAATTATGGCCATGCTGACCGGGTTCGTGCACAGCGCGCACCAGTTGTACATCGTCCGCTTCCTGCTTGGAGTTGCCGAAGCCGGCTTTTTTCCAGGAATTGTCCTGTATCTGACCTACTGGTTCCGTCAGCGAGACCAGGCGCAGGCCTTTGCGCTGTTCATGGCAGCCTTGCCGGTGACCAGTATCCTCGGAGCGCCGCTTTCGGGGCTCATCCTCGATCATGTGCACTGGTTGAGTATTAGCAGTTGGCGGTGGCTGCTGGTTCTGGAGGGCATTCCAGCCGTAGCTTGCGGTGTTCTCACCTACTTCCTCCTTCCGAGCCGCCCAGCAGAAGCTGAATTTCTGACTCCGGATGAAATTAATTGGATCACGACTGAACTGGCACGCGAAGAAGAGCAGAAACGGGGGCGGTGCCAAATGTCCGCCGCGCAGGCCTTGGCCAATGGACGAGTATGGCATCTGGCCTGTACTGATTTTTCACAGCTTATCGGTATGTACTCGCTGGCTTTCTGGATGCCACAGGTGGTGAAATCATTCTCCAACCGCTACTCCAACAGCTCGGTGGGATTCCTGGTGATGATTCCCTATCTCATGGCCCTGTTGGCTATGATTCTCGTTTCGCGCAGTTCCGATCGAAAGCTAGAACGGCGATACCACGCTGCGATTCCTTTAACAATCGGGGGCATCGCTCTGATGTTCTTGGGGACAGCTGCTTCACCTGCAATCTCGATTGCTCTTCTGTCATTCGCAGCGATGGGAATCTACAGCTTTCTCGGGCCCTTCTGGACGATGCCCAGTGAGTTCCTGACGGGATACTCCGCGGCTTCGGGCATTGCATTGATTACCTCCATCGCCAACCTGGGCGGGTTTGTGGGGCCGTTGGCGATCGGCGCCATAAGCGACAGAACCGGCAGCTTATATGGAGGCCTGGCTGTTGCCGGGTTCTCTTTGTTCGTATCAGCGACACTCGTCTTGCTGGTGCCAACGAAAGAACGAGCGCTGGCAAAGCGCTGATTGCTTGCCGAGTGGTCGGCCAACCGGAAGTAATCTGTTTCATCAGCCATGCGACCCGCTGGCGGCGATTCTTCCGCTGTTCCCTCGCCGCCTCCAATTTCCGATCCCGCTCCTTGTGAATCTCCTGTTGCCGCCCGGCGAGCATGTCCTTGGGCGTGATGTACCCGATGGCACTGTTCAGACGCACGTTGTTGTAATGCTCCACGTAACCCTCCACCAGACGCCGCGCATCTTCGAGCGACAGCGGCGTTCCGGCCCTATCAGATCGGATAGGATGAACTATCCGTTCGGATATTAAAATTCGGGCTGATCTTACGGGATAATCTTATAAACCTGAAGCTCAATTATCTCCCTTTAATCGAGAGATTTGCAGTAGGAGTGAGCTGCCAATTCTGGAGCCTCCCGTCCGTGGCCCGACGAATGCTCCCCTGGTTATTTGTCATTCTCTACGAGAAGCGTCGGACAAAGGGGTGGAACGCGACATCTGACGTTTCGACGCGTGAATTTGCCATAAGTCCGGTGCACTCCCGGTGCACCGAGGGTTGCAAATGAGATCATTCAGTGCGACTGAGAACGTTGTAAATTAGTCAAAAGGCGCGAATCGTAGTGAGTACGAACAGGGCAGGTTGGATTAGCAAACCGCCGCCTTCAGCCTCTCGGCCACCTCTCCGCGGCAAATGCAGAAGAAAATTGTAGCGCAGAATGAGGCTGGTGGGACAGCCGGAAATTTCGAGGGTGATGCGAATAGCAAGCACTCAAGAATCGCGCAAAGGAGAGGTTTGAGGGATGAGAGGGGACTACATTGTGAGGCGATTGCGTGGGGCTTCCGTATGACCAAAGGCCGAGGATTAGCGTCCCAAAAGCATGGAGCCTCGATGGCCGGGCACGGGTCCGGGCGGACGGAGCAACTCTTTTTTTTACTTTGATTTGGACCTACAATAGAAAGGAAATGGGTGGCCTCAGGTCCGGCGGGAATAGGACCTTAGTCGCAAACCTGCAAAATTGAAGCCGCCTACAGAGTGGTTTCGATCCTCCCGCGAAACATTTGGCCCGATAAGGGCGTATTAAGGGTAGGCGAAAACGAAAATTCAATCTCCCAGGTTATCTCCCGCACGGGTGGTCCGCTGCGGTTTGGCGAAAGGAATGGCATGAAGACGTGGCATAAGGTGGGAATCGGTCTCGGCGGAGCCTTGGTGTTGGGCGGGATCGTGATTTTCAGCATCAATCAGGCCAACAAGGGCGTGGTGACGGTCCAGACGGCAAAAGTGGGCAAACAAGATGCTCTCGTATCCGTGGTAACCGCCTCAGGCGAAGTCAAGCCGACCACATACACAAACATTACGGCACAAGGATTCGGCCGTATCACCGACATTCTGGTTAAAGAAGGCGACCACATCAAGAAGGGCGACAGGTTGCTTCTCCAGGAAAATGTGCAGGCGAATGCCGATGTGCAGGCGCAATCCGCGACTATCAATTCGAACCAGTCCGGGGTGCAAGCCGCGGACGCCAGCTACAAAGCGGCGCAATCGGATTTGATCCAACAGCAAGCCAATCTTGAAAAAGCCAAGCTGGACTACGATCGTGGGCAGGGCCTTTATAAGGATGGCTTGATCCCCAAGCAGGATTTTGACCAGCGCAAGACGAGTTACGACGCAGCGGTGGCTCTCATGGAAGCTACCAAGGCGCGCATGCAGGCGCAAAAGGCGCAGCTCGAGCAGGTCCGTTCGCAACTCGACCAGAGCAAGGCCGTGCTGGTTCGCACGAAAGATGTGCTGTCGAAGACGACTTACGTTTCGCCGATCAATGGCATTGTAAGCTATCTGCCGGTGCGGCTGGGAGAATACGTGGTCCCCGGAATCCAGAACGCCAATGGAAGTTTTCTGATGACCCTTTCCGACATGTCGGTAGTGACGTCGGAAGTAAAAGTGGACGAAACTGACATCGTAAACGTGAAAATCGGGCAGGACGCGGGCGTCACGATTGATGCCGTTCCAGGGAAAGTGTTCAAGGGCAAAATTACCGAAATTGGTTCGCAAGCGGTTTTGCGCAGCTCGGGTCTGGCAACCACGCAAACCACGACCAGCAACCAGGAAGCGAAGGATTTCAAGGTTGTGGTCACGCTGGAAAATCCGCCGGAAAATCTGCGGCCAGGCCTTTCTACAACAGCAAAGATCAAGACCGCGGAAAAGAAGGGCGTAATCGCGATTCCGATTCAGGCGCTGGCCGTTCGCTCTCGCAAGGACCTGGAGGAAGCGGCAAAGAATGCCAAGAAGGGCGGAAATGTTACCCTTGCTGCTCCCCCGCCGGCCGCGTCCGGTGATCCAAAGAAGGACGAAGTGCAAGGCGTATTCGTGGTGAACGGAAAAAAAGCCACGTTCCGCCAAGTTGATACGGGCATTTCCGGAGTGACCGATATCGAGATCACAAAGGGCTTACAAGAGGGTGACGAGATCGTCGTGGGAAGCTACAAGGCGCTGCGCACGCTGAAGCCCGAAGCGTCTGTGAAAGTCGATAACTCCGCACCAAAGAAGACCGAAGAACAGCAATAAGCGTACAGGGAGAAGAAAATGCCCGTTGAGACAGCAGCACCGGAATCCTTTCGCCAGGACTTGGTGGATAGCGGCGTAGTGATTCGCACCGAAGGGTTGACGAAAGTTTATGAGATGAGTGCTGAACAGGTACATGCCCTGAGCGGAATTGACGTCGAAATCCGCAAGGGAGAATACGTGGCCATCATGGGTCCTTCCGGCTCCGGGAAATCCACATTGATGAACTTGATCGGGTGCCTGGACTCGCCGAGCGCGGGGCGCTACTGGCTGGCGGGAAGGCTCGTCAGCGATCTAGACGACGATGAGCTCGCCTACATCCGAAACAAGGAAATTGGCTTCGTCTTTCAAACCTTCAATCTGTTGCCGCGCGCCACGGCCCTGCACAACGTGGAATTGCCTTTGATTTACAACGGCACGCCGGCGGAAGAACGAGTGGAACGCGCGAAGCAGGCGCTGGAGCGTGTTGATCTGATTCCGCGCATGAATCACAAGCCGAACGAATTGTCTGGCGGACAGCGGCAGCGTGTGGCCATCGCGCGTGCGCTGGTGAATAACCCCTCTATTGTTCTTGCGGACGAGCCTACGGGCAACCTCGATTCCAAGACCGGCGAGGAAATTATGAGCTTGTTCGAGAATCTTCACCTCCAGGGAAACACCATCATTTTGGTGACACACGAAATGGACATCGCCCAGCACGCGCACCGCGTGATATTCATCCGCGATGGCAAAATTGCTTCCGACGAAAAAGTAGTCAAGAAAAAGCCCGAAGCCGATTGAAGCCGCGCCTCAAATCTGCCGCCTTGATTTCCGTTTACGGATTGCAAGAACTGTGGATCGCCGTGTATTTACCGTCCGGCAGTTGAATGAGATGGCTCGGTATCCACGAAAAACTCCGGAACCGTGAGATACGTGCGGGAGAGGCGATCATGCCAGGTCAGAGTGTCCTCGTCCCAAAGCGCCCATAAAAAGCCCAGGAACAGAGTGCCGGCGGAAAGAACGTAGCCCGTTGCTCGCAACAAATATTGTTGCGCAGTGGGGGTCTCACCAGAAAAGCTTGCCACCTGCAAGCCACGCATCATCATCCCTGGCGTGGTGCCGCCAAAGATCGTGAAGAGGCCAAAATACTGCAGGTAAACGAACGCAAAGGTGAAGAAGCACACTGCCGCGCTCAACTTGCTTAACGTGAAGTGCCCACCGAGCGAGCCGAAAAGGACAAGAAAACCGCCATAAGCAAACGTCAGGCAAGCCACGTCAATGATCGCTGCGCGTCTGCGTTCCACGAGTGAAGCTACGGGATAGAGGCCCGAACTTGTCGGCGCGATAGTCTCCTTGGTGACCTCGGGTTGGACCTCGCCCGCTTGCGGCGGAACGGATACGTCAATGAGCAGCCGCGTTTCAATCGCTTCCTGTCTTCGCGGAGGGCGCCCGATAGCGATACTGAACGCGAAATGATCCCCGTGCTGAGGATTTCCATTGTGCGCATCATCCACTTGGAGGGCAGCGCGGTTGGCCGCATCCGGTCCGCGGTCCACGAACGGAAGCTCGGATTGTCCCTGGCTGGGAGCAAGTTTTCGGCGCCGTGCGCGATAGGCCTCAAGACGCTGATTGAGTTCACCGCGCCATGTTTCCTCGGCCGCGTTCAGCGCCAGATTTCCTTGCGTCGTGGCAGGGATTTCCCCGGGCGAGAAAGCCTCCGGGGCTGTACAAAAAGTGCACGTGCGCGCGCCCACCAGGAGCACTGCGCCACACTCAGAACATATTTTATTCACCGGTGCGTTTTGCGCTGCGGACGCTCTCACTCCGGTGAGGGAGTAGCCTTTACAGAATACCATTCCGCGGGAAAGTTCAAACAGGGGAGAGAGTGAAGAGCAGCGAAAGAGTTAGCAGTCGCGGCTCAAAGTTCGGATTGTTGAGTGAGCAATTCGCGGCTGTAAGCGATGCGCCGATCCAGAGCAACAGCGGCGAAATACCCGCAACTGGCTTGCTCCAAGTCCGCCCAGGAACGCAGCGAGGGCACGATAGGAGCCACGGACTTCTGAAGAAACCCGAGGAGTGAATAGTAGAACGCGACAGCGCGAAGTCCGACGCGGTCTCCCTGGTGTTCTGGGCACAACTGAAGCAATTGCACAACCCGGGGAAAGTCCCTTCCCGTAGCCACGGAGCTGATACCGGTCACGTCGCGCACCTCTTCCGAGAGGGCGTGACGCGACGAAGAAGCCATCAACGAACGGCAGTAGGAGATGAAAAACATAAGCAACGTCGCCACGGAAATAACGAAAATGAGGGACGCCATCATCGGGGCACCGCCACGAGCCGGGCGGGCACAATCCGCGATTCTTCCGTATAACGCAGGAGCGTGATGCACCAGGAAAGGGGAAGAAAGCAACCCAATGCCTGGCTCAAATATTGAATCAAGCTGCCCTTATCGGCAAAATTCATCAGCGCGTAAGAAGCCGCGTAGGCGCTGAAATAGAGGCCCAGGGATAGGATAAATTGCACCACGCGCGTTCGGGTTTCCCGCAATTTCAGGACAGCGCCCCAGAGAATATAAGTGAGCACCAATCCGACAAAATAGAGATTTTGCGAAAGCTCGTAGGCAAATTTTGTGGACAGACGTTCGCTCGATTGTGCGACAACGGCGTAAGAGAAGAGAACCGTTCCGAGGAGGAGTAAGCCGGCCCCCAAGCGAATATGTTTGGCAAATCCCAGTTCTTCGAATACACGCAAAAAAAGACTGATCAACACTGCAAATAACGCAAGGGTCAACAGGGGATCCGTGTAATAGTACACATACATGTACTGATCCGAGCCGGGTCCATAAGCTGTGAAAACAACAAAACGGCCCACGCTCGTCAGCACGGACAAGATAAAATACAAATTCAGGAAGAAATATTTAAAGTACGACCCACGCGCGACGGAACACACCACAAAGACCAGCTCTAAGGCCGTTCCGAGGTACCAAATTAACATTCCAACTGAAACAGGCATAAGCTCCTTCTCGCCTGGTTCAGCTTAAAGCGCGTGAGGATTTATTGCAGCGCTTTATTGACCATGCGAGGGTCGTGGCGTCGGCGGAATTGCAGGTCCGTTAGCCACCAGGGTCCCCTTGGCGTGAGCCGTAAAGACCGTCTTCAAGCCCATTGCACCGACCAGTATACCCATTGCGAGAACTAGCGCACCCAGTCTCCGTGACATTTGTGCCTCCGTTGGAATGGAACGAACGGAGACACTTTATCCTTTATTAGGACAGTGTCAAGTAGGGCACACTACTGGCCTGTGAATAATCTGCCAACGGAAGAGGTCCCAACCTTTCGCCATTTGTTCGTATGGCGCAAGGAGGAAGCCACTCCCGCATCAGGGACACTAGCGGCCTGCACCTTAGTGGTACAACAGTACAAGAGTTCCAAAGCGGGCAGTACTAAAGTACCACGATTTTGCGGTACCCCTTCTGGTTTTCCAAAACTCGCTCCTTTGTTAAGTGCCTTTTCAATCCGCTGGGGAAATTACGATTTGAGCAGGCTTTCCGACACGTTCAGTCCGCTTGACACTTCCCACGCATACTTCGTAGCATGAAGAATTGCCTGGAAGCCGGCGTAGCTCAGTGGTAGAGCGAGGGTCTCATAATCCCTAGGCCGTGGGTTCGATTCCCCCCGCCGGCACCATTCTTGCCCTTATGAAAAGCAGCGATTGACAGCGGCACAGAGTCTCCGGCAGCATTCCCGAAACTGTGTCCCTCCCTCTGAACTCTGATCCCCGCCGGGCAGACCTTGTTCTCGTCAATCCGGCGGCTGGCGGTGGCCGTGGGGCTCGGGCTCTCCCCTTGCTCCAGAGCTTTGCCGCGGGGAAGGGCTGGAATGCAGACTTCCGTCGGACGGAAAGTCCGGAAGACTTAACTTTGCAAGCTCGCGCGGCGGCAATGGAAGGGCGGGAGCGAATTCTGGTTCTGGGCGGGGATGGGACGTTCCAGGTGCTGCTCAACGCACTTGCGGGTTGCCCTCAGGTTGTTCTCGGGATTATCCCTTGCGGTGGAGGGAACGACCTCGCCATAGCCCTGGGTTTGCCGCTGAACCCAGTTCGTGCCGCTGGGATCCTCCTCGAAGGAGAGGCCCGTTGGATGGACGCCGCCCGTGTCCGCACGGCCGACGGAACCGGGAGGCTTTATACGGGCGGCGGCGGGGTTGGCCTTGATGCCGAAGCCGCGCACCACGCCGGCGGCGTGTATCGGAATCTACGAGGGCGAACGCGCTATTTGCTCTCGGCGATCCGCGCGTTGATCGGCTTTCACGCCATGCACATGCGGGTAGAGATACGGTCCGGAAATCCCAGCATGCTAGACGAACGCGCACTCGTGGTGGCAGTTCTGAACACGCCAAGCTATGGCGCCGGGCTGCGAATTGCTCCCGAAGCGCAGACGGATGATGGGAAGCTGGATCTGATTTTGCTTGGTGACCTTAGTTTTCTGCAAATTCTCGGCGTGCTTCTCGGCCTAGCCCTTAGAGGTGAGCTCCGTACAAAGAAAGTTCAGCGTTTTCGCGTGGAACATGTGCGGATCGAGACGGAGAGGCCGTGCCCGTTTCACGGTGACGGAGAAATGATCGGAATGACGCCAGTGGAAATCGAAGTGGTTCCCCGTGCGCTACAAATCCTATGCCCACACAGGGATGCCCGTTCCCGGCAGAAAAGGGAGGCGCTAACTTTTCTTTCGGTCAATTTTTAGATTGAGCGTAATTTCCTTGCGACTATCCAGGGAAGAGGCGGTACGCACCGGAGATTTTGCCCCTTCAAATTCCGCGTGAACTTCGTAGTCGGCGTTGGGATCGAGGCCGCTGAAGCGGTAGTTGCCCTGATCGTCTGCAAAACTGCTGCGCACGCTGTTGGTTCGCGAGTTCTTGAGGAACACAATACTGCCGGGGATGGGGTTCTCGGCCTTGTCGCTGACGGTTCCGCGCACGGTGCGCAACTGGGGCTCTTTCTTGGAGTCTTGCGCATTGAGAATGCCCGCGAAAACCAGCACAGCGAAGCAAATCCAGATACTCCTCCGGTGAGTCCTCATTGTCTTGCTCCTGTGTTGTCCTGCGTCACGGGCTCCAGCTTGATGGACAGGCGCGCCTGAACATCCCCAATTTTAGTCGAGACCCTGCGCGACTGATCCTTGAAATTCTTGGCCTGTACCAGCACCTCGTAATCCTGCCCTTCGGGAACGCGAACGGCAAATTCTCCCCGGGAGTTTGTGTAGGTATCCCAGCGAAATCTCTTTTCGCTACTCTGCCGGATGCGCACGCGGACGCCTGGGAGCGAAAGCGCCTTTTCATTGAAAATCGTGCCGATAATCAAGAACGCCGGGAGCGGTTTCTTTTTGCTGCTGCTCGAGGAATCTTTCTTCTGGGTCGCTTCTCCGTTCGGAGCCTGTGACTGCTGCGGGGAAGCGGAAGGATTTGAGCTGGCAGATTGCGGTGCTGAGACGAACCGTAACGGCCCCAAGACTAGCAAGAGAAGTAAAAGGAGTGTTCGCATCAGGAAAGGTAACAATGGTCGCGTTTAATTCGATGGTCGAGCGGCAGGAGAAAATACCTCTACGGAGCGGCACGACGAATTACTCTTCCTCATCATCCTCGTCGTCGTCTTCATCGTCGGGGAGATCTCCATCCTCGTCCACATCTTCCTCGTCGTCATCTTCTTCGACTTCGTCCTCATCGTCTTCTTCATCGAGGTCGTCGGAGATGGGATTCAACGCGACCGGGTGTGTTTGCGAGACTTCCAGCTCGCTCTCGCATTCCGGGCAGCTGAGGATTTCTCCTTCTTCCACCTCGTCCTCATCCACGTCAATTTCTGCGGAACATTCTGGGCAGCGGAGCACGTCTCCATCTCCTCCGAATTAGTCTTTTCCAGTGCAGCCACCATCCTCGCGGCCCGCACCATCCGGCGTATTATATACCTCGACGTCCGAATACAACGTCAAGACTCAATCGCCGGCTTAAAGTGTAACCCAACAGCCAGCGCGAAAGACAAGAGGCTATGGCACAGGGATACCCGGAACGGCCCGTGGTCGGTGTGGGGGGCGTAGTCATCGAGAATGGGCGAGCTTTGCTGATTCGGCGCGGCACGGAACCTCTGTTGGGCCAATGGTCCATTCCCGGCGGCACCCTGGAGCTTGGGGAGTCACTGCAAGAAGGCGTGGCACGGGAATTACTCGAAGAGACTGGGCTGCAGGTTCGCGTCCTCGAAATGATCGAGACGTTCGACCGGATCTTCAGGGAGCCTTCCCCGGAGCCAGTTTTGACCGCCCGCCCCAAGTTTCATTTCGTGATTGTTGACTACCTTTGTGAACGGATTTACGGGGAAGCCCGGGCCGGCAGTGACGTCACGGATGTTGCGCATGCCCGGGAAGACGAACTAGAAAAATTCGAACTCACAGAAACGGCCACTCGGATCCTGCACAAGGCCTTCGCCATGGACCGTGAACGGCAGAAAGTTTGATGACTCACGCGGTCCACGATACCCGGAATGGCATGGCGCTTACTTGGAGTGCTTCAGGATTTCGATGTTCCCGTTGGAATTCGTCAGAGAGAGTGTGCACCCGCCGTTGCCTATTTTACCGCTAAGAGAATCCCCACCCATTTGGCCGCTGGAGGTAATCGGCAGTTCGGTGCTGATGTGCCCAAAAGAAGTGTGGGCGGTCACGTTGTAGCCTGCTCCCTCGGGAATGCGGACCTGCATGGGAGCAAACGAAGTTTTTGCCGTAATGTTCTTGCAAGCGGCGGCGGTGCGAGGCGAAGAAAGAACCACGGTGCCGTTCTGGTTGTCTACGGTGATGGTGCCGGCGATCTCTTCCAGGGTCACGGAACCAAAACTCGTTCTTGCGGCGGCATCCCCCTTCACGGAACTGGCGGTCACCGGGCCGTTTGAATTCTCAATGGTCAAGTTACCGTTCACGCGCTGCACACTGACGGAGCCAAAACTTGTTTTGGCAAATGCGTCGCCGCCGACGTCGCGCAGTTCGATATGGCCGTTGCCCGTCGTCGCCCTCACGCCCTTGGGAAGCCCGCTGGCTTCGATGGAGCCAAAAGAAGTATTAAACGTACCCTTCCCCTTAATCTCCCGGACGTTGATGTTGCCATTAGAATCCTCGACTTCCACGGCCCCGTTGATTCGCTCCAAGGCCACCTCCCCAAAGGAAGTCTTCACGTAGACTTCATCTCCGGTTGGACCGCCCTGCACCTTGCCGTTGGTCGCCGTGCATTTCACGGAGCCGTTCACGTTGCTGAAATTGATGGAGCCGAAACTCCCGTTCAGGGAAGCGGAGCCGCTCACGGTGGTCACGTCAATCGCGCCGTTGTTGTTATTCACGTTCAGCGTGCCGTGGATGTTGCGAACGTTGACCGAGCCAAAGGAATTGTTGACGGTGGAGGTGCCGGCATCGGTAAGTTCCACGCTACCGTTGCCGCCCGAAATGGTCGCGGCGCCTTGCACATTGCTTACGGTGATGGAGGCAAAACGATCTTTAACGTCCACCGCACCCTTTACCGTCGAAACAGCCACGGAACCATTGTTGTTCGCGACCGTAACACTGCCTTCGGCGCCAGATGCCTCCACCGAGCCGAACGAATTCGTCAGTTTCATGGCCCCGCCATCGCGCAGAACCAATTGGCCGTGGCTATTTTCGACGTCGGCCCATCCGTGCACTCCCCGGATGTCCACATTTCCAAAGCCATTCTTGATCCAGAGTTTTGTGTCCCCCGGAACCGCAATGTCGTAATCAACGGAATAGGACCGGCTCTTGTGGATGCGCAGAACGATGCCGGAACTGTCGTCCGGGTAGACGGTCTTCACCTTGATTCCCTGGGTGTCTTGGGAAACTTCGATGCGAATCTGATCCGCGAACTTCTCCGCTTCCGCCTGCGAGCCAGCTTGCGCGCGAATGTTGGCGTTGATTTTCACTTCCCGGCCGCCTTCGGAATGGATGCGCACTTCGCCGAACTTATGCTCGACGCTGAAAGTCTGACCCGCGCCAAGTGTCAGCGTTCTTTGAAATTCTCGCGTGGCCGTGTCCTGGCCACCAGGAGCTCCAGCGGCAGGGAGCGCCGTCGTGCACAGGGCGGTCAGGAAAAGCGTGCACCTCCGGATGGAGGTTGTGAACGGGGCGGACTTCATCGCTTGGTCTCCAGAACTTCCGTCAAAGTTTCTTTCTTCTCCTGATACATGGTGAGCAATTGATGGCGAAGGTGCGCGTTCGAAGGATTCTCTCCCGCCTGGGCGCGCAGGTCGTCAATGGCACTGTCCAGCACCATCAGCTTTTCCCGGTAACTCACCATCAGCGGCGAGGCGGAATCCTCAACCTGAGGCTTTGCATCGGCAGCCAGTTTATCGATCGCCAGCACGTAGGCGCTTTCAGCTTCCTCCACCCTTTTCAGCGCATCGGTCTTCAGTAGCCTGTTTCCCGCCGAAGGTGCTGTTGGCGTTCGATGCATCAAGAAATACGCTCCGGAGACGGTCAGCGCGAGAACCATGGCCCCAGCCAGAGCTGCTTGCCAGCCAACCGGAATGTTGCGCAAAATTTTCAGCCAATCCCAGGACCGTTGACGTAACCGTTCCTTTTCCGACTGCTCCTGCAGTGACGATTCGATTCTCCGCCAGAGTCCAGGAATGGGCCGATAATCACGAAGCTCTTCCGCCGCGACGCTCAACGCCTTCCAGGCGTGCAGTTCTTCACCGCACTCCGCACAAGTGGCCGCGTGCAGTTCCAACGCTGCCCATTCTTCCGCCGTGCCATCCCGAAAAATCCGCTCCCGATCTTGGCAATTAATCTTCATCTCATGCCTCCCGCTTCCCTGCTCCGCGGAGGTTCCAGCACCAGCCGAAGATTTTTCTTAGCTTGAAACAATGTGTTCTTCGAAGCCGTTTCACTGATCTCCAGCATTCCGGCGATTTCCATATGACGAAAGCCTTCGACCTCGTAGAGGAGAAAAACGTCGCGCTGATGCTGCGTTAGCTGGGCCAGAGCGCGTTCGAGGGCGAGACGCAAGGATGGATGCGCTACCGCGGCGCGGGGCTCCGGCAGCTTCGGCATTTCCTCTGAATCGTTCTGCGTCTGTTCTTTTCGGCGAACGCGGCTGCGCCGCAGGTCATAACAGGTATTCACCAGGATCCGGAAGGTCCAGGTGACAAACGTGGATTGTCTGCGAAAGCTCCCGATGCTGCGCTGGATCTTCAGAAAGGTCTCCTGGACAGCGTCCTCGGCGTCGCTGGCGCTATGCAACAGGTTTCGAGCAAGGTTCTTCATCCGCGCTCCTTGCCACTCGTACAGCCGCTCGTAGGCGCGCAAATCGCCTGCTAGGCAGCCGGCAGCCAGCGCTGCATCCTCCGGATTCGCTCCCGTTTCGCGTTCGGCAAGCTGCAATTGCGATCTCCCCTCGTGCACCACGGGAGAGATTCTATGCTCCCAGGGCCAGGTAAGTCCCACGGATCCCATACTTTCTCCTGGGTTATAGACGATGGAAAGGGGTGAAAGGTCAGAGCCAGGCGTGTAGGCCTAAGTTCATGCTAATTAATGCAGTTTCAATTGGTTAGAGAATTCTACTGGAGAAGGTAAGGTCAGGTAGAGGCGAGTTGAAAATAGATCTTCTTATGAAGCACGCTGTTTTCGTCGGTCCATAACAGGGCGTTCTCCGGGTCCGCACTGGTCACTAGCAGGCGCATTCCTACGGTGTTTACCGGCACCTCAAAGACAAGGAAGGTGGCGTAGGACTCCCCTGGGCGGAGTGGAGCTGATAGCGGTGTAGAAGCAAGCCCCAGCGAACTCAGAACCGCTTCGCCCCGCGTAGAAGGGGTGTATGACCGGTTGGAACTATCCAGCAGGCGAATCTTTCGACTGTTCGGAGTAAGCGGGGCGTCGCCGCGGTGTGCGGAAATCGTGCTGGGATCAAACCAGGTCTTCAATCGTACAACGACAAATTTCCCGTTGCTCGTAACCAGTTGCATTTCCGGGCCGACGCGGGGCGTTACGCAGACGTCCACGACGGAATAGGCCAGGTGGCAATCGATTTCACAGAAGTATTTTCGCGAACCCACCGGCAGAATCGCTTCTTTGCTGAAGAGGGATAATCCCAGCAGGATTCCGCCATAGAGCGCAAAAATGGTCGCCCCACTCACCATTCCCAGACGAAGAGTGGAGCGCGACTTCCGTACCCAGCCGACCAGCAAGACCAGCGCGCTGAGAATTAGCAGAAAGGCCGTGCCAAGAAAGGCTAGCATCACGAAGGGAGCAAATTGCGGCGTGTATTCGGACATTACAGTGAACTCCTTTCCCACGCTCAGCTTGCGCATTCGCGCGGCAGGCCGCCTCTTGTCCGTTCACGGCGTTCGAATTCCGCGACCGCATTGCGCAAGTCCGCGGGCGTGAAATCCGGCCACCGCTTCGACAAAAAGACAAATTCCGCGAAAGCGCATTCCCAGAGCAGAAAATCGGAAATCCGCTGCTCTCCGCCCGTGCGGATCAGCAAGTCTACTTCGGTGGAACCTCCATGTTGCACTTCGGAAAGCACCTCGCTGAAGGACTCACTCGAAAGATTCGTGACCTTGTAGAACTTGCTGGCTGCTTGATAGATGGCATGGCGGGCCGAATAGTCCACGGCGAGACGCAGGTGGAGCGTTTTTCCTTTTGCGGTAAGCGCTACGGCATCCGCGATGGCTTCCCGCAATGGCGCTGGCAAACGATCACGGCGTCCAATGATGCTGAGCCGAATGCCTTCATCTAGGCAGTGCGAGGTTTCCGCCAGCAGATATTCGAGGAGGACGCGGAGGATGCCGGCAATCTCCGCCGTGGGCCGCTTCCAGTTGGCTGAGGAAAGTGCGAAGAGGGTCAATGTGTGAATGCCCAGATGAGGGGCGCACTGGATGATGCGGCGCGCAGCCTCTGCGCCAGCACGGTGTCCCGCGGTGCGAGGCAGGCCGCGTGAGGTGGCCCAGCGTCCGTTGCCATCGCAGATGATGGCCACGTGGGTCCTAAAGGCCGTAGTGGAAGTCGCCACCGGCCTGCGATCGAGCACTGTCGTTTGCATAAGCATGGTTCCTTCTCCGCCGCAGCTTGCTGTAATGTACTTTGTATTGCAAAGTAGATGGGCAAATTTTTTTAGCGCTCCCGCGTTGCCCGGATCAGCGCTTCCATGTGATTCAAATATTTCTCCAGGGCTCGCCGCCCTCCGGCCGTCAGGCGGTACTCCGTTTTCGGCAGGCGCCCGTCGAACGATTTCGTGCACAGGATGTAATCGGCCTCCTCGAGTTTCCGGGCATGAACGCTCAGGTTTCCATCGCTGGTTTTTAGAAGAGCTTTCAGCTCATTGAAAGTCAGCGAACGATTGACAGCCAGGGCGCTCACGATGCCCAAGCGAATCCGCTCATGGATCAAGCGGTCAAGATCGGGGGATACGGCTTCGCGCTTCTGGTCTTGCGCTGCCGAGAGAGTCTCCTCGCGGGGGAGGCGTTCCTGCCGAATTGTAGATGATCGTGCCATGCTCGTAACCAAAGAAATCCTTTCGCTAGCCTCCGTGCCGCAAGGCAATCCAGGAGCCGAATCCGATCTGCACCAATCCAAAGCCACCCGCCATAAACAGGTTTCCCCACTGCGGGGGAGCAAAGAGCGCGGCCACGCCAAGAGCCATCAGGCAGAGCCCCATGATTGGAACGGCGCGCACGGAAAACGCTCCGCCAGTGACGATCGCGGTGCCATAGAGCAGCAACCACATTGCCGGCAGAGCGGATACAGCGCCCAATTGATAGAGCGCGACGGTCAGAAGGCCGCCCACCAGGATGGGAGGCGCAAAGCTCAAGACGAATTTTCGCCCTGGTCCCGTAAACAAGGAGGAGTCGGCACGCCTTGCTTTGGTAGCGGCTGCCGGCGCGGCAATAGCCACGGCGACAAAGGCTTCCGCAAGCCAGACAATGACCCAGGATTGCGGGGTGGCCTGACGAGAAGCCAGCCAGGCAGCGGCTAGGGCGGTAATACCCATGGCCACGCCGCCCCATCCGGGAACGGCGGTAAACTCCGCGGCGCGCTCCATGGTTTCGCGAATATAGCGAAGGTGATCAGCGGCCCGGGCGTCAATGGGGATGGGCTCGGAGGAGGGCGCGCGCAATGGGCTAGAGGAACGCACGAGCAGAAGAGTAGGGGAAAACGAGAGCGCTGTCAAGTACTTTATATCACAAAGTAAAATGCCAATTACCGGGCTTTGCGGTACCGGCCGCGCAACGCATTCCACCGGATGAGGAAGACATCCAGGAACATTTGCACGCTGTCTCTCAGTATGTTCACCTTGGTCGCCGGCGAGTGCGACCAGCGCACCGGCACTTCGACAATGGATAGTCCGTGATGCCGCGCGAGGTAAAGAAGCTCCGGGTCAAAGCCGAACCGCTCAATGGTTTGCTGCTCGAACAAGATCCGGCACCGCTCGCGGCGAAAAGCCTTGAATCCGCACTGTGTGTCCACAAACGGCAAGCGCAGGATGACGCGCACGATTTTGTTGAAGATGATGCCGGCAAACTCGCGGAAGAGAGACTCGTGCACCTCGATCAGGCGGCGGTCCATGGCGCGCGAGCCGATGGCCACGTCATGCGCCTTCAAAGCCGAGAGAAGTTTCTCCGCCTCCTCGATCGGCGCGGACAGGTCCGCATCGGTGAACAGAATGGCGTTGCCTCGCGCTTCGAGCGAGCCGAGGCGCACGCTATAACCTTTTCCGCGGTTAACGCTATTCGACAGGGTGCGTAATTGGGGAATGGTTCCGCGGAATGATTCCGCGGCCGCTTTCGTGGCGTCCGTCGAACCGTCATCCACCACCAATACTTCGGTACTCGGTTGTGTTGTCTGAATGAAACGGGCGACTTTCTCGAGTGTTGCCGGCAAACGCTTCTCTTCATTGAAGGACGGAATGATGATGGAAAGCTCCGGGGCGGCGGGGCTCATCGCAGATCGGTTTCCTTCCAGCCGTGGCGGCCGAGAAGCGGCACGAACCGACAGGGCTCGCGCTGTTCAAGATCCAGTCTGGTCCCCGCTTTCCGTACAAAAAGTAAAACCTGATGATTCTCGCTTCCCACCGGCGCAATCATGCGGCCGCCGTCCGCCAACTGCTGCGAGAGAGGTTCGGGCACGCTCGGTGCGGCCGCGGCAACAATGATCGCATCGTAGGGCGCAAATTCTGGCAATCCCATCGTCCCGTCTCCGCAATGCACGTGCACATTCGCAAAGCCCAGGCAGTGCAAGTGTTCCGCCGCGGAGCGGGCCAGTTCCGGCCGGCATTCCACGGTGTAGATTTCCTTCGCCAGGCTCCCGAGCACCGCAGCTTGATACCCGCAACCCGTTCCAATTTCAAGCACTCTCTCGTTTCCCACCAGCTGCAGGGCCGCGATCATGGCCGCCACGATATACGGCTGGGAAATCGTTTGTCCACTTCCAATGGGCAGCGGTTCATCGGCATAGGCTCGTGTCCTCCACTGTGGTGGAACAAATTCGTGGCGTGGCACACTCCCCATCGCGTTCAACACGCGTTCCTCGCGGATCCCGCGGCCGCGAATCTGCTTCTCCACCATGGCTGCGCGCAGATCGGCATATTGGTTGTCGGGAGTGTGCATGACCCTGCCGCCTGAACCCATTGTGATTTCCCGTTCTCCTCGACCAGACTGCCTGGATAGGGATGCAACTATTGATTTTAGCCCAGGCAGCCCGTTGTAGAACTTCTTCGTTGCGGGGCGCCGTGCCTTCACTTGCGTTGAAGGCTGTGCCTGGAAACCTGCGATTCCACTGCACTTTCGGCCAGTACGGCCGAAGCAAATCTGGACTCCAGAGCAGGCGCGCGCAAACCCGCTTCTCCCTACACTCGAAATAGCGGCAGTTGGCTTGTGAAGTGGAGACCGTTTATGAAAGCGGCTTTGGCGTTAATTCTGATCTATGTGGGCACGTTCCTGGTGGCCATACAAGGAGGACAGCCCAGTTCGGTTCAAGCGGCTCCCCAGACCACTGGCAAGAAGCCTTCGCCGCCGGCGGCATCTCCTGTCGATCCTGTTAAAGACGCAGATATCCGCGCTTTGCTAGAACTTGTTGGCGCGCGGGACCAGGTGCAGGAATCCGTCAATGTTACCGCCGAGCAGTACCGCGAAAAGCTTCTCGCCACGGTTCCGAATAACGAAAAGGGACAGGCCTTCGTCAACAACGTGATCACCGGTTACGAGAAGAACTTTGACGTTGACCAGGTAACCGAGCAACTCGTAGCCGTGTACGACAAATACTACACCGACGACGAAATCAAGGGCTTGCTCCAGTTCTATGGTTCAGCGCTTGGCCAGAAGGTAGCCGCGGAGGGCCCCAAAGTCTCCCGCGAAATCCAGGAAGCCACGCGCACAACGGCGTCGAACGCTGTCAAGGATGCACTGCAGGAAGCCAAGCAGCAGGATCCAGCCACAGGCCAGAACGCCCACATTGCGAACGCGCCAGCTCGGCGCTGGCAACAACAGCGCCACCAGCAGCAGGGCGCTTCTCAGCAAGCCGCCCAGCAGCAACCATAACCTAACCCCAGACCCAGATTTGAAGGAAACGTGAGAGAGAACCTCGCCTAAGGCAGGCGCTTCTTGATCTTGATGTCCACGCCGAAGGTGCCGTTCTGATCGCGCAAAGCGACCACGGAAATATTGCGATTGACGTTGTACTCAATCTGAATGACTTGCTGCTGAGTGGAGCTTACGTTGGATTCGTAGAGTACCAGGAGGTTGCGCGTGACTTGCTGCTCCACGGTTACCCGCGCCGCAGCGTTTTGGCCGGAGCTGCTGGCGCCCACGCCGGTGAGTCCGGGGTCAACCCGGAAGCGGGTAATACCGAAGAGCCGTTCGACGCGCCCGCCGAGCTGGCTTGAGATGGCTTCGGAAAGCAGCGCCGAAGCTCCGGCAGTGCTGCTGGTTGTACCTCCTCCCGTGCGTAAGGCGGATTCCGTGCTGGTCTGGCCCAGCGCTAGAAGCGTGATGATGTCGTTCGCGGGCAGAGGAGGATCGGAGCGGTAGGAAAGATTCAGCTTGCTGGACTCTCCCGTAAAGTTCAGCGTAATTTCATATTGCTGGATATTGGTGGTGGCTTCCACGTTGATGACCGGATTGATGCGGAACGGGTTCGCGAAATCCAGGGCACCACGCGTCACGCGATAACGGCTGCCCCGGAAGAGGAGTTCGCCGGAAAGCACGTGAATATGACCGAGCAGGATCGGGTGTTCCGCCGTTCCACGCACGCGCAAATTAGCCTCTGCCTCCAGTTGGGCGCCTGGCCATTCCATGCGCGCGTCCGGCGTGGAGCTGGCTTCCACGTCAAACTGAAGATTGCGCAAAAAGCTCATGCTGCCGGAGCTGCTCGTTCCGCTGGATACGAGGACCCCGGCAGATTCCAAGCCTTCATTCAGGTTCACGCGCTGCACGACGACTTTTCCGGAGAGAAGCCCGCCGTCCGGCGTGCCGGAAAGACGCAGAGATCCACCTGCGAGCCAACTGATCCCTTCGGGGTAACGAATCCGGAGGCGATCCGTCTTCATCGAAATGTCATAACGCAAGGGTTTCTCGGAGTAGTTCACGCTGCCCGCAAACGAAAGCTGGCCCCCACCTGCCTCGCCGGTGACATTTTCAAAAAAGAGTCGGTTCGCGTCGAAGACCAAATCCCCACTTAAGTTGCTCAGTCCCGTTGGAAAATCCGCCGAGCGCGCTGACGCGCCGCTGAGTTTCACGCGGCCGACGATGCGGGGCCGGTCCATCGTGCCTTCAAAAGATGTGTTTACATCTGCCTTGCCAGCCAGGTCCACGTCCTTGATGTAAGCTCCAATTAGTTGCAAATTCACCGAGCCATTCAATTTCATGGAAAGGGAGCGACGGCCGGTGAACTGAATCGAGCCGCTTAGCTCCGCATTGGTGTCTGGCCCTTTCATCGCCGCACTGATGACTTTCAGGCTGTCTCGGGTAGAGGTCAGATGGATCGGTCCGGCATTCTCAAGTTGCACGTTGCCATAGGTCAAGAGTAGCCGCGTGAAATTCCCGTCCACGACGAGCTTCTCGGGGCGCTGCAATTCGCCGGTAACGGTAATGTCTCCGTCTGCCGCGCCATGGCCGCTGAATTTCTCGAGGTGCAGAGCGGAAAGCAGGTAAGGATCCAGGTTGATATTGCGGATGGAAATTTTGCCAGCGATGGGATTTGGATCCGCGAGACCCAGCTTGATTTCTCCGGAGATGGCCCCTTCTGACATCGCCGATCCCAGTTTCAGGTTCGCTTCCTTGCCATCCGAATTCAGGTCGCCGTCAAAGCTCCCGATCACTTCATTCCCTACTTGCAGATTCACGACGCGGAAGGTGCCTTCTGCCGTGGGTTTCGTCACGGGCCCGCTAGATTTCAAGCGGAAAGAGATTTGTCCGCCTAGCGGGAGATTCGCCGATTGAATGGTTCCGAAATTTGCCAGCGGCAAAGACGCTCCTACCAGTTCCGTAGTCAGCGAGTGATCCGCAAAACGGTACGCAGCCGTACCCGTCACGATTCCCGCACCGCCGGTTTTCTCCGTCCCAGGCGGGAAGAACCGCAGCTCCGCATTGGCAAGGCGCACTTCATCCGGCAACGCGCTCAGTTGCCCGCGCAAGCGGTTGAATTTCACACCGTAGGCGCTGCCGTCCGCCACATCGAGCAACCCAGTCAGTGCGGGTTCGGCGCGCGTCCCGCGTCCGTGAAATTGCCCCGTCACCAATCCCTCAATCGGATACTGGAACCCTGCTAGCTGTTCCAGCCCTTCCAGCGGCACTTTCTCCAGATCAACATCGCTTGACCACTGGTTGTCCGGAAGGAATTCCCAATCTTTCAGTTCAAGGCGGCCGTCAATTCCTGCTTCCATTTGGCCTCGACGCGCGTGTCCTTTGTTGATCACCAGTTCGCGAGGAGAGTAGATCGTATCTCCGTCGAGGGAATCGAACGCCACCTTGTCATACACGAAATGCTCGCCGCGGAAATGCCCCTGAAATTCCGGCCCGTCCGAAGGACCGGTGATCGTGCCGTTCCATTGAAAGGATCCACCGATGCGAACCGCGGCTTCTGGCGTGCCCGGTTTGTCTCCGGCAATCGCGTGAATAAAATCGTTCCAGCTATCCAGTGAGCCGACCTCGAGCTGCACGTCGAGGTTTGAATTCTTGGCCGCCAGAACTCCGGTGATCGAGCCGCGCGAGCTGGGTGTCTCGAAATCCAACTGCTGGAACTCGAGAAGATCCAGGCCATAGCGATAACGAAGCTGCCAATCACCCGTGACCGGAATGTGCTGAGGCGCGAGATCTTCGGGTTCATCCCAATGCATGCGCGCGGAAATATCGAAATCGCGGAAATTGTCATGCCAGGTTTCCACGGTATCCGCGGAGATGACGGAATCCCAGTGCAATTTGTCTACGGGGAACCCCGCGTGGTCAATGGCCGGAGCAATGGCGGAGAGGCGGATGTTCTGAACCCTAGTCTCGGCGCGAAATCGCAAGCCTTCAAAACGCATCGTGATACGCCCTTTGACGCTGCCTGCCATAGCGTAGGCAGCGAAATCCGGCAGCAGCACGCCTTTGGGCTCTAAGGTGTAGCTGGATCGGCTAGTCAGGTTCGCGGAATGGAAGTCCTCAAACTCCAATTTGATATTGTCCGCGGCATAGCTCCCTTGCCCGGTCAAGTCGCCATTGGCGAAGTGCCCTTCCCCGCGCAAGTCGATGCGACCAAGCGGCACTTCGGGAGTTCGGAAAGCCTCGCGAATGTCCTGCAGGTCCAGCCATCCGCGATAGCGATAGGTCCAATCGGGAACAGCCAGATTTTTTGTTTCCGCTTGAAGGTCGAGACGGGAACGGCCCACATCCAGAATTCCTTGTTCGAGCGTGAAACCTTCGCGGCCGAGTGCGAACTTCGCGGAGACGTTCGCCGGCATCGGTACGTCGCGGCGTCTTGCCAGCTCGATGGAATTCCAATCCAGGGTTCCGTAATACGCGGGGTGTTCCGGCGCCCCGGCGAGTGAGATTCGCAACCGCAATTCCCCGCCTTCCATAGCGATCAGGGAACGCAAATTGTTGTAGAGAAACCAACCATCGTTGATCTCGACGCGGTTTGCCTTCAAATCCAAAAGGGTTTCTTGCAATGGCTTCCGCGACATGTCAGACCGGCGAATCTCGGGCAGGTTGCTCTTGCCGTCCTTTTCGACCAGCAGGTGCACGCGCGGAGACTGCAAGACAAGTTCGCTTAGGGAAACACGACGCCCCCAGAAAGAATCAACGCGGAGACCTACGCGAGCCTGCTCCACGCTGAGCAAGGGTTCGGTGCTTGGCGGTTCCTTGCCGTGAAGAACCAATCCGTTCACAGTGGCATTCAGAGAGAACCATCCCACGGATACGGTTCGGATTTCGACTTTGCCACCCGTGAGCGTCTCCAATCGACTGATCAGAATTCTCCGCAAAAGTGGGTTTGCCAGGCCGCTGCCGACCGCGATGACGGCAAGGGCGATTGCCAGCAGAGTCCAGGTCCCCAGCACCCAGAGAACGTGCTCCACCCAAAGGATTTTCCGCCAGCGGGATTCCTTCGTCATGGTTTACTCTCGTCCAGCAGGTTTTCGACATGCAGCCGCGACCGGCTCTCCTTCAGCCAGCGATCGGCCTGCTCATTAATAGCGCGTTGCACGAGCGCTTCCTGGATGAAGTCCCGAGCAGTATCCATCGGGGGCGGCGCCTGGCCGCGTGCTTCGGCCCTCGGCACCACGCGAGTCTTGTAAAACTCTTCGATTGCCTGTTCGTCGATCTGGATCGAAGGGCGGAACCGCGTGTCCAGGTAATTGCTGAGATAGAGCTGTGACTTCAACATCTTCAACAATTCTTCGTCCGTCATCCCGGTTTGTTGCTTCCGTTCTTCAAAAACTTCGGGTGAAGAAAAGGAACGTTTGAGGCGCGCGAGACTGCGCTGAACGTCCTCCTCCGAGGGTTGCGGGAACCTGGAGATGGAGGCTTCGTTGCGCACAATCCACTGGTCAATCAGACGATCCAGGATCTGTGCGTCGGATTCCGATTTCCCATCCACAAACAATTGGTAGCGGCTGAGTGCGTGGACATCGCTCAGCAGGATAATATCGTTTTCCAAGCGGGCTACAATCCGGTCAATCACTTCTTGGGCAGACGCGGACCCCACCGCCGCGAAGAGCAGCACAGTTCCCATCAGCATTGGCACCCAGCGTCGCATTAGAAGCTCGATCCCAGGTTGAAGAAAATCTGCAATCTCGGCAGCCGCGTCCCTTGCTGGCAAAACGTCGTGTTTTCCTTGCAAGGAATCACAAAGATTGGGCGGTTCAATTGATAGCCAAGATCCACACGAATGGGCCCAATGGGCGTGGAGTAGCGCAAACCAATGCCGATGGTGTGGGAAAAGTAATTCAACTCGTTTGTACAGTCATACAAGCACTGGGTCGGGTTGAAGGGGCCTGGGTTAATTCCCGGATAGGCGGCCTTGAACACAGGCGAAGGAGGCAGCCATCTCAGCGTCACATGGCTGAGCTGGCTGAAGGTATTGCCGCCATCATAGAAGAACACTCCCGCGAGATTTCTTCCGGCGTAAGGGACCTTCATGGGGAACTGGAGTTCCTGGTTGAAAATCAGCAAAGCCTGACCTCCGACCGGAAAGCCCGTAATCGAATCGCGCGGACCGGCTTGATTTAGAGCGAATCCACGCAGCGAAGTCCCGCCTCCGGCAAAAAGGCGTTCCGGCAAAGGAATGACGGTGGGCACGGGCTCCTGGGTCGGGGCCGGAAAGCTTAAGGAGACGGTATTGCCGTACGGCACGAGAATTCCAACGCGAAGGGAGCGGGAGTATTTCCAAGCGCGTCCGAAAGGTTTGTAGGTGGAATTTTGAAAGAAGAAGCGCATGAAGTTGGCGCTGGAACCGATGGCGGTACCGGCGAGACTGACGTCCGCGGAATTGAAGCTTCCCCTGGTGGCGTCAGCGGGATTGTCTCGCGTGTCGCGAAACCAGGTGACGCTGAATTGAGAAATCAGTGTCGGTTGACTGAACAGCGGAATCTCATCCTGCGGGATATTCAAATTGCTGACCGTTACCTTCCGAAAGGCGTAGCGGTAGAGCAAGGAAGAACGCGAAGTGAACCGGTGACTCAGCTGCAGGTTTCCTTCATAGCGCGTTTCCGAGAATGTATTGATGTCCTGAGATTTCTCAACGTATGCCGTTGCCTGAAAGCTTAGTTTCTGGTTATCAAATGTGTTTGGAACCGTATATGCCAACAGCGCGCGGCCCTGGATCGTGCTGGCGCGAACTTTCAGTGTGAGAGAATCGGCCCGCCCGGTGAGATTCTGCTTGGAAATCTCGAAGATCCCTCGCGGCGAGGCCTGGAATTCACCCCCCGTAGGGTTGCTCGTACTGGCCAGGCGCTGAAATTCGAAGCCCCCTCCGTAGGCGATGGTGTAACGCTTTGCTTCTTCCACCAATACCACCACGTCCTTGTCCGGATCCGTCCCAGCCGCGTTTTGCGGTTCGATGGTGACGCGGTTAAAAACTCCAAGGTTGTAGAGTTTCTGCTGGGATTCCACCACATCTCCCTCGCGCAGCGGCTCATTCGGCTGGACCTTGACTTCCTGGGCGATGACTTTGGGCCGCGTGTGCACATAACCCGTCAGCAACACCTGTTTTACGCGAATCTGTGCGCCTTCTTCTATCTTGTAGACCAGGCGCATGGGTTCGGCGCGGTGAATCTGAGGGTTATGGCTTCCTTGGCCGTTTGTTGCTTCCCCTTTCGTAGCAGTGGGTTTGCCGGCCAGGGCTTCGGCATTGGAAGAGTTGTCCGGTTCGGCAGTCCAGGTGAAGGTGGCATTGGGAAAGCCGTCGTTGTAGTAGAGGGCCAGGATATTGTCCCGGTCGGTGGCGACGTTGATATCCGAGTAGGGTTGCCCGGGCAAGGAACCAATGACTCCGAGGATTTCCTCTTGGGACATCGCGTGCATGCCTTCCAGCTTCAGGTTGGACACCAGCGTCTGCTTGCCTTCCTGAATCACAAACTGGACCACCAGGTTGCCCGCATTTCCGGAGACGCTTACCGTCTTCCCTTCTACGGTTGCGGAGAGAAAACCGTTCGCGGCGTAAAGGCTCTTCATGGATTGAACGTCCGCATCGAGCAATCGCCGGCTGAAACGTGTACGGATTCCAAACGCACTCGGAGCAATCGTCAGACGGCTGCGCAGAAGCTCCGTGTCGAAATAATGATTCCCTGTGAATTCGATACGCAGCAGCTTATGACGGTCTCCCTTTTCAACCTTGTAGGCCAGCGTCTCCTCGGATCCCGTCCGGCCGGTCTTGCCGCCTTCCAAAGACTTGGGAACCACGGAGTAGAAAACGTTGGCGTCGAAGTAGCCCTCGCGTTCCAGCCGTTCGCGGATATTGCGTTTTCCTTCTTCGAGGAGATCGGCATCCACTGACCCTTCCTGATAGACCGGGATCAGTTTTCTCAGTTCGCCCTTCGAAAATTTTACTCCAACGACTTCCACCAGCACACGAGGCCCTTCGGTTACTTCCACCGTAAGCGGCAGGTTATTGGCGTGTTCATCGTAATCTCCACGCCGAACGGAAACTCGCGCGCTCAGATAGCCACGTTTTTCCAGGAACTTTCGGATACGGTCGGTGGCCCCCTGTTGTCTGGCCACCGTCAGCGGCGCTCCCTTCTTCAGCTTAAAAAGTTTCAGAAGCTCGCCGTCGGTAAAGGAGGAATTGTTCAGCAGGTTGATCTGGCCCAGCACCACCCGCGGCCCGGAAACTACGGTGACAAACACATCCAATTGGTGCGTTTCTGGATGAGCTTGTGTCTCCGCAGTCACCGTTGCCTGGTACAATCCTTCTTCCCGAAGCGCGTCCCGCACCCTTACGAGCGCATCGTCCACATCGCGTGCATGGTACGTTTGACCAAGAGAAAGCTGCATGGCTGCAACAGCGGAAGCCTCCGAGGGAGGTGGCTTAAGCCCCTGGACAACCACCCGACTAAAGAAAAGATTTTCCTTGGCCACAAAGTCCAAGCGAACCCCATCGGCCTCCGGAACCATCGCCGCCCGTAGATCCGCGTAATCTCCGGTCTGATAAAGGGTGCGGATGCTGGCCGCAACTTGATCGCGCCGCAAGGGCTTTCCCACTTCGACGGAGAGTCCCTTGGGCTCGGCGACCAGAACCTTTCCGTCCTCTCCCACTACTCGCACTGCCACGACGTTCGCAGGGGTAGGCACCTGTGCCTCTGCATGCATCTGCGCGCACGCGGACCGCGCTCCCAGGAACAGTGCCAGGAGGGCGAGACCTCGCAACCCATTGAACCCGCGCAATTTCATGCGTTTCTATACTCAGACGAAGCGTAGCACACGGGCGTTGCTTCTTCGGATGCCATTGGCGCTATTATGAAAGGCAGTTCCAAGCTGGAACTCTATTTTACGTGACCCACCCTTTCCATGAGAAATACTCCCGCCAGATGCTCTTTAAGGGCTTCGGCCCGGAGGGGCAGGAGCATCTCCTGGCCTCTCGAGCCGTGGTGGTCGGCTGCGGCGCGATTGGCGCCGCTGCCGCGAATCTCCTGGTTCGGGCAGGGATCGGCCAGATTCGCATCCTCGATCGCGATTTCGTCGAGCCTTCGAATCTTCAGCGTCAAGTTCTCTTTAATGAAGATGACGCCCGCGAGGCCCTGCCCAAGGCCGTCGCAGCCGAACGAAAGTTGCGAACCATCAACTCCGATGTGCGCGTCGAGGGGATTGTCGTCGATCTGAATGCGAAAAATGTGGACGAACTGCTCGGGGGTTTCCCGCTCATTCTCGATGGAACGGACAATTTCGAAACGCGCCTGCTGGTGAATGATTTTGCCGTCAAGACAAGAACGCCCTGGATTTATGCGGCCGGGGTCGCCAGCTACGGAGTCACCATGACCATCCGCCCAGGGCAGTCCGCGTGCCTTGCCTGCCTGCTCGATTCTTCGGTAGGGATGGGGCTCGAGGAGACTTGCGACACCGTGGGCGTTTTGGGGCCGGTCGTCAATCTGATTGCCTCGCTGGAAGCAGCCGAGGCGCTGAAGTTGCTTGCAGGCCGCGAGGAGACGTTGCACGGGCGCCTCATTTCCTGCGATGTATGGACAGGACACTTTCAATCCGTCCAGCCGGAACGCGACCCCGCGTGCCGCGTCTGCGTGCGCCTTGAATTTGCGTATGTCCAGGGCGAAGCGCAACCGCATGTCACAATGTGCGGCCGCGACTCCGTGCAGATTCACGAGCGCGGACGCCTTCTCGATTTTGGAGTTTTGCAGGAACGGTTGGCATCTACGGTCGAAGAAGTCCGGCAAAACGGCTTCCTTCTGCGATTTCGCATCCCGCCATATGAAATGACGGTTTTCCGCGACGGGCGGGCCATCCTCAAGGGCACGAAGGACCCGGCAGTCGCTCGCTCGCTCTATTCCAAATACATCGGGTCTTGAAGGTCGCCCTTAGCGGGAAAACCCGCCGCGGCCCGTAGGTGTGCGCATCGCGGCACGGTCCAGATTCTCGCGCAGATTCATCAGCGTCAGGAACGTGCTTAAAACCCTTGCTTTCAGGTCGTCGGTCAGATGCAAACCGCTCGTTGCTACCCTTGCCAGGCGTTCTCCATGTTCGGTAATGAAACGCATGATTTCCCGCTGCCGTTCGTGAGGAGTGTTGCCCAACGCCGTTTCCCGGCGCATCTCCGCGCAGCTTGCTTCGAGGGACAGCGTGAAATGCAGAATGCACACTTTATGGTCAGCCAGGGCGGCCGGCACGTCGTGTTTGCATCCCGCGATATGGCAATTCTCATTCATCGGCGAAAAAACGCAATGACCGATTCGTAACATTCCCAGCGCAGAAAATCCAGTCCTCATCCCAAGAGTGCTGCGAATCGGGTAGCGGTACTTACCTGTCCTCCAGGGCCTGCCCTTTCGGACAGAGGTGAAAATTCATTGACGGGCGGTAGCCGGTTATGTATAAATATGCAGTCGAGTGCATATGCGATTCGAATGAGCGCCACCAAGACATTTCGCCACGGCCAAATCCTCCGCCTCGTCTCCGGAGAGCGTATTGCTAATCAAGAGGAACTCCGCCGCCGTCTTGCGCAGCAGAAAATGCGCGTGACCCAGGCCACGCTCTCTCGCGACCTGCAGGAATTGAAGCTGGTGAAAACCACGGATGGCTATAAACCCGGATCCGCTCTGCCCGAAGAGGCCGCTGCCGTTCCGCCGCTCACCCGGGCGCTGCGGGAATTCCTGCTCGACGTCCGTCCCGCGGAAAACCTTCTGGTCCTCAAGACCCCTCCCAGCGGCGCGCAGCCCCTCGCCGCCGCCGTGGACGGCGCAAAATTCCCAGAAATCGCCGGCACCATCGCCGGCGATGACACCGTGTTGATCATCACGCCCAATGGGAAAACCCGCGAATCCCTCCAGCGAAAAATTGAAGCGCAGGTGAAATAGTGAGGGGCACTCGGAACATCGCTGTCATTGGTGTCACCGGCTATACAGGATTCGAGCTGGCCACGCTGCTCCTCCGCCATCCAGCCATCTCCCGGCCCACGTTTTACGTGCGGGAGACGAACGGCGCGCGCTGCTTTTCCGAGCTTTTTCCCCAGTTGCGCGGGTGGGCCGAGGCGCCCGTGCGCTCTCTCTCGTTGGAAGCAGTCACCTCGAGCGCCGCCGGCACAGCGTTTCTGGCCACGCCGCATGAAGTTTCCGCGGATCTTGCTCCTCAGTTACTCGACGCAGGGCTCCGCGTGATTGACTTGAGCGGCGCGTTTCGTTTTGCCTCCACCGAAACATTTTCTTCCTGGTACAAACTTGACGCGCCACACGCCAGCCGCCTTGGCGAAGCGGTGTACGGCTTGCCGGAGCTTTATTCCGCGAGCATTGGCGATGCCAAACTAATCGCGAATCCCGGTTGTTACGCCACCAGCGTCATCCTCGCCCTACGCCCCCTCGCGCAAGCGGGGCTGGTCTCTCCGACGCAGAGTGTCATTTGCGATTGCAAGTCCGGTGCAAGCGGCGCAGGCAAGGAGCCTCGCCGCGAACTACAGTTCGTCGAAGTCGGAGAGAACTTTCGCGCCTACAATCTTTTTTCTCACCGGCACACGCCCGAAATTGTCGAGCACTCCGGTGTGCCCGAGTCGCAGATCGTGTTTTCGACGCATCTTCTGCCCGTGGCCCGCGGCATTCTCTCCACCATTTACGTAACACTTGCCAAGGCGCAAACGCCTGAGGCCATCGAGGCGCTCTACCGCAAGTTTTACGCTGGCCGCCCAATGGTACGCATCTCGCCCGCCGGTTCACTGCCCGAACTGCAGCACGTGGTGAAAACCAATTTCTGCGACATCGGCTTTGCGCTGGACGGGGATGGAAAACGGCTGATCATCATCTCTTGCCTGGACAATCTGGGGAAAGGCGCCGCGGGTCAGGCCACCCAGAATCTCAATCTCATGCTCGGGATCGCGGAGCAGACGGGACTTTTATGAGAATCGTCGTCAAATTCGCTGGAGCTTTGCTCGAAGACACTGCCACGGTGCAGGAGCTTTCGCATCAGGTGGCGCAACTCGCGCGGCACGGCCACGAAATCCTGGTCGTGCATGGCGGCGGGCGCCTCTTTACCGCCATGCTAAAGCGGCTGGGGATCGAAAGCACATTTGTTTCGGGTCTTCGCGTCACGGACAAGGAGAGGCGCGACGTCGCCGTGATGGTGTTCGCTGGTTTGCTCAACAAACGTCTCGCCGCCGCCATTACCGCGGAAGGCCACCCCGCTGTGGGGATTTCCGCCGCGGATGCCGCGTGCTTTTCGGCTTCGCCGCTTGTGCATAACGATGTTGAAGGCAGCCTCGGTTATGTCGGCTATCTGACCAGCGTCAACGTACGCTTCCTGGAATCACTCTGGCAGCAAAAACTGATTCCTGTGGCGCCGTGCCTGGGACTTGGCGCGGACAACGAACTCTACAATATTAATGCCGATCATATGGCGGCGGCTTGCGCGGAGTTCATCGCTGCCGATCATCTCGTTTACCTCACCGATGTAGCCGGTGTCCTGGATGGCGACAACGTTCTCTCCGCGGTTTCCTGCGAAGAAATCCGCCGCCTGGTGAACTCCCGCGTGATTTCCGGCGGCATGGTGCTGAAGCTGGAAGCGGCAAAACGGGCCCTCGAAGGCGGCGTCCGAGAAGTACACATCGTTGGCGGGAATTTTGCGGCTGCAGCTCTCGCGCCAGAACTCTTCTCACAGGCGGCCCCGGCTGCTTTTGCGGATCTTCCGGGCACGCGCGTCCTGCGGGAATTCACTTCCGCGGGCCATGGCGCTGTCGCCATGGCTTAGGAATATCGTTCTCTTGGAGAAAAAAATGACTGCTTCTCTCAGCATTCCTGTTTCGATTGCCAAGGACCTCCTCACCGGGGCCGAATGGTCGCCTGCGGACACGCGCGATCTTCTGCAGCGCACTGTGGACATTAAGTCGCGTCCATCGCGCTTCGGCTCCGTGCTTCGCGGCAAGCATATTGCACTCATTTTCGAGAAGCCTTCCCTGCGCACGCGCGTCACCTTCGAGGTCGGCATTCAAACCATGGGTGGGGACGTCGTTTTTCTGGACCACACCCAGGCACGGCTCGGCGAGCGCGAATCGATTCCCGACGTGGCGCGGAATCTCGAACGTTGGGTGCAGGGCATTGTCGCTCGGGTGTACGAGCAACGCGTCCTGGATGAAATGGCGGAAAATATCGCGATTCCCGTGGTGAACGCGCTTTCCGATAAATTTCACCCGTGCCAGGCGCTCGCCGATTTCTTTACCCTTGAGGAAAAGTTCGGTACGTTGCGCGGCTTTAAGCTCGTTTATGTCGGCGACGGGAACAATGTCTGCAACTCACTGCTCTTTCTAGCCGCCCGGCTCGGCGTGCACATGCGCGTCGCCACGCCAGCCAACTATGCTCCTGCTCCGGACGTTGTGGCGGATGCCAAGCGCGTGGCTAAGGAATCCAAGGCTCGCATCGAACTCTTCAGCGATCCTGCGGAAGCGGTGGACGGCGCCCAAGCCGTTTACACCGATTCTTGGACCAGCATGGGTTTCGAGGCAGAAGAGAAAGTTCGGCGCAATGTCTTCAAACCCTACCAGGTCAATCGCAAAATGATGGAGCAGGCCGCGCCAGACGCGGTCTTCATGCACTGTCTTCCGGCGCACCGCGGCATGGAAGTCACCGACGAAGTTCTCGATGGTCCATCGTCGGTCGTGCTCGACCAATCTGAAAATCGCATGTACGTACAGAAGGCTATTCTGCACGCGCTTTATACTTAATATCGTGTCGTCCTGACATAGGAGAGAAAATCGAGTGAACCAGCTCGCCCAAAAACCGAAGAAGGTGGTCTTGGCCTATTCCGGCGGCCTCGACACGTCCATCATCATTCCGTGGCTCCGGGAAAACTACGGCTGCGAAGTCATCGCCATGATTGGCGACGTTGGCCAACAGGAGGATCTGGAGGCGGCCCGTAAAAAAGCGTTGGCCACAGGTGCATCTCTCGCTTACGTTGAGGATTTGCGAGAAGAGTTCATCAAGAATTACATCTGGCCTACGCTGCGGGCCGGTGCGGTTTACGAACATACCTATCTGCTGGGGACGTCCATGGCCCGCCCGGTATTGGCAAAACGCCAGGCCGAACTTGCTCTAGAACTGGGTGCCGATGGTCTCTCGCATGGCTGCACAGGCAAAGGAAATGATCAGGTGCGCTTCGAGCTGGCCTACAAGGCCATTGCCCCGCATCTCCCGATCATCGCGCCCTGGCGCGAGTGGGACATTGATTCGCGTGAAGACGCCATCGCTTACGCGCAGAAGCACAACATCCCCGTTGAGCAGAGCCGCGCCAATATTCACAGCCGCGACCGCAACATCTGGCACTTGAGCCACGAAGGCGGCGAGCTCGAAGATCCTGCCAACGCTCCTAACGAAACGACCTGGCAATGGATCAGTTCGCCGGAAAAAGCGCCCGACAGGGCGGAGGAAGTCGAAATCAGCTTCGAGTCCGGTACACCGGTTTCCGTGAATGGCAAGAAACTCGGCTCCATCGAGCTTCTGAATACGTTAAACGACATCGCCGCGCGAAATGGCGTTGGCCGCACCGATCTGGTCGAGAACCGCCTCGTGGGGATGAAGTCCCGCGGCGCTTACGAAACCCCCGGTGGCACGCTGCTTGTCACCGCGCACCGTGAACTGGAGCGCCTCACCCTCGATCGTGAAACCACGCATTTCCAGCAGGCGCTTTCCGTGCGGTACGCCGAACTGGTGTATTACGGCTTGTGGTTCGCGCCGTTGCGCGACGCTCTCGACGGCTTCTTCAACATCGCCCAGCAACGCGTTACTGGCTCCGTCGGCTTGAAGCTTTGGAAGGGCACGCTCAACGTCACCAAGCGCCTTTCGCCCTATTCACTTTATCGCGCCGATCTCGCCAGCTTTTCCATGGGCCGCTACAATCCGAAAGATGCCGAAGGCTTCATCAACCTTTTTGCCTTGCCGGTTACCGTGCGGCCGAAGGCCAAAGCTGAAGGCCAGAACTCTTGATTGACCACCGGCTGCGGTGGCTCCAGTGAACCATGAGAACGTCATGACCGACCGCAAGGATGATCGTCTATGGGGTGGCCGCTTCGAACAGCCGCCGAACGCGGAGTTCGACGCGTTTCAGCGCTCCTTTGCGTTTGATCGCCGGTTTCTTGCTTATGAAATTGCCGTGGATCGCGCCTGGGCCAAGGCTTTGCATGGCGCAGGTATTCTGAGTGAAGCAGAAGTGAGCCAGACGCTTGTCGCGCTCGATAAAGTCGCGGGACGAGCTCGCCAAGATCCGGCCTGGCTGGAACACCTCGGCGCGCAAGCAGAAGATGTTCATCACTTCGTCGAAAAGGCGCTTACAGACGAGTTGGGCCCGCTCGGTTGGAAACTTCACACCGGGAGAAGCCGCAACGAACTCGTCGCCACCGATTTTCGGCTCTTTGTGATTGCTGCCGTTGCGGAAGTTCGCAAAGCTTTGTTGGCGCTCATTCATGGTTTTCTTCTCCAGGCCAAAGCCAATATCAAGACTCCCATGGCCGGCATGACCCACATGCAGCATGCCCAGCCCATTCTTCTCTCTCATTTTCTGCTGGCTCATGCGGAAGCTTTCTCGCGGGACCTTACACGTCTGCAGAATGCCGAGGCCAGTGCAGACGCTTGCCCCATGGGCTCCGGCGCGCTCGCGGGGTGTTCCTTTGCCATCGATCGCGAAGCCACAGCGCGTGAGCTCGGCTTCTCGCGCATCACTGCCAACAGTCTGGACGCTGTAAGCGATCGCGATTTTGCTCTCGACTACCTTTTCGCCCTGGCCGGGATCGCCACCCATCTCTCCCGCCTAGCAGAAGATTTTGTTTTGTTCGCTTCGCAGGAATTTTCTTACTTAATTCTTCCCGATGAGTACTCCACCGGCAGCAGCCTCATGCCGCAGAAGAAAAATCCCGATGCCTGGGAACTCCTGCGAGGCAAGTCCGGCCGCATTACTGGCGCACTCTTCAGTCTCTTCACGACCTTGAAAGGCTTGCCTTCGAGTTATCAGCGCGATCTCCAGGAAGATAAGGAAGCTCTCTTTGCCGCGCACGACCAAATCGGTTCCATGCTCCGGGTTGCCGCAGGTGCCGTGTCGGCAACTCGGTTCAACGAACAAAAACTGGCCGCCACTGCCTCCCATCCAGCTCTGCTTGCTACCGAAGCAGCCGATTATCTGGTCAAAAAAGGCGTGCCCTTTCGCCAGGCCCACGATCTGGTGGGGAATCTCCTGCGCGAATCCGAGCGCCAGGGAAAACACTGGACCCAGCTTTCGCTTGCTGAATTCAAGAAGATTTCACCGGCGTTCGACGCGGACATCACTGCCACGCTGCAACTCGATGCCGCACTGAACGCGAAGAGTGTCCCGGGGGGCACGTCGGAAAATTCCGTTCGTGCTGCCATCGCGCAGCTCGAGCAAAAACTCAAACAATGGGAGAACCAATCATGAGCCTCAATGCCGTCATTACCCTCGAATCCGTGGCGCGTCGCGCGGAGGATCGGAGGTCGCTTCCGTGAGCGCCGCCTTAGCCTTGCGGATCCTCAACCCATGAAACACGCCCTCTCCGAAGCCGCTCTTCCGCGGGGATTCCGCTTCTCCGCCACGGCTTGTGGCCTGAAAAAAACGGGCGCGCTCGATCTTGCTTTGCTCTCCAGTGATGTGCCGGCCTCAGCTGCCGCGGTATTCACCCAGAATCTCGTTGTGGCTCCTCCCGTTACCGTTTCCAAAGCAAATTTGCGCGCTTCGAAGGGCCGCATGCGCGCGGTCATCGTGAATGCCGGCAACGCGAATTGTGCGACGGGCCCCGCTGGGTATGCCGCATCTGTGAAAACGGTGGAAGAAGCCGCGCGCCGCCTTGGCTGCCATCCCCGCGAAGTCTTTGTTTGCTCCACCGGCGTTATCGGCGTTCCGCTGCCATTGGAAAAAATCCTTCGGGCGCTGTCAGGCATCACGCGGAACCGCCGTCTTTCGGCGCGCTCCTTTGCCGAGCTTTCCCTGGCGATCTGCACCACGGACACGCGCCCGAAGACTGCGGCCGCCTCGTTCAAAATGGGGGGGAAGCGCATTCATCTTGTAGGCTGCGCCAAGGGCGCCGGCATGATTCATCCGAACATGGCCACGACGCTTGCTTTTGTGGTCACTGATGCTGCCATTGCGCCCGCGCTGCTGCAAAAGGCGCTGCGCGACGTCACCACGCGCACCTTTAACGTGATCAGCATTGATGGCGACACTTCCACCAATGACACGCTCCTCGTGCTGGCGAATGGGCAAGCGGGTGCGCCCACGATCAAAGCCGGAACCTCTGCACATCGTGCCTTTGCCAAAGCGCTCGAAGAAGTTTGCCATTCGCTCGCTCTACAGATCGTCGCCGATGGCGAAGGCGCGCAACGCGTCATCGAAATCCAGGTTCGCGGCACCAAGACCGAAGTAGCCGCTCGTCAGATCGGGCGAACGATTGCTACTTCGCCCCTCGTCAAAACGGCTTTCGCTGGCGCCGATCCCAATTGGGGCCGCATCTTTGCCGCCGTTGGACGCTCCGGCGTCAAATTCGATCCCAACCGCGTGGACATCCACATGGCCGGGATACCTGTGTTGCGCCGCGGGCAGCCGCTCGATTTTAGTGAGCGCGCCGCGAGTAATCGCCTCCTCGCTGAACACGTCCCTATTGTCGTGGATCTGCACGCCGGCCGTGCTTCCGCCCGCTACTGGACCTGCGATTTCACCGCCGAATACGTGCGCATCAACGCTTCGTATCGCACCTAGCGGCCAACGATTTTGTTGCCAAAGAGCTCGTCGGCACCCAGAAACGCGGGCAAAATCAGGGGAAAATCCATCATCGTGCTGCGCGCGGAAACCCGTTTTGCGGCTCTTGGTCGCGCATCGCATCACCATTTCCGATCTCAGGCCTCGCCCCGGACCAGTACGGGGCTCCCCCTCTCCCCAACCTTTTATAGTTGCAAAACTAGGCAATTTTCGAGACCATCTTCGCGACCACTGAACTGCCCCCCGCTCACCGCGGCACGCCCTCCGGTTTGCCCCTTTGGCGGTATCGGTTTCTCAGTGCGCTCCGCAATCGTGGTTAGGTTCCGGACAAAAGGAGTCCGCAGGTGAAGAAGCTTTACGTCGGTAATCTCCCTTTCAATGCTTCCGAAGAGCAGTTGCAGGAATGGTTCGGTCAAGTGGGGGTCAACCCTTCAGCAATCAGTCTGATTCGCGATCGGTTCACGGGTCAGTCGCGTGGTTTCGCTTTCATCGAAATCGCCAATGATGAAGAGGCGGATCGTGCGGTCACGTCCCTGAACGGTCAGAACTTCGGGGGCCGGAACCTCGTCGTCAACGAAGCGCGGCCGCAGACGGAACGTTCCGGCGGCGGTGGTGGTCGCGGTGGCTATGGCGGTGGCCGAGGCGGCGACCGTGGAGGGCGAGGCGGCGGTGGTCGCGGTGGGGATCGCGGCGATCGTGGAGACCGCGGCAACCGCTGGTAATTCCTCTTTCACAACTTTCCCGATTGCGGCTCCAGAGGCGGTCTTTTTGCGCCTGAAGTCTCTTTGTTTGGGGTCGATGCTGGCTCTGTTATTCACAGCCCTCAGAATATTTTCTGGTCATCACCCATCGTTCCGTGTACTATCCCGGCGTTCAAACCGGCGGCCTCTGCGATTGAGGTCTTTCCCGCCAGGGTTCTCTTGTTTCGGCGTAGTGCTCTCCACCTGTTTTCTGTGACCGAAACAAAACCTGGGGTGACGTGTTTGAAACATCAGACGAAGATTTTGATTCGCTCCTTCTCGCCTGAAGGGTATGAAGATTACAACTTGCGTTGGTCTTGCGGCGCAAGCGCGATAGCGGACGCTGCCCTTGGTGGAGCGAACCTTCTCACTGCGGGCCGCATCCAACGAAGGGCAACGGGTTTGACGGCACGATGAACGCTTGGCACAAACGCGATTGGAAACAGTTTTACGAGCTAGCGCGCCGTCCCTGGCAACGACACCGCCCGCCGCGACCCGTGTACCCGACGGGTCTGAATCGCGTGTTGCCCGCTGCGGGTTTCAGCCTTTCTGAACTCGATGATGCGGGAGTGGATCTGGAGCTTGCCGAGCATTTGGGGCTGCCCGTGGATGCGGGCCGCATAGGAGCGTACGGCCCGAACGTTACCGTCCTGCGCGATTTCGTCCGCTCTTCCCGCCAGCCGCTTTGAGCCGGCGCGTCTCTGTTACCGTTTGTCGCTCTGCGTCTTCCCGAGTAAACTTGGAGTGTCACTTTTGACCGAAGCCATGGCCTCACCCTTCAATATCATTTCTGGCGGTGCCGTTCTGGCTGCCCCAACCCCTAAGGCACACCCGCGCCCGGACTGGCTACGGATCAAATTTTTTGGCGGGGACCGCTACCAAAATCTAAAGCGCATTATGCGAACCCTCGATCTCCATACTGTCTGCGAGTCCGCCCGCTGCCCCAACATGGGCGAATGCTGGGAGCATGGAACCGCCACTTTCATGATCCTTGGGGATATCTGTACCCGCGCTTGTGGTTTTTGCGCGGTTCCTTCGGGCAAGCCCGTCGGTCCGCCGGATGAAGAAGAGCCCTATCGCGTCGCCGAAGCGGTGGCCCGTATGGGCTTGCGCTATGCGGTCGTAACCAGCGTCAACCGTGACGACCAACCGGACGGCGGCGCGCACCTCTTCGCCCGTACCATCGAGGAAATTCGCAACCGTGTTCCCGGCTGCAAGGTCGAAGTCCTGATCCCCGATTTTCGCGGCGATTGGAATGCCTTGAATACCGTGCTTGCGGTGAAACCGGACATCTTGAATCACAACACGGAGACTGTGCCCCGCCTGTATCGCCAGGTGCGCAAGGGCGCAGTATACGAACGCTCGCTGGAACTTCTGAAGCGCTCCAAGGAGACGCATCCCGACGTCCCGACAAAGACCGGTATGATGCTGGGGTTGGGCGAAGAAAAGCAGGAAGTCGTTGACACGATGCGCGACCTCGCCGCTCAGGGAACGGATATTCTTACCCTAGGACAATATCTTCAGCCCACGCGCGAACATCTTCCCGTCATTCGCTTCGTGCATCCCGACGAATTTGCCGAATGCAAGCGCCTCGGTGAGCGGATGGGCTTCAAGCATGTCGAGGCCGGCCCGCTGGTTCGCTCTTCGTACCATGCGTTCGACCAGGCCGAATCCGCCATCCGGTGATTTCTTCAGGAAGGTCGCCACAACGCGCGGCCACCGCGCACCACCGTCGGAATGACGTGATCAAATCCCTTGTGATCCTTGGCCGAGTAATCCACTCTCAACTGTGGTCCCAAACCGAAATCCACATCGTAGAGCGACTCGATCGCTTCAATCGGTCCTTCGCGGGTCAAATCCTTTCCGGCTTTCTTCAGGCCCTCCACCAGCACTATTGCATCCACGAACCCTTCCAGGCTCACGAAATTCGGCCGGGCGTGGGCCCATATCTCTGCAAAGTTCCTCGATAAAGCGCCACGGTCTCTAAATCCGTCAAGTAAATACGGCGGCACCACTAGGGTGATCACCAGCCTTCGGCATCGGTACCCGCATCCTGGATGAGTCCATCCGTGTCTACAAACGAAACCGTGACAAAAACCGGCTTCCACCCCTTGGCATGCGCCTGCTTGATGATTGGTGCCACGGTGTTGGGAATAGTGAAGGGGCGAAGTCGTCAGGTGGGACGGAAGGGTTTCCCGTGAAACGCTACCAGGTGGCCGTTGTTGCCGGAATGCACCCCTGCGCCCTTTCTGGCGCGCGTTCGGGGCTTCTTACAGGCGGGAATTACCTAAGTTCGACTTACTTCGCGGCTGCTGCAGCTTTCTTGCTGGCTTTCGCGGCAGCGGACGCTTTACGGCGGCGCTTCGTCTTGGGAGGCGTGGCGGGCGCTTCGCCGATGACTTCAGCCGTAAGAATACTGGTCACGAAAAGCTTGGGTCCATGATCGTCGAAATCGATGGCCGTTCGCTCGGCGTCCGCAGCGGTGACGATGCCCATGCCGTAAATTTCATGCTTGATGGTTTGGCCTTCTTGCATTACTTGCACAACTTCCTCCTTAACCGCTCGTTACTGATTTCTTTCGTTTTACTGAAGGCGAGAGGTCCTCAACTTGAGGACCTCTCCAATCTACAGGCTAGAGGCTTGTGACGTTCTCTGCCTGAAGGCCTTTCGGGCCCTTCTTGACTTCAAACTCCACCGCTTGACCCTCGTTCAGGGACTTGTAGCCGTCCATCTGAATCGCGGAGAAGTGCACGAACACATCTTCCCCTGTCTGGCGCTGGATGAACCCGTAGCCCTTCGAAGCATTAAACCACTTCACTGTTCCTTGTTCCTTCACTGCTGAACCTCGATATTGAAATTGCTTTGCCTCTCTTGCTCCCGGTTCCTGGTCGCCCAAGCACCGCGACAGCCTCCAGCCCGAAAAAAAAGGCTGCGATTTGTTTCTCGCAGCCCCCTGAACGAGTCAAAAGGTAATACAAGAGCAACAAACGCTATACCTAACACTATCACAAGAAAGGGCTTATTGTCCACGGCTGTGTATCATAACCGGACAGCCTTCCAGAAACTGTAACTTGTTGAAGATTCGGTATTTGAACGAGAATTACTTACAGGTTTGGTTCAGTTCTATTCTTCTAGCGACTCGGGCTGAATGCTGAGATTCCCCTCTCCCGCACCCTTCTTTTCCCAATACTTTCTGACCCAGGCTTCCCAACTCTTTCCAGCCGCCGTATCCCGGCCCGTAAAGGCAAGCGCGGCAATCTCCGAATAAGCGATCCGGATTCGCGGGTTGGTATCTTTGGGCAGGAGACGAATAAAAGAATTGTTCAGGCCGTTCCCGCTGACCCGATCAAAAATGTAACCTTCCAGTTTCGATCCGTCCTTGCGGGTTATGGTCACATCGCCACGATAGTCGAAGGCCTTCTCGAGCGCTTCTCTTAGTTCGTCCTCGGTCGCCAGTTGAGGAATCCAGCCCTGCAAGGTTTCATGGGCCGTTCCGGGCGCAACCTCAAACTGATCCGGATTAAGGGTGTGCTCAGGACGATCCGCATGCCGCGGCCCGGTCACGCGCGTGTCTCCTCGAGCTTTGAGGATTTCGCCTCGATTTGCACCAGCGGGTTATAGGAATGCACGGGCTTGACGGATTCCGCCAGCATGGCTTCCGCATCGGCGTCAGGATAGTTTGAGGAGAAGGTCGCTTTAGCTGTGTCCCACAAACCCTTCAACGAGCTGAACGTATAGTCCACCGCGGTCGCTTCATAGCCGCTATGCACCATGCAGTTCGCGCATTTGGGATTGCCGGATTCCGTGCCGTAATTTGCCCATTCCGTTTCGGCCATCAACTCTTTAAACGTATCCGCATAGCCGTCTTGTAGCAGGTAGCAAGGCTTCTGCCATCCAAAGATCGAGTACGTGGGCATGCCCCAAGGCGTGCATTTGAAATCGCGCTTCCCCATCAAAAACTCAAGAAACATGGGCGACTGATTGAATTGCCAGGTCGCTTTCCGGTTGGCGAGCATGGCCCGGAAGAGCCGCCGTGTTCGCGCGCGCCCCAGGAAATGCTTCTGGTCCGGCGCCTTGTCATAGGAATATCCCGGCGAAAGCATCATACCTTCCACTCCAAGCGCCATCATCTCGTCAAAGAACGCCCGCACACTGTTCGGATCAGCTCCGTCAAAGAGAGTGGTATTTGTGGTTACCCGGAAGCCGCCCTTCAGCGCCTCGCGAATTCCTTCCATTGCCAGCTCGTATCCGCCTTCGCGGCACACCGAAAAATCGTGGTGTTCTTTCTGCCCATCCATATGCACGGAGAAAGTGAGGTACTTGCTCGGCTGGAACAGGTGCAGCTTTTCCTTCAGCAGCAGAGCGTTCGTGCACAGGTAGATATACTTTTTGCGCGCTACGAGACCCTCCACGATCTTCTCGATGTGCGAATGCATCAGGGGTTCGCCGCCAGGGATGGACACCATGGGCGCGCCGCACTCGTCCGCCGCTTTAAAGCACTCTTCGGGCGACAGCTCGCGCTTCAGCACATGCGCCGGATACTGGATCTTACCGCAACCGGCGCATGCCAGATTGCAGCGATACAGCGGCTCCAGCATCAACACGAGTGGATACTGTTTGCGCCCCTCCAGCTTCTGCTTGAGGACGTAACGGGCCACCGTCCACGCTTGGGATATAGGTACCGGCATTCCGTCCCCTGTCGAACGATTCCTTGAACTTTAGATGCGGGAACCATAGCCCCCGGAATCTCTAGTTTACCCGATATAGCTCATTCCCGG
>Ga0306920_100000557_pt1 | contig 43584 bp, 39 predicted proteins | sample flu12Cox44000170_FD_204666 | JGI IMG/M metagenome (GOLD analysis project Ga0306920, IMG submission 204666) | Lab enrichment of tropical soil microbial communities from Luquillo Experimental Forest, Puerto Rico - flux4day.12C.oxic.44.000.170 (v2)... | ecosystem: Environmental > Terrestrial >... | reverse complement strand
TGATCTGGAGCCAGCTGCACGGCATCGTGAGCCTCGAGATCGCCGGGAACTTCGCATCCATGAGCATCGACGCGGACCAGCTCTTCGAGATCCAGCTAGCCGCGATAACGGCGACGCTGGGGTAGCACCGGTCTGGGATCCGGTGGCGGGCACCGACCTGGCGAACGGCCACCCGTTCGCATCCAAGGCCAGCGAGGCGTAGCCGCCGCGGAAGAAGACGAGCGGGCGGCCGGGGTGGCGCTGGTCTCGACGTCCCGGACGCGGCCGACCACGATCTCGTGGTCGCCGCCGGGCAGGCGGTGCTCCACCGTGCACTCCAGGACGGCGAGCACGCCTTCCAGGCGGGGACTGCCGGGTCGGCCCGTGCCGGTGCCGGACTCCGTCCCAGGCCGCGTTTTCGGCAGTGCCGGCCGAGCCGACCGCGCGTCGAGGCTGGCTCGCCATGATGGGCTACCCTAGCTGGTCATAGCCCATGTATTGTCGAGCTTCTCCATCGAGAACATGGGAAGTAGGAGAGAGGGATATCAGGAGATGACCACGGTCACCAACGGAGTCAACGTGCAGGCGCTGCTCGAGGCGCGCGAAGTGCTGAAGGGTGCGCCCGAGGCCGCCCAGTTCACCTGGCGCGCGTCCGCCAAGTGGCAGAACGGCGTGCACAGCCAGATAAAGGTGCAGAGCTTCTTCGGCCTCGGAGAGGAGCACAGCCACAAGGCGGAGTCGGTGTTCGAAGCCGACCACCCCGAGGTCTTCGCGGCCACGGATAATGGCATCACGCCGATCGAGTACCTCATCGTCGGCCTGGCCAGCTGCCTGACGGCGGGCGTGGCGTCCGTCGCGGAGAACCGCGGCATCCAGCTGCTCTCGGTCGAGTCGACGGTCGAGGGCGCGCACGACATCCGCGGCATCCTCGGCGCCGACAGCGATGTCCGCAACGGCTACAACGACATCAAGGTGACCTTCCACATCGACGCGGACGCGTCGAGGGAGGACATCGAAGCGCTGGTGGCCCAGTCCCAGAAGCGCTCCGCCGTGTTCGACGCCCTGACGAACCCGACGAACGTCATCGTCGAAGTCGCCTGAGGGCCACGTCATCGAGCGCGTAACCACCGTCGTCATCGGCGCGGGGCACGCGGGCCTCGCCGCGAGCCGCTTCCTCAGCGACCGGTCGATCGACCACGTCGTGCTCGAGCGCGGCGAGGTGGCGAACTCCTGGAGGCGCGAACGCTGGGACTCGCTGCGGCTGCTCACTCCCAGCTGGCAAAGCCGCCTGCCGGGCCTTCGCTACGAAGGCCCAGACCCCGACGGCTACATGACGATGGGGGAGGTCACCGCGTTCATCGAGCGCTTCGCCGCGGTCTCGCGTGCTCCCGTCCGGACCGGCACGACGGTCACGCTGGTGCGGCGCGCCGACGAGGGGTACCACGTGACGACGACGCACGGCCAGTTTCGCTGCCGGGCCGTGGTCATAGCCAGCGGTGCCTGCAATCAGCCGTCGGTGCCGCGGTTCTCCGACGCGGTGCCGGCGTCCGTCGAACAGCTGACGCCGTTCGACTACCGCGACCCCGCCAAGCTCCCCGACGGCGGCGTGCTCGTCGTAGGAGCGTCGGCGACCGGCGTGCAGCTGGCCGCCGAGCTGCAGCGGTCGGGTCGGCCGGTGACCCTGTCGGTGGGCGAGCACGTGCGGCTGCCGCGCACGTATCGCGGACGCGATGTGCTGTGGTGGATGGACGCGTCGGGCCTGTGGGACCAGCGGTACGACGAGGTCGAGGATCTCACGCGGGCCCGGCGGCTGCCCTCGCCCCAGCTCGTCGGGACGCCCGAGCGGACCACGCTCGATCTCAACGCGCTCGCCTCGATCGGCGTCGAGCTGACGGGCCGCTGGGCGGCGGTGCGTGACGGCCGCGCGCTGTTCTCCGGCGGCCTGCGCAACGTGTTCTCGCTCGCGGACCTCAAGATGAGGCGCCTGCTGGACACGTTCGACGAGTGGGCCCGTACGCGCGGGTGCGACGCTGAGGTCGGCCCGCCCGAGCGCTTCCCGCCGACACGCGTGCCCTGCTCGACCCGGTTGCAGCTCGACCTGGGCAACGGCGAGATCCGCGCGGTCGTATGGGCGACGGGTTTCCGGCCTGACTACGGCTGGCTCGATGTGCCCGCCCTCGACGCGAAGGGCCAGCTGCGCCACGAGGGCGGCGTGGTCGACAGCCCGGGACTGTACGCGCTGGGCCTGCCCGTGCTGCGGCAGCGCAAGTCCACGTTCATCTGCGGCATCGAGGACGACGCACGCGAGGTAATCGATCACCTAGCCCGGTTCCTGGCCGTGCGCGGGTGATCCTGAGCGCCGGCTCCTGGTTCATTCTCGCGGAGGCCATGCGTCGCTGGCTTCATGGGCGGCGAGCGCGCCGCGGATGAGGGGATAGCGGTGGCGGACCACCTGGCGACCGCGGCGTCCAGCTCACCGAGCTCGGGTTCGGTGACGTACAGGCCGCGGGCGGGGACCGTCGCTCCCAGCTCGACGAGGACCGGCCGCAGGTGGACCTCGACCGCGAGGGTATGACCGGCCCAGCCGACGGTCATGACCAGCACCGCGATCGTCCCGGCTAGCCGTGGCCAGGGCGGCCCCGCCCTGCGGAACAGCCCATTGAATGATTCCGGTCACCCCGCAGGCTTGGCCTTGATCGGCGCCGGCTGCGCATCCACGGAGTCCGCAGCACGCCGGGCTGGGTCAAGGCGTCTGGAATCACGCAGCCACACCGGCATCACAGCATGTGCTGTAGTTCTGGGCAGCCACAGAACGCGTAAACCGTACCCAATTGGCTGTTTCGGTTGAGCCCGGCTATTTCGCGTGCTCTGCTGTCCAGATAACGGCTGGGCCGTGGGCCGCCGGGGGGGTGGTGAGTGTGGGCCGGGAAGACCGCGATCCGGCGCCATCCTCTGACGTCCTGCTCAGCGCCGGGGCCCGGGCGAGGCGGGCCGGGCCGGTGCGGAGACCGGCCAGGGAAGCGGAGCCGTCGTGGGGCCGGGTGCTGGTCAACACCGTCAAGTTGCCGGTGCTGCGGCAGCTGCGGGCGGCCGGCCTGCTGCGGCGGCGCGGGAGCGGTTCCCGGCGCTGGCGCTTCGCCGTCCTCGTCCTGGCCCTGGCGGGCGCCGCGGTGACCGTCCTGTGGCTGGCCGGCGGCCTCACCAGCGCCCCGTCCCGGGCCGCGCGGGTGCCGGCGGCCGGCGGTGGCCCGCCATCGGAGGCGGCCGGGGCACAGGCCCGGGCGGCTGCCTGGATCGCCGGTCAGGTGAGCGGCAACGCGATCGTCGCGTGCGATCCCGCCATGTGCGTAGCGCTGCAGGAACAGGGCGTCGCCGCGGGCCGGCTGATGCCGCTGCGGTCCGCGGCGGCCAGCCCGCGCGGCGCCGGCGTGCTGGTGACCTCCCCGCTGGCCGGCGGCCAGCTGGCCGGCCGGTACGCGCCCGCGCTGATCGCGAGCTTCGGGTCGGGCGGTAACCGGGTCGAGGTCCGCGCGGTCGAGCCCGGCGGGGCGTCCGCCTACCGCGCCGCGCTGCGGGCCGACCTCGCCGCGCGCCGGGCCGCGGGATCCCAGCTGCTCCGGAACTCGCACATCCGGTTCACCGGGCCGGGCGTCGCGCAGCTGCGGGCGGGTGAGGTGGATACCCGGCTGCTGGCCACGCTGGCGGTGCTGGCGTCGCAGTACTCGTTCGGGGTGACCGGGTTCGGCGATGCCGCCCCCGGTGCCCCAGTGCTGTTCCGCCAGGTATCCATCGCCGGCATCGGCCGCGGCCGGCTGGCGGCCCTGGCCATGGTGCGCGCGCAGAACCCGCCGTACCTGCCCGCGCACGCCGGTGTCGCCGGCCAGACCGGGCTGAGCATCGAGTTCGCCGCGCCGAGCCCGCTGGGGCTGCTCTCGCCGGTCCTTGACGCTGACTCGCCGCACCCGGGCTCGGCCGGCGGCGGATTTCCTCTGGGGTGGGCACAGATCAGATGAGAGGTGAGTAATCATGCGGCTGCTCCGGCGTCTTGCCCGGCTGGCGACGATCACAACCCTGCTCGGGGGCACCGCCGCCCTGGTGGCGGCCACCCCGCCGGCGGCGTCGGCGGCGCCGGCGGCCGCGCCGGACGGATGGGTCCGGATCGCCCACCTGTCTCCCCAGGCGCCGGCCATGGACATGTACGTGTATCCGTTCGGCAACCCCGGGCGCCCCCTCGTGCTGAAGGACGTCAGCTACGGCGCCGTCTCGGCGTACATGGCGGTCCGCCCGGGCCAGTACACGGTCGCGATGCGGGGCTTCGGCGCGCCGGCCTCCAGCAAGCCCGCGCTGACCACGAGCTTCATGGTGAGCGCCGGGACCGCGTACACGCTGGCCGCCCTTGGCCCCGACCCCGGCCTGCGGACCGAGGTCCTGAAGGACCAGATGACCACGCCGGCGGGCGAGGCCGCCGTCCGGGTCCTGCAGGCCTCGCTCAAGCAGCATCTGGTGACGGTCAGCTACGGACCGGACATCCTCGCGCGGCAACTGGCCTTCGGGGCGGCCACGCCGTACACGGCCGTCCCGCCGGGCGCGCAGACCGTGCGGTTCACCGCACCGGGCCAGCACACCGCCACGCCGGTCACGCTGGCCGCCGGCACCGTGCACACCATCGTGGTGCTCGACGACTCCTCCGGCCTGAAGGTCGACGCGGTAACCGACGCGGCCGGCAGTCAGATCATGCCGAAGGGCGCGGTCCCCGCCGGGTTCGGCGGAACCGCCCCACGCCCGCCGGCGAATCCCGCGCCATGGCTGGTGATGATCGCGGCCGGGGCCCTGCTAACCGCGGCGGGGCTTGCCCGGTTGCGCCGCCCGGCGTAACCGCGGCGGGCGTCGCTGGCATGGCGGGACGCCGCCGTCTCCGTCGCGCCCCGGCTCCGCTCGATCGCGAGGAATTTGCTGCGCCATGCCCAGGCAGTTGAGGGCGTAGGCCTGGCCGCGCAGGTCGCCGAGATCGCGGCACAGCGCCAGGGCCTGCTGCGCGCAGGCGGCGGCCGGGTGGTCCCCGGTCAGCACATGTACCAGACCCAGTTCGGTGAGGGCGGTCGCCTCCACGAGGCGGTCGCTGACGCTGCGGGCTAGCGCCAGGGCCCGCTAGGGCCAGCCGATGCCGGGAGCGGGTGCTTCGGCGGTGAGTACCTTGCCCGTTCGCGGCCCCGGTCCGGACATGCTGGCGACGCCGGGAGAAACCCGGCCGCCATCAGAAATAGCGTCCGCCGGTTCGCGCCGCCGAGCGCACAGGCCAAGTAGCCGCGGTCGAGCTCGATCAGGCTCGCACGGCTTACGGCTCTGCTACGCCATGAGCCACCTGGCGGCAAGCTCCAGCACGTCCGCGTGGCTGCGGGCGCCGTGGTCGGCGGCCATGAAGTGGTGGCCAATCACGAGTGAGAAGGCGAGCGTGCTGCGGGCCTCGGCCTCGTCCTGGTCGCTGCAGATCGCGCCGAACAGCAGGCGCAGGTAGTCCATCCGCCGGTTATCCACGCGTCGCAGGCGCTCGGCGACCGCCTGGTCACGCCGGGCCCAGTCGCGGATGGCCAGGTCGACCGGCAGCAGCTCGCGGGAGAAGGTGAGCGCGCCCGCCAGCCGCACCCTGGCCCGGGCGTCGCCGCCCTTGCGCTCGACGCGCTCGAGCACCTCGTCGATGCTCATCCGCTCCCAGGCGTCGAGCATCTCATCGAGCAGTGCGTTCCGGTCGGCGAAATGCCCGTAGAAGCCGCCTTTGGTGACGCCGAGCGCATGCGCGAGGACCTCGACCCGGACGGCGTCCGGGCCGCCGGCCGCCAGGGCCCGCAAGCCCTCCTCGATCCACCTGCTGCGGGGGGTCCGGGTGATGGCGGCCATGGCCTTCCACTATCACGTCTGGGGGTTGACTACATCGCCGGTGGTGCTAGCCTTCATGTATACGGTACCGTATATATGGAGGTTCCGGCATGCGGCTCCCGAACACCGCGCACACCTCCCGGCCCTGGCGCATCCACGAGCTCACCAGGGACTTCCGCGTCGAGGACGTGTGGGCACTGCCGACGCCGGGCGGCCCGGACGACTTCCCGCGGCTCGTGACGTTGCTGGCTTCGGGTGGTGACCCGGCGCGCGCCTCGGCCTCCCGCGCCGTCCGCGCGCTGTGGGCGGTCCGCTGGCAGGCCGGGCGGCTGCTCGGCTGGGATGGCCCGGATGCGGGGCTCGGCTCCCGGGTGCCCACGCTCCGCGACCGGCTCCCCGCCGACCTGCGGACCGCCCCGTCCGGGCCGGATTTCCGCGCCCTCCCCTTTACCCCGCTGTACCTGCTCGGTGATGAGTGGGCCGCCGAGATCGCCAACCGGACCATGCACGGGGTCATGCATGTCGGCTGGGTCCCGGACGGGGCCGGCGGGTATCGCGGCCAGATGGCCGTCCTGGTCAAGCCGAACGGGCTGCTCGGGACCGGCTACATGGCGGTGATCAGCCCATTCCGGCACCTGATCGTGTACCCGGCGCTGACCCGAGAGACCGAGCGGGCCTGGCGGGCGCTGGCCGCCAATCCGGACACCAGCGGGCCGTCGCCCTGATCGACATGGCTAGTGCAGAGGTACGAAGCTGACCCGGCTCCTGAGGCCGCGGGACCGGCTTGCGGAGGTGGCAGGCGACCGCGCCGGTGCGCGGTGGCGCGTGCGGGCACGCACAATAAGGAACGATCTGTATGAGGCCGCCCGCGCCGCTGACATCCCCGCCTGCCGCTCGTAATCGGCGGTCCGGAGCGTGTCTCTGGTACTAGGCATCGCCCCGATCCCGGCCACCTGTGACATAGCGTGACCGGCCGAAGAGGCCTACGTTTGGGTTCCGCTCAATCGCTGGGGCCCGCGGCTGGCCCAGCCGGGTCTCAGCCCGGCCGGAGGTGCCCTGATGACCACTGCCGCCCCATCCACCGCGCTCGCCACGATCCAGCCCGTCTTCACCGACGCCGAACGACTCGCCCTCGCCGGGGTTCCTGGCCGGGTACCGCGGCCTTACAAGAGAGGCCTACGCACTCGACCTACGCCAGTTCACGACCTGGTGCCGCGCCCGCTCCCAGGCCCTGTTCGCCGTCCGCCGCGCCGACATCGAGTCCTTCGCTCGTGAGCTGGAGGCCAGGGGTCGGGCCCGCGCGACTGTCACCCGGCGGCTGTGCACCATCGCCGGGTTCTATAAGTACGCCGTCGAAGAAGAGCTCATCGATCACTCACCTGCCGCGCACGTCCGCCGTCCGCGAGTGGACTACGAGTCCCACACGGTCGCGCTGGACCGTAACGAGCTCGGCGCGCTGCCGGTGGCCGCTGGGCTCGGCCCGCCGACTCAGCATGCGCTGATCTCGCTGCTCGCCCTGAACGGGCTTCGGGTATCCGAGGCGACCGGGGCCGACATCGAGCATCTGGGCCTGGAACGCGGGCACCGGACGCTGACCATTACCCTTAAGGGCGGCAAGGTGGTGACTATGCCGCTGGCGCCGCGCACTGCTCGGGCGATCGATCTGGCCGTCGGGCGCTCGGGTGCCTTCGGAGGCGATGCCGGCCCGGTGGGCGATGGCCGCGGCCTCGGTGCGGCTGGCGGCGTTGAGCTTGGCCAGGATGTTCGACACGTGGACACTGGCGGTCTTGACCGAGATGACCAGCTCGGCTGCGATCTCACGGTTGCTGCGGCCCGCAGCGACCAGCCGCAACACCTCCAACTCGCGGCCGGTCAGCCGACCGGCCAGGCGCGGCGGCGCGGCCGCGGATTGCCTCGGCGGCGGCACGGCGTCTGTCTGGCCGCAGGCGCGCAGGAGCGCGGCCAGGTAGCCGGGCTCTGTGCGGCGAGCCGCGTGCTGCTGGCCCGGCCGGGCGGCGGACAGCTGGGCGAGCAGGGCGCGCATCGGCGCGCCCTCGTCGGCGAATACCCGGACATAGCCGGGCCGGCGGGCGAGCGTAAGCGCCTCGGTCAGCGGGCCAAGGGCACTGGCGTGATCACCGCGGGCGGCCAGCGCCAGCGCCCGCAGCGTCTGGATCTCGATGATGCTGCCGGCCCGGCCCTGGCTGGACGCGGCGCCGAGCAGCCGTTGCAGCAGCGTGAGTGCCGGTCCGGGGTCGTCTTGGGCGAGCAGTACCCGGGCCAGCACCAGATATGCCGGCTCGCGAGGATAATCTGGCTCGTCGTCTGGGTTCAGACCAGCCGTCGTTGTCCACTGGGCGGCCGCGTGGACGTCGCCCTGGGTTAGCAGCAACCGCACCCGCTGCGATGGCACCGGGTTGAGCAGGGGGATCACTTGCGGGCTCAGCCCCATCTGCCCGGCCTTACCCATCGCCTCCAGGGCCCCGGCCGGGTCACCCTGCGCATGCCGGATCCGGGCCACGATAGCCAGGCCGGTAGCCTGCGGTGGGGTGTAGGCAAGCTGCCGGCACAGCGTGACCCCTCGGGTGGCGTGGTCAAGCGCGGCGGTCAGCTCGTTCCGCTCGTACAGGATCTGGGCCAGGCCCACGTGCGCCAGGCCCAGATGGGCTGGCTGGCTGCTTTCGCCAGCCCCCTCCATCGCTTGCCGGTAGGTGGCCAGCGCAGCATCCAGGTTGCCCCGGGCGCGCTGCACCTGACCCAGGTCATAGCAGACGCGCATGGCCAGAAAGCCAGCGAAGAACTCGGCGCCGCCTTCGACAGCGCGGAAGACCTGCGCGGACTCGCCGCCTAGACGGCGGACCCTTTCGTCGGCAGCCCGCAGTTCGGCGAGCACCTCTGCCAGCCCGCGCTCGGCTGGCCCGAGCCGTCCGTCCAGCCAGTGCACCCCCGCCTGGTTCCAGCGCACGAAGGAGCGCATCAACCGCTCGTCCTCGGCCAGGTGGGCTAGGGCCTGCTGGTTGTAGCCGGCCGCGAGGGCGGTATTACCGCGCAGCCGCGCGAGGACGGCGCGCAGGAACGCGATCCCCGCGGGGACATTGGCCAGCACGCTCGTCGGCCGCCCGCCGGGGTCCTCGTACGGTTCGTCGCCGCAGGCCGCAAAGGCGCGCTCGGTGTCATCGAGCAGGGTCTCGAGTGCTTCCAGCTGGAAGCCCTGGGCGGCGCCGTACGCCTGGGCCAGGCACAGCCGCGGACGCATCCGTACCGACTCCGCCGGCAGCGCCGAAAGCCAGCGGCGCAGGGTCGCGCCCTCGCTGCGGCCGAGCAGCTCCTCGACGTGCCGCTCGACCAGCCGCGCATCCCAGGCGGCGTCACCGGCCGCCAGCGCGTGCCGCACCGCGTCATCGGCCAGATCGTGCTCCTCGCACCAGGCGGCCGCGGCCCGGTGCAGCGCCTGCACCCGGCCGGGCTGCTCAGCCTGCAACCGCGCGCGGAGCAGGTCGGCAAACAGGTGGTGATAGCGCCACCAGCCACGCACCTCGTCCAGCGGCACCAAGAACAGCCCCGCCCGCTCGATGTCCTGCAGCATCGCCTGGCTGCCGGCCCGCCCGGTAACCGCATCACACAGCTCCGCCGACAGCCGCTCCAGCACCGAGGTCTCCAGCAAGAACGCGCGCACCTGCCCGGGCTGGCCATCAAGAACCTCATCGGCCAGGTAGTCCAGCACGAAGCGGTGGCTGCCGCTGAACGTCGCCGCCAACCCGGCCGGATCCGCGTGCCCTCGCAGCGACAGCCCGGCCAGCTGCAGCCCCGCCGCCCACCCCTCCGTCCGGGCCACGAGCGCCGCCACCGCCGCGCCGGGCAGCTCAGCGCCGATGGCTTCGCGCAGTAGGCCCGCCGCTTCATCGGTGGTGAACCGCAGGTCGGCGGCGCGCAACTCAGCCAGCTGGCCGCGGGCCCGCAGCCGCGCCAGCGGCAGCGGCGGGTCAGCCCGGCCGGACACCACGACCCGCAGGCCCGGCGGCAGGTTCTCCAGCAAGAACGCCACCCACTCGTGCACCGGCTCGGAATGGATCAGGTGATAATCGTCTAGGACCAGCAGCACCTCATCCGGGCCGGGATCGGCGGCCAGCTCGTTGATCAATGCCGTCACCAGCCCCTCAAACGCACGTGCAAGCAGCGGGCCCACCCGCCCGGCCAGCCCCGGCCGGGCCCGGTCCAGCGCGGCCACCGCGTAGCGCCAGAACCGGGCCGGGTCGCTGTCGCCGCGATCCAGGCCCAGCCACGCCACCGGCCGCCCGCCACCGCGGGCCCAGTCCGCCAGCAGCGCCGTCTTGCCGAATCCCGCGGGAGCACTAACCAGCACCCGGCCCTTAGCCAGCCCCTCGCCCAGCGCATCCACCAGACGCCGGCGCGGCACAAAACCGGGCGGCGGCCGGAGCACGTGCAGCTTGGTCGCCAGCAGGACACCCGGCCCGGACATGGCGACCCCCGCCGGGCCCGCCGCAGGCGGGTCAGCCATCGGTGATCGACCGACCAGGCCAACAGGCGTATCGTGCGGAACTGTGCCACTGTCCGTCATCCGGCGTCTCCACGTGGCCCGGCGGCGGAGGCTCAGGGCTGGGAGTCATCGTCACGCCACCCGGCCACAAGCAGATTACCGCTCGCGAAACTCACGCAGGCGCGCTCGCTACCTTTGCAGCGGGCGGTGATACCGGTGGTGCAGACGGTACCGTCTCGTGACGCGCTGGACCCGGGGCAGGCAGCCAGTCCGCGTCCGCGCGCATTATGGCGTGGATCGGCTATCACGGCCGACCGGCGCATGGCCAGTTCGTCTGTCAGGTCAGCCGCGCCGCCCGGTGCAGCCTTGCTGTCACATTGGAGTCAACCCCTCTTGCCCCAGCCACATTCGGCATTGCCCTCCGCGACCTGCCCATCGCCACAAGGCCAAGAGGACCGCAAAGACGACCAGAACAGGATGATCCGCATGAGGTCGCTCTGGAGGACGACTCACTCCCAACCGCCCCGATTCGGGCAGGGAGGGTCGCTCCCGCTGCCGATCGGTTTTCACGCTGCGTCACAATCGCTGGCTGCGGTTACCGCGCGAGATCCGCCTGATCATGGTCGGGAACCTGGGTCGCCAGAGTGGCTATCGTTATCGCGCCCGAACGGCTGTTCTGTCTGCAGGTGACCCTAGGGCAGGCCGCAACCGGAACCCCGGTCATGGGGACCGGGGCATCGGTCGGGGCAGGCCGGTGACCGTTTGCGCTGCGGCCGCGAAGGCCGGATCGCCGGTGGCCGCGAGCCCCCGCTGGCAGGCCTCGACGAGCTTGACCTGGTGCGGGTCCAGGCTGTGCACGGCCGCCGCGGTCAGCTCACCGCCGGGCGGGCTGGCCGGGTCTGGCGCATCCACCGGTTCGATGCCGGTGTACAGCGCCACGTGTTCGGCATGCACTTGGGCCAGGGCGGCGGTGGCCTCGGCGGCCGGGATGTGGCCGATGAGGATCTCCACGGCCATCGCGCCGGTGACGCCGTGCAGGTGGACGATGTTGGGCCGGGCCAGGTAGCGGCGGGCGCCGTCGGCCGCGGCGCGAACGACGGCAGCCCGGGGGTCATCGGCGATGCTTTGCGGCCCGGCGGGCTGGCCGGCCTGGTAGCGGGCCGCCCAATAGCCGAGTGCCCTGGCCAGCTCCCCGCGCCGCGGCGGGGTGTCGACCGTGTCAATGGCCCGCACGGCATGGGCGGTCCTGATAGCGCCGTGAAACAGCGCGGTACGCAGCGCCGGCATCAGCCGCGGCACCCACGTCTCGACCACGCCCTCCCATCCCTGGTCGTCAATGGCCCGCGCGAAGTACCCGATCCACTCTGGGAGACGGCGGTATGAGCCGAGGGCTTGCCGCCACTCGAAGCCGGCAGACCGCACCGGTGCGATGCTCGCGCCGCCCGCCTGGGCGAAGCGACGCGCCCAGCTGTCGATGTCATCGGCGCAGTCCAGTATGGCCAGCGCTTCGCAGGCCATGGCGCCGTGATTGACGAAGCCATTTGGCAGCTCGAAGCTGGCGGCCGCGATCCGCTCGTAAGCCTCGTCCAGGGCCGGGGTGGTGTCGCTCATATCGTCCTCTTCTCCGCAGGATACGGCCGCGCCAGCCTCAGTGCCCGGTCGCTCCGGTGGCGAAGGCTCGCATGATCTTTCATCCCGCGTGGTGCTTCACCCTTGAAGACAAGGCGCCCCCGCGGCGGTGGCATCTCCACCCCGCCTTCCGAACGGCGCGGGCCGCTCCCGCCCTCGCAGGCCTTCCGCAGCTGGGCAGAAAGAATGATCGGCGCGGCCTGCACTCCGTCACCAACGCGCACTCACGCCGATGACAGCGTGTTGTTGTGCGCATGCTCATGCCCGGCTCCGCATACTCATGCAGTTGATCATGATCAACGGAGCCCGGCCTATCAAGCCGTATCCTTCTAGCGCTCGCGCCGAACGCCGAATCCGGCGGGCTGGGTCCAGGCAAGGCGGATGCATGCAGATCCGCCCGTCCGGTGATCAGTGTGGCCATGAGTCCTTCTCCTGTCTCGTTCGGGGGAGCCGCGTCCTGCGAGTGATCACGACGCGGCCAGCTCCGGCGGTTGGCTGCTCACTTCTTGGCTGCCGGCGCCCAACGGTAGATGCCAGGGAGGGTGCGTTCGGCGCGGGCCGCGAAGGTGACGTAGCGCTCGATGGCTTCCTTCATCCAGTGGGCCGGGCGGCCGGTGAGCATCTGGCGGCGGGGACTGCCATCGGGCTGGAGCAGCGCGGCTGGGTGGCTGGGTGGCTGGAGGTGACGTGCCGCAGCAAGACGTCGGCAGCGAGGTCGGTGTCGTGGTCGTTGGTGGAGACGTGAAAGGAGAGCCGGAGGCGGCCAGCCCGGGCCGATCCTTTGATCCGCGCGGCGGCCATTACTCAGCCTCGGCGTCATCGGCGCGGTCGGGCTCGGCCGCGTCCTGCCCGGGCCCGGGACTCGGCCCCGGCCGCCGGGGATTGCGCGCCGCGGTTACCGTGAAGACACCCAAACGCGGTCGTGAGATAACGCCGGACATGAGCGGTTGCCTGCCTGTCTTAGGTCGACTGCTCAGCGTGTCAGGCGGTTACTTACGCCGAACTTACGCCTGCCGAGGCGCATGCACCCGGATCGAGGTTCAGTCCCATTCCGATCACCTGTGGCTAGAGTCTTCTGTCAGTACGCACGGTGGATGGGTCGGTCCGCTGGGCTACCTGCAGTGCCTAAGGGCGGAGCAGGCTGTCGGCCAGGGTGTCCGCGAGCCAGTCCTGGTAGCGATCGGCGAGCCAGTGCCGTTCGGTCACCAGGGCGCGGTACACGTCGTAACTGGTGAGGGCCCAGACGATGTCGATGGCCTCCTCGGGGGAGAGATCCCCACGCAGGCATCCCCGTTCCTGCAGGTAGGCGACCAGGCGCGTCTGGTTGCCTCGGCGCCTGGACTCGACCTGGTCGGCGGCGGCCGCGATCTCTGGAGCGATGACCGCCGCCCCACGCATCAGCTCGAACTCCGGCACCGACGCCTCGTAGGCGCGCCGGGACAGCTCAGCGACCAGCCGGAGACGCTGCCGCGGGTCGGTGGCCGCGCGGAGCCGGTCCACCAGGTCGTGCGGTGGCCCGACGGCGGCCAGAAGGTCGACCAGGGCAGCCAGGACGCCGCGCTTGGAGCCGAAGACCGCCTCCACCGTCTTGGCCGACACCTGAGCTGACGAGGCGATGGCGTCGATCGTGGTGGCGGCGTATCCGGCGGACCGGAACAGGTCACGGGCGGCGGCCAGGATGCCCGCGCGGGTCTGCTCGGCCTGGCGCTGGCGGGCCGGTGAATGGTAGGGGCGCCGGGCTGAAGCCCGGCCATGCTGCTCGGTCATATTAAATAGTAGACAACCTATTAGATAGGTATTATCCTAGCAGAATTCCCGCGATCCACCACCGGTTCCCGGGAATCGCCCCAGTGAAGGAACCTGGTGACGCCGTGCCCCGCATGACTTGGCATGGCTGCGCTGCGGCGGCCAGCCGCCGCGGGATGCCCCCCGCCACGAAAGACCGGTCGCTTATCTTTGATGCCGCCCTTGCGCTCGGCGTGGCGATCGCTGGCGGGCTGGGCTCCACGTCGAACCAGCCGCGGTCGGCTGCGGCGATCGCGCTGCTCGCCGTGATGGGGCTGATGCTGTTCTGGCGCCGCCGGTTTCCCGGGCAGGTCCTCGCGGCCGCGGCGATCTGCGTCGCCGTTCTCTACGCCCTGCGGTCCTCGCTGGAGCCGGCCTTCCTCGGCGTGCTTGTTTCCGCGTATAGCGCGGGAGTCTACGGGTCAAGGCGGCTGGCCCGGATTGTGGTGATCACCGCGATGACGGTGCTTGCCGGATTCTTCATCCCGGATGCGCTGGGCGGCCTCGCCTGGCTGCACCGGCGGCTGCCGGTTCCGACGGTGGATGCGGCGGTGGGCGCGTGGCTGGTAGGGCTCGTGGTCCGGCGGCAGCTCGACGCGCGGAACAAGCACGTGGCGGCGCTGGCAGAGCACGCCGCGCTGATGGAGGAGCGGGCGGACGGCGCGACGCTCAGCGAGCGGCTGCGGATCGCCAGGGAACTCCACGACATTGTGGCGCACCACATCAGCGTGGCAGTCATCCAGTCCCAGGCCGCGCAGCGTGTCGCCGACTCGGATCCGGCCCGGGCCAAGACCGCGATGGCTGATGTGGAGCGCACCAACCGGACCGCACTGGAGGAGATGCGCCGTCTGCTCGGCGTGCTGCACTCCAGCGAACCCGGCGGCACCGCCGCACCCATACCGGACGCCTATGCGCCGGCGCTGGGCCTGGCGGACATAGAGGTTCTGGCGGACCGGCTCCGGCGCGCCGGCCTGGACGTCAGCGTCGTCCAGCGCGGCGCGGCGGCCGGCGTGCCGGACGACGTGGGATTGACCGCTTACCGGATCGTGCAGGAATCGCTCACCAACGTGCTCAGGCACGCTGGCCCCGCCGCCGTCACGGTCGATCTCGACGTTGGCGATCAGCTCAGGGTCACCGTCACGGACGACGGCCGCGGCGCGAGCGCGGCCCTGGCCGGGGTACCCGGTACGGGCCGGGGCATCGCCGGGATGCGGGAGCGGGCCGCCGCCGTCGGCGGCAAGCTCAGCGCGGGGCCGAAGCGCGGCGGCGGCTACCAGGTACGCGCCACGGTCCCCCTGGGAGGGGCATGATCAAGGTCCTGCTGGCCGATGACCAGCCCCTGGTGCGCACCGGGTTCCGGATGATCCTGGAGGCGGAACCCGACATCGAGGTGGCCGGCGAGGCCGGCGACGGCGCCTGCGCGGTTCTGCAGTGCCGCAAGCTGCAGCCCGATGTGGTGGTGATGGACATCCGGATGCCGGTTCAGGACGGGATCGCGGCGACCCGGGAGATTACCGCCCAAGGGTATGCACGGGTGCTCGTGCTGACCACGTTCCATCTTGACGACTACGTGCTTGCGGCGCTGCGCGCGGGTGCCAGCGGCTTCCTGCTGAAGGACGTGGAGGCCGTCAAGCTGGCCGAAGCCATCCGCGTCATCGCCACCGGCAACGCGATCGTCGACCCGGCCGTGACCCGGCGGCTGCTCGATCAGTTCGCCCGGCTTCCCGCGCCCCCCGCTGCCTCTGCGACCCGCCATCTCGACGGGCTGACCGGCCGCGAGGCCGAGGTGCTCGCCCTAGTGGCCCGTGGCCTGTCCAACGCCGAGGTCGCGGCCGAGCTGTGGGTCACCGAGACCACGGTGAAGACCCATGTGCACCATCTGCTGACCAAGCTCGGCGCCCGGGATCGCGTGCAGCTGGTCATCCTGGCCTACGACGCGGGGCTAGCCGGGTCTCCATCCTGAGATCGACCCCGGCCGCCCTTCCACCCTCCGATCGAGGCCGAAGACAGCACCCCGGGGCGATGCCCGCGGAGCGCCCCGGAACCTAGGTTCCTCTCAGACCAGATAACCCAGAGGGGAACGAGATGACCACGACGGCGACAGCGACCGCCGCCCGGGCGCGTGATGTCACCAAGATCTACGGACATGGCCAGGCGGCGGTCACCGCCCTTGGCGGCGTGGACCTGGACATCCCGGCCGGCTCCTTCACCGCGGTGATGGGGCCGTCGGGCTCCGGCAAGTCCACCCTGATGCACTGCATGGCAAGCCTTGACCAGGTGACCAGCGGGCGGATCTGGATCGGGGACACCGAGATCGGCTCGCTGCACGAGCGCCAGCTCACCCGGCTGCGCCGGGACCGGATCGGGTTCGTCTTCCAGGCGTTCAACCTGCTGCCGGTGCTGAGCGCAGCCGACAACATCACGCTCCCGCTGGACATCGCCGGCCGCACCGCGGACCAGGCCTGGCTGAGCACCGTGATCAGCACGGTCGGGCTGAACGACAGGCTGCGGCACCGGCCGGACGAGCTGTCCGGCGGCCAGCAGCAGCGGGTGGCGATCGCCCGCGCGCTGGCCAGCCGGCCAGAGATCGTGTTCGCGGACGAGCCCACCGGGAACCTCGACTCGAACGCGAGCGCCGAAGTGCTCGGCCTGCTCCGCCGGTCGGTCCGGGAATTCGGGCAGACCGTGGTCATGGTGACCCACGACCCGGCGGCCGCGAGCTACGCCGACCGGGTGGTCTTCCTGGCCGACGGCCGGATCGCCGGCGGCCTGGACCGGCCTACGCCAGAGTCCGTGCTGGACGCGATGAAGAACCTCGGGGAGTGAGCAGTCATGTTCCGGGCCCTCTTCCGCAGCATGCTGGTGCACCGGCTGCGGCTGGTCCTGACCGGCCTGGCGATCGCGCTCGGCGTCGCGTTCACGTCCGGCACCTTCGTGTTCAGCTCCACCCTCTCCAGCAGCCTGGACTCGCTATTCGCCCAGGCCAGCACCGGGACCGACGTGCAGGTAACCCACGTCACGCCGGGCGGGCCCACGATCACGGGGAGCCCGGCCCAGCCGGTCGCCGCCTCAGTGATCACCGAGATCCGCCGTGTCCCCGGCGTCGCCGCCGCAGACGGCCAGGTCTCCGCGCAGGCGGTGCTGCTCGGCCGGAACGGCAAAGCACTGCCCGGGCCGTCGTTCGGTGTAGCGCTGAGCTGGCCGGCCGACACCCCGTTCCAGTCGGCGTTCTCCGACCGCGCCGGGCAGCCACCGACCGGGCCGGGCCAGGTGATGATCGACCGGGCGTCGGCACGCCGCGGTCACTTCGCGCCCGGCGACACGATCGGCATCGCCGTCGCCGGGCGCGCGGTGCCGTTCACCATCACCGGGATCACCGGTTACGGGTCTGCGGACAGCATCGGCGGCGGCTCAATGGCGATCGTCAGCCTCGGTACCGCGCAGCAGCTGTTCGGCAAGACCGGCGTGTACGACCGGATCGTGGTCAAGGCGCTGCCCGGTGTCTCCGCGACGCTGCTGCGGGACCGCGTCGCGGCGATGCTGCCGCCGGGCCTGGAGGCGGTCACCGCGGCGTCGGCCTCGGCCAGCGCCGCCCAGCAGATCAACAGCCAGCTCGGCATCTTGCGCGACTTCTTCCTCGGCTTCGCCGGGATCGCGCTGTTCGTCGGCGCGTTCGTGATCTGGAACACCTTCTCGATCATGGTCGGCCAGCGGACCCGGGAACTGGCGCTGACCAGGGCCCTGGGCGCAGGCGCTGGCCAGGTGTTCCGCCCGGTGCTCGCCGAGGCCATAATCGTCGCAGCCGTGGCCAGCGTGGCCGGCGCCGCGCTCGGGCTGCTCCTGGCCAAGGGCCTGGCCGCGCTGCTCACCTCGTTTGGCCTGTCGCTGCCGATCAGCGGCCTGTCGCTGCCCGTCGCGGAACTCGCAGTCGCTGTTGGCGTCGGCATCGCGATGACCGTGGTCGCCTCGCTCGCGCCGGCTTACCGGGCGACTCGGGTGGCCCCTATCCAGGCGTTGCGTGACCCGGCCCCCGAACCATCCAGGTTCTCCCGCCCGCGCCTGACCGGCGGGCTGGTGCTGACCGCGGCGGGCGTCGCCGCCCTAGTGGCCGGGGCGACTGGCGCCGGAGGCATCGCGGTCACTGCGACCGGGGCTGCGAGCTGCTTCATCGGCATCACAGCGCTGGCGCCGCTCACGGTACGCCCGCTGGCCTCCCTGGCCGCCGCGCCGCTCGTGCGCCTCCCCGGCCGCGCGGGACGGATCGGCCTGCTCGCCCGCGGCAACGCGATCCGCAGCCCGAAGCGCACCAGTGCCACCGCGGCCGCGCTAATGATCGGACTGGCCGTCATCACCGGGACCTCGGTCCTGGTCAGCTCGGCACGCGCGACGATCGGCCAGCAGATCAACGCCGCAAGCCGCACGCAGTTCTATGTGCAGGCGACCAACGGTGCCACCGGCCTCAGCCCTCAACTGGCCGGCACCCTCGCCCGCCAGCCCGGCGTTCAGGCGGTGACAGAGGTGCGGCAGACCAACGCGACCGTCGCGGGCGCGACGAACCGTACCGTGGACGGCGTCGACCCAGCCGCCATCGGCCAGTTCACCAACCTCCGGGTCACCGCCGGCCAGGTCAGCGCGCTCCACGCACCGAACACGATCATGGTCTCCGGCACCGGCTGGAAGCTCGGCGACACGATCCGGGTGCAGTTCGGCGGCTACGGCGTCTACCCGCTGCGAGTTGCGGGTGTGTTCGCCAACATCGGCCCGCTCAGCGGCTACCTGGTCAGCAACGCGACGCTCGCCGCAGACAGCGGGGTCCGCACCGACAGCGTGGACCTGGTGCGGGCGTCCGGCTCCGCGCGCAGGTCGATCCAGGCCGCGCTGGCCGGATACCCCGGCGCACAGTTGCTCGACCAGAGCGGCTACATCGCGAACCAGACAGCCACGCTGAACTCGCTGCTCACCCTGGTCACCGCCATGCTGATCCTGGCGATCGTGATCGCGCTGCTGGGCGTCGTCAACACGCTCGCGCTGTCCATCGCGGAACGCACCAGGGAGATCGGCCTGCTGCGCGCGATCGGCATGCAGCGCAGCCAGCTCCGGCAGCTGGTGGCGGCCGAGTCGATGATCATCTCGGTGATCGGCGCGTTGCTCGGCATCATCCTCGGCCTGGGCCTCGGCATAGGCCTCGCCGCCGCGCTGACCAGGTCAGCGCAGGCGGCAGTGGCTATCCCGATCGGCCAGCTCGTCATCTACATCCTCGCTACCGGAGCGGCCGGCGTGCTGGCCGGCATCGGCCCCGCCCGCCGTGCGGCCAGGCTCGACATGCTTACCGCTATCGCCGCCGGGTGAGCGCCCTCCGGCACCGGCGGCACCGGGGCAGGCGCCAAGGAGGCGGCGCGATGAGCACCGGCGCCATCACGCTGTACCGCTCGGACATGCGGATCGGGCGTGACGGCTCTGCGCAGTTGCTGCGCGCGGAGTGGACCAAGTTCAAGACGGTACGCCGCTGCGGCATCGGCTTGATGGTCGCGGCGCCGGCGGCCGTGCCGTCCGGGCTGGTCGCCGCGGCGCGTAGCCACGCCAGTTGCAGCAGTCAGGCCTGCCATCTCACCGTCCCGGTGGGACCGAGCACGGTGTCGTTGGCCTTATCGGCTTCATCGTGGTGATCGTGCTGCTGGCCGCGGTAGGGAGCCGCCTGCTGGGCGTGCGGCTGTCACTGCGGCGGGCGCTGCTGACCGGCTTCCCCGGCCTGGTGGCGGGTTTCGTCACCGGGTACCTGGTGAACCGGCGGCACCCCGGCCAGATCACCCCGCTGGTGGTGATCGCCTCGGTCGTGGCCACGATGCTGCTGACCGTCCTGGCTGAGCTGCTGGCTCGGCCGGCGCACCGCCGCAGACCCGCCGACCCCGCCTAACAGCCGCACCGGGTCGGCGTTCCGCTCGCACGTACGGTTCAGAAGCCACTACGGTCGGTGATCGCTGCTGACCCGGGCTCCCGCGGCGGTGGCCAGGCTCATCGCCGCGCCGCGGTCCTCGGCGGCCCGTGCCCGGTCGGGTCCCAGCACCTGCCGGGCCTGGCTCAGCTGTTCCTTCCAGCGGGTCTCGAACCAGGACAGATCGGTGGGCTCCCCGCACTGGGACAGGGCGGGTTGCAGGTCAAGCCAGCTGCCGGTCCGCACCGCGAGGCGGGAGCCCTTCCCGCGGGTGCGCCGCGGCGTCGCCGGTCCGGCCCGCCCGCAGGTCCAGGTCCGCGATCCCGTGCAGCAAGGCCACCTGGTTCCACAGGTCGCCTGCGTCCCGGGCCCGGGCCAGGCACGCCGCGCCGGCGCGCTCGGCTTCGGCCAGGTCCCCGGCATTGGCCAGCGCCATGGTCAGCACAAAGCTGCACGTCCGGGCGAGCGGGCCGGGGAGCCCGGCGGTGATCTGCCCGGCCTGCCGGGCCAGCCGGACCGCCTCGGCATGATCGCCGGCGTAATCGGCGCCGAGACTGAGCTCGACCAGTGCCGCCAGCTCCCCGACCGGGTCCCCGATCTCCCGGGCCAGGGCCACCGCGCGGCGGGCCTCGTCGGCCGCCTCGGCGGCCGGCCCATCAGCCGCAGTATGGAAGCCCGGCCGGCCGGCGGGCAAGGTCGCGGATCAGGCAGGCGCGGGCGGGCGTGCGGAGGGTGCGAGCAGGCCCAGGGCGCGGGCGGACTCGACGGCCCCGGCCCGGCTGTGCGCGCCGAGCTTGGCGTACAGGTTGCGCAGGTGGGTCTTGACCGTGCTGGTCGAGACGGACAGCTCGCCGGCGATCTCCGGCGCCGACAGGTAGGTCGGCAGGTAGCGCAGCACCCGGATCTCGGCGTTGCTGAGCGGCTCGAGCGGCGGCCGCGGCCCGGCGGGTCGCGGTGCGGGCCGGTTCCCGGCCAGCAGGTCGAGGATCTGGGCGAGCAGGGCGCCGTGGGCGGTGCGCTGCCGGGCGTGCCGCTCGAGCAGGCCAGGTGCGGGGTGCAGGAGGAACGCCATCAGCGTGCCGTCGGGCTCGGCGATGTCGAGCGCGCGTTCGAGGGCGCGCCCGGCGGCGGCCGGGTCGCCGAGCGCGTCCCGGGCGATCGCCTCCAGCAGGAACGCCTGAACCAGCCAGGTCCGCCTGTCCACGGGGGCGGAGCCGTCCAGGACCGGCGCGAGCGCGGCCGCTGACGCGTGCGGGTCGTGCTGGGCGAGCCGCAGCACCGCGGTGGCGATGCGCATCTCGCCGCGGTTGCGGTCGTGTTCGCTGAGTCCAGCCAAGGCCTGCTCGGCCTGCTCGGTGTCGCCGCGGCTCACCAGGGCGCGCAGAAGCCAGGCTCGCATCGGCCTGGCGACGGGGTGTGGCCCGGCCAGGCGCTCGGCGGCCTGGAACGCGGCCACTGCGTCGGCGGCCCGGCTGCACCCTAGCTCGAGCACCCCGCGGAAGTACCGGACCCCCATCGCCGCCACGGGGTCGGCTTCCGCGTTGACGGTGCGCTCGGCGCGCTGCAACCAGGCCGCTGCCTCGTCCAGCCGTCCCTGCCAGGTCAGCCCCGCGCCGAGCGCCATGTAGGCAATGCCGGCGAACGGATCGTCAGTCCAGCCCTGCCGCTCGGCCAGTTCGATTGCTTGCCTGCTGAAGTCCGCGGCCCGCGTAAACGATCGGGAGGTCTCGATCCCTGCCTGGTGCGCCAGGCTGCTGAACTCGAGGTATGGCCGCCCGATCCGGCGCGCCAGCGCGACCACCTGTTCCAGATGCGGCTCTGTCTGGTCGAGTTGGGCCGCCCATCCCCGGGCGTAACCGAGGATGACCAGTGCCAGCGCGCGCAACTCGTCGCTCAGGCCGGACTGCGCCGCGTCCGGGGCCCCGGCCAGGGCCTGCAGCTGCCGCGCCTGCTCGGCCACCGCCGGCAGGTCCCCGCGCTGCCGGGCCAGCTGCAGCCTGACCATCCCGAACAGCACCTGCGCCTGGCCGCGCCGGCCTTCCGGCACCGACCCGGACCCGCGCTCGGCCAGCCCCAGGCACCGCTCGGCCGCCTCCAGCGACCCCCGGGCCAGCTCATCGGCCGCGGCCACCGCCGCCAGCTCCGCATCGGCCGCGCGGGCCTCGGCAGGGAACCCGGCCAGGAGTGTGTGCACTGTGGCGGCCTGCCCGTCCAGATACAGGCCCGGCCAGTGGTCGGCTAGCAGCCGGGCGGCCAGCCCCCAGTCCCGCGCCGCCTGCGCGTGCCGGACCGCCTCCACCGCCAGCCCGCGCCCGGCGAACCAGCCCGCGGCCCGCTCGTGCAGCGCGGCCACCGCACCCGGCTCGGCGTGCCGGAGCTCCAGCTGCAGCAGCTCGGCGAACAGGTGGTGGTACCGGAACCACGACCGCGCCGCGTCCAGCGCCACCACGAACGCGTTCGCCTCCTCCAGATCCTGCAGCACCCCCTCCCCGCCCGAACCTCCGGTCAGCAGGTCGGCAAGGTCGCCGTTGACCCGGTCCAGCACGCTGGTCCGCAACAGCAGCCGCCGCACCTGTCCGGGCTGCCGGTCCAGCACCTCGGCCAGCAGGTACTCCGCCACCGTCCGTTCGGTCCCGGAGAACTCCGCCACGAACCGCTCCGGATCCGGATGCCCGGCTAGCGAAAGCGCCGCCAGCCGCAATCCCGCCGCCCACCCCTCGGTCCGCTCCACCATCATCTCCAGCGCCGGGCCGGGCAGCTGCACCCCGGCCGCGGCGAACAACGCCTGCGCCTCGGCCCGGGTGAACCGCAGCTCATCGGCGCGGATCTCGGTCAGCTCCCCCTCCAGCCGCAGCCGGTGCAACCCCAGCCGCACGTCATGCCGGGTGGCCAGCGCCAGCCGCAGCTGTTCCGGCGCGCGCATCACGAGGAGTTCCAGCTGCCGCCGCGCCTGGTCCGAGCCCAGCTCATGCAGGTCATCGATCACCAGCCAGAGCCGCTCCGCCAGCGGCGCCAGATCGGTCAGCAGCCGCTCCACGGTCGCCCATCCGTCCAGGTCCGGCGTCGCGGTCAGCTCCCGCACCAGCGCCGACCCCGGGACCGTCTGACGCAGCGCGCCAACCACGGACAGCCAGAACCGCTGCGGATCCCGCTCGTCCCGCCCCACCCCCACCCACGCGGTACGCCCGGCCAGGCCCGCCTGGCCGATCCAGGACCGCAGCAGCACCGTCTTGCCGCTGCCCGCCGGCGCCGACACCACCGTCACCCGCCCCGACGCCCCCAGCCGGTCCCATAGCCCCGGGCGAGACACAACTCCTGCCGCACCAGGACCGGCGACGCGGCGGGCAGCGGACCCAGGACTCCCGGCAGGCCGCATAGCCCATACTCGCACGAACCGCATCCGGAGAAATGGCCACGTCAGCAGGGACCTGACACCAGGCCTCCCGGGAGCGATACGAAGAGTAATCCTGACCTTCGCATGGTCACTCGCAACCTATGTCTGACATTCGCAGCCTTTGGCGACACAGGACAGTTTGATCCCCTTTGTCCTCTCCGAGCGAAGAGTGCGAGGAGCCGGAGCGCTGAGCTGGGCTTCGCACTGTAGCTTCGGACGTCCGGACAGGGAACTGTCCAGACTTACCTGGCGAATTCGGCGGTCGGCCGACGGGCACGGGCGCCTCACAGCCGCCGCGGTCGGGAAACAAGCCATCAGTCCAGATCGTCCCAATCCCACCGCTCAGCTGGAGCGCCGCCGTGGCCCGCAGGGGAGGACTGCGCACGAGCTCGCCCGCCCTGTTCCTCCGCCGCCTGCGAGAGCAGGGTCAGTACCGCCAGCCCGGCCAGGAACCGGTCCGGCGTCAGCGGCGACATGTCCGCCACGAGAACATACGCTCGCCACCTGATGGCCGTCGCTGCCCGGGTCCCGGGCCAGGTAGCGTAGGGGCATGCTCCTCGCCGAGGACCTGCTGCTCCTGGTCACCAACGATGCCACCGGGCGGTTGTCGGTGTCGGGCGAGCCGGTCGACGCCGGGCTGGGCGGCGCGAACCTGGTCGAGCTGACCTTGCTGGGCAAGGTGGATGTCTCAGGCGAACAGGACCAGGGCAGGCGCGGGCGCATCATCGTCCGGGATCCCTCCCCGCCCGGGGACGAGGTTCTCGACGCGGCCCTGCAGACCCTGGTCAAGCGGCAGGGCCGCAAGCCGTCCGCCGTGATCAGGCCGCTCGGCAAGAAGCTGCGGCGCGTGCTCTACCAGCGCCTGACGGCCCGCGGGGTGCTGCGCGCCGAGCGGCGACGGGTGCTGGGCATCTTCCCGACGCGCACCTGGCCGGCGCAGGATCCCAGCCGCAAGGCCGAGGTACGCCAGCAGGTGACCCAGGCGCTGGTCGGTACGGCCGCGCCGGACGAGCGGACCGCCGCGCTGATCGCCCTGCTGCACGCGCTCAAGTGCGAGCACAAGGTCGTCGACCCGCGGCCCTACCAGCTGTCCCGGCGGCAGCTCCGGGCCCGGGCCGCGGAGATCGCCCAGGGCAACTGGGCGTCCAAGGCCGTGCGCAAGGCGATCGACGACGAGATCGCCGGGGCCGCGGTCGTGATGGGCGTCGCCGCCGGCGGGGCCGCACTGGGCTTCTCGCGCTAGCCGACCCGGACGCTGGACGGCTCAGGACGGCCCCCTTACCTGCATCCGAGGTCCCTCGTCCGGATCGCGCTTGAGCGCAACTGCCTGGCCCACTTTCGAGGTCGTGATAGGCGAGCAGGTCAACGTTGTGGTGCCACATGGTCAGGCCTCCGGCTGACTCGGCGCGCCTTAGCCGGCCGATCCCTTGCCGTCGGGCACCGTGAACGAGGCCGCCTGTGCCACCAGCGCCGCGACCTCGGGGTGCTCCTGGTAGTTGCGGGCCTGCAGCGCGGCGATCTTCTCGCCGAGCTCCGGGTCATCGGAATCCGAGACGTCGATGGCCACGAACTTCTCGATGAGCGGGATGCCCTCCCGCTCCGAGCGCACATGCGCCGGATGGGTCAGGTACGCCCAGTAGCCGTCGAGGTCCTCGACCACGTACACGGCGCCGTACTCGAACTCCCCGCCGAGCTCGGGGCCCACGACGTACGACTTCACCGCGGGATTGGCCGCCCCGGCCTGGCGGACCGCGTCGAGGCAAGCCCGGCGCTGCTCCTCGCTCAGCCCGGACTTGAAGGCCATCCGGTTGATGTGGAAGATCATGGTCTTCTCCTTCTGCTTGTGACCGGGGGGCCCTCCGGGCGCCCCGGTCTCCTGTCGGCTGATCGTGGCAGCCATGAGATCTGGACGGTCATGGCTATCTCCTCGTGGCTGCTGGCTGCGAGCCTCGCGCCGGTCTGCGTGAAAGGCCATCACGCAGGCTGCGTGATTACCGGCCGCATCCACGCGCCGGCCGGCGCCATCCTCGCCGCTGCCCCAATCGCACGCGGCAGCCTCCGGCACTGACCCGCGGCACCCGCACCTGCCGGGCACCTTGCAGCTGGTGAGCCCCACCGCGGCAACGACGCCGACGGGCTGGTTCGCCGGGCCGGGGTAGCCGCCCGCGGGCCAGCAGCCCAGGTGCGTACCGGCCTGCCGGGCACCACCGCGTCGCCGCCTATCCCGCACGCGGCGTCAATCGCATCGGTTGCGTGATGCCCGCTCACGCAGCCGGGCGGCAGCCTGGCCCCAGGCCGGCCAGCCAGCACCGGAGGAGGAGATCATCGTGACTACTGGAATACCACGGGCCGGGTCCGCTGCCCGGCAAGCCCGGGCCGCGACCACCGCCCAGGCGCCGAGGAAGCTGGGCCTGGTGCTAGCCGTCATCGCCACGGCGCAGCTGATGGTCGCGCTCGACCTGACCATCGTCAACGTGGCCCTGCCGCATATGCGACAAGCGCTCGGGTTCTCCGGGCCGAACCTGGAATGGGTGGTCAACGCCTACGCGGTGGCGTTCGGCGGGCTGCTGCTGCTCGGCGGCCGGGCCGGCGACCTGCTGGGGCGCCGCCGGATATTCATCGCCGGGCTGCTGGTCTTCTCGCTCGCCTCGCTGCTCGGCGGGCTGGCCACCGGGCAGGCGTGGCTGATCGCCGCCCGCGCGGCGCAGGGCGCCGGCGCGGCGATGGCCGCGCCCACCGCGCTGTCGCTGATCGCGGTCACCTTCCCACAAGGCCGTCCGCGGACCCGCGCGACGGCCGTGTACTCGGCGATGGCCATCCTCGGCATCGTGGCCGGGCTGATCGCCGGCGGCCTGCTGGTCACCTACGCCAGCTGGCGGTGGGTGATGTTCGTCAACGTGCCGATCGGGCTGGTGGTCGCGGCGCTGGCCGCCCGCGTGCTGCCCAAGACCGGACGAAGCACCGGGCGGTTCGACCTGCCCGGCGCCCTCACCGCGACCGCCGGGGTCGCCGCCCTGGTGTACGGGCTGTCCAACGCGGCGACCACCCCGGACGGCGACTCGCACTGGGGCGACGCCAAGGTCGTCGCGGCGCTGGCCGCCGCCGCGATGCTGCTCGCCGCGTTCGCGGTGATCGAAGCCCGCAGCAGCCATCCGCTGCTGCCCTTCCGGGTGCTGCGCAACCGGGACCGGTCCGGGGCCTACCTGATCAGCCTGTGCACCGGCACCGCGCTGCTCGGCATGTTCTTCTTCCTCACCCTGTTCGTGCAGGGCGTGTGGGGGTACAGCCCGCTCAAGACCGCCGCCGCCTACCTGCCGTTCGTCCCGGCAGTCCTGGCCACGACCGCGCTCACGCAGCAGGGCGTGAACCGGATCGGCCCCCGGCCGCTGCTGATCGCCGGCGGCGCGGTGGCGGCCGGCGGGATGTTCTGGGCCTCCCGGCTCACCGAGCACAGCACGTTCGCCGGCGGGATGCTCGGCCCGGAACTGCTGCTGGGGGCTGGCCTGGGGCCGCTGTTCGTGCTCATCTTCCTGGTCGGGCTGATCAAGGTGGACAACAACGACACCGGCGTGGCCTCTGGCCTGGTCAACATCGGGCAGCAGGTCGGCGGCGCGATCGGGCTGGCGGTCGTCGGCACCGTGGCCTGGAGCGCGGTGGCCAGCACCCGGCAATCCTCGTTGGCGCAGGCAGGCGGCCATCCCTCCGCTGCCCAGGCGGCCGCGCTGAAGGCCCACGCGCTGGCCACCGGGTTCTCCCAGGGCTACCTGGTCTCGGCCGGCGTCCTGGTACTTTCGCTGGTCATCGCGCTGTTCATGATGCGGGTCAGCCGCGCGGACCTGTCCGGCGCGGGCCCGGCGCCAGAGCCGGCCGGTAACGCTAGCGCACCAGGCCCGGCGTGACACCCCAAACCCCGCCGCCCAGACCCCTGCCCGCCCCGGCCGTCAACCAGCACGCGAGGCCTGGCCCCGCAGCGGGGAGGGGGCCAGCAGGCCCAGCGCCCGGGCGCGGGCGACGGCCTCGGCCCGGGTATGCGCGCCGAGCTTGCCATACAGGTGGGTGATGTGGGTCCGGACCGTATTGTGCGAGACGCACAACTCGCCGGCGATCTCCGGCCCCGACAAGTTGGTCGGCAGGTAGCGCAGCACCCGCAGCTCACTGTCGCTCAGCGGCTTCAGCGGCGGCCGCGGCCCGGCGCGGGGCGGCGCAGGCGTCCGGCCGGCCAGCAGACTGAGGATCTCCGCGATTAGGGCGGCGTGGGAGGTGCGGTGCCGGGCGTGGCGCTCCAGCAGGCCCGGTGCCGGGTGCAACAGGAACCACAACAGTGCGCCGTCGGGCTCAGCGCAGTGCAACGCGCGCTCCAGGGCACGCCCGGCGGCACCCTCGTCGCCGAGCGCGTCGCGGGCGATCGCCTCCAGCAGGAACGGCTGAGCCAGCCGGGACGGCCAGGGTACCGGTGCGGAGCCATCCAGGAAGGGTACCGGTGCGGAGCCGTCCAGGACCGGGGCGAGCGCGGCGAGCGCTTCGTGTGTGTTGTCCTGGGCGAGCCGCAGCGTCGCCAGGCTAATGCGCATGACCCCGCCGTCGCGGTCCCGGTCGGCGAGCCCGGCGATGGCCTGCTCGGCGCGCTGGGTTTCACCGAGGCGGACCAGGGCTTGCACCAGAAATGCCCGGTTCGGCAAGACCATCAGGTTCGGTTTGGCCAGGCGCCCGGCCAGCTGGTCCGCGGCCTGGAAGGCGGCCAGCGCGTCATCGTCCCGGCCGCGCGCTAGCTCAAACCACCCGCGGACGTGGTGGATCGCCAGTCCCACTGCCGGCTCAGCTTCCGCTCTGAGGGTGCGTTCAGCGCGCTGGATCCAGGGTTCTGCCTCCTCCAGCCGCGCCTGCCAAACCAGCACGGCTCCGACTATTACGCTCGCGAAGCCGGCGGCCGGCTCATCGGTCCAGCCGTGCTGCTCGGCCAGCTCGGCCGCCTGCCTGCCGTGTTCCACCGCCAAGGAAGCCGACCCGTAGAACTCGATTATCGCCGCATAGACCAGGCCGGTGAACTCCAGATAGGGCCGCCCGATCCGCCGCGCCAGCGCGACGCCCTGCTCCAGGTACCGCTTGGCGTCCTCGAACCGGGCGGCCCAGTACTCGGCGCTGCCGAGGCTGATCAGCGCCAGCGCGCGCAGCTCCTCGCCCAGGCCGGGCCGCGCTGCCTCCGGCGCCCCCGCCAGGGCCTGCAGCCGCTCTGCTTCTTCTGCCACCACTGGCCGGTTCCCGCGCTGGCGGGCCAGCAGCAGCCGGACGATTCCGAGCAGCAGCTGCGCCTGCCCGCGCCGGCCCTCCGGCACCAACGCCGATCCGCGCTCCGCCAGGGCCAGGTGCCATTCCGCCGCCTCCAGCGACCCGCGGGCCAGCTCATCCCCCGCGGCCACCGCCGCCAGCTCCGCATCCGCCGCGCTCGCTCCGGCGGGGAACCCGCCGAGCAACTCGTGGATGACGGCGGCCTGCCCGTCCAGGTACAGCCCAGGCCAGTAGTCGGCGAGCACCCGAGTGGCCAGCCCCCAGCCTTGTGCGGCCTGGGCGTGCCGGATCGCCTCCACCGGGTACCCGTGCCCGGTGAACCACCCGGCGGCGGCCCGGTGCAGCCCGGCGACCTGGCCTGGCTCGGTGCGGCGCAGCTCCAGTTGCAGCAGGTCGGCGAACAGGTGGTGGTAGCGGAACCAGGACCGCGACGCGTCCAGCGCGACCACGAACGCGTTCGCGGCCTCCAGATCCTGCAGCACCCGCTCGCCGCCCTGGTCTCCGGTGAGCAGGCCAGCCAGCTCGCCGTTGACCCGCTCCAGGATGGAGGTGCGCAGCAGCAGCCGCCGCACCGGCTCGGGCTGCCTGTCCAGCACCTCGGCCAGCAGGTACTCGGCCACCGTCCGCTCGCTGCCGGTGAACTCGGCCGCGAACCGGCCCGGGTCAGGGTGCCCGGCCAGCGACAGCGCCGCCAGCCGCAACCCGGCCGCCCACCCTTCTGTCCGCTCGTGCAGCTTCGCCAGGCTCGGGTTGTCGAGTTCCACTCCGGCCGCCGCGAACATCTCGGCTGCCTCGGCCAGGCTGAACCGCAGGTCATCGGTGCGGATCTCGGCCAGCTCGCCCTCCAGCCGCAGCCGGTGCAGCCCCAGCCGCACGTCGTGCCGGGTGGCTAGCACGAACCGCAGCTCCGGCGGGGCCCGCATGATCAGCAGCTCCAGCTGCCGCAGCGCGTCCGGGCCCAGCTCGTGCGCGTCGTCGACCACCAGCCACAACTGGTCATCCAGCGGCGCCAGGTCCGCCAGCAGCCGCTCCACCAGCGCCCACCCGTCCAGGTCCGGCGCCGCCGTCACCTCCCGGACCAGCGCAGTCCCCGCCGCGGTCGCCCGCAGCGCGGCCAGCACCAACAGCCAAAACCGCTGCGGATCCCGCTCGCCGCGCCCGGCCGGCACCCACGCGACGCTGCCCGCCACACCCGACTGGCTGATCCAGGACCGCAATAGCACCGTCTTGCCGCTGCCTGGCGGCGCCGATACCACGCTCACCCGGGCCCGCGCCGCGAGCCGCCCGAACAGCCGGGGACGGGCAACGACACCCCCCGCACCAGGACCAGCGGCACCGCCGACAGCGGCGTCCGCTCCGACGGCGGACCCCATGGTTCCGATCATCGCACCATGCCCACCCGCATGGCCCGCCGCCAGCTGTTCAATCTCCCGACGTGCGCCGTCCATAATCCCGCATGCGGCCCGGCCGGCCGCCCTGTCCTCGGCGCTCGTGCTTGATCACCGGCTGCACGACCACCGTCACCGGCACGTTCGCCACGCCACCAACCGGCAAATAACCAGATATGCGTGTCCACGACGCTAGACGGCTCCCTCTGATCGCAGCACAATCAGGCGGATATTGCGTGCTTCGCGGAGGCCCTGGCTATGACCGTCTGTATCGAAACGCCGGGCCCAGCCAGGCAGGCCGGATGCCCCTCAAGCGGGCCTAGGGCGTGTGCTGCGGCTCACGCCCGTTTTGCGGTGGCTGCCCGTCCGGTGGCTGTTCGTCGGGTGGCGGCAGTGTCCGCAGCGAATGCTCGACCAGCGCGATTAGCACGTCCCTGCTTGAGCCGCGCTGCCGGGCGTCGCACATCACCACGGGGATCGGTTCCTCCAGGTCCACCGCGGACCGGACGTCCTCGGGCCGGTACCGGGGCGCATCGTCGAAGCAGTTCACCGCGACGACAAACGGGATCTCCCGGCTCTCGAAGAAGTCCACAGAGGGGAAGCAGTCCGCAAGGCGCCGGGTGTCGGCGAGCACCACCGCACCGATCGCCCCGCTCGCCAGTTCGTCCCACATGAACCAAAAGCGCTCCTGCCCAGGCGTGCCGAACAGGTACACGGTGAGGTCGTCGCGGATCGTGATCCGGCCGAAGTCCAATGCCACGGTCGTGGTTGTCTTGCGCTCCACGCCGATGAGGTTGTCCACCGGGGTGCCAGCGATGCTCAGTGCCTCCTCGGTGGACAGCGGCCGGATCTCGCTGACTGCGCCCACCAGAGTCGTCTTGCCGACCCCGAAGCCCCCTGCGATGAGCACCTTGAGGGCCACGGGCAGGACGTGTCGGGCGTCGGTCTGCTCAGAGGCGGCGAAGGCCATCCACGACCTCTTGGAGGATGCGCCGGTCGGGCAGGCAGGCCGCCGGGATCGGGTTGTGCACGTTGATGAGCCCTCGCTCGCGCAGGTCGCCGAGGAGGATCCTGATCACTCCCACCGGAAGGTCCAGGTCTGCCGCGAGATCGGCGACCGAGGTCGGCCGGCGGCAGATCCGGAGTAAGGCCCGGTGCTCGGGGCCCAGGCCGAACTCGCTGGACTGGACGTCCCTGACGGCGGTGATCAGGGCGATGAGGTCGAGCCTGCCCCCGGTGAGACGCGTCCGGCCACGGGTGAGTGCATACGGCCGGACTACGGCCCCCGCTTCCTCACCGAGCCACCGGTCCTCGGCCGAATGCATCCCTGGCCTCACTCCGCCGCACCATCGTGGACCGTGCCGGATTCTCCGGCCTCGGGCCCGGCCGCCGCGCCGGGCACCGGGCCGAACATCGACCTGCCCCGCCCCCAGCCGTGCTGGATCGCGGACACCGTGGCCCTGGCATCGGCCGGGGGACGCTGATCGCCGTATCTGCCGGGCAGCGGGGGATAGGCGGGCGGGGGGTTCCTGAGCTGTGGCACCAGGTTGGCCTGGCGCACCCGCCGGGGGAGTACCGGCTGGCCCGTACCGTCCCGGTCCGTGAGGTCCTGGCCCGTGATGTCCTGGACCGGAGCGACCGGGGCGGGCGGTGCCGGTGGCGCGGCATGGTAAGACGGCAGCCCCGGCTCTTGCCCGCCCGTGCCGGCAGGCTCGCCGCGCTCCCCAGACATGCCCTCCTGGGCCAGGTCAGGCTCGGTGTCCTCGCCGGCGGCGAGGCCGTTCTGCTCCCCGGTGTCATGCCCGCCGGGCAGGGGCGGTGCGCCGTCCGGTGCGCTCTCCAGTGCCTTGACCGGCTCGAGTTCCCCGAGTCCCTCGGCGACCACGATGCTGTGCGGGATCAGCACGATCGCGGTGGTGCCGCCGTAGGGGTTGCGCCGCAGCGTGATCTGGATGTCGTGACGCCGGGCGAGCTGGCCGGCGACCAGCAGGCCGAGCTGGTCGGTGTTGGCCGGATCGAACGGCAGCGGCTCCGCGAGCTGGTCGTTGGCCTCGGCCAGCTTCTCGTCGCTCATGCCGAGCCCGCGGTCCTCGATCTCGATCGCGAATCCGTGGCCCACGATGCCGCCCTGGATCACCACCGGCGTGTTCGGAGGGGAGTAGATGGTGGCGTTCTCGATCAGCTCGGCGATCATGTGGATGACGTCACCCACGACGGGCCCGGCCAGCCCGGTGTCGTCGGCGGAGATGACGCTGACCCGGGTGTAGTCCTCGACCTCGGCCACAGCGGCCCGGATGACGTCCACGAACGGGACCGGGTTCCGCCAGCCGCGCGCGGGCGACTGGCCGGACAGGATGATCAGGCTCTCCGCGTGCCGCCGCATGCGGGTGGTCAGATGGTCAAGCCGGAACAGGTCCCCGAGCTCCTGCGGGTCCTCGGTCCGGCGCTCCATCCGGTCCAGCAGCGCGAGCTGGCGGTGCAGCAGCGACTGGCTGCGCCGGGCCAGATTGCGGAACACCTCGCCGATGCCTTCGCGCAGCCGGGCCTGGCCTACGGCCGCATCGGCCGCGGTCCGCTGCACCTTGGTGAAGGCGTCCCGCACCTGGGCGATCTCCCGGGTGTGGATGGGAACGTCCAGTGAATCGTCGTCGCCCATCTTGACGTTGTGACCCGTGGCCAGCTGGTCCACTATCTGGGGTAGCCGGTGGTCGGCCAGGTCAAGGGCCGAGCGGCGCAGGCCCTGCAGTTCGCGCACCAGACCGCGGCCGACCAGCAGCGACACGATGATGGAAATGATCACGGCCAGCAGGCCGATCCCGCCGGACAGCATCAAGCGCAGGTCGGTGACCTTTGCCTCGTGCTCAGCCTGCTGATCGAGGGCGCTGGCGGCCTGCGTCCCGGCCCGCTCCAGCCCGAGTGAGACGCCTTGGACGGCGCGCCCCCAGTCAGTCGGCGCGACCGGCGGCGGCCACCGTGGATGGTGTGCGCCGATGACCGTGTTCTCCAGTGCGGTCAGCCCGGCATAGGCGGCGGGACTGATGTCCCGCTGATACATGGCCCGGTAGCTGGGGCCGAGTTCGGGCAGCGTCTGGGCATAGAGTGCGGCCCGCGCCCCGGCCAGCCTGGTGAACTCCTGCCGGTCAGGCCGCGGGAAACTGCGCCCGGCCGTGTCGCCAAGCACAAGCAGGTTCTCCTGCTGAAGCAGTTCCCCCGACTTGGCGATCTGCGCCAGCGCGAGGGCCTGCGCGGCGATCGGCGTGCTGGTCTCGGTGAGGATCACCTGGTTCAGCAACAGATAGGAGTCGTTGATCAGCGTGTTGTACGTGGCCAGCGCCTGCGCCCGGCCGACGGTCCGTGCGCCGATCGCGGCATGCAGGGCGGGTAGGCCTGAGGCATCATGCAGCAGGGTGATGGATGCCTGGCGCACAGCGGGCGGGGCATCGCTGAGGGTGCTGCCCGAAATGAGCGCGGCACGCAGGGCCGCCGTCACGTGCCCGGTAGCCGCTTCTTGCGCGCGCAGTTTCGCGTGAGTGCCCGGGCTGGGCGCGGAAAGGTAGACGACCGAGAACTCACGCTCCGTATCCAGCTGACCAAGAAAATTGCCGACCGGCTCGCTCGTGGCGGTCTTCAGGCCCCTGGCTCGCGCCAAATTCAGAGCGTCTTTACCAGCGATACCGGTGGTAAACAGATAAAGCCCGAAGAGGGAAAGCACCGGAACGAGTACCAGAAGTAAAATCCTCGCGCGTACCGACCGGACGTGCCAGCTCATCAGCCACCCCCGGGCAAGTAAACGGAACGGGGCACGGGCCTGTATAACCCACAGGGCAAGCGTGCGCAGCGTACGTTGCACTGGCCTTGATGTCGGCCTTGCATCCCAGGTCAGCGTGGCTGGCGACCAGCACAGGAACCCGGCGACACCGCCCACGACCTGGATCTGGACCGCGAGCCGGGGCGGTTCGGCTAGGGCCTGCGGTCAGGCGGCGTTGGCGGCCCGCGGCCCTGGCTGGGTCTCTGGCTCACCGTGTTCCGCGGCGAGTTGCTCAAGGCCGTACCGCTCCACGTGCTCCGGGCCGGTGAGGCTGATCGTGCGCAGGTTCTGCGCGGCCAGGCTCAGCGACGCGGTGACGTTCCCGGCGGTAGGGCGCACGAAATCCCCGGCACGGCCATACATCATGCGCCGGCCACTGATTAGGTGGCAGGGGAAAGGACTTTAGACATGGCCGAACCGCAGGGAGCAGAGGTCAACGCCGAGCAGGCCGCGCAGTGGGACGGCCCGGCCGGTGCACACCGGACCAGGTACGCCGCGGTCTTCGACGCCGAAGACCGGCCGCACAACGAGCGGTTCCGCGCCGCGGCCGGGGTAACTCCGCGCGATCGGGTGCTGGACATCGGCTGCGGCACCGGCCAGTCCACCCGGGACGCCGCCCGCGCCGCGACGGCGGGCAGTGCCCTGGGCATCGACCTGTCCGCGCAGATGCTGGAGCACGCCCGCCGGATCAGCCGTGAGGAAGGGCTGGCCAACGTCAGCTTCCAGCAGGCCGACGCGCAGGTACATCCGTTCCCCGCCGACTTCGACATCGCGATCAGCCGGTACGGCTCGATGTTCTTCGACGACCCGGTGGCCGCGTTCGGCAACATCGGGCACGCACTGCGCCCCGGCGGGCGCCTGGTGCTGCTCGTCTGGCAGGCGCGGGAGCGCAACGCCTGGTCGACCGCGATCCGCGAGGCCATCGCCGGGGACATGGAACTCCCGCCGCCGCCCGAGGCCGGACCCAGCCCGTTCTCGCTCGGCGACCCGGCCGTGGCCGGCGGGATCCTGGCTGCGGCCGGCTTCACCGAGGTCAGCTTCACCGACGTGCACGAGCCCGTCTGCTTCGGCCCGGACGCCGCGGTGGCCTTCGACGTGGTGAGCGGCCTGCGAAGCACCAAGGACCTGCTCGCGGGCATGGACGAGGAGCAGGCCGGGCAGGCAGGGGCACGGCTGCGCGCCACCCTCGCCGCCCACGAGACCAGCGAGGGCGTGTTCTTCGACGCACGCACCTGGATCGTCGCCGCCCGGCGCCCCTAGCCAGCTCTGGCCCACGCCTGGCCCGGCCTCTGCGGTGGGCCCTGGTCCTGGTGGCGGCGCCGGCGTCAGGCCAGAGCCCGCTGGTCCACCAGCGAGCCCGCCTGCGCAAGAGAGCGGCCGATCCATGATCAGGGGATGAGCTCAGGTAGGTAGGCTCGGTCGCGCAGATGACTGAGCGGCACTTGGATCAGCCCGTTGCCTGCGAGATCGAGTTCGCGGGCTGTGATGGGACTCGCCTCGCAGGCACTTTGACGCTGCCGCGGGGGACGGGCCAGTTCCCCGTTGTCGTCGCGGTACATGCCGCGGGCGGCGGAACCCGTGACGCGCCGCTGCACCGGCATCTGGCATCGTTCCTTCCCTCGCTGGGGGTCGCGGCGCTCATCTATGACCGGCGCGGGGAAGGTGCCTCCGATGGCAGGCCCGGCGCCCCGCTTACCGTGCTCGCCGGGGACGTACGAGCCGCCGTGTCGGTTATCGCCCTGCAGCCGGGAGTGCGGGCCACGCGTGTGGGGCTGTGGGGTCACAGCCAGGGTGGCTGGATCGCGCCGATGGCCGCAGCGGGCAACGACATGGTCGCGTTCTTGATCGTGGTCGCGGGCTCGGGGGTTACCCCGCACGAGCAGATGATCTTCGCCACGGCGAACCTCATGCGCGAGGCCGGATACCGGCAGGAGCACGTGGCTCAGGCCACACACCTGCGCAATCGCCTGCGCGAACTCCGGCAAGATCGCGGACCCCTGGACCGGGCCCGGCTCCTCCTCCGGGAAGCAACAGCCCAGCCCTGGTACGGCCTCACCTACCTCCCCGACCCGGGCTCAGCATCCGATGATGGCGCGCTGGCGGACGAGGCCTCGTTCGAGTGGGACCTCGACATCAGCACCACGCTGTCTCAGCTTCGGATCCCAGTGCTCTTGAGCTACGGCGAAACCGACCGCTGGGTTCCCATCGAGCCGAGCATCCAGGCCTGGCGCACCGCGCTGCACCGAGGGCATGCACCCCTCACCGTGTCCCGGCTACCGGGCTGCGGGCACTTCCCGACGCTCGCGACCGACCCAGCAGACCGTGACGAAGCTGGCCCGATCTCACCGGCCTACGAGCAGCTCCTTGCGAGTTGGCTCCACACCATGGCGTTGCCCCGATAACGAAGTACGGCTGCCCGGCTGGGCCTGCTGACACGGTGCTGCCCCGCCCGTGCGTGGGCCTGCTGGCATATGTGCCGCGTTGTTTGGTTACGTGTTGGTCGTGTCGCGATTTGGTCGTGTCGCGATTGATTCCGCCGAAATGAAACGTGTTCCACTTTCGGTAAATGTACGGACCTATCACGCGGAAATTGCCCTTGCGCTGGAGCCATAACGGATCAACTCCTTGATGCGTTCATGTGGGGATGCTCACACCCGCTGAACGGCCCGGATGCTGAACCGCGGGCCCGGCGTGGGCCGTGCCGGGCAGGAGAGCATAGGCGGCCGGAACACCGGAGCAGGGGAGAATAATGACGCAGTCAACGGTGGCGGGCCGGGCAAATTCGGTCCTGGCGGGTGCGCGCGGCGCGGCACCGGAATTCGCGGTGCGGTTCACCGGCGCGCTGCTCGCGGTGGCGGTCGCGGCGGTGCACGTGGCCGACCAAGGGGGCATCACCGCCATGGCGTCGCCGGCCTGGATCGGCTGGGGGTACCGGCTCGTGGAGATCGGTGGGATCGTGACCGCGCTGATCCTGTTGCTGCCCGTGCCGTCGCGGCCCGGGCCGGTGCGGATCGGCCCGATCCGGCTGGGGCCCGCCCGGCTGGGCCCGGCCGACCTTGGCTGGGCGGCAGGGATACTGCTCGGCGCCGGGCCGTTCATCGGCTACATCGCTTCGCGCTCGGTCGGCGTGCCCGGCGATTCCGGCGACGTTGGCAACTGGGGCTATTGGGTGGGCACGGTGTCGTTGCTGGTCGAGGCCGCGCTGATACTGCTCAGCGTCGGCATGCTGCTCGCCGCCCGGCAGCGCCGCTGGCAACCTTGATCACGGACGATCTTCCGCGCATGGAGCGGCAAGATCGTCCGTGATCATGGAATCCGGGGCGGGGCCGCGGGATCGGGGGATGGGGGTCAGGCGCGGACCCGCAGCACCTGGGGGCCGCGGAAGGAGATGTTGGGGTGGAAGGTGAGCTCCTGGTCCCCGGCGAGCCGCAGCCGCGGGTACCGCTGGGCCAGTTCCTCGACCGCGAGCCGGGTTTCGAGGCGGCCTAGGTTGGCGCCCAGGCAGTAATGCAGTCCCAGCCCAAACGCGAGATGCTGCCCGGCGTTGCGCCGGTCCAGGTCGAAGGTGTCGGGGTCGGTGAACACCGCCCCGTCCCTGCCCCCCGCCGCCAGCCACAAGAACAGCTTGGCGCCCTCGGGCAGGTCAACCCCGCCGATCGTGACGGGGCGCGTGGTCACGCGGCGCCACACCGGCACCGAGGGATCGTAACGCAGCGTCTCCTCGACAGCGCCGGGGATGAGGTCGGGCTGCCCGGCGACGCGCGCCCAGCGGGCCGGGTCCTCCAGCAGGCGGCGCAGGGTGTTGCCGATCAGGCCGGTGGTGGTCTCGTGCCCGGCGAACGACAGCGAGAACAGGATCGAGGAGATCTCCTCGTGGGTGAGCCGGCCGGGGTCCTCGCGGTGGATCGCCAGCAGGTCGCTGGTCAGGTCGTCGCCCGGCTGTGCGGCCCGCAGTTCCACCAGGTCGCGCAGGTACCGCCGGTACGCGGCCATGCTGGTGGCGATCTCGACCTGGTCGCCGGGCGCCGGGCGGCCCCAGCCCAGCGCGGCACGGGACCCGCACCACTGCTTGAGCTGTGCGAAGTCGCTTTCGGGCACACCCATCAGGGAGAACACGATGTTGGCGGGCAGCGGGAACGCCAGCGCCGCGACCAGGTCGAACTCGTCCTGCCCGGCCACCGCGTCGAGCAGCCGCGACGTGGTCGCCTCGATCGCCGGGATCATCGCCAGGATCCGGGTCATGCTGAACGCGCGGGCCGCGGGCTTGCGCAGCCGCGCGTGCGCCGGCTCGTCCAGGCTGACCATGGACGGCTGCGGCCGGTGCCCGCCGGCCAGCAGGATCTCGGCCGCCTCCGGCACCAGCGGCACCAGCGGTGCCTGCGCCGCGGCGGCGGAGAACGTGGCCGGGTCGCGGAACACCTGCTCGATGTCGGCGTGCCTGGTGAGCACGTAGTAGCCGATCGACGGGGCGTAGAACAGCGGCGCCTCGCGAAGGGGCAGGGCCGCCAGCACCGCGTACGGATCGGCGAGGAACTCCGGGGCGAGCGGATCGAAATCCTCGTGCACCGGGCATCGGCTTGCTGCCATCGCGCACCTCCGCGGGCCAGGCTGTACTCGATTATCAAGCGATACGGACGGCGCCACCACCGGGCTGCCCGGTGGCGGCGCCGTCCGTGGCGACCGTTGTTAGCTGCGTACGGCCTCGAACTCCGCTTCCTCACGCTCGGCGGGTACCGGGGCCACGGCCGGGCGCTGCCTGGACGCGCGCAGCCCGGCCAGCGTGACGGCCAGGCCGAGGACCGCGACGCCGGTGATCACGCCGAGCGCGGGCCGGTAGGCCGCCAGCGTGTCCGTGGTGACCGCGTGGTCCGCGCCTCCTGTGTCGATCACCGCGGTGACGACGGCCAGCACGACCGCCCCGCCGATCTGGAAGGAGGTCTGCAGGATGCCCGAGGCCAGGCCCTGCTCGTGGTCGGCGACGCCCGCGGTGGCCTGGACGTTCAGCGAGGCGAAGCCGAGGCCGAACGCGGCGCCGATGAGCAGCAGCGAGGGCAGGATCACCCCCAGGTAGTCCGGTGCCGGGCCGACCCGCAGGAACGACGCGTAACCCGCGGCCAGGCAGGCGAAGCCGACGGCGACGACCCGCGCCGGGCCGAACCTGTCGAGCACCCAGCCCATCCGCGGCGAGGCGGCCGCAACGAGCACCCCGGCCGGCAGGAACGCCAGCGCCGTGCCCAGCGCCGACCAGACGGCCATGATCTGCAGGTACTGGGTGACCAGAAACTGGAACGAGACGTACGAGCCGAACAGCACCATCGCGCCCAGGTTCGCCCGGGTAAGGTCCCCGGACCGGAAGATGCCCAGCCGTACCAGGGGATCGCGGCTGCGGCGCTCGACCGCGACGAACGAGCCGAGCAGCGCGATGGCGGCCGCGAAGGAAACCAGCGTCCGGGGCGAGGCCCAGCCTGCCTGCGGCGCGCTGACCACCGCGTACACGAGCAGCAGCATGCCCGCGGTGACGGTGACCGCGCCGAGCAGGTCGAAGCCCCGGCGGGCCGGGGGAGCGGCACCGTGGCCGGCGTGGATCCGGGAGCCAACCGTGACCGGGGAGTCGGCACGCGGAATCAGCCGGATGCCCGCGACCAGGATCGCCGCGGCGATCGGCGCGGGCAGCAGCAGCGTCCACCGCCAGCTGATCTCGGTAAGCAGCCCGGACAGCACCAGGCCGAGCGAGAAGCCCGCCGCGCCGAACGCCGAGTAGATGCTCAGCGCCCGGTTCCTGGCGTGCCCCTCGGCGAACGTGGTGGTGATGATGGACAGCCCCGCGGGGGCGGTAAAGGCCGCGGCCATGCCCTTGATCAGGCGCGCGGCGATGAGCAAGGCGGCGGAGCTGACCAGGCCGCCAAGCAGCGAGGCGACCGCGAACACGCCGAGCGCGACCAGGAACACCCGGCGGCGGCCGAGCAGGTCGGCGGCGCGGCCGCCGAGCAGCAGCAGCCCGCCGTAGCCGAGGACGTAGCCGCTGACCACCCATTGCAGGCTGGCGGTGGACAGGCCGAGGTCGGCGCGGATGGACGGCAGGGCCACGCCGACCATGGAGACATCGAGGGCGTCAAGGAACAGGGCGCCGCACAGCACCACGAGGATGCCCCACAGGCGTGGGCTCCAGCCGCCGCCGGCGAGCCTGGGCGGGGTGGTGGGGTCGGGGCTAGCAGAGCGCGGGGTGGTGGGGTCGGGGCTAGCAGAGCGCGGGGTGGCGGGGCCAGGGCTAGTGCCAGTTGTTGCCGAGTTCATGTCACTCACGCTATGCATGCACAAGCAATAATTGCAACTGCATTTAATGCGCTTGCAACTATCGACGGCGCGGCGCTAGACTCCGCCCATGGCAGGGGATCCGGAGCTGGTCGGCCGGTGGCGCGCGCTGGTGGCGAGCCACGCGGCGGTGACCGCGGCCCTGGAACACGACCTCGGCGAGCGGCACGGCCTCGGGGTCACCGAGTTCGAGGTGCTCGAACGCCTTGCCGAGAACCCGGAGCACAGGTTCCGGGTGCAGGAACTGGCCGAGTCGGTGCACCTGAGCCAGAGTGCGCTGTCCCGGATGATCGGCCGGCTCGAACAGCACGGCCTGGTCGGGCGTTCGCTGTGCGACAACGACCGCCGCGGCATCTACGTCTGCCTCACCGATGCTGGCCGGCGCCGGCATGCCGAGGCCCTGCCTACCCAGCGGGCGGTGCTTGCTGCCACACTGCAGGTCGGGCGCGCGACCGGTCACTGAGGATCAGCGCTCCCGGGAGGGAGGCAGCAGTGCCGGGCTATCTGGACTACTCAGGCAGGGACGACGTGCTGGGCGGGGGTGCGCAGCGGATCGGTGTCAACACGCCGAAGGGCACCTACCACGTGTGGGTGAAGCGCATCGGCAATAACCCGCGGCTACGGGTGCTGTTACTGCACGGCGGCCCCGGGTCCACGCACGAGTACCTGGAGGCGTGCGACAGCTTCCTGCCCGCGGCCGGGATCGAGTACTACTACTACGACCAGCTCGGCTCGGGGTTCAGCGACCAGCCCGAAGACCCGTCCCTGTGGGAGCTTGACCGCTTCGTGGACGAGGTGGAGCAGGTCCGCCAGGCACTGCACCTGGACCGCGACGACTTCGTGCTCTACGGCCAGTCCTGGGGCGGCATCCTCGGCATGGAGTACGCCCTGCACCACCAGCAGCACCTGCGCGGGCTGGTCATCTCCAACATGATGGCGAGCGTCCCGGCCTACAACGCTTACGCCGAGCAGGTGCTGATGCCGAAGATGGACCAGGGAGCCCTGGCCGAGATCAAGGCGCTGGAGGCGGCCGGCAAGATCGAGGATCCGCGGTACAGGCAACTGCTGGGCGAGCAGCACTACATCCACCACGTGCTGCGCATCCCGGAGGCGGACTGGCCGGATCCGGTGCGGCGCGGCTTCGCGCACATCAACCCGGCCATCTACGTGTCTATGCAGGGGCCCAGCGAACTGGGCATCAGCGCCGACGCCAAGCTCGTCACCTGGGACCGGTTCGACGATCTCGCCTCGATCGAGGTGCCGACCCTGGTCATCGGCGCCCAGCACGACACGATGGATCCGGCGCACATGGCGGCGATGGCCGACAGGCTGCCGCAGGGCCGCTACCTGTACTGTCCTGACGGCAGCCACCTGGCGATGTACGACGATCAGCAGGTGTATTTCGCCGGTCTCGTGGAGTTCTTGCACGACCTGGCAAAGCAGCCGTAACGTCTGCCGCGTGACGCGGCAAAGCGGGCCTTCAGTGCGTACCGGGTGGGACTTCGCGGCCCGGTTCAGCGGCATGAGCACCACCGAGAAGTGGGGCTACGGTTTCTGGCTGTTCCTCGGGCTGGTCTTCGGCATACCCGAGACCTGGGCGGGGGTGGCCAACCCGCCGTGGCCCTCGCTCACGGACACGATCGTCCACCTGGAGTCGCTGTGGACACCGACCACGATCATCGTGGTTGCGGTGATCGTGATCGTCGCCTTTTACTTCGTCAGGGTGCCGGTCACCCAGACCGGCACGATGGCCTATACCGCGGGCGGCCTCGGCCGCGGGACCGGCGCGGGTGTCGGCCGGACCGCGGGCGGCCGGCTCAGCAAGACCCCGGCCGGCATCAGCCCCGTGGCCGCGCTGATCTACGTCCCGCTTGCCCTCGCCGCGATCGCCATCGGCAGCATCATCGCGGCGGTGGTCAGCGGCGACTACTGGGTGCAGGGCTACGTCATCTACGGCCTGATCGCGGTCTTCCTGGTGATCATTCCGAGCGTGCTGGCCTACTGGTTCGCCCGCGAGGTGCCCTGGCCCACGCTGCTGACCACGATCGTCAACCTGGAGCGCCGCTGGCGGCCGGCGGCCGCCGTCGTCCTGGCCGGGCTGGTGATCCTACTGTTCCACCTCGCCCTGCCCCCCTGGCCCGACATGCGGTGAGGCCGCCCGCTTGAGCCGCTTCTTCCACTCGGTGGCCTCGGCCGCCAGCGCAGCGGTCCCGCTCGGGAGATCCTGCCACCCGTCACGGCGGGCGGCACCCGGGTCATCGAGCAGCGCGCCGTCGGCGAGGATCGGCGCCCCGGCCACCAGGGCGAGGTTGACCGCGTCGCTGGGCCGCGCATCGACCTCGCGCTGGCCCGCGGGCCCGTCCACGACCACCACCGCATAGAAAATCTCGTCGGCCAGCCGGGTGATCCGTACCTCGCTGACCCGCGAATCGCACGCATCCAGCAGGCCAGCCGTCATCTGATAGGTCATCGGGCGCGGCATTTCCACCGCCTGCAGGCTCAGGGCGAGCACGGTGGCCTCCGCCGGTCCGACCCAGATGGGCAGGCGGCGCGGGCCGTCGCGCTCGGTGAGCACCATCACGTGCGTGCGGTTCAGCGGGTTGCTGTCGTCGCTGGACCTGATGTCGGTAACCGAGACCTCGGCCCAGGCCGGGCCGCCTGCGGTGGTGGTCATGACGGGCTCCTTGCTACGGGTGACCGGAACTGCCGGGTGGCTGGTGACTGCCTGGTCCTTGGCGGGGGCGGCGCCGCTGGCGAGGGGTACCAGGGCGGAGGTGAGCGCGGCGCGGGCCTGATGCAGCCGGGCCTTGACCGCGCCGACCGAGATGGCAAGCTCGGCCGCTACCTCACGGTGGGTGAGGCCCTGCAGGTAGAACAGCAGAACGGCGTCGCGCTGGCCGTCGGCGAGCTGGGCCACCGCGGCGCGGACCGTGGCCGCAAGCTCGGCGAGTTCCGCGCGCTCATCGGGGCCGGGTTCGTGGGACGCCGGGTCCGGCGCCTGGTCGCCGAGGACGGCCGGCCGTTCCGCCCGCAGCTGGCGTGCCCAGCCCCGGGCCACGTTCAGCGTGATCCCGCAGAACCAGGCGCCGAATCTGGCCGGCGCGCGGAGCCGGTCAAGGCCCACCAGCGCCGCGACGGCGGCCTCCTGTGCGGCATCCCTGGCCAGGTCCGGGGTGCCGAGCACCCGCGCCGCGAGCGCCACGGCCGTGGCCCAGTGCCGGGTCACCAGCGCGGCAAAGGCGTCCTTGTCACCGCCCAGGGCGGCCTCGACCAGCCGCGCGTCGCTGGCCGGACAGTCCTCCACACCTCATAGTGCTCCGCCGGGCCGCCAGGGTTAGCCCGGCGGCACCGCCGGTTCCGCCGGGCGCGGGCCGCCGAGCCACGGCCACGATCACCGTGAGCTGACCGGCACGCGGGACTGCCCGGAGCCCGGGAGTTAGTCCGGGAGGGTGACCACGTCGAGCCGGCCAAGCACGTCGGGGTCGCCGAGCAGGTCGATCGCGGTGATCTTCCCGTCGGAGAGGGTGAAGCTGAAGACCACGCGCGGCCGCCCGCCCGTCGCCCACACCAGGCCGGCGACCCCGTCGATGAGCGCCAGCTTGGCACCCCTGGCCCGCCCGGAGAAGAAGCTGGCCACCGTCTGCGCGCCGCGGGTCTCCACCGCGGTGCCGATCCGCACCACGGTCTGGTCGGCCCGGA
>Ga0306920_100000556_pt1 | contig 43609 bp, 35 predicted proteins | sample flu12Cox44000170_FD_204666 | JGI IMG/M metagenome (GOLD analysis project Ga0306920, IMG submission 204666) | Lab enrichment of tropical soil microbial communities from Luquillo Experimental Forest, Puerto Rico - flux4day.12C.oxic.44.000.170 (v2)... | ecosystem: Environmental > Terrestrial >... | reverse complement strand
CTCCCGCTGACAATCACGTTGCCGAAAAGAGAGCCGACATCTACGGCCCTTGGCTTGAAGCTGCGCGAACCTGCGACTACCTTGGCGTGCAAGCCTATACCCGCGCCGTCGTGGGCAAAAAGGATTTGCCGCCGCCATCTGGCGCCGAACTGACGCAAATGGGTTACGAGTTTTATCCCGAGTGCGTCGAAGGCGTCGTCCGCTATGCCGCCAAGGAAGCCCGCGTGCCAATCTACGTTACCGAGAATGGAGTAGCCACAGACGACGACAGGCGCCGCATCGAATATTACCGCCGGGCACTGACTTCGCTGAAACGCGCCATTGACGACGGCGCGGACGTGCGTGGCTATGTCTGCTGGTCGTTGCTCGACAATTGGGAATGGATGTTCGGCTATGCCCCGAAGTTCGGCATCGTCGCCGTCGACCGCACCACGCAAACGCGCACCATCAAGCCAAGCGGCGCCTACCTGGGCAACATTGCGCGCCGCAATGCGCTCTAGCGCCTAGCTAGCTACAACAGCACGCCGCGCATGATGATGCTCGCCACCGTGAAATAGATGATCAGCCCCGTTACGTCCACCAGCGTGGCCACAAACGGTGCCGAAGCGCTCGCCGGGTCGAGCCCGCACCCTCTCAGAATGAACGGCAGCATCGAGCCGGCCAAGGTTCCGAACATCACCACTCCAATCAGGCTGCAGCCAATGGTCACCGCGATGATGAAGTAGTGCTCGCCGTAGGTCCCGCGCAGTATGTGCCACAGGAAAATCCGCGTGATACCGATGACTCCCAGAATCGCTCCCAGGGCCAAACCCGCCATCAGCTCGCGCCGGATGACCCGGAACCAGTCGCGCAAGCGAATTTCACCGAGCGCCATCGCTCGAATCACCAGCGTCGTCGCCTGCGATCCCGAATTTCCGCCGCTGCTGATAATCAGCGGGATAAAGAGCGCCAGCACCACCGCCTTAGAAATTTCATCAGAAAAGTAGCCCATGGCGGTGGCCGTCAGCATCTCGCCCAAGAACAGAATCGCCAGCCATCCCGCGCGCTTCTTGATCATCTGCGTGAACGTCACGTCCATGTACGGCCCTTCTAACGCCTCCATACCGCCGATCTTCAGGATGTCTTCGCTCGCCGCCTGCTGCACCACGCCCGCCAGATCCGCGCTGCTGACAATTCCCAACATTCTCCCGCTCATATCCAAAACCGGCACCGCCAGAAGCCGGTTCTTGGCCAATACTTGCGCGACAACCTCCTTGTCTTCGTCCTCCGGCACAAAAATGAAGCTTTTCCGCATTGCGTCGCGCACCCGCCTCGTTCGGTCCGTGGAAACCAACTCGCGAAACGACACCACTCCTAATAAATGCTGTTGGTCGTTAAGTACGTAGGCGTAATAGATCATCTCCACGTTCTCGGCCTGCCGCCGGATGGCCGCAATCGCTTCTTCCACCGTCATCTCATCGGAAATTCGCACAAAACCCGAATGCATCAGCCCGGCCGCTTCGTCCTCCGGGTAAAGGGAAGCTCGCCCTTCGTGACTTCTCTCCGCCACCACGGTCACTTCCAGGTCGCGCGCCTGATAGAGCACCTGCTCTGTAAAGTCCAATCCCGGAAACCACCGCCTTTTCTTTTTCGATCCCGAAGGCGACGGCCCGATGAAGATCTGCGTCACTCCATTTTGGTGCGCATAGTCGACCAGCAGCTTGGCCGCGTTCTTTCCTTTCAGAATGGTTTTCTCGATGCGCAAGTCCTCGGCGAACCGCAGGTGCCGCTCCACGGCTTGGCGCTCCGACGGCGGCAAATCCGCCAGCTCCCCGGAAGCACACACAAACACCGCCACGCAGCTCGCGTGCAGATAATCCGCCACGCGGCGGGCACGCCGCAGCAGCATCGCCGATGAGGCATCGGCGGCAATATTCACCAGAATCTTCTCCGCGCGGGCTTCCGACTGTGCTTTCTTTGCTGCCGCCCGTGCCTCGAGCGCCTGCGCCGTCTGCCGGATCGCCAGCTCCCGCAGCGCCACCAGCGTTGGCTCCTGGAACAGCCGCTCGCTTTCGACTTTCGCACGTTCCGGCTCGTAAATTGCTCCGCGCTCCAGGCGGTGCAGCAATGCTCGCGGCGTCACATCCACCATCACCACTTCGTCCGCCTGCTGGAAGACCCAGTCCGGCACCGTTTCCCGCACGCGTAGCCCGGTAATCTGCAGGATCTGGTCGCTCAAACTCGCCAGGTCCTGCACATTCATGGTTGTCAAAACGTCGATGCCGCCCTCGAGCAATGCCTGCACATCCTGCCAGCGCCGTTGCCGTTCCGACCCCGGCGCATTGGTGTGCGCCAGATCGTCAATGATGCAGACTCTCGGCGCCCGCCGCAGAATGCCGACCACGTCGATCTCTTCCATGTAGCTGCCCCGGCAGGCCACGCGCAGCAAGGGTATGGTTTCAAACTGCTTGGCTTTTTCGTTTAAATCGCTGCGGCCTTGCGCTTCGAGAAATCCCAGCACAACGTCGGTGCCTCGGGCCAGCATTTCGTGGGCGTCCTCGAGCATCTGGTAGGTCTTCCCGACTCCGGCAGCGTAACCCAGATAGATCCGCAAGCGCCCGCGTCGCGTCTTATGACTCATAGTCTTCTCTCGCCTGGAGGTTCGTCGGGCAGCCTAGTGCGGGAAGACTCTCACGTCGATCCCACGCGCCTCTCGCACCAGCCGGCTCACCGCGCTCCCGAACATCCGCGTTCCAAGATCTCTTTTGGCGCTGTGCCCTACGAAAATTTGCGTAACGCCATGCGCCCGCGCGTATTGCACGATGCTGGTCACGGGATCTTCGCCGTCCAGCACTTCCGCCTGCAAGCCGTTGCCCTTGGCTTTCTCTAACGCCTCCTCGAGTTGCCTCTGGTCGAGTGTCGAGAGGCTTTGCTGGCGAACGTACACCGCCAGCACATCGCAATGGAAGCGTGCCGCGCTGCGCTTGGCGCTGGCAATCATCTTTTCGAAATTAGCCCGCGGCGTCAGGCAAATCAGCAACCGCTCGTGCATTCCCCAGGTTTGCTCGATTCCATGCGACCGCAAATACCGCTGCAGTCCCGCCTCGATAACGTCCGCCGAGAGCACCAGCGCCATCTCCCGCAACGCCGTTCGCCGCTCTGTTCCCTTCTCTGTCGGCGCATCCACGATCACAATTTCATCCGCGGTGTTCAAAAACCCCCGTGGAATCACCTGCGTTACCCGCTTGCCCGTCAACTGCTCCACGGCGTCGCGCTGATCTTCAATGTATTGCAGGTTCACCGAACCCACCACGGTGATTCCCGCCCGCAGCAGTTCTTCCACGTCCTGCCAGCGGTGCGCATTTCGACTCCCGGGCGGATTGTCGTACGCCAGCCCATCCACCAGGCAAACCTGCGGCCGCCGCCGCAGAATCGCCTCGACGTCCATCACCGTGGTTCCCCGGATGCTCAACATGGGAATGACTTCGAGCGCAGCCAAGGTTGGCTCGATTTCCGCTGTAATCTTGCCCTGGACGGCGCCCACCACTACGTCTTGCCCGCGTTCTTTTCGCCGGCGTCCTTCATCGAACATGCGGAATGATTTGCCGACTCCCGACGCATAGCCGAGAAAAACCTTGAGCCGACCCGGCGTCCCCGGGCTCATTTCACTGTGGTTCATGGCCCGAGGATTGTAACCTTACTCTGCCTTGCTTTGCTGCCTCCGACGCATCGGCCTATTTCGCACCCGCTCGGGTTTCGGCCCGCCGATGTAACAGTCCATTCACAAACGAAGTTTGCGCGAGTCTGTCTCTGCTTGGTAAACCGCTGTCGTGTCCGCCCGCCATTCCGAGGCATGGGCCTTGGAGAGCCACGAGCGGAGCGATTTCCGGACTGTTTCCTCGCGATCCATCAGGTGATCGCCTGATTGTTCATGGGCTAGAAGCTGCGCGATCATACCGGCTTGCCTTAGGAACCCAGCGGCCGCCGGCATGAAACAGTAAGGCCAGGATACCGGGGGGCCATGGGGAAATTCGACGAACTCAGTCGTCAATTGGGGCACGCATTCACCCAATTGGAAAACGCGCAGGGCGGGGCCAAGCGACGCTGGCTACGCAAGGCTCATCTCCTTCTGCTGCTGGCGGATGAAATAGCAGAGGAGGCGGAAGCCGCCGCTTCGTCGGTCGGCGACGACCCGAGCGTAGCTAACCCAAGATACAACCAGAATGTCCCGGATACTCGATCCCCGCTGTGGGCTCTTACCGAACACGTCGCGCGCTCCGCGGAGCAGGGATCCTGCCGATGGCTGCAAACCGTACTCATTCTTTGCAAACGCACAAACCAGCCGTAGAGTCCTGTGGTCGCCGCGACGGCGTTTTGCCGGGCTGGCAATCTGAAGCCCCCATTTGCGGCCGATTCTACCGAATTGCCGCAGGCGGCAGAATGCGGCCGGACTAACCCTGTGCTCGTCGCCAATCGATGCGGGCACGCTAGGACTTGGGCGGCCAGGCGATCTGTCCGTTTTTGCTGTATGCCAGATTTGCGATCTGTCCGGCCCGCGCTGCCGACACTCCCGCTTCCACCGGGGCATGGGGTTCGCGGCGGCTTCGCACGCAATCGAGAAAGTTCTGCATATGGTCAATCGTCCCATCCTGAAAACTGTCCGCCTTGACCACGGGATTGGCCTTGGCCGGAGCGCTCTCACGGTGCACGGTGAATCCCGTGCGATTGATCTTGAGCGTCCCCTCCGTGCCGCGAAACTCCAGGCCGCCGTCGTCAATCGAAGACGACATCATGCCTTCGTACACGACATCGAAACCCGGATAACGTAGCAGCGCCTGCACGGTATCCGGGCACTGCCAACTTTCAAAAATGTATTTGTCGCCCAGCATATGCACAACCTTGGGCTGATCCTCTTTCATCGCCCAGTGCACGACGTCAATCCAGTGCGTAAACAAATCCGTCATCGCGCCGCCGCCAAAATTCCAGTGCCAGCGCCACAAGTAATATTTGTCCTCGCTGAAGGGCTCGTCCGGAGCACCGCCAAGCCACTGCTTCCAGTCGAGCAATGTCGCATCGATCGCCTTGCGGTCCCTCCAGGCGCCGTAGTTTTGCCACCAGTAGGTCCGCACTTGCGTGACCCGCCCAAGGCTTCCGCCCTGAATCAGATCGACAGCGTCGCGAAAATGCGTCCAGCTGCGCTGCTGCATTCCGCACTGCAGAATCCTCTTATTGGCTCGCACCGCTTTGATCAGCGCCGCGCCTTCCTCAATCGTGTGCGTCACCGGCTTTTCTAGGTACACATCCCTGCCAGAATTCAAAGCGTCAACCGCCATGCGCACATGCCAATGGTCGGGCGACGCAATAATCACCGCATCGACGTTTTCCTTCAGCAGCTCGCGATAGTCGGCGTGCGTCGTTGCGTCCTTGCCGCTGGGCCTTTGCTTCACGGCCTCCATGTGCGGAGCGTAGACGTCGCTCACGGCAGTGAACTGAACGCCGCCTGCTTTCTCCGCCGCGCTAAGGAGATCGTTCATTCTGCCGCCGGCCCCGATCACCCCGACGCGCAAGGTGTCGTTCGCGCCCAGAATGCGCCTGGCGGAGAGTGCCGTGAGTCCGGATGCGATGATAAAACTGCGGCGAGTTGGATTTTGCATGGCGCCTATCTTAGCCATTCGCTAGTGCGCAGGAAAGTCGCCGGTGGTAGTTCTTCTGGTCCCGGCAGGTTCAGCTCAGGGCTTCTTGTTCTGTTGCTGCTTCTCCGCCTCTTCAACGGCTTTGCGGAATTCATCAACCGCAGGGACAACGGGCGACCGCAGCGCGTCTTTTTTCGCATACCGCCAGATCGGCACTTGTTGAAGGGGAGCGTCGACATGGCCCTGGTAGACGGCGAAAACATCCTCGCGCGGCGCCACTTCCACTTGCGGACCCGGTGGTGTCGGCGGCGAAGAGGGTGTTCCCGGCGGCTGACCCTTTTGGCCGCCAAGGCGGATGCCGTTGTCGGTCGGCTGCACGATCACTGGCCGGTCGTTTGTAGGCAGTCCGCCGATCGTGGGCTCCACAATCTTGTCCGACCCTTTGCGTACCGTAATTACCAGGTCTGCCGTTGAACCGTCCATTACAGGCTGCAGTCGGCCCCATTTCATGAGCGCTTTCTCGACGTCGTCCTGCGCTTTCTTGTTTGCGCTCGGCGCACTCATCGACGTGCCAGCATCGGGATCGATCAATATCAGCGCTGTCCGGGCGTTCACTACATAAGCGGGCAAAATCGATTTCTTATTGTTGCCGGCGAAAACCAGCGATGCTGAGAGCACAAACAGAGAAAGGATCACGCGCACGCGAACACGCATTGCAGCCTCCGGTGAGCGGACACGACCATCATGCTCCAGTGTGCCGGGGATCACACCATCGTCGGCTGTCGCGACCGACAGATTACGTTGCAATCGACCGAAACGGCCAATTTTGGTTCACCAGGGGAGATGCTTGAAAACGCCGGCGCGGACCAATGCCGCCAGCGTGAAGGCCGCCAATCCGACCCAGGTTTCGAGCGAAACCCGCTTGGGCTTGCTTACAACGGTAGCTTGCTGCGCCGAACTCATTGCTGGTTACCTCCAATCCGAGACCGGTAAATCATGAAGTTCCGCTTCGGGCGCCACAAGCTGCGCCGGAACGCGTACACGCCATTGCTCCCAATCTTGCGCCGCGACGCGTCCGACCAGCAGAAGCGACGGCGCCGGTAGTTGGTCGCCATCCGACAGCGCCGCAAGATTCGTGAAACGCACCTGCTGTCCGGCGCGCGTGGCATGCGACACAATCACGCAAGGGGAATCCGCAGCAATGCCGTTCTCGATCAGGCGGGCGGCCACTTGATCGTAGTGGGTTCCCGGCATGTAAATCGCGATCGTGGTTTGCGGAGTAATGGCCGCCCAGTTGAGCCAGTTGTCGTTTTCATCGCGCGAAAATGTGGTGAACAGCACCTGCGAGGCCATACGGCGATCGGTAAGAGAAATCTTGGCGGCAGCAGCAGCGCCAACCGCCGCGGTGATTCCAGGGACGATCTCGAATTCGATTCCTGCGCGGCGCAGGGCTTCCATTTCTTCGCCGGCGCGCCCAAACAGCAATGGATCGCCGCCTTTCAATCGGACCACCTGCTTCCCTGCTTTCGCATAGCTGACCAGCAGACTATTGATTTCATCCTGGGTCAGCAGCTTTTGCCCGGCGCGTTTTCCAACGTTCACCAACAAGGCTTTTTGTGAAGCCAAAGCCAGCACTTCCTCGCTCACCAGCGAGTCATACAACACGACGTCCGACCGCGCGAGCAGCTTTGCCGCTTTGAGCGTCAACAGCTCCGGATCTCCCGGCCCGGCGCCAACCAGATAAACTCTCCCGGCCACCTTACCCCTCCACCGACTGCGGCGTGCGCGCCGCAGGCAGATCGCGCTCGACGGGCAGGGCAACTTCGCCGGCAAGAATCTCGCGGATCTGATCATTGCTCTTGCGCGCCAGGAACGCGCGCAGCGGTTCGTGTTCGAAGCGGTTGTGCCGGAAATGAGCCAGGAGGCGCTCTATCGCATCGGGAACAGCGGTAGCAGCGCAACGGTAGCCGACCGGGCGGGCAATGGTCGCAATCTGCCCGAGGCTGCCGCCGACGCAGAAATAGTAGGCATCGACAAGCTTGCCGTCGTGTTTGATCTTCTTGCCTTCGATGCCGATATCGGCGATCCAGTGCTGTCCGCAACTGTTGGGGCAGCCGGTTACGTGCAGCTTGATCTGCTGGTCGAAGCCCGGCAGACGTTCGTCAAGTTCGCCAGAAAGCCAGCGCGCGAAATCTTTCGTTTCAGTGAGCGCGAGCTTGCAGAATTCAGAGCCCGTGCAGGCGACCGTACCGCGGGCGAAAGCCGAAACCTCGACCGGCAAGCCTGCCGCGGTCAGTTCCGCCGCGACGGTTTCGGCGTGCTCTTCGCGGACGTTGGCCAGCAGCACGTTCTGCTGAGCGGTGAAGCGGAGGCTGCCGTCGCCGTATTGATCGGCAAGTCGGGCGGCTTGGCGAAGCTGCGCCGGAGTGATCCGTCCGCGCAAAACGGAAGCGCCAATAAAGACCAGTCCCGCCTGCTTCTGACGATGAATTCCGGTGTGGTCGCGGTAGGTATCCGACGGGACTTCTTCGTATTCGGCGGGGTCCAGGCTGTGGCCGATGACGCGCTGCAATTCGGCGAGAAACCTTTCGGCGGTCCAGTCAAATTTGAGAAAAAGATACTTCAGACGGGCATTGTCGCGGCTGATGCGCAGAACATCGCGGGAGCGGAAGATTTCGGCGATGCCGCGGGCGACGTCGACGACCTGATCCTGGCGAATGAAGGCGTTGAGCTTCAGGGCGAGGTGCGGCTCGGTCGAGAGGCCGCCTCCGATTCGAAGCGAAAAGCCGCGTTCGATCCGGGAACCGCGAACGCGGCGTGTGGCGGTGAAGGCGACGTCATTGATTTCCGGATAGCTGCACCAAGTGCGGCAGCCGGTGACCGTCATCTTGAACTTGCGCGGAAGATTGTAAAAGTCGCGATTGCCGCCGAGAGCACGGTCCACGGCAAGAGCCCACGGCGAAGCGTCAAAGTGTTCGTCGTGGGCCAGTCCGGCCACCGGGCATCCCGTGACGGTACGAACAACGTCGCCGCATGCGCCGGTGGTGGTCAAACCGGCCCTTTGCAAGCCCTCGATAATTTCGGGAATGGACTCGATGGTGACCCAGTGCAGTTGCAGGTTCTGGCGGACCGTGATGTCAGCCAGGCCGCGTGCGTGATTTTCAGAGAAATCGGCCAGAGTGCGGACTTGATCGCTGCGCAGCATCCCGTTGGGGATGCGAACGCGCACCATAAAAAATTCCGTGGCTTTGCCTTCGCCGTTGGCGCCGCCGAGAACGCCGGCACCGTCGCCCTGCGTGTAAATGCCCCAGGAGCGGAAATAGGTGCCGAGCCATTCCGGCGGGACGGAGTTGCGGCCGCTACGGGCGAATTCGCGGATCTCGTCCAGATGATCCCAGGCGAGCTTCTCGCGCTTCAGTCGCTCGACTCGCTGGGCCTTACTTTCCTTTGCTGGCGCCGCATTTGGCATGAACCGCTGATCCTTCTAATCCAGTCTTTTTTCTCTCGTTCCTGGCAGCGCGATAAACCCGCGCTCGATCCCGCCCTTTCGCACCCTGGCGTCTTCCCTCGCAACCATCCGGGAGCAAAAACAAAAAGCCCACGTGGACCAGGGTTTCTGGCACGTGGGCTTTGGAATTCCTTTTAATTGAGCGGTTTTAAGTCCGCTTCACCCTCAGGCCAGAAATGTGTGCTTCGCGACAGCAACAGCAGTCGCAGCAACAACACACGATCTGGCAGGTCATTCGCATTACCTAGAGAAGGTTACCCTGCATCCTAGGCGCTGTCAACCGAGCTTGCTCATGCAAAATCCCGATCATTGCCAACACTGTTTTTGCTGCTGGAGGTTATGATTCGGCTCATAGCGGAAATGCGCTTCCGGCCTCTACCCCGGGACCAGCCGAAGCCGGCCTTTTGCTCAGTCGAGGTACCTCCAGGCCGGCCAGGAGTCGGCCAGGTCCTGACGAGGGTGGCGACATATATAGATGGTGAGGCCGGACTCCTCGGGCAGGGCATAGGCGGGGCGAATGACTTCAAACAGCTGCACGTCGGCGAACGATTGATCGAGGCGGGATTTGCTGAAACCGATGGCGATGACCACCTCGCCCGAGGCGCCGCGCGGTCCCCAGTAGCCGTACTGGTTGTGGCCGCTGATGGCTTTGGGTAACCCGTAGTGCTTTCCGAAATAATCAATCGCTCCGGCTTCGCCGTAGTTGTAGGCGAGGAGCGCAGCCCGCGACTGGTCCGCTGCCGGCAGAGAGTGAAATGCGCGGACCACCGCCTGCACCTGCTCGGGCCAGCCGAACATGTCGCCAAACAGCTGCGGGAGCGAGTCGAGAGGAACGTTTTCGACTTTCACATCTTCGACGCCAAAGAATTTGCAGTATTTGACGGCGGCCGCGACCGGCAGGATGGGCATGGCCAGCGGAGCCGCAACGATACCTGCAACCACCAGTGCAGCGATAACGACGGGCTTGAGCCACGCTTTGGCGCGAGCAAAGATCCGCTGCTCCCACGCCACCGCACCCGCGGCCAGCAGCATGATGTAGGCGGGCGCGAGGTAGTAGATTTTCCCGTGCAGCAGAAGCATCTCGACCAGAACAACAAGATACGCGATACCCAGAACGGCATATCGGCGGCCCTGTTTATCGGCCAGAAGGTACCACAGGCCCCCCAGCCAAATGGGCGCCGCCAGCGGATTAACGAGAAGAAATTGCTCCGCGACGAAAGAGAGCGGCGAGACGGTTGTGTATTTGCTGCCGATGACCGTGTTAAGCAGCGCTATGGTGGGATAGGCGTGGCGAATCTCCCATAGCAGGTTGGGAAGGAAGATGAGGAAAGCGATCGCGGCGCCCAGCCAGATTTCCACTCGAGCGAATTGAGCGCGCGCGGGCGCTAGCAGAAGCCCTAGCGCCAGGCCAGAGCCGAAAAAAAGCATGGAATGCTTGTTGAGCAAGCCAAGTCCGGCCACTACGCCGAAAAGGAGCCAAAGACGCGGATTCCCGCCGTTCAGGATGCGCAGGACGATGGCGGCGCAGAGCATCCAGAAAACGGGCTCGAAGGCATTCATGGAGAGGAAATTGTCGAAGGTCAGGTAGATGGGTGCGAGGAGGACCAGCAGAGCCGCGAAGAACTGGGAAAATTTGCCGCCGCCCGCTTCGCGTGCCATCCAGCCAGCCAGCAGAACTTTGGGTGCGGCGGAAAGTGCGGGCAGGAGACGGAGCGCGAACAGTGAATCGCCGAAAAGCGCCCTGGTGAACGCGGACGCAAAGGCCACCAGCGGAGCGTGGTCCACATAACCCCAGGCTAAGTGTTCGCCGCAGGCGGCGTAGTAGAGTTCATCGCGGAAGTAACCGTATTGGCGGTTGAACAGGAAATGGATGAACACGGCGAGCGCTGCGAGTAGGTAGACGGATTTTGTAGCCGCCGCAACGGACCGCCCGCCCGATGAAATTGCGGCAAGCGGGCATTCCTCCGCGTTCGCTCGGCTGGCCAACGTTGTGCAGTCTTAGGGAACGATCGTCGCGGACTTGATGTAGTCGAGCTTGGGCCAGCCTTTTTTCAGGTAAGGGTCGCCCTGCTTTTCCAGCTGGTCCTGGTCCGGGCCGGCGTTGTCCCCGTAGCCTTCATACATCATTTCGACGACGTTCATTCCGTTGCCGTCCACAACGCCAAATGGCGCGAAACCCATGCCGTCGAGGCGGCCGTTGTCCTTCAGATTGATGAAGACCTGGGTTGTTCGCGTGTTGGGTCCGGCGGTGGCAAAGGTGACGGAGCCGCGCTTGTTCGACTGCGTAACGGGATCGTCTTTGATTTCCGTGTGCTTCCAGGCGGCGGATACCGCAGGAGTGGGGCCAATGCCGAACTGCACCACGAACCCCGGCACCACGCGGAAGAAGGCCGAATTGTCATAGAAGTGATGCTTCACAAGGTTGTAGAAGCGATCGGCTCCGAGCGGAGCCCACGCCCGGGTAACCGCGACCGTGAATGCGCCGCGCGTGGTGTCGAATTTCACCTGGTAGGCATCGGGAGCCTTTTCGGTGAGCTTCTTGGGAGCGAGGAGCAGTTTCGCATCGCCGCCGGCGCTCCGGGTCTTGGCCTCGGCCTTGCCCGCTGTTTTTGGGGCCTCGGCGGCTGGTTGCGAGGGGCTCGAGGAGGAGGGCTCGGCGGGTGCGGCTTGCGTGGGCGCTTCCGATTTTTGCGGCTCGGCTGGCTTTTCCGCCTGTTGCTCCGTGTTTTTGCAACCGGCCAAGATGGCCGCCGCGACCCCTAGCGTGGCCAGGCCAAGAAACTTCTTCTTTCGTTCCATGCTCGTCTCCAGATGAATTCGTGAACCTTATTTGCGGGACCGCAGTTCCCTGCTCACGCGCTCTACGCCGGCCATAACGCGCAGGGTATTTTCCCCCAGAATCTTTCTGACGTCACCTTCGGAATAGCCTTTGCGCAGCAGTGCTTCGGTGATCTTGGGAAGCATCGAGACATCTTCCATGCCGTAGGGCATGTTGGCGCCGTCGAAATCGGAGCCGAGGCCCACATGATCGATGCCGGCGACCTTCACGGCGTGGTCGATGTGCTCGATGATTTTCGCGTAGTCCACGCGCGGGAGTTTGCCCTGGGCAACGAATTCGCGGGTGATTTTATCACCCTCGAGCAGCTGACAAGCTTCGTTGCCGTCGTCGCCGCAACGCTGACGGACTGCTAGCGCAATGTCTTCATTGATCTTGGGATCCTTCTTTTCCGCTTCGCGGAATTCCTGGCTGAGAAAGCCGACGTGGTAGTTGATCTGAACGACGCCGCGCTTTAGGGCCAGGTCTTTCATCATCTGGTCGGTCATGTTGCGCGGAGCGTCGCAGATTGCGCGGCAGGAGGAATGCGAAGCTAACAGCGGCGCTTGGCTGACTTCGAGCGCGTCGTAGAAAGTCTTGTCGCTGACGTGGGAAATGTCGACGATGACGCCCAGACGGTTCATTTCGCGGACCACCCTCCTGCCAAAATCGCTCAGGCCGTTGTGCGCGACTTTGTCGGTGGAGGAGTCGGCCCACTCCACGTTCACGCTGTGGGTCAGCGTCATATAGCGTACGCCGGAGTTGGCAAAGGAGCGCAGAACGTCCAGGTTGCCGTTGATCATGTGCCCGCCTTCAACGCCCATCAGCACGGCGATCTTGCCTTCCCGCTTGGCGGCGCGCACTTCGCGCGCGGTGGTTGCCAGCAGCAGGTCCTTCGGATTTCTGCGCACCTGCTCATGCACCGCCGCGATTTGCGCTTCGGCGCGTTTCACCGCTTCCGGGCCGGTAAGCTTCCCGGATATCCAGATGGAAAAGAAAATTGCGTCCAGCCCGCCGGCCTTCATGCGCGGTATGTCAATGCTGCCATCGGCGTGGCGGTCGGCGAGGTCGAACCTCTCATCCAGCAGGCGCTGCGTGGTGTCATCGTGAGTGTCCACCACGATTGCAGAAAAATGAAGTTTCCTGGCACGCTCGGAAATGCCGTCGCCGCCGACCATCGTGGCCACCAATAGTCCTCCCAAGACGCAAGCTGAGGCGCGGAAAGCACTGAGCATCGTCGCTGTTCTCCGGAAATGCTTCACTGCTGCGATTGCAATTCGCGTGCGACCTTTTCATTCTGCTCCATGACCCGGAGCAGATTGCCGCCAAGAATCTTGCGGATATCGTCGTCGGAATATCTCCTGCGCATGAGGGCTTCGGTAATTTTGGGAAGCTGCGTGCAGTCGTCCATTCCTTCGGGCATGGTGGCACCGTCAAAATCCGAACCGAGGCCGACGTGATCGGCGCCGGCGAGCTTCACCACATGGTCGATGTGGTCGATGATGCGCTCCCAGGTGACATGCGGCAGCTTGCCTTCGGCTGTGGCCCGTTTTTCCATTTCCTGCATTTTTTTTCCCACGCACTCCTGGTCGTCGCCGCAAGCTTTCTGGAGTTGATCAATCAGGGCGACCGCTCCGCCAGAGAGCTGGTCCGACGCGTCCTTGTACGCCTGGTCGATAAAACTCTTTTCGTAGTTGATCTGGATGACGCCGCCTTTGCCAGCAAGGGCTTTGATCATGTCGTCTGACATGTCGCGCGGATGGCTGCAAATCGCCCGGCAGGAGGAGTGTGAGGCGATGAGCGGGGCCTGGCTGACTTCGAGCGCATCGTAGAAGGTCTTGTCGCTCACATGGGAGATGTCCACCATGATGCCCTGGCGGTTCATTTCGCGGACGATGTCCTTGCCGTAGTCGGTAAGGCCGTTGTGCACGGGTTTGTCCGTGGATGAATCGGCCCATTCGTCGTTATAGAAGTGCGACAGCGTCATGTAGCGTACGCCCAGATCGCCGAAGATGCGCACCATGCGGATGTCGTTACCGATCATGTGGCCGCCTTCAACGCCCATGAGCGCGGCAATCTTTCCTGCTTTGTGCGCCCGGCGAACTTCCTCGGCGGTGCGGCAGAAAACCATGTCTTTGGAATTGCGGCGAACGTTTTCGTGAACCGCGTCGATCTGATCGAGTGCTTTTTGAATGGCGGGAGGCCCCGTGATGCGGCCGTCGATCCATATGGAAAAGAAGATGGCGTTCAAGCCGCCTTCTTTCATGCGCGGAATATCGATGTGGCCGTCGGGATTGCGCTTGGCGAGATCGTAGTTGTTAGCGAAGAAGCGCTGCGTGGTGTCGTCGTGCGTGTCCAGCACGATCGAGGAGAAATGGAGTTTACGGGCGCGGTCCGCGATGTCGTCGCCGTGGACTGGCGAGAGCTGCAACGAGAGTAGCAACAGCAGGACACAAGCGGCGAGGGCGCGGAAGCAGCGCATCCGGATCTCCTTCGATGGCAGTGAATCGGCCCGGCGAAAGTTGCGGAGAGATTCTATCCTATTAGCCAGCCCAGGAACGCTTGTTTCCATGCCTGGCGGTTGATTTCGGCCAGCGATTCGGTGAGCGGGATTTCCTTGGGGCAGGCCTTGACGCAATTTTGCGCGTTGGCGCAGTCCTGGATGCCGCCGGGCTGCATGACCGCCTCGATTCGCGCCCGCGCATGCATCGCGCCCGTGGGGTGCATGTTGAACAGACGCACCTGGCTCATGATCGCGGCGCCCATGAAATCGCCCGGACCTTTGCCGGTGACCTGCGGGCAGACTTCAAGACAGCTGCCGCAGGAGATGCAGGTGGAGAGCTTGTAGGCTTTCTCCTGCGTTTCCGCAGCCATGCGGGGCCCCTCGCCGAGGTCGTAAGTGCCGTCGATGGGGATCCAGGCCTGCACGCGCTTGAGGCTGTCGAACATGAACTGCCGATCCACGGCCAGATCGCGGACCACGGGGAATTTGGAGAAGGGCTCGAGGGTAATCGGCTGTTCAAGCTGATCTACCAGCGCCGAACAGGCCATGCGGGCTTTGCCGTTGATGAGCATGGCGCAGGAGCCGCAAACTTCTTCCAGGCAGTTGGAGTCGTAAGAAATCGGCGTGGTCCGTTTGCCGTCTCGGGTGACGGGATTTTCCGCAATGTCGCGAAGGCAGATGATCACGTTCATCGAGGGGCGCCAGTTGAGAGCGAACTCTTCCCAGTACGGGGCGCCTTGCGGGCTGACTTGCCGTTTGACCTTTATGATGACTTTCTTTTCCGCCATAAGTTCTCTGCCATGCCTGCCGCCATCCCTGCCGGATGGTCACTTCGCCGCATCATACCTGCGCGGCCGTGGCGCAATCATGGAAATATCCACCGGCTCGTAGGTCAACTGAATATCGCCGTTGACCCATTTGGCTCGCGTCGTCTTCAGCCAGTTTGCGTCATCCCGATCCGGGAAATCGGGTTTGTAGTGAGCGCCGCGGGATTCGTTGCGCGCGTGCGCGCCCATGGTGATGACCCGCGCCAGCAGCAGCATATTGCCCAGCTCACGGGCGAAATTAAGGGTCTGATTGGACCACTTGCTGCGGTCACTGAGGTTGACTTGGCGGTAGCGCTGTTGCAGCTCGATCAACTTGTCGTACGCGGCTTCGAGGTTTTTGTTGATCCGCGTGACCGTGACGTGTTCGGTCATGGTCTCGCCGAGTTCGCGCCAGATGGTCATGATATTTTCGTTGCCATCCTGCGCAATGAGGGCTTGGTTCGATACTTCCTGGCGCCTGCGTTCGCGGTCGAACACGCTGGAGTCGGTCGAGTCGGCGCCCTTTTCCAGGTTCTTTGCATACTTCGCGGCCGCCGGACCGGCGAGGCCGCCGCCAAAAATGCAGGAAACGAGGGAGTTCGCTCCCAGCCGGTTTGCCCCGTGGTATTGGTATTCGCATTCGCCCGCGGCGTAGATGCCCGGGACACTGCTGGCCTGATCCTCGCCGTTCACCCAGATACCGCCCATGGTGTAGTGCATGGCCGGGAATACCTTCATCGGTTCTTCGCGCGGGTCGACCCCGAGGAATTTTTCGTAGATCTCAAGTATGCCTTCGAGCTTGCGGTCCAGCGTCTCGCGCGGGATGTGCGTGACGTCAAGATAGACGGCGGCCCGTCCGTCCAGGCCGAGCTTTTCCTGGTAGACGATGCGGTGAATGGCGCGCGTGGCGATGTCGCGCGGAACGAGGTTGCCGTATTTGGGATACCACTCTTCCAGGAAGTAGAAGCGCTCGCTTGGCGGAATGCTCCTGGCGGGCCGCGTGTCGCCGGGGTTTTTCGGCACCCAGACGCGGCCGCCTTCGCCGCGCGCCGATTCGCTCATCAGGCGGAGCTTGTCTTCGCCGGGAATCGCGGTGGGGTGCACCTGGATGAATTCGCCGTTGGCGTAGTCGACGCCCTGCTGGAACAGAGCCGACTGCGCCGAACCGGTACAGACCACGGAGTTGGTCGAGCGGCCGAAAATCGCGCCGATGCCGCCGGTACAAAAGATGACCGCGTCGGCCGCGAAGGTCCGCACTTCCATGGAACGCAGGTCCATGGCGCAGATGCCCCGGCAGACGCCGGCTTCATCAATCACGGCGGAAAGAAAAGTGAAGCCTTCGTATTTCTTGACCTTGCCTTCGGATTCGTGGCGGCGAACCTGCTCATCGAGCGCGTAAAGCAGCTGCTGCCCGGTGGTGGCGCCCGCAAACGCGGTCCGATGGTAGAGCGTGCCCCCGAAACGCCGGTAGTCGAGCAGTCCTTCGGGGGTGCGGTTGAACATGACGCCCATGCGGTCGAGAAGGTCGATGATGCCGGGCGCGGCTTCGCACATGCGCTTGACCAGGGGCTGATTGGCGAGGAAATCGCCGCCGTAAATCGTGTCGTCGAAATGCTTCGCGGTGGTGTCGCCTTCACCCTTCTGATTCTTGGCAGCGTTGATCCCGCCTTGTGCGCAGACCGAGTGCGAGCGCTTCACCGGTACAATCGAAAACAGATCTACCGGCACGCCCGATTCGGCAACCTTGATGGTTGCCATCAACCCGGCCAGTCCTCCGCCGACGACGATGATCCTGGGCTGTTTCATTTCGTTATGTACGAAGAAAACGGATGCCAGTCAAAGCGGAAGCCGATGAGAATCAGGATGCCCACTAGACTGAATGCAATGCCAACCAGCGCGCCCAGCTGGCCGGCCGCGCGCTGCGCGCCAGCGGTCGCCGCGAGTCCCCACTTGCAGAGAAAATTCCAGACGCCGACACCCAAGTGGAAGGAGGAGCAAAGGATGCCGATCGCAAAGAAGGTCAGAAAGAGAGGATTCTGCAAATCGGCGTAGACCGTGGCGTAGGTCGACCGGCCGCCCGTCGCCAGCCGCTCGGTGTAGAAGTGCCAGCCAATGAAGGCGAAAGCCACCAGACCCGTGTAGCGCTGCAGGGTGTACATCCAGTTCCCTACCCACGGATAGCGCGAGACGTTGGACTTGCCGGCTAACCAGATGTAAACGCCATAGCCTCCGTGGAAAAGGATCGGAAGGACAATGACCGCAAGTTCCACCAACGGACGGAAGGGAATGGTCTGCAGTTCCTGCGAAACCGAGTTGTATTTTTCCGCGCTGACCAGAACGGCGCTGTTGGACCAAAAATGTTCCGCCAGAAAGGCGCCAACGGGAATCATACCGCTCAAAGAATGTAATTTTCTGAGGAGGTAACTGGAATCTGGCCGGGTTGCCGTTGCGGACATGCCCTCTCCGCTGCCACTCCTCCGCTCCAAGCTCGAAGAGTCTCGGGCGAAAAGTAGAAAGTGCAGCAAGGCAATTATATCAGGCGGAAGAAGCCAGGCAAAATCGCAGTTCTCCGGCCGCGAAGTGCGAGGTCCTCGAAACTGTCCGCGAAATTGCCGGCTCTCAGCGAGGGCAAAACTGCTATCTTGGAGAGGTCGGCCATTCTAAGCACGGCTCGCCAGAAGTACCAATTTCGCCCCGGGGCATCACTTCCGCCATGACCAAGAGTCTCGCTGCAGAGCTGGAATTGCTCGCGCATCACATGCTCTTGGAACAATCCGGCAACCAGCAACTATCCATTCCGGCGCTGGCCCAGCGCATCGCCAAAGACTTGCAGGTGAATCCGGATGAAGTGGCCATCCTGGCAGTTTCGGAAAAATCCAAAAGTCTGAACTTCCTGGTTCCTGAAGCGCTGCGCAACGTCGGTTCGATTCCCCTTTCCAGCACCTCTGCGCTCGCAGCGCGAACCGCACGGGAAAGCCGACCAGACATTCAAAACAATTTTTCGACGGTTCGGCATGCCACCGTGTTCGAAGGCGTCAAGGACGACACCTTGCGAGCCTCGGCCATCCAGAAAATCATCAGCGCTCCCATTCTGTACGAGGGAAAAGTGATCGGAGTGATTCAGATTAGCCGCAAAGCCGCTTCCGCCGTAGAAGCGGGGCCGGATTTTACGCCGGACGAGTTGGGAAGAGTGCTTGCGATCTGTAAACCCCTCGGCAAACTCATTCGCCACGCCGCCGGATCCTGAACGCGCTTCACGGCCGAATGAATATTCGTTTGCAAGCCTGCTTTGACGTTGACACTCTGTAGCCTTCTTGTTACTTTTCCACAGCAAGAAACTTTTTCATTTCTACCTCATATAACGGAGGCCGCGCACCGGCACTATGGCGTTTGTCGCTAAGAAAATATTTCTGACCAAAGGCGTCGGTAAACACAGAGAGCGGCTATCCAGTTTTGAGCTGGCCCTGCGCAATGCAGGAATCGCGGCGTGCAACATCGTTCGCGTATCGTCCATCTTCCCGCCGAACTGCAAGCTGATTTCGCGCAGCGAAGGCTTGAAGCACATCAAGCCCGGTCAGGTAGCGTTCACGGTAATCAGCGAAAATTCCACGAAAGAACCGCATCGGCTGATCGCGGCGAGTATCGGTTTGGCGTTGCCGAGCGACAAGACCATGTACGGATATCTCTCCGAACATCACTCCTTCGGCGAAACAGAAGAGGTGGCCGGAGAGTACGCCGAAGAACTGGCCGCGGAAATGCTCGCCACCACCCTGAACGTGGAGTTTGACCCGGACCTGTCGTGGGACGAGAAAAAGGAAGTCTATCGAATCTCCAACAAGATCGTGCGCACCATGAATATCACCCAGTCGGCAGTGGGAGATAAGCGCGGTCTGTGGACGACGGTCTTGGGCGCGGCGATTCTCATCGGCGAAGACGACTGAAGCGCTCCCCAGCTATTTGCCGTCCAGGTCGTAGGCAATGTGCAGCCATTTTTGCTGCCGAGCTTGTGGCTGATCTTTAGCCATTGGCGACGGTCTTTTTCGTCGGGCGGGGCTTCCTGCTTGGGCAACGCCATCCACTCGTCGAGCGCACGGCCGGTTTTCCGTTTTAGTCGAGATCCACTTCTGCACCATGATCCCGGATCACGCCCGGGTGCACAGCGTAGAGCGACGGCGATTTCTTAGGCTGAGCGGCGCACATAGCCCAATACCGATTTGCGCTCGAACGAGCGAAGCTAGCGCTTGAAGTACCCGATACGCTCGAGAACGGCGCCGGCTACCAGCGGGAGCGCTACGGTCGCGTCTTCGAAAACCTCGGCAAACTTGCCGCCTTCTTCGGGCGGCACAAACTTGCCCCAGGACACGGCTTCGGTGTAGGTGCTGCCGCTCAAGCCGCCCCAGTGTACCGGTTCCGGACAAATCCTGACGCCGTAGTTGTAGCGCTTCAGTGGCAGCTTCTGGTAGCCGCGGCGGGCCAGCAATTCGGCGTATACGCCGAACTGCTGCGACCAGTTGCGCGGAACGCCACCGCCGATGGTGAAAATTCCCATGCGTTTTGTGGCCAGCATGGTGTCGGCAAACTTCTCGAAGTCTTCAAACGGGTCGAAGCGCAACAGCGGGCGGCGATCGCGCTGCCGCGCGAATTTATTCAGGGCAAAGTCGATTCCCAACTCCGAGTCGCTGAACGCCGGAACAAAAACCGGAACATTGTGTTGATATGCGGATTTCAGAATTCCCCGCCCCGGGGAATTCTTGATCAGGTATTCGCCGATGCGCCGATGCAGCTTCCAGCTGCATACCACGTCCTCGTCGTCCCACTCGTCCAGGATGTGATCCACAACTTCTTCCACGTGGTCCAGATTGGTTTCCGGTTCGAGCGAATCGTAGACACGGTTGTAGCCGGCCCGGAATAGTTCGTTGTCGTCCATTTTTGTAGGGTCATAACGGAAGTGCGACCGGCCCGTGGCCTCCACCAGACCGTGCGCCATCAGTGCGCCGGTTGAAACTATGGCCTTCACGATTCCGCTCTCGATCAGGTCGCAGAAAACAAGCCCCATCTTGCCGACGGTGAGAGCACCGGCAAGCGTCATGACCACAAAGCAGTCTTTGTCGCGCGCCATAACCTCGAGCACGTCCGCCGCATCGCCCACCTGCCGGGCGGTATACGCGGTATCGCCCATCGCGCGCACGAGGTCGTCGATGGTGCGGCACTTCGCGAGGTCCAGGGGAAAAATCGGCCGCAGCTTGTCCTTCACCGGATCATGCAGCACCCGCCCGGTCACCGTTTTCGCCGCTGTCTTCTTCTTCGTCGCCATCTTGCTCCTTTTTCAGGCCGCTTGGACATCGCGTAAACGGACCACCGCGGCACGACAAACACAAAAAGAGATATTGTTCGCGGCATCTTACGTTTTTCGCGCAGTGTCCGTCAAAGAGAGTTCCGGCGTTTTCCCGGCGAATCCGGGCGGAGCGCGGTTCCATTTGGCTGTTCGCATGCTACGATACGAAACATGCCTCAAAAATTTACGGTCGGTCTTATTCAGATGCGCAGCAGCAAGGATGCCGAGGAAAATCTTTCGCGCGCAAGCGATAAAATCCGCGAAGCGGCAAAACGCGGCGCCCAGATCATCTGCATGCACGAGTTGTTTCGTGGCGAGTATTTTTGCCGCACGGAGGACGCTGCGCTATTTGATCTGGCCGAAGCGGTTCCCGGGCCCGCAACCGAAGCGCTCGCAAAAGTTGCCAAGCAGAACCAGGTGGCGCTGGTTGTTTCCCTTTTTGAACGGCGCGCGGCGGGTGTGTATCACAATACCTGTGCGGTCCTCGATGCCGACGGATCGTTCCTCGGCAAATACCGGAAGATGCACATCCCGGACGACCCTCTCTACTACGAAAAGTTCTATTTCACTCCCGGCGACTTGGGATTCCCCAACTTTGATACCCGTTATGGCCGCGTGGGCGTGCAGATCTGCTGGGATCAGTGGTACCCGGAAGGTTCCCGCCTGACTGCGTTAAAAGGGGCCCAGGTCATCTTCTATCCGACCAGTATCGGATGGCACCCGAAAGAGAAGGCCGAGTTGGGCGCCGGACAGCTTGATGCCTGGCGGACCATTCAGCGCGCGCACGCGATTGCCAACGGTACGTTCGTCGCGGTAGCGAATCGCGTCGGCTTCGAGGGCAATCCGACTGCGGGCGATCCGGGACTGGAATTCTGGGGCCATTCTTTCGTCGCGGATCCTTTCGGGCAGATCCTGTCCGAGGCGGATAGTGACAAAGAAGAGATTCTGGTTGTCGAATGCGACCCCGGCAAGAGCGAAGAGACTCGGCGGAATTGGCCATTCCTCCGCGACCGCCGCATCGATGCCTACCAACCCATCCTGAGCCGCTGGCTTGGCGAATGAAGCGCACCCCTTCGTCTGCTACGCCAAATTCGCTCGGTTATCGTATGCCCGCGGAATGGGAGCCGCATGAGGGCACATTTCTCGGCTGGCCGCATGAGCTGAGCGATTGGCCCGGCAAATTTGCGCCGATCCCGTGGGCCTTCGCCGAAATCGTTCGTCATCTCGCGCGCGTCGAGAAAGTGTACCTGCTGGTAGAAGACCGCGTTGCGGAATCGCGGGTAAGGACAATCCTCAGCAAATCGCACGCCAATCTCGAGAACGTGCACTTTCTCCGGGTTCCGACCGACCGCGGCTGGATGCGGGACTCCGGCCCCATCTGCGTACGCAACGCTCGCGGTGAAGTGGCGTTCAATCACTTCCTCTTCAATGGCTGGGCAAAGTACCCCAACCACAAGAAGGACGCACAGGTCGTCACGCGAGCCAAGCGGTCGCTTCGCCGCACCTTGTTCCTGCCCCAGCACAACGGCAAGCGCATGGTGCTCGAAGGCGGGTCCATTGAGGTCAACGGCTGCGGCTCGCTCCTTACCACCGAGGAATGTCTGCAAAGCAAGGTGCAGCAGCGCAATCCGGGTCTCGACAAATCCGACTACGAGCGCGTGTTCCGCGAATATCTGGCCGTGACCAACGTCCTGTGGCTGAAGAACGGCATCGCCGGAGACGACACGCACGGCCACGTGGACGACCTGGCGCGCTTCGTAAGCCCGACCACGGTGGTGACCGTTGTCGAGGAGAGCCGGACGGACGCGAACTATGCCGCGCTCGAGGAGAATCTTTCGCTTCTCAACTCGATGAAAGACCAGGACGGCAAGGCGCTTCGCGTGGAAACGTTGCCGATGCCGGCTGCGGTTTTCTTTAACGCCCAGCGCCTTCCCGCGAGTTACGCCAATTTCTACGTCGCCAACAAACTGGTGCTGGTCCCGGTTTTTAACGATGCGAACGACCGCGTCGCACTGAACACCCTGGCCAGGCTTTTTCCCGGCCGCGAGGTGGCGGGCGTCTATTGCCGCGACCTGGTGTTGGGCCTCGGGACCATTCACTGCATGACGCAGCAGCTGCCGCTTGCGAAGCGCGAAGCTTGAAGCTTCCGCCCGCCGCGGGCTGCTCGGTCGAATCGCTCTCTAGAATCCTTTCCTAACTTTGCTAACATTCCCTTTCGAGAAACAGGAATAGCGGGCTTCTGGGGGGTTCATGACGATTGCGGCTTTGCTGCTGGACGAGAAAATCATGGTGTGGTGGCCTCGCGGACTGTTCTGGTGGCTGTTTCTGGGCTTGGTTGCAGGATGGCTGGCCGGAAAGCTTTCCCGCGGCCGAGGCTACGGCTGTATCACGGACATTATTCTCGGTCTGGTCGGCTCGTTCATCGGCGGTTGGGTGTTCACCAAGCTGGGAATCTTCGGCGGCGGCTTCATCTACTCTTTGGCGGCGGCGACGCTGGGCGCCGTGATTTTGGTGGCGATCGTTCATCTATTCACCGGGGGGCCCAAGAATTGACGTCTAGTCTTGCTTCACTTTGACGCGCTCATGCTTCCGACCCTCTTTCCCGTCGCTTCGCAGATCGAAGTTTCCATGTGGGACTTCCGCACGCACGCTCTCTGGGCATGGCTTTTGATCGGACTGGTTGCCGGTTGGCTCGCCGGCCTGATATTTCGCGGCCGCGGCTTCGGCTGCGTGACCGACATCGTGCTGGGTCTGGTAGGTTCGGTGATCGGCGGTTGGCTGTTCAACTACTTCGGCATCATGGGTGGCGACTTCTACTATTCCTTGGCGGCGGCAACGGCCGGGTCTGTGATCCTGGTCGGCATCTCGCGGCTTTTTGGCGGCGAGGCGAAAAAATGACCCTGCCTACTGCCGCAGCTTGCGCGGCCTGCGCGGCCTGCGGCGCCTTCGATGTGATACGATTTTCTTTTAGTCTTTGGAGCTGACATTTCGTTGAGCAAGTCTTTGCAATCCCTCTTCGCAGTTCCTCTGGGCGGTCTCGGCGAATTTGGCATGAATATGATGGCGTTGCGCTACGGCGACGACATCATTGTTATTGACGCCGGCATGATGTTCCCGGAGTCGGAACTGCTCGGCATCGACCTGGTCATTCCGGATATTTCCTACCTGAAACAGAATCGCCAGCAAGTTCGCGCCATCGTCTTGACGCACGGGCACGAAGATCACATCGGCGCCTTGCCCTACATTCTGCGCGATCTCGAGGTGCCGGTTTACGGCACCCGCTTTACCCTGGCGCTTGTCAAGAAACGCCTGGCCGAAGCCGGTTTGCTCGAATCCACGACGCTGCGTGAAGTGATTCCCGGCCGCAGAGTAGAAATCGGCCAGTACGAAATTGAGTTCATCCCGGTCACTCACAGCACCGTAGACTGCGTGGCTCTCGCCGTTCGCACGCCGCTCGGCGTCGTCATTCATACCGGTGACTTCAAGATTGACCACACCCCGGTTGAAGGCGCCGGCTTCGACATTCACACCTTTGCCCGTTACGGCAACGAAGGAGTGCTGGCTCTTTTCAGCGACTCCACCAACGTCGAGCGCCCCGGCTACACGCCATCGGAACGCGCCGTGGTTCCTCGTATCGAAGAGCTGGCCCGGTCGGCGCCGCGCCGCGTCATTCTCTCCTGTTTCGCTTCCTCGATTCACCGCATTCAGCAGGTGATCGACATTGCCGCCCGTGTTGGCCGCAAGGTCGCCTTCGTGGGCCGCAGTATGGTGGACAACGTCGAGATCGCGCATGACCTCGGCTACTTGCACATTCCCGACGGAATGGTTGTACGCTCGCAGGACATTCGCTCCTTTGAGCCCCGCAGGATCATTATTCTCGCGTCCGGCTCGCAAGCCGAGCCGATGTCGTCGCTATCGCGCATCGCAGTGGACAATCATCGCTTCGTCTCGGTGGATGAAAACGATACCGTCATTCTTTCTTCGCGCATCATCCCCGGAAATGAAAAAGCCATCTTCCGTATGCTGGACCACATGTTCCGGCGCCGCGCGCTGGTGTACTACGACAACTCCGCCGGAGTGATCCACGTTTCCGGCCATGCCAGCCAGGAAGAACAGAAGCTTCTGCTGCAGCTCGTGAAGCCCAAATATTTCATTCCGGTTCACGGCGAGTATCGCCACCTGTTCCGCCATGCCGCGCTCGCGCATCAGCTGGGCGTGGTCAGCAACGAAATCATTCTGGCGGAAAACGGCCACTCGATCGAATTTACCGAAGACGGCGCATACCGCCGCGATCCCGTCGCGGCTGGACGCGTACTCGTCGACTCCGGCTCGCTTGAGGAGATTGAAGAAGTCGTGGTGCGCGATCGCCGCCACCTTTCCGAAGACGGCGTGGTTGTGCCGATCATCGCCATAGACAAACACAGCGGCAAACTCGAATCGCACCCGGAAATCGTCACGCGCGGCTTCATGAGCGACAACGGTAATGACCTGGTGCCCGGCGCCCGCGATATCGTTCTCCGCACCATCCATAGCTCGAATCCGGAAGAGCGCGCCGATTGGTCGGTTATCAAGGAAAAGATTCGCGTGGACCTGAAGCGTTACATCAACAAGCAAACCTCGAAGCGTCCGCTGATCTTGCCCGTCATCCTGGAAGTGTGAGCCCTGGTGCGGCACGGAAATCCGCCGGAACCTCTCGCCGACCAGCAGAAGCGTTATCGCTGACTTGATTCGTTACAGTTCGGGAATTGTCGCGCTCTTTGACAACCCCGCTGCTGAGCCCTTCTCGTGATTACTTTAGCGGTACCTTAGATTTCAGGCCATTTCCCACAACGCGCCGCCGATAATCCCGTCTAAATAACTGAGACTCGCTTCCGATTTTGCCCCGGCGCCTTCGATGCGCACCCGGGCAGAACACTTACAAGGAGATTCGATGAACACCAATTACTTCAGCAAGGGTCTTCTCTTCGGCGCTTCCCTATTTCTTGCAACTGCGGCATTCGCCGGTGAAAAGGCCACCCTCAATGTCTATGAAAGCGTCAAGGTCAACGGCACCACGCTCGCCCCCGGCAAGTACGAACTGGTCTGGGAGGGTGCCGGCTCGACCGTACAAGTGAGCATTCGCCATGGCGCCGACACGGTAGCCACCGTTCCCGCCGCCGTGGAAACCGCCAAGGCTGTTCCCGCTGGCACCGGCTACTCCACCAAGACGGAAGGCGACGGCACAAAGTCGGTGACCAGCGTGTTCTTCGCCGGCAAGAAGGTGAGCCTCAACCTGGACCAGCAGGCTGTCGCTGCGGCGCAGTCGGCGGGAAACCAGGGCAACAAGTAAGTTATCTCTGGCCAGCGGCGCACGGACTCTCTCTTCTGCGCGCTGGCCCTCATAACGTCCTCGCGCTCCTCCGGCACGAGGACGTTTTCTTTTGTATACTCGCGCCGTCCAGACGGAGGCGGCCCATGTTCCTACGCGTTCTCGTCGCAACCGCAATCAGCGCCGCGGTGTTTGGCTCGCACACCGCCATCGCGCAAGCACCGCAGCCCAACGAAGCATACGCCGTCGTGCACGGCTGGCCACAACTTCCCGAGGGCTTCGTGCTGGGCCAGGTCTCCGGAGTCGCCGTGGACTCGCACAACCACGTCTTCGTCTTTCATCGCGCCGAAAATTCCTGGGCCGCGGACAAGACGCATGCCATCGCCTCCGCCACCGTCCTTTGCTTCGACGGTTCATCCGGCAAGTTGCTCTCCTCCTGGGGGCAAAACCGCTTCGTCGAGCCGCACGGACTGCGCATCGATCGCAACGACAACGTCTGGCTGACCGACCGCGCCCTGCAGCAAGTCTTCAAGTTTTCCCACGACGGCAGGCTGCTGCTGAGTATCGGCACGGAGAAGACGCCGGGAGTGGACGCGACGCATTTCAACCTGCCGGCGGACATCGCCTTTGCCGCCGACGGCAGCGTCTATGTGGCCGACGGCTACGGCAACAATCGCATCGCGAAATTCTCGCCGGAGGGCAGGTTCCTTCTGGACTGGGGACGAAAAGGAACCGGGCCCGGTGAATTCGACCTGCCGCACAGCGCGACGGTTGACGGCCAAGGTCTCGTCTACGTCGCCGATCGCAACAACGCGCGTATCGAGGTGTTCGATGCCGGCGGCAAATTTCTGAAGGAGTGGAAGTCAGCCGAACTGGGCCGACCCTGGTCGCTTACCGTAGGTCCCGACGATCTGCTCTACGTCGTGGACGGCGGCGACCTGAAACCTAATCCGCCCGACCGCGGACAGCTGTTGAAACTCGATCTTTCCGGAAAGATCCTCGCCAAATGGAGCCGCTTCGGCAACTACGACGGACAGATTTACTGGGGGCACGACCTGGCCGTGGGCAGAGACGGCGCGGTCTACGTCGGCGACGTGTACCACGGTATGCGCGTACAAAAATTCGTTCCTCGCTGAGATTCGATGCGAATCTCGCGAGCGTCAATTTCTTACAATACCTGCGCCCAACGCGGGTCTAAAAGTGTCTGGCTGGCGGGTTTGGACCTTCGCCCGCTACAATCACTTTTACGGAGAATCCGGTGGCCGTTTCCGCTACGAAGCCGACTGCATCCACTACGCGCGCTGCGTTTTACTTCATCCTGGTCACGATAGCTCTTGACTCCTTGGCCTTCGGGATCATCGCCCCGGTGCTGCCGGACTTAGTCCGTCAGTTCGAACAGGGAGATTTTGCCCGCGCCTCGGCGGTAACCGGCTACTTCAGCTTTGCCTGGGCCGCCATGCAGTTCGTCTTTTCGCCCATCCTCGGAGCTTGGTCCGATCGTTTCGGCCGCCGCCCGGTCATCCTGCTTTCCTGCCTGGGTGTCGGGCTCGACTACATTTTTATGGCTATCGCCCCGTCGTTGCGTTGGCTTTTTGTGGGACGCCTCATATCGGGAATTACTACCTCCAATATCGCCACTGCGTTCGCCTATGTAGCCGACGTCACGCCTGCGGAAAAGCGTGCCAAGCCTTTCGGATTGATCAGCGCGGCTTTCGGCCTCGGCTTTGTCATTGGTCCGGCTTTTGGCGGCTGGCTCGGAAACCACAACCTGCGTCTGCCCTTCTGGGGCGCAGCGCTGCTATCACTCGCCAACGCTCTTTATGGCTACTTCGTCCTCCCGGAATCGCTGCCCCCCGAACGTCGCTCAAGCTCAGCTTGGCACATGGCCAATCCGCTGGGCTCACTGCGGCTGCTGCGTACGCGGGCTGAACTCTCGGGCTTGGCCATCGTCATCACCCTCTATTACCTCGCCCACCAATCGCTGGTCGCGATCTGGGCGCTCTATTCCGAATATCGCTACGACTGGAGCCGCCGCGATGTCGGCCTCTCCCTGGCGGTTGTAGGCGTCAGTGCAGCCATGGTGTCCGGAGTTCTGGTGGGGCCGTTCGTCAAGCGATTCGGGGAACGCCGCAGCCTGCTGGCCGGTCTCACGTTTGGCACGCTCGGATTCCTTGGGTTCGCCACCGCCTCTCGTGGCTGGGTCGCCCTTGTGGTCATCCCGTTGATTGCCCTTTGGGGTATAGCCGCCCCGGCCCTCCAGACCCTGATGTCACGTTGTGTGGACCACTCCGCGCAGGGCAGACTGCAGGGAGCCATCAACTCTCTTCGCGCCCTCACCGGCATGGCCGGTCCGCTGCTCTTTACGCAAATTTTCTCCCTGGCCATTGCCTCGAAATCGAGACTGCATCTTCCTGGCGCGCCCTACTTCGCAGCCGGGCTGCTTTTGTTTTCATCGCTCCTCCTTGCGGCGTACTTCACGAGAACTCACATCGCAACCGTCCCCGGCGAACCATCGCCTTCAGAAAGCAGCTAGGGCTCGGCAGACCCTTCCGGGTATTGACCGGGCGCCTGATATTTTTCTATCCTCAGCGGTGCCCGCCGCATCAAAAGCTTTGCTTCTATCGAATACCTTCGTTTTCGCCGAACCATTAAGGAGCTCACCAATGCCTCGCGATTCAAAGACCAATCACCATTTAGGCAGCGAGCGTGCCCGCCCGATCCTTCACCAGAACGCCCGTGAGATTCAGCCCTACGGCAAGATCGCCAAGCTGCCCATCGCTCTGGACGAAGCGCTTTGCTCGGAAAGCTGCGAAAATCTGAATCAGGTCCTCGCCGATACCATCACCCTGCGTGACCTCTACAAGAAACACCATTGGCAGGTAGCCGGCCACACGTTTTATCAAATCCATCTTTTGTTCGATAAGCACTACGAAGAGCAGAACGAACTGGTTGACACGATTGCCGAACGCGTTCAGAGCCTCGGCGGCATCAGCCTGGCCATGGCGCCGGACGTGGCAGAAACAACCATCATTCCCCGCCCGCCGCGCGGACGCGAAGAGCTGCCGGTGCAGCTGTCACGTTTGCTTGAAGCGCACGAGTTCATCCTGAAAGAGGCTCGTACCATGGCCAAGCAGGCCGCCGAATCCGGTGATGACGGCACCAACGACCTGCTGGTCAGCGACATCATCCGCACCAACGAACTTCAGGTGTGGTTCTTGTCCGAGCACCTGGTGGATGTGCCGCCGGTTAGGGCCGATGCACCCGCGGCCGAGAAGGAAGCCGCAAAGTCTAAATCCGCTTCCGTTCGCTAAATTCCTTCCGCGCTTTTCGCGTTTGCCGGGCCGCAGCACGCTGCGTCCCGGCTCGCGGCACCTCTGAGCGAATGGTTCGCCCGCTCCGGAACTCGTCGCACGCTCACGGCAAGGCAAAGGCAATCACATAATCGCCTTGTTTCGAGCCGAGCTTCCCATGCCCCCCTGCGGCAATCACCAGATACTGCTTTCCTTTCCAGACATAGGTCATCGGCGTCGCCTGCGCCGCCGCAGGCAATTCGTAGCTCCACAATTCTTTGCCGCTTTCTGAATCAAACCCGTGCAGATGCGGATCGATGGTTGCTGAAGTGAACACCACTCCGCCCGCCGTCATCATGGGTCCGCCAAGATTGATCGACCCGGTCGCGGTCCCCGGCAGCATCGTTCCGAGCGATACGTTCCAAGTGATCTTTCCCGTGAACAGATCGACCGCCGCGGTGGTTCCCCAAGGCGGCGCATTGCAGGGCGTTTTGCTCGGCGAAAACAGGAAGGTGCGATACATTCCGTAGGCCGACGGCTCCTGATCGCCAAACTCGCCGAAGACCCGGTTGTCCTGGTCCTTTTTCACTTCAGCCGCATAGTCCGCGCGCGGCACCAGCTTCATCCACGCCACCAGCCGGTTCGTGTTCACCACCATCAAGTGTCTGTCGGAGTCGTACGCCGCGCCGCCCCAGTTCACCCCTCCCACGTTTCCCGGCGCCTGGACGGTCCCTTGCAAGCTCGGCGGCGTAAAGATTCCTTCGTTGCGCGAAGCGCGCACCTTGTCCGCGCACCATTTCACGTCGTCTGCCGTCGGTCCCCACGCATCTTCGGCCAGAAACTTTTCCGGCACCAAGGAAATCGTCGAAAACGGCTGTGTCGGGGATGTCTCCTCGCCCGCAATGTCGGTCTGGGGAACCCTGCGTTCCTCTACCGGCAAGAGCGGCTGCCCGGTCAATCGGTTCAACACGAACACGTGTCCCATCTTGGTATTGATGACCAGCGCCGGCGTTCCGTCCTTCCAGCTAAACAGCGTCGGCTGCGCCGCGACGTCGTAGTCCCACAAATCGTGGTGCACCACCTGGAATCCCCATACCAGCTGTCCGGTCGACGCCCGCAGTGCCACCACGGAGTTCGCCCACCGGTTGTCGCCTTTCCGGATGCCGCCGAAATAATCCGGCGCCGCGCTGCCGGTCGGCACGAAGACCAGATCGTGCTCGCGGTCCACTGAGAAGGCCGTCCAGGCATTGCCTGCGCCCGTCCGCGGAGTAGTTTTCGCTGCCCAGGGAATCGGATCCCACGCCCACTGCGGTTTCCCGGTCCGTACATCAAAAGCGCGCACCACGCCACGCCCCGTATCCACCCTCCAGTTGTCCGCAATCGACGATCCGACAATCACAAGGTTCTGGTAAATCGCCGGAGGCGAAGTGACCTGGTACCCTCCCGTCCACTCGGTTTGCGTGGCAGCATCCTGGTTCAGATCAACCTGCCCATGGGAACCAAAATCCTCGCATGGCTTCCCCGTCTCTCCGTCGAGCGCAATCAGCCGCGCATCGAGCGTGCCCACAAAAATTCGCAACCGGCACGCGGCCGGACGGCCCGGGGGCACAGCTTCGCTCCAGGCTGAAACTCCTCGTGAAGTCACCTCCGATCGATTCATGGTCAGGTCCACGCCCGGGTCATAGTCCCAAATCTTTTCGCCCGTTCCGGGATCGAGGGCGATCACCCGGTCATAGGGCGTCGTCAAAAAGAGCTTTCCCTCCGCCAGGATCGGCGTGGCCTCAAACGCCGCCTTCTTTACCAGTCTGGTCGCAACCGCCATCGCACCGGTGCGGTAGATCCAGGCAACTTTGAGCTTGCCCACATTGCTGCGATCAATCTGTTTTGCCGGCGAGTATCTCGTTCCCGCTTCATCCGCGCCGTAGGCCGGCCAGCCGACTTCCTGCTTGGCTTGTCCGGGAGCCGAGGTGGCGCCTCCCATGCAAACGATTCCGGCCACCATCGCTTTGCAAGCGCTTCCAAGCAGAACCGCCAGCCGACGACTCCCTGTCGCTGTCATGGTTCTCATCCTCGTCTCCGCAATAACCTTTCGCGGAAAGTTTCTTCGATCCTTCTCCTAACCGTTCCGTCAGCTATGCGACCTATACCAAGTCGTGGTTTTCGAAATCCTCGCCCGCGCAAGCAACCATTTTTTCCTGCAAGGAAATCTCATCGTTCACGTTCTAACCTCGCCGGGCTCTTTTGGCGGCTGCTTCGAAAGCCTCTCAGCAGGCTCGGGGTTCGGTGTTCGCAGTTCCCGGCGCGAACCTGAACAAAGCAAGGACACACAAATGATCAACTCTCCGGTTCTTCTGGTTTCAGGAAGATCGCTCTCGAAGTGTCTCACGATCCCCCTTTTTGCGGCAGCACTCGCCGCCGCTCCCACATGCCCTGCCGACGAGTCTTCTCGTCCGCCCGGCCCGGGCTGGGTCGTCATCGGCCTCGATGAATATAAAATGCTCCGCGCCAAGGCCTATCCTCCCGAGCACGAACCCGAACCGCCGCCAGTCGAAGCCACCCTCTCCCGCGTGGACTACGATCTTCGCGTCAACGGCGAATTCGCTGCGGGACGTGCCAGCCTTACCATCGACGTACTCAAGGACGGCTGGGTCCGCGTGCCCCTACCTGCCGGCCTTCTGCTGCGGGAAGCCAAGCTCGACGGGAGATCGGTTTCGCTCGTCTCTGGTCCGGCCGCGGGCAAGTCCGGCAGTCAACTTGCGGCGGTTCTCTCACGTCCCGGACGCTCGACGCTTTCGCTCGACATCGCTCTCCCAATCGCCGCCAGCGCCGGTGAAGAAAGCATTTCTCTCCCGCCGTCCTCTTCCGGGGTCACGCGCGCCACGGTCGAGCTTCCCCGCCAGGGTGTGGACATACGCCTCTCGGGCGGCCTGCTGTCCGAGCGTTCGGAAACCTCCCAATCGAACCGCTGGATCGTCTACGCCACCGGCAACTCCCAACTCACCTTTTCCTGGAAGCGCAAAACCGAGGACCGCCGCGGCGAACTCCCGCTCCGTCTGCGCGGCAATCTCACGCAGCTTCTCGGCCTCGGCGAGGACTCGGCATCTCTGTCCGCCGAAGTGAACCTAGAAATCGCCCAGGGCTTGGCGCGCCAGGTGAAGCTTGAAGTTCCGCCAGAAATCACCATCAATCAAGTTCTCGGCGCCAGCGTTGCCGATTGGGAATACAAACCGGGCGAAAAACGGGGCGATCTCACGGTCAGCTTCCTTGAACCCATCGACCAGTCCACACGCTTCGTCATCACCGGTGAAGCGCGACTGCCGCGCGAAGGCCAGATTGAAATCCCGCTGCTTAAACTCCTCGACCTCGAGCGAATCTCCGGCGGTGCCGCCATCGAAATACTCGGTGCCGGCGAAATCAAAGACGTAAAAACACATGGTTTCGAAAACGCCGATGCCAGCGACCTCGGCGAACTTGTCGCCAACCGACAGTCGCCTTCGCTCGCCGCCTTCCGGCTTCGCGCCGGTACCGCCAACCAGCCGCGCGCGCTCACGGTGAGCGTCGCCCGTTATGACCAGCAAGCCCTTCTTCTCGCCAACGTAGAGGAAGCCCGCTACCGCGTTCTCCTTAGCAAGGAAGGAAAAACCCTGGTCGAGGCGCGCTACGCGGTGCGCAACAACCAGCGCAACTTCGTGAAGGTCGCTCTGCCTTCGGGCGCAACTCTTTGGAGCGCGGCGCTCTCCGGTCAACCCGTTCGTCCCGGCCAGGCAGCGGACGGCGGCCTTCTGCTCCCACTTGAAAAATCAAAGCCCGGCGCCGGTTCGGCTGAGGATCCGCCTGAATTCGCTGTAGAAATCGTCTATCTAACTCCCGGCAGCGCCTGGAACGACAAAGGCAAGGCTCGCATCGCGCTTCCTGCTCTCGATTTGCCGGTCTCGCGCACAGGCTTGCAGGTCTACTACCCACCGCTTTTCCGCCTGTCCTCCGAGCCCGGCATTTTCCAACCCGAAGCCTACTCCGATCCTTTCTCGCGGGTTTTAAGCGGGGATGAAGAATCGGGCAAGGCAATCTTTCGCTCAGGGCAGGGTGTTGGCGCGGGTAGCGGATCGTTGTCCGGGGGCGGCACAGGACCGGGTGTAGGAGCCGAATTCGCTGCAGCTCCACCGCCCCCTCCACCTTCGGGCCTTCCCATCTCGGGTCGCGACGTCTACCCGCAGACCGTCTCTCCGGACACCACCAAAACGCTGGTCGACAAATACCGCTCGAGCACGGCCGTGGGCAGGGCCACGGGAGTCCTTCCTCTTTCCGTCACCTTCCCGGCTTTCGGTCCGTCGGTCTATCTGGTCTCCCAACTTACCAGCGAAAACCAATCCCCCGCGGCCGAATTCACCTATCAGAAGGACAAAAAAGGAGGCGCGCGATGAACAGCAACGTGAAAAGAGAGATCGCCATGAAAGCGAAAACGGTTCGCCTCGCGAAGCTCCAGCCTGCGCTGCTGGCTCTGACCGCCATCGTTCTCTCCGCATTCGATGCCGCCGCCCAGCGGCCCGACATCCTGCCACTACCCTCCTCCGGCAACGTGACGCTTTCGCTTGATGAATACAATCGTCTCATCGCTTTGGCCGCCAAGCCGGTGAAGAAACCCGATGGCGCGCCGCTTAACTACGCCCTCCAGCACGCCGACCTGAGACTTCATGTCACCAGCGACTCGGTCGTCGGCTCGGTCACGCTGGAAGGAGAAACCTACGCCAAGAACGCCACCAAGGTAGGCCTCACCACCGGAATGACCATCCTCGACGCTCGCCAGGACGGCAAATTTCTCCCGCTCCAGCTCGAAAACGGCATGATCACCGCAGTCCTTCCCGGCTCAGCGAGCTTTGCCGTCGCCCTGGACGCCGGTCTTCCGCTCGGCATCGAGGCCGGCCGCGCCTCGTTTGCGATTCCCGTCCCATCCGCAGGCAGCGCGCGGCTAGCCCTGATCGTGCCGGGAGACCACGCCAACGTACGCATCGCCCCCGGCCTCATTACGAACCGCTCCTCCGCCAACGGCCAAACGTCCATTGAAGCCACTCTCGTCCCCGGCCAAACCGCTACCGTCTGGTGGACTACGCGCGAAGTTGTCGCGCCGATGGTGCCCCGCGAAGCGCGCTTCCTCTCGAGCCTCAAAACCCTTTTTACCGTCAGTGAGTCCGACCTGCACATCGCCACCCTCGCCGACATCACCGTGGTCCAAGGCGATCCCACGCAGTTTATGCTTACCGTTCCCGCCGGCTATGAAATCACCAGCGTCACCGGCCCTACGCTCGAATCGAGCGAAACACAGGAAGGCAAGCTCCTTCTCAATGTCACCAATCCCGCACAACGCAGTCACGAATTTCTCATCTCACTCGAAAAATCCGGCACTGACGCCCAAGCCGCCGCTCCCTTCCTTGCTTTTAACAACGCCCAGCGCGAAACCGGCGAAGCGCTGGTGGAAGGCTCCGGCACCTTGGAGCTGACTTCGGAAGAATCCGGCAGCCTCAAACGAATGGACGTGAAAGAGGTGAATCCCTACCTGCGCGCGCTCTCGCGGTTCCCGCTGCAGGCCGCCTTTCGTTATCACCGCCAGCCCAGCGAACCACCGGCGCTCGCTCTCAGCTGGACCCGTTTCCCCGATTCGAGCGTGCTTGCTGCCGTCGCCGAACGCGCCATCGTCACTACGCTCGTCACCGTCGAAGGCAAGTCCCTCACGGAGGTAAAACTCACGGTTAAGAATCAGGCTCAGCCGTTTCTCAAAGTGGATCTGCCTCCAGGCGCCAGCATTGTCTCGGCCGAAGTTGCCGGTGAGAAGATAAAACCGGTGCAAGGCTCCGACGGTTCTCGCGTGCCTCTTCTCCGCCCGAGCTTCCGTCCCAGCGGCGCCTACGAAGTCTCTTTCGTCTTTCTCCATTCCGGCGCGCCCTTCGCTAAAAAAGGCGGCTCCGACCTTGTCCTTCCCAAAATGGACGTGCCCATCGACTTGCTTCAGTGGGAGGTTTTTCTGCCCCAGCAATACAAGGTGAAAGATTTCGGTGGCGACGCTCTCGCGACTAGTCTCTTGCCGCCAACCAGCCGGTTGGAAACATTTGCAGAGCCTGCTTACGCAGTCGCCTACGCCCGACCGGCCAACGACAAAGACTTCAAGATGCCTTCGCTATCTCCCGGCCAAATCGGCGGCGTGATCGTTGACCCGTCAGGAGCGGTCATTTCCAACGCGCGCGTGGCCGTCCTACACCCAGACACCGGCACCACGTTCACCGCTACGACTGACGATGCGGGACGCTGGATCATGTCGAATGTTCCGTCGGGCCGCCTGAAGATCACCGCCAGCGCCAATGGCTTCAACAGTCGGGTTCAGGAGGCCGCCTACGATGCCAGCCGTCCGTTGCCTTTCGCCTTCAATCTCCAGGTCGGCAGCGTAAACGAAATGGTGACGGTTCAATCGCAGGCGGGCAATGGCACCCTAAAACTCGCTCCCGGCATCGAAAAGCAGGCCCGCAAGCGCGCACAGGAGATGGAAAATGCCGCCTCCGCCAACGTCTCAAGCCTCCAGCAGCGCGTCTCCGGAGTCCTACCGGTTGCCGTCGACGTCCCCCGCGCGGGCAACTCGTATCGCTTCGTCCGCCCGCTGGTTCTCAACGAGGAAACCAAAGTCACCTTCACCTACAAGACGAAGTAGCCAATTTTTGCGCTGCGGCTCTTGGCGTAGTGAGGCAAGGCGGCACGGCTCCCGCCTTAGCGCAAACGGCCACTCTGGCTAAACTGGCGTCAACCTGGTCCCTTTCGAGGCATCTGTTCAGGTGATTGGTTCGTTCGCCCTAACCGGGCATGCGTTTCTTCGTCTATCGCCTTGAACCCACAGCCATGCGAACCGCGTGTCTGGCACTATTTATTTGCTATTCTGCGACGCGCTGCGCGCAGGCACAGGTCGCTCCCGCTACCGACGGATCTTCGGCCACCATTCAAGATTCGATGGCTCTCATCCACGGCGGCACTTTTCAGATGGGTATCGAGACTGCCGACATACCCCACTTTCAGAAGATTTTCGCAGTCGAGAACGCGAAGCTTTTTCTGGACGAACTGCCGCGCCACACGGTCACGGTCACAGACTTTTACCTGGATAAGTATCTGGTCACCAACCGTGACTTCCGCCGCTTCGTCGCGGCAAATCCCCAATGGGATCCGGGCGACCCCGCTTCACAATCCTCTCGAGAAGACCCTTACCTCGTCGACGGGTCGGCTCCCGCAGCAGCCGAAGTCCAGCTCGACCATCCCGTCGTCAACGTCACCTGGTATGCCGCCAAAGCACTCTGCGAATGGGAAGGCAAGCGTCTGCCTAGTGAAGCCGAATGGGAATTCGCCGCCCGCGGCGGCCAGACCGTTCTTTTTCCTTGGGGAGACGAACGGCCTGACCGAAAGCGGGCCAACTTCGGAAACAACATTGGCACAACCACGCCCGTCCATTCCTATCCGCCCAATCGATACGGTTTATTCGATATGGCGGGCAACGTCTGGCAATTTCTCGCCGACCCGTGGGGGCCCTATGGCATCGCAACCGCCCAGAAACCGAAAGGGTCAGGCTCTTCGGAAGAGTCGATAGCAGTCCAGATCACTCCGCTCCCTGAACCTCGACGCGTGATCCGCGGCGGCAGTTTCGCCGGCCACCCCATCAACCTCTGGGTTGAATACCGTGACAGCCATGCTCCCAACGATCCGCGCAAATATGTCGGCTTCCGCTGCGCCAAATCCGCATCGAACTGAACTACTTCGAGCGTGCCTTCCTTCGCGACGCTTGACCCGAACGCGGCCCGGAGCTATACCTAAGGTCAGAATCGCGGGTTAACGTGAAACACCGGTCGATCGCATTCGGTTTGCTCGGCACCGCTCTCGTTGCCTCCAGCGCAAGCGCGCAGGGTCGCGGGGGCAGCTTCTTCACGCCTCCCTCGAGCGCCGGCAGCTTCTTCAATGCTCCGGCGGCCAACAGCTTCGAGCGGGTTCCCCTGCGAGGCGCAGGCTTCCGCGGACGATTAGGGCACACTGGGCGCAGGCACCGCGCCATTTTTTATCCCGGCTACGGTCCCTACTTTTACGATCCCGAATACGACTACGACGAGGGCGGCCCCGAACCAGCGTCGCCTGCCCCGCAATCGTCAGCACCCGCTCCTCCGCCTGAAACCCACCAAGCCGCCGACTCCGTTGTGATGGAGCTTCGCGGCGATCGCTGGGTGCGACTGACAAGCGCGGGTCCCGTGGAGCTGACGGCCCGGCAGCCGCTAACGGAGATTTCGGGAACGGTCCTGCCGGCCTTCGATCCAGCCCCGCCCGCTCTTCCTCTGCCCGCAGCGATCCTGGTTTTCCGCGATGGCCACCGCGAAGAAGCCTCTAGGTACACCATTGTTGGCAATGCCATCTACCTGAAAGGCGATTACTACGCGACCGGCTCCTGGACCCGCAGAGTTTTAACCGCCGATCTCGACATCCCCGCTACCCTCAAGCTCAACACTGAGCGCGGCACTAGATTCTCTCTCCCCTCTCGCCCGAGCGAAGTCATTCTCCGCCCGTAAACCGTCCGGCTGGGGGCGGCCGCGAGCCAATGTCTCAGCGATAGAGCGTCCGGACTGCCGGCCTTGAAAAATGCTTCCGCTTGCCCTGGCATGGCCCGATTCCGGCAGGTAGGCCCGGCAGTTGCCACGCGATAAGCGCATTCCGCGAAACGGGCTTTCGCCGTTTGCCATGCCATCCGAGAAGCCGTTGCCCCAGTGAAGATGCACCAAGATCGATATTGCTCAGTCTTTTGTCTCTTCCGGCGGCCGGATCGCTCTGAATTGTTGGTAGAGCATCAAGTCGTAAGCAATCTTTAGCGTTCCCGCAATGAAGAACGGCGCATTGATCCACGAAGGCCGTGAAAACAGAAAACCTGCAAAAATCGGGCTGATTGCCGCACCCGCGGTGCGGGCAACTCCGGTGATGCCGCCGGCCGCCGAACGCTCCTCGGGCCGTACCACCGCCATCGTGTACGACTGTCTGGTCGGGACGTCCATCTGGCTGATGCTGAACCGCACCAGCAGCACCAGCACCGCCAGGCTGAGGTTGGGCATGAGCGGCACCAGAATGAGCAAGATGTTCGACGGCAAGTGCGTCACCACCATCGTCCGCACCAGTCCGATCCGGCTGGCGAGGCGCGAAGCCAGAAGCGCTGAAATGCCCGCGAAGACGTTGGCGCAAAAGAAAATCAGGCCGAGTTTTTCGGCCGGCACGCCGAACCGCAGATAGAACCAGTAGGCGGCAAAACTCTGCACCACGAAACCGCCGCCGAACGAGTCGAGGGCAAACAGGCTCGACAACTTCAGAACCATGGAGCGCGAATTCGCCACGCCCAGAAAATCGCGCGCCGACACTTTGCCTGCCTCGAGACCAGACGGCTTGACCTCGGCCCGGGACGACAACTGTGCGAAGAGAAGCGCAAGCGCCACGCCGAGGGCGGCGTAGACGAGAACCACGGCGCGGTAGCTGTCCGGCACCGAGAAGGACGCCTTTTGCACCAACCCCGCCGCCGCGCCGCCACAAAGCGCGCCGAGCGCGGTCGCGACCGATCCGGTCAACGTGTACCAGGCGAACACCTCGGTGCGACTGCGCGCGGCGACGAGATGAGACAGTGCCGCCTGTTCGATGGAAAGAAATGGCCCTACTTCATTGCCGCTCGGACTGATGACGCCGATCGTGCCTGCCGCGATCAGAAAGAACAGGTTCTTGGTCGAGGCAAAGGCCAGGCCGGCGCCGGCCATCAAAACGGCCCCGATGATCAGCATGCGCTTCCGCCCGATGCGGTCGGCTCGCGTGGTGAGGAGCAGCGAAATCGCGATGTCGCCCGCGAGCGTCAGCGTCAAAAGCATCCCCACCTGAGCCTCATTTAGACCGATGCTCACCAGATAAAAAACCAGGATCACCGAAAGCGCTCCGTAGGCGAAAAGTCGCGTGAACCGCGTAGCGAACAGCACTATCCCGTCCCGCGGCAGGCCCGAGAGCGGCTTCGGCAGGAAACTTGTCATCGACTTTGGCTTCTCCTTCCGCGCGAAGCGCGTGGCAAATCAACTCCGGCTTGACCTTTGGCTTGCCATAGGCCAAGCCGTGGCCGCAAGTCCTTTATTTGCCATGCCTACCAGCCGCCCTAGGGAACCGCCCGGCACTCCGCCGATACGCATTTCGATCGCCGCCTTTCAGAATTGTCACATTTGTGTTTCTCCCTCAAAAATCAACGGTTTCCCGCGGCGGAAGCGGGGACACGCAAGAAACCTTCGAAGCGCTGCCCACATCCTACACACAGAGATTCGGTATCTTTTCGCTCTCTGGGTGTATACTCCGATTTCGGGACTCGCCAGCCAGTCCTGGAGCAGAAAGAGACCGGGAGGCCCACTCATGCAACTCTCTTCTACGCGCCTGCTGACCGCCGCTTTCGCCACCCTGCTCACCGCTGGGCTAGCTTTGTCGCAGTCGCAGGACTCGTCCGGACAGTCCGGTAGCCAAGCCGGCCAGGACCAGCCGAACATCAACACTCCTTCCACGCAGCAGCCGGCGGCCCCGCCGCACGAGAAAAGCGCCAAGAAAGAGCCCGGCTCGAGCGCACCCATCAACTCGCCCGACAAGGTCGATCCCAAGAACTCCAAGGAAGACGTCGAAGCCGTCGGCAATCGCAAGGTCGGCTGCCATGTCAACTTGTACGGACTCGACAAAGAAATCGCGATTGGCAAGCAATACGCCCAGGAAGTCGAGCGCTCCGCAAAACTGGTTGACGATCCAGTGGTTACCGAGTACGTGAACCGCGTCGGGCAGAATCTGGTCCGCAACTCCGACGCGAAGGTTCCCTTCACCATCAAGGTCGTCGACTCCGATGAAATCAACGCGTTCGCTCTCCCCGGCGGCTTTTTCTACGTGAACAGTGGACTCATTCTCCGCGCTCAGGAGGAGTCCGAGCTTGCCGGCGTGATGTCGCATGAAATCGCGCATGTCGCCGCTCGCCACGGTACCTGCCAGATGACCAAGGGCGACATCATGCAGATCGCCTCGATCCCGGCCATGATTTTCATCCCGTACTCCTGGGCGGGCTACGCCTTGTATCAGGGCTTGAACTTCGCCATCCCCATGACGTTCCTGAAGTTCTCGCGCGACGATGAACGCCAGGCCGACTTCCTCGGCCTGCAGTATATGTACAAGGCCGGCTACGATCCCAACTCCTACGTGACCTTCTTCGAGCGCATTCAGGCCGACGAGAAGCGCCGCCCCGGCACCATCGGCAAGGCTTTTTCCACGCACCCGCCCACGCCGGAGCGCATTGAAAACACGCAAAAAGAGATCGCGCGCATCCTTCCGGCCAGGCAGGAGTATGTCGTAACCTCTTCCGAGTTCGATTCCGTGAAGGGCCGTCTGCGCAATATCATGTTCGCGCGCAAAGCCCAGGACAACGGTCCCAACAAGCCGACGCTGCGCACGCGCACCGAACAGCAGGACAAAAAGAAAACGGACTCAACGCAAACCGATCCTGGCAGCGACGACGATCGTCCAACGCTCAAGCGCCGCACCGACAACCCCTGATTGAGAAATCTGCAACTCGGAACAGCTCAGGAGCAAAAGCAAAGGGCGGCTCGCCGAGCCGCCCTTTGCTTTCTGATTTCCGGTTCCGACGTTTCGACTACTGGTTGCGGCGATGCTCCTCGGAAGACGCTTGCACCCCCATCCGCCGCAGCTCCTCCGTGTAGTACTTCCGGTAGAGCACGTCCCACTCTTCGCTTCCTTCGATGATTTCCTTTTTCTGCGAAGTGATTTTCTTTCTGACCTCGGCGTCGGCCTTTTCCTCTTCGCGCAGCGCGTTGGTCAGCAGGGTGATGATTTGCTGGCGAATGGTGTCGCGATCCTCGATAAACTCCACGTCATCGCTCGCCACCAGTACGTCCATGATGCGGTGCGACAAGCGCACAATCTTTTCCCGCGTGATCCTCATCCTCGAAACCTTCCCTGCTGCCGAATCTTTCCCTGGCTCTGCGGCCCGCGATGGGGTCACCCGAGAACCGCCCCAGCGCAAACACTCAGGTTCAGCGCAATACCAGTTTCTTGTCGCGCGCGAGCTGCGCTTTCACCTTTTTGAACATGTCCTGGTATGAGATGCCGGAGTTGCGCATCTGCTCCTGATGCTGAACGAGAATCTGGCGTGCCTCCTCGTTGATGCGATCTTCCACGGTGATTTCGTCGATCATGGCATGACGCACGCGATGAGTCAGGTCCGCCACGCTTTTCACTTCGACTAATTCCCCTTCCTGCAGTTTTTTGACGATGTCCGCCGCCATATGTGAGACAAGATCGCGATTGATCAGCATTCCGCTCCGTTCGGCACAGATGCGTAGGGCCAAGAGATATGAAAAGAAAAGTTTAGCGGCAGAGTGGAGAAACCGCAAGGAAGGCCAGCCGAAGAGGGGCTAAAGCGAACTCCTCGCAGCGCATCTTGAGCCTCTGGAAAAACTGGATAAGTTACTGTCGACATTAGCCTTAGGTATAGTACTAACCCGCGGACGGGAAGTTCCAAATCGGCGCGGAAGAGCGGAAGAGTTTTGCACAGGCCGCAGGCATCCAGGGCGAAGCCCTTGGGGTAGGTCGGCTAAGTCGCTGTGAAAGAATGACTTGCCTTCGCCAGCGAGAGGCGTCAAAACCTGCCCTTTGGTACAGGTCTTGCAGTCTCCCTAACAGATTCGAACTGTGTGTACCTAGGAGAAGAGGGACCTTATGAAAAGAGTTTTCTGGAGCATTGCGGTTTTGGCCCTGTTGGCTTTCGGGCTCGCAGGAGCGGCCAAGGCCGACACCTGCGCGTCGAGCAGCAATTGTTTGTCGACCGGTGGTGTAACGTTCACCTTTACGTCGGGAGGTCCGGACGGATCCGGCGGCTTCTTGGTTAATATGATCGTTACGGGCGCAAGTGTGGTAACAAGCGATACTCTGACTTCCTTTTCGCTGCAAATTACCTCCGGAGGCACATTCGGCACGGTGATAGGCGTTACCGGTCCGAGCGGGACGGGAAATTGGGTGGTTGAGGGCCAAGGCCCGAACACGGGGCAGGGTTGCAACGTCAACGGCAGCGGCAATCACTGGTGTATCGACGGAGGCGGCATCCCCTTTCCGCAGGCCGGAACGTTCACATTCGTGATTGATGTGACCGGGCTGCCGGGTGCACCCGACGGTGCGGACCTGCAGGCCTTTCAGACCTCGGGAGGCATCGAAGGCATCTCCACCGGCACGGGAATCGGGCAACCGCCAACCACCACGACACCGGAGCCCGCCTCGCTGCTGCTGCTCGGGCTCGGACTAGCCGGGGCGTCGTTCCTTCGCCGCTCACGCTCCTAACCGGCAACTCCAGGTTTTCTTCCAACCAGCCGGCGAGAAATCGCCGGCTTTGCTTTTTTTTCGGCTCGACACCTGCCGACATGCGTGTCCCTGCGAGAGGACTCGCGGGGACCAAAAGGATTCGGACGAGCGCAAATGTCTTCATATACGGTCTTCAGGGTACGCGCAGCTCAAGGCCGGATCATACTAAGTGTCCTGTTTTCAGTAGAAGAGCCCAGGCTTTTGCTTTTGCTGGGCCTCGGCTTCGCGGGAGCTCCGTTTCTTCGTTGTCGCCGTTAATAAACCAGCCCAACTTCGTCCCGCGCCGGCGAGCAATCGCCGGCTCTTTTTGTCCGCAAGGCATGTCGTGCAAGGGATGTCGTCGACGCATGGTAATTGTTCCGGTAGCCTTTGAGTTGCCCGTGGTGCGGGCGGTTAGCTCAGTTGGTTAGAGCACCTGCCTTACAAGCAAGGGCGCGACCCAAACAGTAACTGGCTTCGTTGGTGTCGCTTACCCCGAGAAGCTGCCTGAATTTCCACTCCTCAGTTGTACCGAAGTTGTACCGAAAAACCTCATATTTATGGCGCTGTACTCGCGAGGCGAGCATAAACGAACCGATGTGCCTGCAAGCCGGATTCTGATACAACAACCGAGCAGGCCGGGACGACCCGAAGGCGATGGACAAGCCCGAGCACGGCAAGAACGGTGATAGAAGCGCAGAAGCGGATGGCTGTGCCGAGGAGGCAACAGCTTCATTACGGGCAAGTCGACGGGAGGTAGTGCGGTGAGTACACCGTTCTCATTGCGGGCTGAATTAAAGGGCGTCGAGGTCGCACCGGGGGTGACCTTGCGCTACTGGGAAGCCGGTGCGGGCCGGGCGCTGGTGATGTTGCCCGGACTAGGTCATGCCGCGTCGCTGTACAAGTATCAGCTTGAGGAACTGTGCGACGAGTTCCGGGTGATTGCCCTCGATCCCCGTGGTCATGGCGAGTCGGACAAACCAGAGGGCGGCTACAACTACCACACATTGGCCAAGGACCTAGACGGATTT